>ERZ772993.453-NODE-453-length-19867-cov-14.827529_pt1 | contig 19867 bp, 15 predicted proteins | sample MGYA00580670_ERZ772993 | MGnify/ENA primary metagenome ERZ772993 (study PRJEB29015, sample SAMEA2737936) | human oral metagenome | biome: human oral; feature: human-associated habitat; material: dental | place: China | collected 2136 ... | reverse complement strand
CGCATCACCCAGCTGGAGGAGGAACACCGACTCGGAATCTGACACCACCACCCGCTCAGGGGCGGAGTCCCGTCCACACATCCCCCAGAGCCCGGCAGATCGACACCACCACCCGCTCAGGGGCGGAGTACTCACCGGCGGCGCCGCGCGCCGGGTCCCGCGCATCCGGCCCGCGCCCCCCACAATGTCCCCATGCGCGCCGGACTCCTCCCCCAGCCGCCGTCGGCCGCCTTCTGCCCGCTGCACCGATCCGGCTCCTGCCGCTCCTGCCCGCACCAGGACCTGCCGCTCGCCGACCAGCTCGCCCGCAAGCAGGCGCGCGTCGCCTCCGTCCTCGCCCGCGCCCGGGTGGACGGCGGCGCCTGGCTCGCCCCCGTCGCGAGCGCGCCCAGCCGCTTCCGCAACAAGGCGAAGATGGTGGTCTGCGGGACGGCGTCGGCCCCCGTGCTGGGCATCCCGGGCCCCGACGGGCGCGGCGTCGATCTGCGCCGCTGCCCGCTGCACCTGCGCGAGATCGAGCGGGCCCTGCCCGTGCTCGCCCGGACCGTCGCGCGCCTGCGGCTCCGGCCCTACGACGTCGCGGCGCGGCGCGGCGAGCTCAAGCACGTCCTGGTCACCGCCTCCCCCGACGGCGACCTCATGGTGCGCTGGGTGCTGCGGTCGGACCGGCACGAGGCGGCCCTGCGCGCCGAGCTGCCGCGGCTGCGCGAGGAGCTGGGGACCCTCGCCGTCATGAGCGTCAATCTGCAGCCGGTCCACCAGGCGATCATCGAGGGCGAGGAGGAGCGGATCCTCACCGACGACTCGCCCGACGGCGACCGCCTGCTCATGCGCCTGCGGCTCGGGGACGACGGCGCGCAGTGGGACGGCGCCGGACGTAGGCGACGACGGGCCGGGCGCGGGAGGCGCGGCGCAGCAGGGACCGAGCACGGCGCGGAAGGGACGGAGCGCGCCCGGGAAGACGCCTGGCGCACCAGGGGCTGCGCGGAAAGGACCGGGTGCACCGGAGAAGACGCCGGGCCCGCCCGGGAACTGCCCCTCCTGCTGCCCACGCGCTCCTTCTTCCAGACCAACACGGCCGTGGCCGAGGCCCTCTACACGACGGCGGCGGCGTGGGCCGCGGACCTCGGCGAGGGGGCCGAGGTGTGGGACCTGTTCTGCGGCGTCGGCGGCTTCGCCCTGGCGCTGGCGGGCGGCGGGCGGCGCGTTCTCGGCGTCGAGGTCTCCGCGCCGGCCATCGCGGGGGCGCGGCGGGCCGCCGCGCTCATGGGCCTGTCCGCCGGGCAAGTCCGCTTCGAGGCGGGCGACGCCCGCGTCCTGGACCCGGGGCGCGGCGCCGCGCCGGACCTGCTCGTGGTCAATCCGCCGCGGCGCGGGATCGGGGCGGAGCTGGCCGGGCGGATCGAGGCCTCCGGGGTGCGGCGCGTGCTGTACTCCTCCTGCAACCCGCAGAGCCTGGCGCGGGACCTGGGGGCGATGCCGTCCCTGGGGGCGCGGCGGGCCAGGCTCTTCGACATGTTCCCGCACACCGATCACGCCGAGGTGCTCGTCGAGCTCGTGCGCCGCCCCGCCCGCGCTGACAGGCACAGGCGGTGAAATCGGAGGACCTCGGTCTGCTAAGGTAATAGCATGAACACGTACTCGCCCTCCTATTGGTCCGGTGACAATCCGCGAGTGGAACGTATTTTAAGCGGCAGGACGGCGCATCCGCAGCCTTCCTCTGGCACGGCACTCGAGGAGCAGATCTCCTCGTTGTGCCGGAAGGTGGCCGACGGCGGGGACGAGGCGGTACTGGAGGCCACAAGTTCATTCGACGGAATAAGTATCTCATCCCCGGTTGTCAACGCAGCCGAATTGGAGGACCTGGCCTCTCGGACTCCGCAAGACGTCAAGGAGTCCCTCGACCGGGCCATGAAGAACAGCCTGGAATTCAATGAGAAGATCGTGAGCCGGGCGAACTGGGAGGCGTCATCCGGGGGTTCGTACCGCTACGGCGAGATCGTGCGCCCCGTGGAGGCTGCGGGCCTGTTCGTCCCGAACGGCAAAGGGCGGTTCCCCTCCGTCGCCGTGCAGATCGGCTGCCCGGCCGTCGCGGCGGGCGTCGAGCGCCTCGTCCTCGCCTCGTCTCCCTGCTCCGACGACGACGCACGCCTCGACCCGGCCGTCGCATACGTCGCGCGGCGGCTGGGAGTCGAGCAGGTGCTCTGTGCGAACGGGCCCGCCCTCATCGCCGCACTGGCGTTCGGAACGGAGTCCGTCCGCCCGGTCCCGCTCATCGCGGGCCCGGGGAGCGCCCCCGTCGTCATCGCGCAGCGATTCGTCTCCCGCTTCGGCGTGCAAAGCGTTCCCGGCCTGGGGCCGACGGACTCTTTCATAGTCGCCGACGCAACCGCCGACCCCGTTCTCCTGGCGGCCGATCTCATTAACGAAGCGGAGCACGGCATGGATTCGTCTGCCGTTCTCGTGTGCACCGACGAGACTGTGACGGAGAAAGCCATTCAATATGTGCGCGAGCAGATCGAGGAACTTCCCCCACCGCGTCGGGAATATGCGGTCAGCAGTATCTTCGAGCACGGCGGGATCTTTCTGGTCGACTCGATCGCGGACGGTATCGCTGCGGCGAACGAGTACGCGCCCGAGCACCTGCAATTGGCCGTGGAGACTCCCCGGGAATATGTGGGGATGGTCGAGAATGCCGGCACTCTTCTCCTGGGGCGGGCAACGACGTTCTCGATATCTAATTACGTCGCCGGGACCCCGGCGACCCTGCCCACAACCGGCGCTGCGCGCGTGAGCTCCGGGGTCACCGCGCACACATACCTGAAGCGCACCTCATTCCTGGAACTCGATGAGCGCTCGAGCGGAGAGCTCGGGGAGCACGTTGTGAGGTTGGCCGACTACGAGTCGTTCCCGGCGCACGCGACCTCCATGAGGATCCGCGGCGGGCGCATCGATTAGCGCCCCGCCGCCGCGGGCGCGCGGAGCCCGTCGGGAACGGTCCGAGCGGCCGACGCGGGCGCGCGCCGGTGCGCCGCGCGAGGCCCGCCGCGTACCGGCCCCGCCACGGGCCGCTCAGGCGAGTTCGGCCAGGGCGGCGCGCACCCGCTGAAGATGGGCGCCGAGGTCGGCCGAGACGTCGGGGACGCCCAGGTCGCGCACGGCGCCGGCCGTATCCGCCAGGTCGCGGGCCTCGGGGAAGCCGTCGCCCACGAGGGCGCGGGCGGCGCGCACCGCGTCCGCCTCGCCCGCGTCCGCCGCGCTGGTCCCGCCCGTCCCGCCCGCCGCGTCCGCCGCACCCGTTGCCCCGGCCTCGACCGCCGCGAGCAGGTCGAGCAGTGGGGCGTGCGTGGCCGCGAGCGCCGCGGCCACGTCGTCGAGCCCGACGCCCACGAGCTCGGAGCGCGCCTCGAACAGCTCCACCCGCTCCGACAGAGAGCTCGCCCCCTCGTCGAGCGCCGCGGCCAGCTCCTTGAGGGATCCGACGGCGTCGTTGGCCTCCAGCTCGTCCTCGCCCTCCAGGATCTGCAGGGCGAAGAAGCCGGCCGCCAGGTTGAGCAGGCGCAGCAGGGCGATGGCGAAGCGCAGGGAGTCGGCGTCGGAGCGCAGTTCGCCGACCTGTCCGGCCAGCGGCCGGAGCTCCTCGACGCACTCCAGGACGAGGGCGTCGACCCGCTCGTAGCGCTCGCGCACTCCCTCCACTCCGCCAGCCCGGTCCGTCCCGCCGGCCCGGTCCGCGCCGCCGCTCTGTCCCGCTCCGCCGGCCCGGCCCACGCCGCCGCTCTGTCCCGCGCCGTCGTCCGCTCCGGCGCGGGCGGCGTCCCCGACCGCGTCCCGCAGGCTCGTGCGCAGCCGGCCCAGGCGCGCCGAGAGGTCGTCGATCTCCGCGGCGCGGCGCCCGAGCAGCGCCACGATCCGGGCGCACTCGTCGAGCAGCGCGACCTGCCCGGACGTCAGCGACTCGATGCGATTCATCTGGTCCAGGATGACGGCGACGGGCCCCTCGGCGTCGGGCCGCTCCGGGATGTCGACGCCAGCGGCCACGAGGGCGGAGACCTCGGCGGGCAGGGTCTGGCGGGTGAAGTCGACGGCGTCGCGGAAGCCCAGCGCGTCGAGTTCGGCCAGCAGCGCCGAGTGCCCGGCCGCGGCGGCCTCGCGCCGGGTCGATCCGCCGTCCGCCGAGGCCCGCTCGACGGCGCGCACGCGCCCGTAGGCGGCCTCGATCTCATCGCGCCGCCGCGTGAGCATGGGCAGGGTGCGCACGGAGAGGTAGCCGTCGCCGGAGGGGACGATCGTGGCGAAGACGCGGTAGAAGCCGCCGTCGGCGGAGCGGTTGGTGATGTAGGCGCTGGCCGCGCGGCCCTGCTCGAGGTCCTCCCAGATGGAGCGGAAGAGGCCGGCGGGCATGGCCTCGTGGCGCACGGCGCTGTGGGCGCGCCCCACGAGGGCGCCGCGCGGGTACCCGGACAGGCGCATGAAGATGGCGTTGGCCCGGCGGATGCGCCCCCGGGCGTCCGTGGTGGAGAAGAACAGCTCGTCGGCGGCGTAGGTGTGCTCGGCTCCCGGCGCGGCGGCGCTGCCGACGGCGTCGGCGGGTTCGGCGGGATCCGCGGACTCCGCCGGGGTGGCGATCCCGGCGGGGGCGGCGGACTCGGTGGACTCGGTCATGGACGGCCTTCCTTGGCGGCGGGACAACTGCGGTCTCGGGCGGGCCCGGGGTCAGCTCCCCCGACGGGCCCGGACGGGTCTGCGTGAGAGGCTACCCGCGACCGCGACCTCTTACGCGCGAGCGCCCCGGAGTCGTATAGAGCCTTTCTCGCCGGGAGTCGTGGTCCGTGGACCGGGGCCGGTGCGGGCCGGTGCGGGCGAGGCCGTCCGGGGTGGTGGGGGCGGGTCGGTCCTGTGCTCGTCGAGATGTGCATTCCGCTCTCGAGAGGTGCATTTCGCCCTCGAGATGTGCAGTTAGAAGTGCCCGCTCGAGTGCAAAATGCACGTCTCGGCGCCCGGGGCGGGGCGAGTTCCCCTTCGCATCCCTCTTCCCCTGCGGGCATCATGGGGTCATGACCGCGCCCTTGAACCGCCGCAGCATCCTCGGCTCCGTTCCCGTCCTGGCGGGCCTGGCCGCCCTGACCGCCTGCTCGAAGGACTCCGGATCCTCGGCCGGCCCCTCGCCGGCCCCCTCCGCCGACGTCGAGGTGCTGAGCACCGACGCCCAGGTCCGCTCGGTCGCCCTCGCCGACGCCCCCGCCCTGGGCGCCGCCGTCACCGCCTGCGACGACCTGGGCGCCCGGATGCTGGGCGCCCTCATGGCCGAGGGCGGCAACGCGCTCATCTGCCCGGTCGGCGTCGAGCTCTCCCTGGGCCTGCTCTACGCCGGGGCCGCGTCGGTCGGGACGGGCGTCAACGCCCTCCTGGGCGTCGGCCAGGCCGCGGCCGACGACGCGCAGGCCGCCAGGGACTCGACGTGGCGGGCGATCCAGTCCTCCCTCCAGCGCTTCGACGTCGCCGACCCGGCTGGCCTCGCGGACTTCGACCCCAAGCAGATCCCCGACAAGCCCCTCCTGCACGTGGCCAACCGCGTCCTCGTCGTCGGCGAGGGCACCCGGGTCGAGCAGAGCTACCTCGACGCGGCGCGCCAGTGGTACGCGGCCGGCGCCGAGCGCGCCTCCGCCCAGGAGGCGCAGGCGGCCCTGGACCAGTGGGCGGCGCTGCACACCGGCGGCCTCATCGACAAGTCCGGCCTCAACGTGGACGAGAGCACCAGGCTGGTCCTGCAGAACGCGGTGCTGCTGGCCGTCCGCTGGACCACGGAGTTCGACGCCCGGGACACCGCCCAGGGGTCGGTCTTCCACCGGGCGGACGGCTCGGCGTCCACCGCCGACCTCATGACGCGCACGGGGTCGTTCTCGCTGGTCGCCGGGGAGGGCTGGCGGGCCCTGCGCCTGCCCTACGCCGAGCAGGACAGCAGGCTGGCGATGGACCTCGTCCTGCCCGACGCCGTCGCCTCCCCCGCGGACCTGCCCGCCGAGACGTGGGGGCGGGCGAGCGCAGAGCTCACCGCGGCCGAGGGGTCCGGCAAGGCGCCCGAGGAGGTCGAGCTCCAACTGCCCAGGCTGGACCTGGGGTCGGGCGCCATCAACCTGCTCCCCCTGCTGAAGGCCATGGGCGTCGAGCTCGACCAGCTCGGACACATCAGCTCGACCATGGACCTGAAGGTCGACGAGGCCGTCCAGCAGGTCCGGCTCATCGTCGGGGAGACCGGCACGGTCGCCGCGGCCCTGACCGAGGTGGAGGCGGTCGAGCTCGCGGCCCCGGTCCCGGACGAGACGAAGAGGTTCGTCTGCGACCACCCCTTCGTGCTGCGCATCGTGGACCTGACCAGCGGGGTCGCGATCTTCGAGGCGGCGGTGCTCGACCCGGCCGCGGGCTGACGACGCCGGCCCCGCCCCACTGACCCGGGCCCTTCCGCCCCGGACCCGGCCGCGGGCGTCCGGCATCCTTGAGCCATGAACGCCCACCCCTTCAGCCGCGTCGCCGATCTTCTGACCTCCCGGGCCCGGGGGGCGGGCCCGACCCCGAACCGCATGAGCAGCCGGGACCGGCAGGCCCTGGCCCGTCTCGACGTCCTGCGCTCCTCGGCGCCCGTCGAGAACGTCCCGCTGGACGAGGCCCCCGCCCGGGCCCGCGCCGTCGCCGCGGCCGACGCGATCGGCGCCCGGATGCTGACCTCCGCCCTGGCCGCCGACCCCCGCGGCAACGCCGTCGCCAGTCCGGTCGGCATGGCCCTCGTCCTCGCGATGCTCTACGCGGGGGCGGACGCCGCCGGGACCGGCATCGGCCCGGCCCTGGGCTTCGACGAGGCCGAGGTCCGCGACGAGCCGCTGCCCGGGGCCAGGGACAGGACCTGGCGGGCGATCCAGTCCTGCCTCCAGCGCTTCGACACGGCCGACGCCGCCGCGCTGGAGGGCTTCGACCCCGGGGCGATCCCCGACTCCCCGCTGCTGCACGTGGCCAACAACACCCTCATCATCGTCGACGAGGACACCCGGATCGAGCAGTCCTACGTCGACGCCGTCCGGCGCTGGTACGACTCCGAGGTGGGGCGCGTCGGCTCAGACGGGGCGAAGGCGGCGCTCGACGCCTGGACCGCCCTGCACACCGGCGGACTCATCAGGAGGTCCGCGATACGGATCACTCCCGACACCCGGCTCGTCCTCCAGAACGCGATCCTCTTCGCGGCGCGGTGGGCCAAGCCGTTCAAGGCCGAGAACACCAGCAAGGGCGCCTCCTTCACCCGGGCCGACGGCGGGCGGACCCGGGCCGACATGATGCACATCACCGGCTCCTTCACCCTCGTCAAGGGCGAGGGGTGGCGCGCGCTGCGCCTGCCCTACGCGACCGGTGCGCCCGACGGCGCCGGGGCGGGCGCGGGCGTCGGCGATCGGCCCGACGGCGCGGGCGCGGGCGTCGGCACTGGCATCGGCGACCGGCGCGGCGGGGCGGGCCTGGTGATGGACATCGTCCTGCCCGACGCCGTCGCCTCCCCCGCCGACCTGCCGCCGTCGACCTGGGGCGCGGCGACCCGCGCCCTGAACCGGGCCGAGCGCCTCCCCCGGGGCGACTTCGACGTCATCGTCGGTCTGCCCCGCCTGGACCTGAACCCGGGCGCCGTCGACCTCATTCCGCTCCTGGAAGAACTGGGGATCGGGATCTGGGGGCTCGAGCTGAGCCATATCGCCCCGCGCCTGATCCTCGAGCAGGCGTTCCAGCAGACCCGTCTGCTCGTCGACGAGGCCGGCACGGTGGCCGCGGCCCTGACCGAGGCGGCCTTTATGCGGGCGGCGGCGCACGCGGCGCCGAGGAGGACCAAGAGGTTCATCTGCGACCGCCCCTACGTCCTGCGGGTCGTCGACCTGGACAGCGGCGCGGCCGTCTTCGAGGCCGCCGTCCTCGACCCCGCGCGGCGCGGCGCCCGATGAGGCCCCGGCGGCCCGCGCAGTAGGCTCTGTCCGGATCGGCCCCGTACGGCGCCGGCGCACCCGCGGCGGCGGGCGCCGCGGGGCCCGCGTCCGGGAACCCGCAACCGGGACGAACCGCGACTGAGATCGAGGAGAAGCCATGACCGTTGAAATCGTCACCGAGTCCACGCCCGAGCTGGTCGAGGCGATGGGGCGCCTCATCCCCCAGCTGTCCCGCTCCGCCCCGGCGCTCACGGCCGAGCAGTGCGCCTCGCTCGTGGCCCAGCCCGGCGTCCACCTCTTCGTCTTCCGCCCCGAGCGGGGCGCCGAGGGCGGCCCCGGTGAGATCCTGGGCATGCTGACCCTGGCGACCTTCACGATCCCCACCGGCCTGCGGGCCTGGGTGGAGGACGTCGTCGTCGACGCCGGCGCCCGGGGCCAGGGGGCGGGGCTCGCGCTGGTGGAGGCGGCGGTGGCGCACGCGCAGGCGCTCGGGGCCCGGACGGTGGACCTGACCTCCCGTCCCTCCCGCGAGGCCGCCAACCGCCTGTACCGGCGGGCCGGGTTCGAGCCGCGCGAGACGAACGTCTACCGCTTCGGCGGGAAGTGAGGCGGGGTCCCGGATCACCGGGCCCGCCCCCGCCCGACGGCGAAGACCCCTCGCGGGGCGATGGGGCCCGGATCCTCCGGAGCCCGGCTTCGGGGCGGGGCCCGGCTCAGGGCTCGGCGCGCTCGCCCGAGGGGCGCTCGGGCCCGTCGCCGCGGCGGGGGGCGCCGGCGCCGTCGCGGGGGGCGCCGTCGTGGAGGGCGTCGTCGCCCGCCGAGTCGCCGTCGAGCGCGTGGGCCAGGGCGCGCAGCGCCCGCATAATGCCCGGCCGGTGCCGCTGGTCCTCGATGAGGCCGAACAGCGACTCCTCGCTCGTGCCGCCCCGGCGCAGCGCCCAGCTCAGGGAGGCGAGCGAGGAGCGCAGGCTCCGGGTGCAGGCCAGATCCACCAGGGTCTGGGCCAGGCTCGTGACCGGATGGCCGCCCATGCGCACGACCTCGACGCCGGCGGGAGCGGCCGTGGTGCGGCTGACCCGGCTGCGCCTCCCGCTCGTGGAGCCGGGCAGGCAGAACTGCGTCTGCGCCGGGTAGGGGCCGACGACGGGGATGCCGTGGACGACGGCGGCGCTCTCCCGCGCCAGGACCGCGCGGGTGGGGGGATTATTCGAGGTCAGGGCGGCCACGACCCGTACGAGGTGCTGCTGCTCGGGTCGCAGCGCGCTCCACTCGTCGGCGCGCACGAAGGCGCCCGGCCGCAGGGCGACGGCCTCCGAGGCGAGGCGCTGGGCGGGTGAGGCGGGCGCGCCGCGGTCGCGGCTCGAGACGGCGGCGTCGGCGGAGGGGAACAGGGTGATCGGCGAGGTGCACATGCGTCCAGGGTCACCCACCACGCCCCACCTCCGTCAAAGGATTGTGGACGACGATCTGGCGGGGTGTCGGCAACGCGGCCTGTGGAGACCGGCGCGGGGCGCAGTACCGCATCTGAGACCGACTCAGTAGAGCCCCGCGCGACCCTCGGCCCCGAAGAGCCGGATCTTGTGCAGGGCCGTCCTCTTCATCGCCGGGAGCGCCCGCGACTGGATCTCGCCGGGCTCGCGCAGGGACTGGTCGGCCAGGACCTCGCGCATGCGCCGGTGGTACGCGGCCTTGATGTCGCTGGAGATATTGATCTTGCTCACGCCGTGGGCCACGGCCCGGGCGATCTCGGCGTCGGGATTGCCCGAGCCCCCGTGCAGCACGAGCGGGACCCCCGCCCGGTCCACGAGCTCGTCGAGCAGGTCGATCCGCAGCCTGGGCCGCATGGAGGCCGGATACAGCCCGTGACTCGTGCCGATGGCGACGGCCAGCGAGTCGACGCCGGTCTGGGCGACGAAGCGCTCGGCGTCGTCGGGATCGGTGCACACGATCCCCGACGCGCTGCGCGCCCGCTCGTCGAGCACGCCGATGGTGCCCAGCTCGCCCTCGACGCAGACCCCGACGGCGTGCGCGACCCGGACCGCCTGCCTGGTCGCGGCCACGTTCTCGGCGAAGGGCCTGAGCGAGCCGTCGAGCATGACGGAGGTGAACCCGGCCCGGATCGCCACGAGGACCTGGTCGAGGGTGGCGCCGTGATCCAGGTGGATGGCCACGGGGATGCTCGCGCCGTGCGCCCAGGCGATCGCCGCGGGGAGGAACTGGGCGCCCACGTGCTCGAGCTCGTCGGGGTGGATCGCCACGATGAGGGGGGCCTCGGCCTCCTGGGCCACCTCCATGAGGCCCTTGAGCATGGCGTAGTCGCTGACGTTGAAGGCCGGGACCGCGAAGGAGTTCTCCCGCGCCACCTCCAGGATCCCGGCGCCCGAGACGAGCATTGAGCGGCCTCCTCACGGCTCTCCGCACCCCGCGTTTGCGTTTCTGTGCGGTTTTCTGCGTTTCCATGCCAGAATACCGATGCCGGCTCCGGCTTGGCAAGCCCGTGGACCGCGCCGGACCGCAGTAGAATCGGGCCATGTCCTCCTCGAGCAAGCGCGCCCCCGCGGGCCGCACGCCCCCCGAGCTCCCCGCCCGGCGCAAGGCGGAGCTGGCGACCTACGTGTCCTCCGTCGGCGAGGTGTCGGTGGCGACGCTGGCCGGCCTGTTCAACGTCTCCACCGACACGATCCGGCGGGACCTGGACGAGCTCGACGCGCTCGGCCGCGTCATCCGGACCCACGGGGGCGCGGTCAGCGTCGACATGGTGCCCAAGACCACCACGGGGGTGGACGTGCGCAAGCGCCTGCACGCCGAGGAGAAGAACCGCGTGGGGCGGATCGCGGCCACGCTCGTGCGCCCCGACGCCTCCATCATCATCAACGGCGGGACGACGGCGCTGGCCCTCGTGGAGCACCTCGAGCCCGGGCTCGGGCTGCGCATCGTCACCAACAACCTCCAGCTGCCCGCGGTGATCGCGCCGGGCGTCGCCGACGAGATCTTCGTCGTCGGAGGGCCCGTCCGGCCGTGCGCCCAGACGACGACCGGGGACCTGACCACGGCGCTGGGCCAGAAGGCCGACGCGAGCCTCCTGTTCCAGTGCGACATCGCCTTCATCGGCGTCGGGGCCGCGTCGAGCAGGCAGGGGCTGTCCACGGGCAACATCGCCGAGGCCACCCTCATGCGCCAGATGATCGACCACTCGGACCAGGTCGTGATCCTCGCGGACTCCTCCAAGCTGGGGCGGGGCATCTTCGCCCGGATCGGCCCGATCGAGCTGGCCGACGTGCTCGTGACCGACAAGGCGCCCGACGCGGACCTGCGGGCGGACCTGGACTCCCACGGCATCCGGGTCCTGCACCCCTGAAGCGGGGTCGGCGCGCCCGCGCCGCGACCCGCCCGCGTGTGCGGCGTCCGGCGTCCTGGGCCGGGGGCGGCGGGCCCCGTCCCCCGGCCGGCGCGCGCCCCCGCCGTCAGCCGCCTTCGCCGTCGTGCGCCCCGGCGGCCTCGACGTCGGCCATCTGCCGCTGCGTCCAGGGGGCGACGGCGAACAGGATCAGGGCCGCGGCGACCGTCACCGCGCCCAGACCGTAGTAGTAGGTCGAGTCGGGGATGTCCTCGGTCTGGGCGATGATGAAGCCGGCGAGCCCCTGGCCGGTGGCGATGCTGAGCTGCCACATGCTCATCGCCTGGGAGGCGAAGCTCTTGGGAGCCAGCGCGGTCGTCGTGGACAGGCCCACCGGTGACAGGAACAGCTCGCTGACGGTCTGGATGACGAAGACCGCCGCCAGGAACCACCAGGGGGACAGGTCCTGGCCGCCCGGCCAGACCCGGAACCCGTAGCCCATGAGGAACGCGGACAGGCCGATGACGAACACCGAGATCGCGAACTTCACAATGGTCGAGGGGAACCTGCCGGCCCGCCGGGTGAAGAACCAGCCGACCAGCGGGGCCAGGAGAACGATCGCCGCGGGGTTGACCGACTGGTAGGCCTCCGGGGTGATGACCCACCCGAGCAGGGGGATGCGGCCGTCGGTATTGTCCTTGGCGAAGGTCGCCATCTTGCCGGCGGCCTGCTCGGAGATCATGAAGAACAGGACCGCCCCGACCCACAGGGGGATGTAGGCGCGCAGGTGGGTGCGCTCGCGGCGGGTGACCTTCGGGGATCGCAGCATCAGGGAGAAGTAGCCGATCGCGGCGCCCACCGGGATGATGAGCATGATGGCGGAGATGGCGTCGAGCAGGTTGCCGGTCGCGCTCCGCAGGACCGCCACCGCCAGGGCCGCGCCCGCGACCGCGCCGATCGCCGCGAGGATCAGCCTGCGGCGCTCGTCGCCCTGAAGCGGGTTGGGGACGGTGAAGGCGAAGGCGGAGAGCCTGTGCCGCCCGTGGACGAAGGCCACCAGCGCCAGGCCCATGCCGATCGCGGCGGAGAGGAATCCGGCGTGGTAGCCGTAGTGCTCGCGCAGCCAGCCGGTGAGGAGCGGGGAGACGAACGCGCCTATGTTGATCGCCATGTAGAACAGTTGGAATCCCGCATCGCGCCGCGGGTCGTCGACGTCGTACAGGCCGCCGACGATCGTGGAGAGATTCGGCTTGACGAAACCGGTTCCAACGGCGACCAGGACGATTCCCAGCCAGGAGGAGGCGACCGTGGGAATTGACAGGCACACGTGCCCCGCCATGATGACGACGCCCCCGTAGAGGCTCGACACCCACGGGCCGATAATGCGGTCGGCGAATATTCCGCCGGGGATCGCCAGCAGATACACGGCGGCGCTGTAGGCGGCCATGATGACCTGTCCGGAGTTGGCGCTCAGTCCCAGGCCGCCGTCCGCCACGGTAGCGGTGATGAAGTACAGCAGGATGGCGCGCATCCCGTAGTAGGAGAAGCGCTCCCACATCTCGACGTTGAGCATCCAGGGCAGGCCCCTGGGGTGGCCGAACAGCCCGCGGTCCTGCCTCGACGGCGAGGTGCGCAGCGTGCGCGGCCGCCAGCGGCCGGCGGATACGACGGCGGGCGCGGGTTCGGGACTGGTCTTGTTCTCGGTATCGGTTGAGGGAGCTGGCATGAAGATTCTCTTCTCTGTGAGCGGGCGGCCGAGTCGGAGCGCATCCATTCGAACCGGACCACTGGCGTCGTCCGCCCCGCCGCGTTCGGGCGGGCCCGCGCGCGGCCGCTCGGGGCCGCGCGGCGCCGCCGGCGCCGGTCGCCGCCGGGCCATCATCCCCCGCCGGCCCCGGTCGCGCCAGACCCCCGCTGCGGGCGGGCCCGGGCGCCGGGGTCCCGGACCCCGGTCCCGCGCGGGCTCCGCACGGGGCCGGTGAGCCCCTCACGAGAAGGAGATGTCGCCCAGATCCACGTCCTTCTCCCGATCCGCGGCCGCCTGCGCGGCCAGGGGATCCGCGGCCGCCCGCGCGGCCGGGCGGCCCTCCTCCCGCGCGGCCGGGGGCTCCGCCGTCTCCCGCGGCAGGCGCCTCTTGGTGAGCACCAGCAGGATCCCCGTCACAACGGAGCCCGCCAGGAGGGCCACCATGAACAGCAGGGGGTTGGACATGGCGGGGACGATGAACAGGCCGCCGGAGGGCACCGGCGAGCCGATCCCCCACATCATCGACAGGCCGCCGCCGACCGCCGCGCCCGTCGAGCAGGACAGGACGACCCGCACCAGGTCGCCGGCGGCGATGGGGATGACGCCCTCGGTGATCATGCACACGCCCATGGGGATGGCGATGCCGATGTTGTTGCGCTCCTGGGCGGTGTAGATCGGCTTGCGCACGATCCTGGCGAGCAGCAGCGAGATGCCCACGCCGAACGGGGGCACCATGGAGGCCAGGACCTTGACGGCCTCGGGCTCGGTGACCCCCTCCAGGAGCAGCCCGTCGGCGAACAGGGAGGCGACCTTGTTGACGGGCCCCCCGAAGTCGAAGGCCGCCATGGCCCCCATGAGCGCGCCGAAGACGAAGCGCATGGAGCCCCGCATGGAGGTGAGGAAGTCGGTCAGCCACTGCGTGGCCCACACGATCGGCACCCCGATGACGAAGAACATGAGCAGCCCGATCACCAGCGTGCTCAGCAGCGGCAGGATCATCATGGGCATGAGGCCCTGGGCCCAGCGGGGCACCCGCAGGCGGTTCTTGAGCCAGAGCGTGAACCATCCGACGAGGAACCCCCCGAGCATGCCGCCGAGGAACCCGGCCCCGATGGCGTGGGCGATGAGGCCGATGAGCAGGCCCGGGGCGATGCCGGGCCGATCGGCGATCGAGTAGGCGATCGCCGCGGAGATGACGGGGGCGAGCAGGCCCATCCCCAGCACGCCCAGGGACACGAGCGCGTCCTGCCAGCCGTAGGGCTGCTTGTAGTCCTCGATGACGGCGCCGCCGGTCAGGTTGCCGATGGCGATGAGCAGTCCCGCCGCCACGACCAGGGGGAGCATGTAGGAGATGGCGGTCAGGGCGTGCCGCTTGAGCTCCAGGCGGGGGCGGCGGCGGGCGGCGGCGTCAGCGCTCATCGCGGATCCTCTCCCCGATGAGGGTCAGCAGCTTCGTGGGCGACTGGATGGCCGTCGCCGTGCCGACCTCGACGATGCGCTTGCCCTCGAACCGCTCCCGTCCGCCGATCTTGATGTCGGTCGCCAGGAGCACGAAGTCCGCGGAGGCGATATCGGCGGCGTCGAGCCCGTTCTCGGTCCCTATGGTCCCCTGGGTCTCGCAGGAGGCCTCCCAGCCGAGCGAGCGGGCGGCGGCGAGTATCTTCTCCCTGGCGATGTAGGTGTGCGCTATCCCGGACGTGCACGCGGCGACGGCGACGAATCTCATGAGTGGTCCTCCTCGATGTGCTGGTCGATCAGGTCGATGACGTCGTCGGCGTCCCGCGCCGAGTCCAGCAGGCGCGCGAAGTCGCCGTGGGCGAGCAGGACGGCGATCCTCTGAAGGAGCCTGAGATGGGTTATGGCGGCGTCCTTCTGCCGGACGGCCAGCAGGAACACGGTCCTGACCGGGGCGCCGTCGAGGGAGGGCCAGTCGAGGTCGCGCGCCGTGCGGCCTATGGCGACGCTCGTCTCCAGGACGGCCGCCGACTTGCCGTGCGGAATCGCGATCGCGTTGCCCAGGCCCGTGGGCCCCTGCACCTCCCTGCGGAAGACGTCGGCGACGAAGGCGCGGGCGTCGCGCACCCTCCCGGCTCTCACGAGGAGGCCGGTCAGCTCCTCGACGGCCTGTCTGCGGGTGGTGGCGGCGAGGTTCATGCTGATCAGGCGCGGATCGAGGAATTTTCGAAGGCTGTGCTCGCCCTCAGCGGTTGACATCTGAACCACTCCTTCGGGTGATGGGCGCACGCCACTCAGGCTGCGCTGCCTGCAGGGGATGGTGGGGTGCGCTGCGGGTGCCGGTTGATGCAAGTCTATGCTGTTTCCTGCATCGGTCAAGGGTCCGACGCCGCTGCTTGCGGATCTTTGCGGGCGACGGCGCCCCGCGGTTGCAATCCGGGACGAGGGTCCCAGCAGGGGGCGGCGTCGGCGGGTCCGGGGGGCGCGGCGGAGACGACGGCGTCGGGAACGACGGCGATGACGGCGCCGGGAGTGATGGCGGAAGGGCTCGCCGGACCACGAATGCGAACATGTGTACAGAATCGCCCATCGGGGCCCGTCTCCGCCGAGGGGCTGTGGAGGGCGGTCCGGCGGGGTGTCAGCGGCGCGGCCTGTGGAGTCCGGCCCCGCGGCGCGATCTCACCCGGCGGCGAGCAGGTCCTCGACGAGGGAGGCCACCGACGGCGTGCGGCGCTCGCAGACGGCCAGGACCTCCGCGGGCGAGCCCTCCATGGCCACGCCGTGGTCGGCCGCGACGTGCATGGGGATGTCGTTCCACGAGTCGCCCACCGTCCAGGTCTCGATCGTCTCCCCCTCGTGGGCGCCGCCCGGGCCGGTCAGCAGGTCCACGAGCCGGCTCAGCCCCGCCCCCTTGGACGCCCCCGCCGGGATGAGGTCGAGGAAGTCCTGGTTGCGGGCCCCCTCGACGACCCCGCCCCAGCGGCGGGCGACCTCCGCCTCGATGCGGTCGGTGGCGGCGGCGTCCCCCAGGTGCAGGGGGATGCCCACGACGGCGCGGCCGGCCAGGTCCGCCGTCGTCCCGCGCCTGAACAGGGTGAGCAGATCGGTGCTCGAGCCCAGGGTGTCGTGGAGCTGGAGGTCCCCGGCGAGCGTGGTGGCGAAGATCGTGATCCGCTCCTCGCGGCCCAGCACGTCCAGGACCTCCTCGATGAGGCCGTCGGGCATGGTGCGGGCCTCGATGACCCCGGCCCGCCCGTCGGTCAGGACGGCCCCCGTGTAGAGGACCGCGTAGTCGTAGTCGACGTCGAAGCCGTCCAGGGCGCTGCGCAGCGCCGAGATCGAGCGGCCGGTGTTCATCACCAGCAGGTTGCCGGCCTCGCGCCAGCGGCGCATGGCGGCGGCGTCGGCCGGCGAGATCGCCCGGTCGAAGACGATCGTCCCGTCGATGTCGGTGGACAGCAGTCTGCGGACTCCCCCGGTCATATCGCGGCTCCTTGGATCATCCCCGCTCGCGCAGGGTTCGCAAGCAGGGCTCCCCCGGTCATATCGGTTCCCCTCGGGCCCCGGGCGCGCTGCGCCCGGGCTCGGCGATCCGCTCGGCGCCGGTTCGTCGAGGACGTTTCGAACGGCCGCCCGCAGTGGCGCCGATGGCCACGAGCGCCATCGGGACGACGGAGAAGACCATGCACATCCACCCGCTCACGATAACCCGGACCGCGGCGATCGTGGTCGCGCTCCCCCTTTCCGATCGGAGACGGGGCCGCCGGCGTGCGCGAGTGCCGTCGACGATCTCGGCCCACCCCTTGTCAAAACGTTTCTACCGCCGTATGGTCAACACGTCCGACCTTTCCCGGCGTCGGACCCCTCAAGCCAGCCATCGAAGGAGCTGCCATGAGACGACCACGTCTCGTCGTCATGCTCGCAATCGTCCTCGGCCTCGCCCTGCCCGGCGCGCTCGCCCTGAAGACCGGTCCGGCGCACGCCGCCGACGCGGCCGCCAGCGAGGCCTGGCGCCCGCAGGCCCACTACGCCCCGCAGGCCAACTGGATCAACGACCCCAACGGCCTCGTCCACGTCGACGGGACCTACCACCTCTTCTACCAGCACAACCCCTACGGCCTGGACTGGGGCAACATGTCCTGGGGCCATGCCACGTCCCCCGACCTCATCCACTGGACGGAGCAGCCCGTCGCCATCCCGGCGACGGACGCCTACGGCGTCTTCTCCGGCTCGGCGGTCTACGACGAGCACAACACCTCCGGACTGGGCACCGCGCAGGCGCCCCCCATCGTGGCCCTGTGGACCCGCGCCGACACGGCCACCGGAATCCAGGCCCAGTCCCTGTCCTACTCCACGGACAAGGGCGTCACCTGGACCAATCTCAACGACGGGGCCCCGGTGCTCGACATCGGGTCCAAGGAGTTCCGCGACCCGAAGGTCTTCTGGGACACGACGAGCAACCGCTGGATCATGGCGGCCGTCGTCGCCACCGACCATAAGGTTCAATTTTACTCCTCGCCGAACCTCATCGACTGGACCTTCGAGTCCGAGTTCGGCGGCGCGGGGGACACCACCGCCGTATGGGAGTGCCCGGACCTCTTCCCGCTGCCCGTCGACGGCGACCCCGCTCGCGTCAAGTGGGTCCTGTCGCTGTCGGTGGCGGGGCAGGTCGGTCAGACCAAGTACTTCGTGGGGGACTGGAACGGCTCCGTCTTCACCGCCGATCCTCTGCCCGCCTACGACGGCAGCGAGGGCTCGCTCCTGGAGGGCTTCGACTCGGGCGCCTGGGGCGAATGGAGCGTCACGGGCAAGGCCTTCGGCCCCACTCCCGCCACCGGGGCCGCCCCGGGCCAGGGGACGATCACCGGGCAGCAGGGCGCCGGACTGGTCAACACGTTCTACGACGCGGACACCGGCCAGGGCACCGACGCCTCCACCGGCTCGGCCACCTCGGCGCCCTTCACGCTCACCTCCCCCTACCTCAACATGCTCATCGGCGGAGGGCGCCACCCCTATGACGCGGCCGCAACCGGGGACGACGGCGGCGGAGCCCTCATGACCGGCTTCGACGACGGGACCTGGGGCGGGTGGACCGTCACCGGCAGCGCCTTCGGCCCCGCGCCCCTGGCCGGGGCCGCCCCGGGCCAGCAGGGTCTGATCAACCAGCGCGGGGCCGGCGTGCTCAACACGTTCTACGACGCGGCCACGGGCCAGGGCACCGACGCCTCCACGGGAACGGCCACCTCGCCGGAGTTCACCATCGATGCCGACTACATCAACCTGCACATCGGGGGCGGGGCGAACACGGCGGCGTCGGGCGCCGGGCAAACCACCGTCGACCTCGTCATCGACGGGCGGGTCGTGCGCACGGCCTCTGGTCTCAATCTGGAGGAGATCAACTGGCAGAACTGGGACGTGTCCGAACTGCGCGGCCGGAGCGCCACGATCGTCGTGACCGACACCGCCACCGGCGGCTGGGGGCACATCATCCTCGACGAGGTGCGCACCTCCGACCGCCCCGCGACGCCCTCCCCGTCCAACACCTCGGTCAACGTCGTCGTCGACGGCGAGGTCGTCGCCTCGGCGACCGGCTCCCAGAGCGAGTCCCTGAGCTGGACGAGCCTCGATATGAGCCCGTGGGTCGGTCGCAGGGCGCAGATCGTCATCGAGGACAACAACGCCACCACCGAGTACGGCCACCTCCTGGTCGACTCGATCACCGCCTCCGACACCAAGGGATTCGCTCCGCAGGACGTCATGCCCATCCTGGATCACGGCCGGGACGACTACGCGGCCGTCACCTGGAACGGGGCTCCGGACGGAGCCCGCTACGGGATCGGATGGATGTCGAATTGGTCCTACGCCGGTGCGCTGCCGACCTCGACCTGGCGCACCGCGATGACCATTCCGCGCCAGTACGAGCTGCGAACCGTCAACGGCCGCATTCTGATGGCCTCCACCCCGGTCGAGGCCCTGAGCACGCTGCACACCGGAACACCGTTCACCGCGGAGCGCACCGCCGTCGACGGGACCGTCGATCTGATGCAGAGCGGGGAATCGGCTTACGACATGGATCTCACCCTCGATCCCGGCAGCGCCCGCTCCAGCGGGGTGAAGGTCCACGTGGGCCCCGGCGAGGAGACCGTCATCGGCTACGACCGCGGCACCGGTGAGATCTACGTCGACCGGACCCGCTCGGGGCTCACGGACTTCAGTCCGTCCTTCCCCTCGGTGTCGCGCGCGCCCGTGACCGTCGGCGCCGATGGCCTGGTGCGCCTGAGGGTGGTCGTCGACCGCTCCAGCGTCGAGGTCTTCGCGCAGGACGGGGAGGCCGTCATCACCTCGGCGGTGTACCCCTCGCCCGGCGCCACCGGGGTGAGCCTGTTCTCCGAGGGCGGCAGCGCCAGTGTCACCGGCATGACGATCCGCGCACTGGGCAACTACCGCGATCCCGCGCCGAGCCCGTCGCCCGCGCCGTCCCCCGGTCCGGGCGACCAGCCCGCGCCGCCGGATCCGGCGACGCCGTCGGGGCCTCCGCCCGCTGCTCCGACGACGGCCACCGGCACTCCCCCGGCCACGGCCGGATCCAGACCGCTGGCCAGTACCGGCGCCCCCGTGACCATCGGCGTTCTCCTGGGCGGGGCCCTGCTGCTGGCCACCGGGCTGGTGCTCGTGCGTCGCCGCCGAGGCTGAGCCCGAAGCCGGTCGACGCCCGCGCGGCGCAGGGGCTGACCCCTGCGCCGCGCGGGCCGGCCCCCTCAGGCCTCGGGCACGTTGCGCTCGAGCTCGGCGATCCAGGCGGCGCCGGCGGCGTCGGAGGGCATGCGCCAGTCCCCACGCGGGGACAGCGAGCCGCCCGCCACGACCTTG
>ERZ772993.448-NODE-448-length-19980-cov-16.041807_pt1 | contig 19980 bp, 18 predicted proteins | sample MGYA00580670_ERZ772993 | MGnify/ENA primary metagenome ERZ772993 (study PRJEB29015, sample SAMEA2737936) | human oral metagenome | biome: human oral; feature: human-associated habitat; material: dental | place: China | collected 2136 ... | reverse complement strand
CGGTGGCCATGCCCACCAGCGCCACGACCCACATCCAGAACACGGCGCCGGGCCCCCCGTAGAGCAGGGCTGCGGCGACGCCGAAGACATTGCCGACCCCCACGCGGGCGGCCAGGGAGATGGCGAAGGCCTGGAAGGAGGAGATGCCCCCGGCCGCGCCCGAGCGCGAGGAGGCGACCTGCCTGATCATGGTCGGCAGGTGGCGCACCTGGACGCCGCGGGTGACGGCGGTGAGGAACAGGCCGGTGGCGATGAGCGCCCACATGGTGATGTGCTGGGTGATCCAGTCGGCTATGACCTTCAGGCTGTCTGCGAGGGCGTCCATGGGGCAGAACCTTGACCTTTGCGCGCGGCGGGAGGGGAACGCGCCGCATGATCTCACACTCCGGCGCATTTCCACTCCCCCGTCCCCCTGTGCAAGACCGCCCGGCGCCGTCGACCGCCCGGCCCGCGGGCCGGAGCCGCGCGATAAGGGCGGAAGGGCGCGGGGCCGGGGCGGAGTGTGGGAGCATGGGGCCATGTCCGCCGCCGCGTCGAGCCCGTCCGCCCCCGCGCTCAACGTCGTGCTCGACTCCCTCATCCCCGCCGACGACCCCGGGCGCGTCCCCGAGCCCGACGAGGTCTACCTCGCCTTCTCCGAATGGGCCGAGTCCACCGGCCGCCCCCTCTACCCCCACCAGGACGAGGCCCTGAGCCAGATCCTCTCCGACCGCCACGTCATCGCCGCCACCCCCACCGGCTCGGGCAAGTCCATGATCGCGCTCGCGGCCCACACCGCCTCGCTCGCCCGCGACGCCCGCTCCTACTACACGGCCCCGCTCAAGGCCCTGGTCAGCGAGAAGTTCTTCGAGCTGGTGCGCCTGTTCGGCGCCGACAACGTCGGCATGATCACCGGCGACACCTCCATCAACGCCGCCGCCCCCATCATCTGCTGCACCGCGGAGATCCTGGCCAACCAGGCCCTGCGCGAGGGCGGGGACCTGGACGCGGACACCGTCGTCATGGACGAGTTCCACTACTACGCCGACCCCCAGCGCGGCTGGGCCTGGCAGGTGCCGCTCCTGGAGCTGCCCCGGGCGCAGATGGTGCTCATGTCCGCCACCCTGGGCGACGTCTCCTTCTTCGTGCGCGACCTGCACGAGCGCACGGGGCGCGAGGTCGCCGTCGTCGACGACGCCGTGCGCCCCGTCCCCCTGGAGATGGAGTACGCGGTCGAGCCCATCGGCGAGCTCCTCCAGCGCCTGGTCGGCCAGGGCAGGGCGCCCGTCTACGTCGTCCACTTCTCCCAGAGGGCGGCCGTGGAGCGGGCCTCCTCCCTGCTGAGCGTCGACCTCGTCCCCAAGGCCCGCCGGGCCGAGGTCGCCGCGGCGCTGGGGGGCTTCCGCTTCGGCAGCGGCTTCGGCGCGACCCTCTCGCGCCTGCTGCGCAGCGGCATCGGCGTGCACCACGCCGGCATGCTGCCGCGCTACCGGCGCCTGGTCGAGCGCCTGGCCCGCGAGGGCCTGCTCGCCGTCATCTGCGGCACCGACACCCTGGGGGTGGGCATCAACGTCCCCATCCGCACGGTGGTGCTCACCAGCCTGGTCAAGTTCGACGGCGCCCGGGAGCGCCACCTGAGCGCCCGCGAATTCCACCAGATCGCCGGGCGGGCCGGCCGGGCCGGGTTCGACACCCGCGGCTACGTCGTCGTCCAGGCCCCCGAGCACGTCATCGACAACGCCAGGGCCCTGGCCAGGGCGGGCGACGACGAGCGCAAGCGCCGCAGGATCGTGCGCAAGAAGGCCCCCGAGGGGCGGGTGAACTGGACGGACAGGACCTTCGAGCGCCTGCGCGACGCCGCCCCCGAGACCCTCACCAGCCAGTTCCGGGTCACCACCACCATGGTGCTCAGCCTCATGGAGCGCCCCGGCGACCCGGTGGCCGCCATGGCCGAACTGCTCTCCCGGGTCCAGGCCACCGCGGCCGAACGGCGCCGCCACGTGCGCCGCGCCATCGAGATCTACCTGTCCCTGCGCACCGCCGGCGTCGTCGAGCACGTCTCCAGCGCGCGGGCGCGCGCCGACGGGCGCCCCCGCCTGCGCCTGGCCGTCGACCTGCCCGACGACTTCGCCCTCAACCAGCCGCTGGCCCCCTTCGCCCTGGCCGCCATGGACCTGCTGGGCGTCGACTCCCCCGAGCACACCCTGGACGTCATCAGCGTCGTGGAGGCGACCCTGGACGACCCGCGCCCCCTCCTGTACGCCCAGCAGCGCGCCGCCCGCGGCGAGGCGATCGCCGCCATGAAGGCGGAGGGCATGGACTACGAGGAGCGCATGGCGGCGCTGGAGGAGATCACCTGGCCCCGGCCGCTGGCCGAGCTGCTCGAACCGGCCCTGGAGATGTACAGGCAGTCCAACCCCTGGGTCGCCGAGTACGAGCTGTCGCCCAAGTCGGTGGTGCGCGACATGGTGGAGAACGCCATGACCTTCTCCGACCTCGTCTCCCGCTACGAGCTGGGCCGCTCCGAGGGCGTGGTGCTGCGCTACCTCACCGACGCCTACCGGGCGCTGCGCCAGGTGGTGCCCGAGGAGCACCGCACCCCCGAGGTCGAGGAGGTCGTCGACTGGCTGGGCGGGCTCGTGCGCGCCGTCGACTCCTCCCTGCTCGACGAGTGGGAGGCCCTGGGGCGGGCCCAGGCCGGGCACGCGGACGAGGCGGCCGGGATCCTGGCGGCCGACGGGCCGGAGGCGGACGGGACGGCCGGCGTCGAGCGCGCCTTCGGGGCCGACGCCGACGGGAGGGTCCCCCTCACCCGCAACCTCCACGCCTTCCGGGTGGCGGTGCGCCGCGAGATGTTCCGCCGCATCGAGCTCATGGCCCGCGACGACGTCGAGGGCCTGGGGCGCCTGGACGCCCCCTCCGGCTGGGGCGAGGACCGCTGGGACGCGGCCCTGACCCGCTACTGGGACGAGTACGACTGGATCGGCACCGACACCGCCGCCCGCGCCGTCTCCCTCGCCCCGCTGGACGAGTCCCCCGACGCCGTGGCCCTGGCCGCCGCGGGCGTCTCCGAGCGGCTCATCGAGGCGCTCGAGGCCAGTGGCCGGAAGGTCTGGCTGGCGACCCAGGTCGTCGAGGACCCCGACGGCGACCACGACTGGAGGCTCACCGCCCTGGTGGACCTGGCCGAGTGCGACGCCGCCGAGCGCGCCGTCGTCCATTTGCTGAACGTCGGACCGAGGAGCTGACATGCCCGCATCCGCCCTGACGGCGCCCCGTCCTGCGCCGCTCCGCACCGCCCCGCCGCCCCACGTCGGCGAGGCCCGCGATTCCGCGTCCGCCCGCGCCGGCAGGACCCGCGCCGCCGCGCCCGCCGCGGCACCGCCGCCCAAGAGGCCCCTGCGCGTCGTGCCCCGCCTCGACGTGTGGGTCGTGTGCCCCAGGTGCGCGGGCCCGGCGCACGTGGTGAGCCGGGGCGTCTTCTGCACCGCCTGCACCTGGAGCGCCGAGGGCGGCCGGTCGGGCCACTGGTGCCCGTGCTGCTGGGCCTGGGAGGGCGACCGGCCCAGCCCCGTCGGCCCGGTGGACACCCGCCTGGACTGGCGCTGCCCGGCGTGCGGGCGCCGCGAGACGACTCGGGCCGCGCTGACGGCGCGCTCGCGGCCCGCCCGGACCTGCGCGTGCGGGGCGGAGCAGAGGCTGATCGGGCGGCGGAGCTCGGCGCGGGTGGCCGACGGCGCCGACGCCCTGTACGGCCTGCCCTTCTACCTCAGCGCCCCGTGCGCGGGGCGCACGCTGTGGGTGGCCAACCGCGAGCACGCCGAGTACCTGCTGGGCTACATCGGGGCGGGCCTGCGACCCCCGGGGCCCCCGGCCTTCCGCGAGCTCGGCCACTTCCTGCCCGCCTGGATGGTCACCCGCAAGCACCGCGACGAGGTGGTCCGCGGGCTGCGCCGCCTGCTGCGGCGGGCCGAGGCCCTGCCGACAGGCTGATCGGCCTGCCCCGGGTCCGCCGCGGGCCCGGGGCCGGCTCCCGGCTGACTCCCAGCGAGCGGTCCTACCTTCACGGCCCGTGATATCCCATGTGAGCGTCGTGTCCCACCGCTTCCTCCTCGGATGCGCCGCCGTGACGGCATGCGCGATCGTCCTCACCGTGCTGCTCATCGTCCGACTGGCGCTTCGCCGGCGGGAGCCGCGCGCCGGGGACCGGTGCGCGGACGACCTGGGGGACTCCCGGCGCCCGGCGGCCCGAGGCCGTCGGATCGTCCTCGCCGCCCTGCCGGCCGTGCTCGTCTGCGAGATCCTCGTCACCGGACTCGTTGCGACGCGGATCAATATGACGCTGCAGCTGGTGGCGACGATCGGGCAGATCAGCGGGATAATCGATCCGCAGCCCGTGGCCTCCTCCGTTCTGGGGCCCCTGTCCACCGGGGGCCCGGCCGGGCCGAGCACGACGGCCTCGCCCGTCCCGGCCGAGCAGTACCGCGCCGACCTGGAGGACGAGGGCAGCGGCCTGCACCGGACCGTCTTCCACGGCCCCGCGAGCGGCGTGACCGATGAGGTGCGGATCTGGACCCCGCGGGACTACCGCCCCGACGACGGCGTGGCCTACAACGTCCTGGTCCTGCTCCACGGCCTACCGGGAACCAGCGAGAGCGTGCTCTCCGCGCTCGACATCGGCCCCCAGGTCCAGGACGCCATCGACAAGGGGGGCATCCCTCCGACGATCGTCGTCGCCCCGTCCCTCAACGTCGACGAGCACCAGAGCGCGGCCCCCGACTGCGCCGACATCGTGGGACGGGCGAAGGTCGGCACGTGGGTGCAGGAGGACGTGCCGAGGATGGTGCACACGCTCTTCCCCGGCACCCGGACGGACAGGGGCGGCTGGGCGCTGGCGGGAGTCTCGTCGGGCGGGTACTGCGCCGCCTGGACCACGATCATGCGTTCGGACGTCTTCGGCAACGCCGGTGACATGTCCGGCTACAACGTCCCGATCATCGGCGGGCTGTCGGATCCCGCGCTCTCCGCGGACAACACCCTCACGACGCTCCTGACGCGCCGCGCCCACTCCCCGATCGGCTTGTGGGTGATGAGCGCGGCCGACGACTCGACCGTGACGGACGCGACGCGCGAATTGATCGGCGCCGGAGGACCGGGCGACCGGGTGGATGTCTCCCTCGCCCCCGAGGGCGGGCACTCCGGGTCCCTGTGGAAGGAGCAGATCCCCGCCTTCCTCGCGTGGTGGGGCCGGCGCCCCGGGGTCGTCCCCGGCACCGACGCACCGGAGACCGCCCCGCCCGCGCCGACGGCGGCCGCCGCGCAACCGGCGGAGAGCCGCCCGCCCCTCCCGACCAGGCTCGCAGCCAGCTTCACCGGCATCCGGGGCAAGGGTGTCATGACGCTCATGGGCCTCGCCTCGATCCTGCTCACCATCGCCTGCCCGATCGTGCCGTGCCGGCTGCGCGGTGTCCTCGCGGGCGCCGGCGTGACGGGCAGGCGACGCGCGCTGGTGCTCGCCGCGGCGGGCGCGGTCCTCCTCCTGGCCGCCTGCGCGTTGACGACCCTGACGATCGGACTGGTCGTCAACCGGATCGGCGGCTTCTACCCCACCTGGTCCGTCGCCTGGGAGAACATCGGCCCGGCGCTGTGATGAGAGACCGCCGGCCCCGGGCCGGGCGTCACAGGATGCCGGGGCCCTCCACGACCCGCTTGCCGAAGGGGAAGCAGGTCACCGGGATCATCTTGATATTGGCGATCGCCAGGGGGATGCCGACGATGGTGACGGCCTGGGCCGCGGCGGTGGCGATGTGCCCGAGGGCGAGCCACAGCCCGGCCACCACGAACCACACGACATTGGACAGGCAGCTCATGGCGCCGGCGCCCGGCGTCTCGACGACGGTGCGCCCGAAGGGCCACAGGGCGTAGCCGGCGATGCGGAAGCAGGCGACCCCGGCCGGGATGGTGATGATGAAGATGCAGGCGATCAGCCCGAAGATCAGGTAGCCGAGGAAGAGCCAGAATCCGCCGAAGACCACCCAGATGATGTTGAGCAGCGTGCGCATGAGCCGGCTCCCGTCGTCGTTCCCGGCCGCCGGGGCGGCGACCCGCCAGGAGGATACCCGGCCCGGGCGCCCGGGCGTCAGTCCCGGGGCACCACCGGGACCAGGTCGGTCCCGATCAGGGCCTCGAAGGCGGGGAGGTCGGCCCGGCGCAGTACGATGAGGGCGAAGTCCTGCCCGCCCTCGAGGACGTAGGCGGCCCGGTCGCACCGCGCCTCGATGCGGCCGACGACGTCGACGAGGACGTCCCCGTCCAGCCAGTCGCCCTCGACGACGGGGGTCAGGTCCACGTCTGTGCCGTCGATCCGGTAGTGCAGGCGGGCGGTGCGGGCCCGGGTGTCCACGTGGTCGGTCACGTCCGTGATCGTCACGCACCCCTCGAAGGCGCGCGCCAGGGCCCGGACCAGGGCGCAGTAGGAGCCGGGGCCCTCGACGCACTCGGTGTCCCAGTGCAGCAGCCGCTTCGAGAAGGACACCTCGTCGTCGACGTCCTCCCGGGGGCCGGCCAGGATCCACAGGAGCTCGGTCCATGGACTCTCCCGCCACCGGGGATGGCTCGCGCACCCCGCCACCGCCTCGACGATGACGGGCAGGTCCTCGGCCCGGTCCAGGCCGACGCCGAAGGGCTCCAGCCGGGCGAGCATGGCGCCGATCTCGTCGGCGCCGGGCGGCGTCGGCTCCGGGGCGCGCCCGCGGGTGAACGGCCACATGGCGGTCCTCCTCATCGAAACGGAGACCGAGGGTCGAGGGTCACGGTCCGAACCATATGAATCGTTCCAGCGCGTATCTGCCCAGAAGCCCGCAGGTACCAGCCCAAGTGAGTGAGGCCAGTGTACCAATGATGAACCGCTCGTTGAAACCTGGGTTATCGCGCAACTCCGACCAGCGCCCCAGCCCCTTGACGGCGACGACGATGCCCACCAATATCGTCTGCCCGAACAGGAGAGAACCGGTCGTGGCTATACGTTCAAGGACTCCGATCCAGGTACCGCCCCTCATCAGCGCGGGCGAGGAGGACGCGGCGGATCTTAGAATCGCAGCGGGACGACCGTCAGGAGAGGAGGAGCGGTCCTCGGGCAGAGCCGGAACACGGGCCCAGGATAGAATAAGGACGACTACGCCCCACCCTCCCAGAGACGAGACGAGCAGCGCGCCCAGGATCACACCGAGTGAGAAGAACAGGCTCATGACGCCGCTCCCGTCGGCACGGGGTCGAGGGCCTCGATGAGGGCGATGGCGAGGGGAAGGGCCTCGGCCTCCTCCTCGAAGAAACTTGCCAGGCGGCGTTTGGAGATCGCCTGCTCGCTCACTCCCAGTTCCGCCGCGATCTGCCTGCCGGTCATCCCCCGGGCGGCGAGTGCGGCCACTTCATGCTGCCCGGCCGATCGCTTCAAGACGAGGGCCCCGATGAGTCGCAGGAGCGCTTGGAGCTGGGCGGCCTTCTCGGGCGCGTGCTCCGCGCGCACGGCCAGTGAGGTATGCGCGCGCTTGGCCGCCTCGACGGCCTCACGGGCGGACAGGAACGCCGGTCCCGACCCGCTGCGGGCGGTGCCGTCCCGCCCGAGGGCGCCCGCGCCCACCCCCAGGCCGATGTGCCATTCGCCCTCGGCCAGTGCGATGCGAATGGCGGCCAGCACCGCCGTCGCCTCAGCGGGCACGCCCTGCACCTCATCGCCCACGGTGCGCTCAAAAGGCGCCAGGGTGTCGACATCGGCGAGCGCGGCGAGCAGCTCGGGCACGCGGTCCGGACGACGGCGACTGCGCGCCTGATCAATGGTGAGCACGTACATGGCACGAGGATGACGCAGCCGAGCGCACAATTCAACCTTCCAAGGTTGATCCACCGATATCAATCCCACAAGGTTGAACGTGCCGGGGGTCCCGTTCGCCCCGGGCGGCTCACCCCCGCTCCGCTCAGCGCGGCGGCACACAGCACGTTCGACCTCCGGGCGGCTCACCACAGGACGCGCTGGGCGATGGCGTCGGCGAAGTTGCCCAGGGCCTCGGGCGCGGAGCTCAGGTACAGCCCGGCGTCGATGAGGGAGACCTCCATGAGGTAGAAGCCGCCCCGCCCGTCGGCGACGACGTCGACGCGGTTGAACAGCAGCTGGATGTCGCGCCCGGAGCGCTCCTTGATCAGGCCGTGGATGGCCTTGCGGACCTTCTCGCCCCACAGCCACTGCCGCTCGTCGGGCTCGCGGGCGGTGACGATCTCCTCGTGCACCTCGTCGGTGGAGCGGAAGGACGGGTGGAGCATGGGCGCCTTCTCCACGGCGTGGGACAGGACGCCGTTGAAGTAGACCAGGGAGAACTCCCCCTTGCGGTCGACCTCCTCCAGGTAGCGCTGGACCATGACGGTGCGCCCGCGCCCGAGGTGGTGCATGGCGTCGTTGATGGCGTCGGCGCGCGAGCGGGCGTCGGTGGCGGTGTAGCGGCCGGTGCCGCGCCCGCCGGAGGAGATGGCGGGCTTGACCACGAAGTCGCCGAGGGCGGGGAAGCGGGAGTGGACCTGGTGCTTGGAGTAGCCGGCGTCCGGCTCGAGCCAGGTGGTCGGGATCATGGGCGCCCCCAGCTCCGCCAGCCGCTTGAGGTAGTGCTTGTCCGAATTCCACTCCACGACGTCGGGATGGTTGGCCAGGCGCGGGACGGAGCGGGCCCAGGCGAGGAACTTGTCGTGATTCCCCCTTTTCGCGTAGTCGCGCACCGAGCGCAGGACGACGACGCCGGCGTCGTCCCAGTCGACGGCGGGATCGTCCCACACGGCCACGCGGGGCTCGATGCCGCGCTCGCGCAGGGCGTCGGGCAGGCCGCGGTCGTCGTCGTCGAGGTCTGAGTAGTCGGAGCAGGTAGCGAGCGTCACAATGGGCCGAGTCACGCGCCCACGGTACCGCGCGGGCAGTGCCACAATGCGGTCATGGAGGAGACACCGACCGGCGCCACCGCCCCGCCCCGACCGCTGCGCGGCTTCCACCCGCCCATCGAGCCCTACGAGACGGGCCTGCTCGACGTCGGGGACGGCCAGCGGGTCTACTGGGAGTGCTGCGGCAACCCGCGGGGCGTGCCCGCCGTCTTCGTCCACGGCGGCCCCGGCGGCGGCTGCGCCCCCGACCACCGGCGGCTCTTCGACCCCGAGCGCTACCGCATCATCCTGTTCGACCAGCGCGGCTGCGGCCGCTCCCTGCCCCGCGCCCGGGAGCCCGGGACGGACCTGTCGACCAATACGACGTGGGCGCTCGTGGCCGACATGGAGCGCCTGCGCGAGCACCTGGGCGTGAGGGCCTGGCTCGTCTTCGGCGGCTCCTGGGGCTCGACCCTCTCCCTGGCCTACGCCCAGACCCACCCCGAGCGGGTCCTCGCCCTGGTCCTGCGGGGCGTGTTCACCCTGAGCAGGCGCGAGCTCGAGTGGTTCTACGAGGGCGCCGGCGCGGACATGATCTACCCCGACGAGTGGGAGGCCTTCGTGGCCGCCGCGGGCGGGGGCGTCGGCCCGGGAGGCTTCATCGAGCGCTACCACGAGCTGCTCGCCAGCCCCGACCCGGCCGTCCACGGCCCCGCGGCGATCGCCTGGACCACGTGGGAGGCCGCCACCTCCACGCTCCTGCGCGACCAGCCCCACGTCGACGAGGCCCGGGACCTCTCCTGGGCCCTGGACTTCGCCCGCATCGAGAACCACTTCTTCCGCCACGCCGGGTGGATGGAGGACGGGGCGCTCATCCGGGGCGCCCGCATCCTGGCCGAGCACGGCATCGCGGGCGTGATCGTCCAGGGCCGCTACGACGTCGTCTGCCCCATGGGCACCGCCTGGGCGCTGCACCGCGCCTGGCCGCAGGCCGAGCTGCGCATCAGCCCCGCCTCCGGGCACGCCTACGACGAGCCCGAGACCCTGGACCGCCTCATCGGGGCCACCGACCGCCTGGCCCTCGACCTGGTCCGCGGCGGCGCCTCATGGTGAGCCTCGACCCGAGCCGGCGGTACTGGCTGTCCATGGCGGGGATCGTCCTGGGCACGCTCCTGGTGGCCGGCCTCGTGGGCGGAGCCGTGGCCATCCGCCTGGGCCCGGGCTCACTGGTCTCCGGCACGGTCGTCGTCGGGATCTTCCTGGGGGGCTGGGTGCTCGGCTCCCGCGTGACCGAGCGCAAGAAGCTCGACCTGCCCCTGTGGCGCGCCCTCACCGCGGCCCAGACCCGCGAGCTCGCCAGGTTCCGGGAGTTCAAGCGCACCGGGCGGGTCCTCGAGCCGGAGGACGGGCCGGCGGCCGGGTCGGCGGACGGCCCCCGCGCCGCGGACCGGTCCTCGCTCTCCCGCAAGGACCGGGCGCGGATGGCCGACGTCGAGCGCCGTCGCGCCGCCCGGCGCCGTCGCTCCCCGAAGGGTTCGGGGGGCTCCGCCGCCTCGAAGGACGCCGGAGCCCCGGACGGCCCGGCGGACCCGGGCCGGGGGCGGAAACGGCGTCGAGGTCGGGGGCGTCGCTGAGGACGACGGCGGGAGCGGCCCGGCCCCGGCGCGCACCCCGGCACCCTCCAGCGCATCCTAGCACCCCTGAGACTTCCCGCACATCGGGGCGTTTTGTGACCCCGTCGATTGGACGTCCCGGCGTCCAGCCCGTAAAGTCTTCCACCGTCGCCGGGCGTGAGAGCGCTCGATGGCACGCCTCCTTAGCTCAGTTGGTCAGAGCACCTGACTCTTAATCAGGGTGTCCAAGGTTCGAATCCTTGAGGGGGTACCACGGACGGGGATCCCCCGCGGAGAGCCGCCCGCACAACCGATGCCTCCTTAGCTCAGTTGGTCAGAGCACCTGACTCTTAATCAGGGTGTCCAGGGTTCGAGTCCCTGAGGGGGTACCACGCAGGGAGGGCCGCACCGGACCCGGAGCGCCCCCGCGAGCACCGCGCCACTGCCAACCGGCCGTCAACTGGTCGGATTCAACGGACCCCGTCCGTCGTCGGCCCCGGACACGATCCGGGCGGACGTCGATGCGGCGCCCATCGGGAATGTTTCAGGCGCTCCCGGGGTTCTCCTTGCGTCGGCCGACGGCGAGAGCACGGCAGCACCGGTGCCCGCCGCCGGTGACGGGTCGCATCCGGGCGCCGCGACCCGAAGACCAGACCACCGCATGCCGGGCCGCAGGAACCACCTGCACTCCGCCCGGCGCAGAGGGGCCCGCCACGGGCCACGATGTTAAGGAGAAGAACGATGACGCACATGACGAACACGATCGCCCAACAGCGCGAGGACGCCGAGCGCGAACTGAGCGCCGCCCGCGCCGAACTCGCCTCGCTGGGCTCGTCCGCCTCCCCCTCCCGCCTCGAGCGCGCGCTGGAGCGCCTCCAGGCCGCGCAGGAGGCGCTCGCCCTGGCGGCCTGAGCCGCCCGGCGCCCCCGGGGCCGGGCCGGCGGCGGTGCCGGACGCGCCCGAGGGCGGACGATGACGCGGCGACCCCGGCTCCGGCGACGGCAGACCCCGGACCGGCGAACCGGCTACTCCCCCGGGTAGACCACGCCCAGGCGGGAGCGCACCCGGTCCATCATCTCCATCACCTCGATGGTGGCGGACCAGGGCATGACCGACGACTGCGTGCGCCCCTCGGCCACGCAGCGCGCGACCTCCGCGGCCTCGTACTGGAAGTGCCCGGGCACGCGCGCGTCCCACACGACCGGGCCGCGCCCGGCGCCGTCGTACAGATCCACGCTCACCGGGCTGATGCCGTAGAACCAGGTGTCGACGGCCAGGCGCCCCCGGGTGCCGATGACCTGGGCGGGATTCGGCCCGGCGCAGTCCATGCCGGAGCAGGCCACCGCCGTCGCCTGCGCGTAGTGCATCGCCACGACCTCGTGGAGGTCGACGCCCTGCGGCGCCAGGCGGCCCACGACCTCCATGGCCTCGGGCGCCCCCAGGAGGGAGTGGATGAAGTTGAGCGGGTAGACGCCCAGGTCCAGCAGGGCGCCGCCGGCCAGCTCGGGGCGCACCAGGCGCTCGACGTGCAGCAGGGACTGGAAGTGCTCGGCCCGCACGTGCCGCAGCTCGCCCAGCGCCCCGGAGGAGATCAGCGTCCGGGCGAGAACCTGTCCGGGCAGGAAGCGCGTCCACATCGCCTCCATGGCGAACAGCCCCAGTGCCCGCGCCCGCTCCAGGACCCGGCGGGCCTGGGCGGCATTGAGGGCGAAGGACTTCTCCACGAGGACGGGTTTGCCCGCCTCGAGGGCGAGCACCGCCTGCTCGGCGTGGAAGGAGTGCGGGGTCGCGATGTAGACGGCCTCGACGGCCTCGTCGGCGACCAGATCCTCGTAGGCGCCGTGGGCGCGGACGGGATCGCCCTTGCCCATACCGGGACGGGCGTCGATGAAGGCCCGCGCCCTGGAGGCGTCGCGGCTGCCGACGGCCACGACCGAGCCGGAGGAGAAGGCGGGCACGTCGGCGGCGAACCTGCCGGCGATGTGCCCGGCGCCGAGGATCCCCCAGCGCAGCGGCGGGGCGTCCTGGGGCTCGGGGACGACGTCGGCGGGGTTGCAGGCGACGCCGGAGGCGGCCAGGGCCTCGACGAGTTCGGCGGGGAGCGGGGGCAGGAGCTCGGTGGTGCGGGTGCCGGGTGGTGCGTCGTTGCGTGCCATGAGCCCAAGGGTATGCGGGCGGCCGGTAGGCTGGGACGGCAAGCGCGAGTGGCGGAACTGGTAGACGCCCCAGATTTAGGTTCTGGTGCCTTCGGGTGTGAGGGTTCGAGTCCCTTCTCGCGCACCAACCGCGGTCATACGAGCACTCGTTGAGCGCCCAGGGGGCGATGAGGCCGGCCGGGGGTGCGCGGGTCGGCCGGTGGCCGCATCGGATCCCGGTTGTGGCGCTCCGGGAGGATCGTTCGGATCGGCACCTCGGACGCGTTCGGCGGTTTCCGCATAATTCCGCGGTTGTGACGGCGGCACGGTCGGGTGCGGGGCGGAACGATCCTCCCAGGACGCCATTTCCCGCCCCGGACGGGCCCGCATCCGCGCCTGCGGACCGGTGGCGGACGGTCCGGCGAGGCAAAAAGGTGGCCGGCGCATATCTTTCGACCCCGGCTCCGCGCCCCTCCCGCCCCGAAGTGGCGCAATGACGCCATTCCTCATGAGCGCAGCGCCGCTGGCGCACCCGAAAGTTACGCGCCGGCCACCTTTTCCACGTCGCCGATGCGCTCCCGAACGGCAGCGGGAGCCGCCGGGGGCTTTGACCGGCCCCGGGCGGCCCCGCGCTCGGGCGGATCAGGCCCGGAAGTGGTCCCAGCCCCGCGCGCCTCTCCAGGGGCGCGCCCCGACGAGCACGCCCGGGCCCTCCCCGCCGGCCCGCTGGACCCGGCCGATGACACGCGCGCCCTTTGGCAGGGACCGGACGGCGTCGGCGGGAACGGTCGCGAGCACGCCGTGGTCCTCTCCCCCGGTGAGCACCCAGTTGCGCGCCGTCCCGCGCGGATCGGGCCGGGCGCCGTCCTCGGCTCCGCGGGCGGCGCTCCGCGCCCCCGGCACGAGGGCGGCGACGCCCTCCAGCTGCGCGCGGTCGACGGCCAGGGCGGCGCAGTCGTCGTCGGGGTCGTCGATGTCGATGACGACTTCGGAGGCGAGCGCGATGCGGCCGCAGTCGCGCACGAGGGAGTCCGACACGTCCATCATGGCGCTCGCGCCGATCTCCGCCAGGGCCGGACCCGCCTCCAGCGGCGGGCGCGGGGCGCGGAAGGCGGCCGCGCAGGCCTCGGCCAGGGCGAGGACGGCATCGGCCCCGGCGGGCGCGGCGGCCCCGGCGGACGCGGCCGGGTCGTCCCCGGCCCCGGTCCCGGCGAGCGCTCCGGTTCCGGCGCGGTCCCCGCCGTCGGGCCGGCGACCGCCGCCGGACCGGGAGCCCCATCCAGTTCCCGGGCGGCCCCACCCGGCCTCGAGCAGGGCCAGTCCGGCGGCGGCGCGCCCCGGCGCCCCGGCGAGGACGAGCGCCTCGCCCGCCCGGGCGCCCGAGCGCAGCACCGGCGCCCGCCCCCGCAGGTCGCCGTGGACGGTGACGGCCACGACCAGGCCCTCCCCCGCGCTGAGGTCCCCGCCGACGATCGCGGCGCCCGCCTCGCGGCAGCGCAGCGCCATGCCGCGGGCGAGGTCGACGACCCAGTCCACCGGCGTGGCGCCCGGCAGCACGAGGCACGCGACGAGCGCGACCGGCCGGGCGCCCATGGCGGCGATATCGGCCAGGTTCTGGGCGGCGGCGCGGGCCCCGACGTCGAATCCGCTCGACCAGTCGGTGCGGAAGTGGCGCCCCTCGACGAGCACGTCGGTGCTCACGCAGTAGCGCCCGTCGGGGGCGGCCAGGACCGCGCAGTCGTCCCCCGGGCCCACCAGGACGTCGCGGCCGGAGGGCAGGAGCGGGGTGATGCGCGCGAGGAGCCCGGCCTCGCCGAGGTCGGCGACGACGGGTCCGCTCACCGATTGACGTCCCGGGGCCGCTCCAGGGCCAGGTCGATGAGCTCGGTGACGAGCTCGGTGTATCCCAGGCCCGAGACCTGCCACATGTAGGGGTACATGGAGAAGGGCGTGAAGCCCGGCATGGTGTTGACCTCGTTGACCACGGCCTCGCCGCGGGGGGTGAGGAAGAAGTCCACGCGCATGAGGCCCTCGCCGCCCAGGGCGTCGAAGGCGGCGGAGGCGGTGGCCATGAGCAGCTCGCGCTCGGCGGGGGTGATGCGGGCGGGGCAGACCATCTGGACGGCGTCGTGCGCCAGGTACTTGGTCTCGTAGTCGTAGAACTCGCCGGCGCCGTGGGCGGCGTCCATGGCGATCTCGCCGGGCTCGGCCACCCGCGGGGCGCCCCCGTCGCGCCCGCCCAGGACGGCGACCTCGATCTCGCGGCCCAGCACGCCCGACTCCACCAGGACCTTGGGGTCGACCCGGCGGGCGGTCTCGATGGCGCCCGGCAGGTCCTCGCGGCGCTCCACCTTGGTGATGCCCAGGGAGGAGCCGGCGCGGGCGGGCTTGACGAACAGGGGGTAGTCGAGGGATTCGCAGGCGTCGAGGATGAGCTCGCGGTCCCCCTCCCAGCGGCGCGGGGTGACGACGACGTGCGGGGCCGTGGGGATGCCGGCCGCGTTGAGCAGCACCTTGGTGACCTGCTTGTCCATGCCGGCGGCGCTGGCCAGCACGCCGCAGCCGACGTAGGGGATGGACAGCATCTCCAGCATGCCCTGGAGGGTGCCGTCCTCCCCGTAGGGGCCGTGGAGCAGGGGCAGGACGACGTCGACCTCGCCCAGGAGAGCCGGACCCGAACCGGCGGAGAGGATGAGGGCGGAGCCCGGCCCCCCGCCCGGGCGCACGGTGAGCTCGCCGCGGCCCAGGCCCTCGGCGGTGATCTCGACGGGCGGGCGGTCGTCGCTCAGGGCGAGGGCGCCGGGGTCGTCGTCGACCAGCACCCACTGGCCGGCGGGGGTGATGCCCACGGGGACGACGTCGAAGCGGTCGCGGTCTATGGCGGACAGGACTCCGGCGGCGGTGGCGCAGGAGATGGTGTGCTCGCCGCTGCGGCCGCCGAAGACGACGGCGACGCGCGGTTTGCGCGCCCCGCCCGATCCGGCGGCGGGAACAGGGCTTGCGGACTGCTGGCTCGGCACGGCGCTCTGAGACATGCGCCCAACCTACCGCGTCGCGTCGCGGGCGCCTCCGCCGTCGAGCGCCCGTATCCGGGGCGCGAAACGTGATCCGGGCCCCACCCGGGGGGCGGCGGAGTCAGAACCTCCAGCCCCGGGCCCGGAGCAGGTCGAGGAAGTTGATGCAGGTGATGCGGTGCTCCTCGGCGATATTGGGGATCTTCTGATTCTTGTCGATTGTGCCCGGGCCCCTGCGGGCCTCCTCGGTCACAATGATTGAGCCTTCCGCTTTCGCGTGGGCTATGATGAACGGATCGCCGTAGTTCTTCTGTCCTCGCACCCAGTCCGGGTGGGCGGAGGATATCCCCGCCGCTGTTATCAGTTCATCGTCCGTCGTCTTGCAGACGAAGCCGGGCACGCTCTTCACCCATGGAGCGAGGTTGTCATCTCCGCGCTCCAACTCCTTCAGAATAACTTCGCACACGCATATCTCGCCACTGGCGACAGCACCCTCCATCGACTCCCAAAGAGAGGCGAACAGGTCTCTCGGATATCGATTCACCATATTGATGAGTATATTGGTGTCCAAGGTGTATCTCATTCGAGCCCCTCGGTCCTGTGGTATTCGTCGATCATCCGCTTCGCCATCGGAATCCGGGCGTTCATCAGGTAGCTGGCGTCAAGCAGGTCGACTCGTTCATCCTCCAGGGCACGAGCAACGACTCCAACGTACCCGGACCCCAGATCCCTGTAGCGGATCCGCCATGGATCGGGGCCCCCGCCGCGCTTTCTGCGGGATTCGCGGGAGTCCTCCCATCTGCGGTCGCTCTCCAGACGTATGGATTCCAGGTCCTCGTCGGAGATCAAGTCGAGTGTCCGGAGGCGAACGCCAGCGGCCAAGACGCTCACTTTGAGGGTCTCAGCCATGGCCTCGGCCCGTTCCAACGCGGTGCCGCCAGCACTGGACGCGATCCTGTCGACTTGGCTCCTCGGCATCAAGAAATCAGCGGCGAAGGCGTTGGCGATGGACTCCTCGTTCACATCGTCGCTCAGGACGCACATGCCGTTGGTGCGATTCGCCAGATGCGCGACCTCGTGGAATAAAGTGAAAATCTTTCCGTTGTTGGAGTCCGCACCGTTCAACAGAATTATCGGCAGGACGTCATGATGGATGGAGAGTCCGCGAAAGACCGCGAGCTCGATTTTCGTCGCTTGAAACGTGAGGAACCCGTGGCGCTCCAGCAGTCCGCGCCAGAAGCTCAGCACCCGATTGTCCCGACCCCCGGGAGGGGCGAAGTCCTCCGTCAGACCCAGAAGATCGCGCATCTCATTCGCTCTCGCCGCGAGATTACGTCGGTTGATCGCCCCGACGAGGGCGGGTTTCTCGGGTCGGCCCTCAAGCTCGAGCACCGTATCGCGATGCTGTTCGGCTCGACGCATCTCCCTGGCGAGCAGGGGCGGAATCGGCTCCCCGTTGCCCGCACGGAAATCGGCGGTCTCCGGAACATCCGGTTCGTCGGGCGGGTCCGTGAAGAAGAAGGCGAGTGTTCGGTCGAGCTTATTCGCGATATTCTCAAGCTGACGAAGAGTGGGACGAGCATCGCCGGTCTCGAACTCGGCGATGCGGCCTTCACTGGTGCCCGCCGCCCGGGCGAGTTCGCCCCTCTCGACGAACATGGTCTCACGCGCCCATCGAAGGGTGGAACCGTTTATCGGTGCGCGTGCCATGCCCCTCATCTCCTCCCGCCCGGTTCGTCGTCCCCGGCGAGCAGCGACGTTGCCGTCTCTGCACAAGTCTACCCTCCGGACGCCGACACGATGGGAGTCATCACACCCTCCGGGATGGCCCCGCCCCGCGCCCGGGCCGGCTCAGGCCAGCGGGGCGGCGTTGACGCCCTCGGCCTTGCGGGGGCGGGCCAGCAGGGCGTCGGTCACCTCGGCCACGGAGGCCCGCCCCTCCACGACGGCGACGATGCCGGCGGTGATCGGCATCTCCACGCCGTGCTCCCCGGCCAGGTCCAGCACGGCCCGGGCCGACCTGGCGCCCTCGGCCACGCCCCGGGAGGCGGCCCTGGCCTGCTCCACGCTCATCCCCTCCCCCAGGCGGCGCCCGAAGGTCTGGTTGCGCGACAGCGGCGAGGAGCAGGTGGCGACCAGGTCGCCCATGCCGGCCAGGCCCGCGAAGGTCTCCGGCTCCGCCCCCAGCGCCAGCCCGAGCCGCGTGATCTCCACCAGGCCCCGGGTGATGATGGCGGCCTTGGAGTTGTCCCCCAGGCCCCGCCCGGCGGCGATGCCCACGGCCAGGGCGATGACGTTCTTGACCGCGCCGCACAGCTCGACGCCCAGGACGTCGGTGTTCGTGTAGGGCCGGAAGGTCGGGGTGGCGCAGGCGGCCGCGACGCGGGAGGCCACATCCGCGTCCCGGGCGGCCACCACGGTCGCCGTCGGCTGCCCGGCGGCGATCTCGTCGGCGAGGTTGGGCCCGGAGACGACGGCGAGGCGCTCGGGCCCGATCGCGAGGACCTCGCCCACCATCTGGCTCATCCGCAGCCCCGTGCCCAGCTCGATGCCCTTCATGAGGGACACGGCCACGGCGTCGTCGCAGACCATGCCCGCCCCCGGCTCGAGCACCGCGCGCGCCAGCTGGGAGGGCACGGCGACGACGACGAGGTCGGCGCCGCCCAGGGCCTCGTCCAGGGACGTGGTCGCCCCCAGCCCCCGGGGCAGGCTCACGCCGCGCAGGTAGCGCTCATTGGTCCCGGCGTTGATCTCCGCCGCGATCTCGGCCCGCCTGGCCCACATGAGCGTGGGGATGCCGGTGCGCACCAGCAGGGTGGCGAAGGTCGTGCCCCAGGCGCCGGCCCCGACGACGGCGGCCCGGTCGAAGGCGGGCGCGTGGACGGCGGCGCTCATGACTCCGCCCCCGACTCGCCGTCGGACGCGGACCCGGGCCCGGCCGCAGGCCCATCATCGGATGTGGACGCCCCCTCGCCGTCCGGCGGCGGGTCGGGCCGGCGCACGCCGATCCTGCCCTTGCCGGGGTTGCCGTCGTACTTCATGTCGTAGGGCCGCGGCGCCTTCTCGCCGCGCAGCTGCTCGACCAGGGCCGTGATGGCGCGCATGATCTCGGCGGTGCACGCGCGCACCGCGTCGCGGTCGGTCGTGTCGGAGCCGAAGCGGGACAGGTCCAGCGGCTCGCCGATGAGGATGCGCACCTCCTTGCGCGGGAAGGGGCGGATGACCTTGCTGTAGGTGCCCATGACGAACTGGGCGCCCCACTGCCCCATGGGGACGACCGGCGCGCCGGTGGCCATGGCCAGGCGCGCGGCGCCGGTCTTGCCCGTCATGGGCCACTGGAGCGGGTCTCGCGAGAGGGTGCCCTCGGGGAAGACCATGATGACCTCGCCCGAGCGCAGGACCCTCTCGGCCTCCTTGAGGGAGTCGCCGGCCTCCTTGGTGGCGCGGTGGACGGGGATCTGCCCGCCGGCGCGCAGGATGGATCCCAGGACGGGCACGTCGAAGAGCGTGGACTTGGCCAGGGAGTAGACGGGCACGTCGGCGTCGACCATCGCCCGCATGGCGGTGAGGGAGTCGAGGTCGGTCAGGTGGTTGGCGACGGTGATGAAGCCGCCCTCACGGGGGATGTTCTCCGTCCCGGTCACCTTCTGCCTGGAGACCGCCTTGAGGAAGGGGATGATCGCCCCCCGCGCCGCGAAGCGGTAGAAGGGGCTCATGCGTCGAGTCGTGGGCACGCTGCGACTCTAGCGGCTCTCGGGCGCGCGCGCCGACGACTCCGCGGGCCGGACGGCCGCTCCGCTGCGGCGGGCCGGGGCCGGGTCCCCGCCGCAGCGGCCGGGCGGGCCGGGCGACGACCGGGTCGGGTGGGCCGGCGTCGGCGGTGACGGCGGCGGCGCAGGCGGAGTGCGGGCGGGACCGGTCAGGCGAGCCGGGTGACGTCGGCGTCCAGGGCCCTGAGCTTGCTCATGAAGTGCTCGTAGCCGCGGTCGATGAGGTTGATGCCCTCGACCCGGCTGGTGCCCTCGGCCGCCAGGGCGGCGATGAGGTGGGAGAAGCCGCCGCGCAGGTCGGGCACGACGATGTCCGCCCCGCGCAGGGGGGTGGGCCCGGAGACGACCGCCGAGTGGTAGAAGTTGCGCTGGCCGAAGCGGCAGGCGGAGCCCCCCAGGCACTCGCGGTAGACCTGGATGGTGGCGCCCATCTTGCACAGGGCCTTGGTGAAGCCGAAGCGGTTCTCGTAGACGGTCTCGTGGACGATGGACAGGCCCTGGGCCTGGGTGAGGGCGACGACGAGGGGCTGCTGCCAGTCGGTCATGAAGCCGGGGTGGACGTTGGTCTCCA
>ERZ772993.447-NODE-447-length-20030-cov-7.862578_pt1 | contig 20030 bp, 15 predicted proteins | sample MGYA00580670_ERZ772993 | MGnify/ENA primary metagenome ERZ772993 (study PRJEB29015, sample SAMEA2737936) | human oral metagenome | biome: human oral; feature: human-associated habitat; material: dental | place: China | collected 2136 ... | reverse complement strand
CGCATCATGCCGGGGCAATTTGCTATTGCTTCCGATGATCACGGTGAGCGAGGGGCGGTTGGTATCTACTCGGTAGTCAAGAACTCGCCAGCCGAGCGGGCTGGGCTCAAAAAAGGTGATCGACTAGTGTCAGTGGCGGGAAAGTCGGTCGGATTATCGTCGGAAGTGCCGCTATTAACTAAGCAAAACGCCGGGCGCCAGGCTGACATAGTTGTTATCAGGGACGGTAAGAAGCGGACGGTCAGAGCTAAGATTGGCGACCAAGATAACTCCGGGCGGGGTCGGCTGGGCATCCAGACGACTCAGCTCCATGCCGGTACGGTGCGAGCGACTTGGAGTGCCCCGATAGTAGGAGTGATTACGGCGGGGCAATTCTTCTGGATGACCCTAAGCGGTCTGATTGGTTTGATCGGTAATCTATTTCAGGGGCTGTGGGGGTTGGTCGTTAATTCTCCAGCAGCGCAGGCCGAGCTGGCTAGTGTTTCCGATGGCGTGTCCGGGCCGGTCGGCATCTTGGGGCAGATTTTTCCCAGTGCTATGGTGGCAGGTCCGATAACACTACTATATATATCCGGCGTCATCTCGGTGTCGCTGGCGGTGATGAACCTACTGCCGATCCCGGGACTAGACGGTGGTAGGCTGTACTTGACGCTATGGTATCGGGCTCGCCGCCAGAAGCTAACCAAAGAGCGAGAGGAGAAGATCGTCGGTCGGGGAATGGCATTCTTGTTTGGGCTAATCATCTTGATTACGATAGTAGATCTAGTCAAAGTCTTTCATAAGTAAGAGCCAGCTCTCGGTGTGCTAAAATAATGCCATGAAACGATCGGAGCTTTTTACCAAAACAACCAAGACCGTGCCTGCCGACGAGGCGTCGCTTAACGCTAAGCTATTGATCAGAGCAGGCTATGTCCATAAGGAAATGGCGGGGGTGTATGCCTATCTACCGCTAGGTCTCCGTGTGATGGAAAAGATCAAGCAGATCGTTCGAGAGGAGATGAATGCGGTCGGTGGGCAAGAGCTGCTGATGACCAATCTACAGCCCAAGGCTGTCTGGCAGACAACGGGTCGCTGGGACGATCAGCTGGTCGATATCTGGTTTAAGACTAAATTGCAAGCGGGCGATGAGGAGGTGGGGTTGGCTTGGTCGCACGAAGAGCCGATTATGAGCATGCTGAGAGAGCACGTTCACAGCTACAAGGATTTGCCGGTGGCAGTCTACCAGTTTCAGACCAAGTTGCGTAACGAGCTGAGAGCTAAGTCCGGTATCATGCGAGGTCGGGAGTTCCTGATGAAGGATCTCTATAGTATCCATGCTACTAAGGAGGATCTGGCTCGATTTTACGACCAGGTGATCGAGGCTTACAAGCGGATCTACGACCGGCTGGGAATTGGTCAACTAACCTATGTGACCTTTGCCAGCGGCGGGGCGTTCACTAAGTTTAGTCACGAGTTTCAGACTATATGTGAGGCGGGGGAAGATTGGCTCTACTTGGATCGGGAGCGCAATATAGCCGTTAACGAGGAAGTGCTGGACGATGCTGTGGCTGATATGGGGCTGGATAAGACAAAGCTGGAGAAGCTCCGTAGTGCTGAGGTTGGTAATATATTTAACTTCAGTACGGAAAAGGCGGATCAAATGGGAATCACCTTTACGGATAAAGACAACAAGAACAAGCCATTTTACTATGGTTCATATGGTATTGGCATCAGCCGGGTGATGGGCGTGATTGCTGAGCTGTTCTCTGATCAGCAGGGGCTAGTCTGGCCGGAGAATATCGCACCGTTTTCTCTTTATCTGATCAACATTGGTGATTCGGCTGGGGTACGGGAGACGACCCGAAGCGTCTACGATCGTTTGATGGCTAGTGGTGTAGAAGTGCTTTGGGATGATCGAGACGCCAGTCCGGGCGATAAGTTTGCCGACGGAGACTTGATGGGTATACCGCACCGAGTAGTGGTGAGTCCACAGACGGTAGCGGGCAACAAGCTGGAGTATAAAGGGCGCACCGAGCAGAAAGCAGTCGAGCTGAGTGTCGATCAGCTGATGGAGAGACTTATCCACAAGGACGTCTAGACTGCTGCCGGCGGTGTGGTACAATAGCTGAACTAGCTTAAGTCTGCGGATTGTGGTTAGCCAGGACTTATTGAAGGAGGAAAGATGAAGAAGGTATTTCATATTACTAAACAGGGTAAGGCGGATCTAGAGAAAGAGCTGAAGGAGCTGATAGACGCTCGGGGTGAGGTGGCTGAGGCTATCGCTACCGCCAGAGAACTGGGCGACTTATCAGAGAACGCCGAATATTCTGTAGCTAAAGAGAGGCAAAGTCAATCGGAGGCTCGGATTGCTGAGATTGAGGAGATTCTGGAGGGAGCACAGATTATTGCCGCTGACGGCGATGGCACGGTTAGCATTGGCGATTTGGTTGTGGTATCATTAAACGGTAAGGAATCAACATTCAACGTAGTGGGGGCTGTCGAGGCTGATCCGACCCAAAACAAGATCAGCTTTGAGTCGCCGCTAGGCTCAGCTCTGATGGGCAAGAAGGTTGGTGACGAGGTAGTCTTTTCTTCACCCAGCGGTGAGAAGGTCTATACTATAGTAAAAGTAAACTAGTTTAATGAGCAACTAAAGAGGGGTAGGCAAAAGTAGATGGCGACAGACAACCGCAGAAGCAACCTTGGGGAGCTGGAGCAGTCTGCCGCCAATAACCCTCGTAGTGGCACCGTGCCTCACTATGGTGGCAGGTACCAGGCCGGGAGTATGACCGGCAGTGGTGCGCCGGCTGAGACATCGGACGATGACTATCTGAGTAGCTACCCCCAGGTAACTTCGTTGCCATCTGACGGGCCCGGCGAGACCGGTGTACCCAACGGGTCATCCGACTACTCCGGCTATTCTGATTATTCGCCAGGGTCGGATTACTTTGACAATCTTGGCAAAGACCGTACCGGTAACGATGGTCAAGATAAAGAGAAAGATCAACAAGGCAAAGGTTCTAACGCCCCCGGCGGTTCCGGTGGAGACCAGTCAAAGCGAGATCTGGGCGGTCAAGAGCGTGACGCCTCGATCGACTCGAGCAAGTTTGATGGCAGCATGGATGGCTCCAAAGATAAATCAAAGTCAGGCGGTCTCGGCGGCAAGAAGGGTGTCTCGGCCGGCTTTGCAGGTATGGGGACGCAAGCTGTGGCGGGGATAGCGATGTTGATCATACTGGCTTTCCTGGTGATCAGCTTTTATCTGGCCGGTGGGCTGGGACGGATGATCCAAGCGGCGGCCTTCTTACGGGAATATGGTCTAGAGTGGATACTTGGTCAAGATAACGTCGCTATGGTGAAAGCTGCCGGTTTGGTAGGTCAGGGAGCTAACGCTACCGGTGTTGATCTTGGTGATGCCGGCGATAAGACTAAGACGGCCGGAGGGGCGGGGGCTGATAGTCGGGTGGCATCGTCTGCCAAGTCCAACTCCGGCAGCAAAACCGAGTCGGTGGGTGCTGTTGGGGCGACGGCTGCCGGTGCCTCAACGAGCGATGTGATGTCGGACAGGGTAAAGAAGTCGAGAATGGGTGTGCTCAGTCTGAAGTATGCCAAGAAGATGAAAGAGAACTTTGAGAAGAACGGCCTGGTCTACGATGACGATGGTAATGGCATGACCATTGACCCGGCAAGAGCTTTCGGCATGAGCTCTGAGTTACTCAAGAAATCGGGCGATTCAATGAAAAATGAGGTAGCTGCCCGGTTAGGGGTTAGTCCGGATAAGGTAACTATACGAGATGGAAAAGTGCATTTGTCGAGGAGGCTATCTTATGCGGAGACAAGGCGGGCGATCAGCGGCATGGACAACTTAGGCAAATGGCAACTGACCGGTTGGCTTAATACCAGGGCTGCTATGAAGAGAGAGAGCTATACCAGGTGGCTTCATCCGGTGCAGGGCTCAAAGAGCGAGCTATATAAGAAGTTTCAAGACTGGACGAAGGATCAATTCAGCAATATTCCCGCAAACGGCAGTTACCTCAGTGAGATCGCCGGCGCAGGAGGTGGCGGTGATGCCGGCGGCATAGCTAAGGTGATCAATCAGCTCAAGCAAGAGCGACAGGAGGTGGCTGACAAGAACCCGGAGTATACTCGATCTCGGGTGAATAGCATCGTAGACAAACTAAAGCAGTTCGAGACATTTATTAATTCCGCCATGAAGATGAACGGTTTTAAGACGACCGGCCTCACCATCATCATCTTTATGGCTGGTTTCGTCTGTATGATCAGCAAGATATATAGCAGGCTCGGGGAGTTTAAATATTCCAACATTGTCGTGCCGGCTGAGAAGGAAGCGGGGTTATATCTGGGCTATGCCTCACAGATGATGTCATTATCCAAGGACATGAACATGAAGACACTGGAGCTCGCTACTAAGTCAATGTTAGAGGACGACATCCCCGAGATCAATAGCGACGGTGAGGCAACCGGTAAAATGGTGCACAGCAGCTATGCATCCAGTCCTGCTATAGCTAAGAATATGGGTATAGCCGGCAGCGATAGGCTAAACGACAACTCCGGCATGCAGGGGATTCTCAGAACGGTCGGCAAGCCGGGCTTTAATTTCCTGCCGGGTCGGATGAATGGTATGCTTAACAGTCTTTATACTCAGTATAAAGACATGGTAGACGTAGTGTGCGGAATAATAGATATTTTGTTTAGTGGACCGCTAAAAAATATTACAGAAGCCATCATAGACTTCATCGTTGGTCTAGTGAAAAAGCAATTTGAGGCATTGATAGCCAACCTATTTGCTAGTAACGATGAGTTCTGGCAGGTACTCACGGTGATGGCGAACTGGCTGGTAGGACAGCCCTTGACGACTGACATTGCTACGCCGGCTGAACACGGTTCTAACGCTATGTTTGGCGCTCGATATCTAGCCAATGACCAAGCGATGATGACCGGTGGTCGTAAGCTGAGCGACAAGGAGGCGGTTGAGCTAAACTTGGAGAACCGGCGTTATCTGGCTTGGAGGCACAGTCAAAAGCCATTACTGGCTCGGCTATTTGATCCGTACGACTATAGTTCGTCGCTTAACCAGATAGCTTATGCGGCTAATCTAAATATGGGCAAGCAAGACATTTGGCTGGCGATGGGCAACGCTCTGAAGACTATAGTGTCGGCGCCGACTATCATGGCGACAGCTAGCAATCAGCTGTTAGGCAATAATGCCTATGCTGCTAGTGCCTACGATTACGGTGTACCGATGTACGGTCGTAGTCTGAGTGAGATGAACGAGATTATCAACGACGATTCGCAAGGCTTGTTTAAGAATGCTGATAAAGCGATCGGGCTCTTTCAGATACCACCACCACCGGGTGAAGAGAACCCATATATTAAGTATGCCAGGGAGTGCTTACTGTCAGAGGTCAGTACGAGCGACTACTCGGTTAAGCCGATCGATAATTCTGATGGTACTAAGTTTAACTATGCCGATACTTCCGACGAAGAGAATGAAGGGAAGAGTTCTCGTTGGCGAACCTGTCAGCAACAGGCTACCCAGCCGGATTATAAGGCGGTTCGGCTCTATGTGATGGGCTATTATGGCGTCGTCTCCATCGCTTGTTATCATGGGGATGACGGGGATAGTGAATCCGGTGCCGCCTGTAAAGAGATGCAGGTAGATGATGTGAGCAGCGGCAGTAAGTCGTCGTCAGATGGCTCGGGTAACGTTGAGGCAACTGAGATGCAGAAGAAGTTTGCTGATGAGACTCATGGTCATTACGGTGCATATTCGACATCTAGTAACGGCTGTACGACTGTTACCGCATGGTTTATAGGTGAACACACCACATTAACATATGGTCACGGTAATGGTAATCAGGTGGTGAAGCAGTTGATTGCAGCCAACCCGGGGAAGAACTTAAAGTCTGAACCATATCCGACCAAGGCGCCGGCGATCTTTAGCTCAGTTGCCGGTCACATGCATGCTAGTGGTGGCGCAGGACATACCGGAGTGGTGACTAGCGTTGATCCGACGACCGGGACGATTCATACGCTGGAATCAGGAGCTAATAACTCCATGAATGGTCTTAGCTTGCCCTGGTCAAAGACTTTTGAGTGGAAGAAAGAGGACTATAGCAGCGGGGTTGAGTTCGTCTACGTCGGTGACTATCTGAAGTAAAGGCGAGTCATTACTCTGACTGCTAGCTACTAGTCGTACCATAGCAGTTAAAGTTGAGCGACGGAAAATATTACCTCCGGTAAACCTCCGGAGGCAATATATTTATACAGTATGTAGCTGGTCCGAGTTAGTTGCTATCTACCTGATCCAGCTCACTTTCGCTCACGTCGCCCTGTGGCGGTAGGTAGAACTCTCCACCGTTGGCAAACCGTCTGGTGTCGAAATCGTAGACCGAGTGGTCGTTTTGCCATTCTTTCGTAAATTCTTTAGCAATAGATCGCCTGACCGTCTGTATTTCTCTAACGGTCGGAAGCACATCGGATTCAATCAAGAGAGCAGGGCAATCATGTCCACTTCTCATATATATGACAAAGGGTTTGTCGACGTGAACAAGTTTCTTCTCATGACCTGCTAAGAGGTGAAAGTTCAAGTCGACGGTGTCGTTAGAGGTGATAAAAATACCATCATCATGCTGGTACATCTGGTCGCCGCGATAGATAGTCTCGCCGTAGACTCCCCTATTAAATTTAGTAGCGAGCAGTGTGCCCTCTGCGCCGGAGTATTTAATGTTGCTATCATAGCAGTACCCTGCATTGGCTAGGGCAGTCATGACCGGCGAGCTCTCAGACCCTTCACGTCGCTGTTCGTACTCTATCACATCCTGAAAGCCACCACTATTACCGGTGAATTCATGGTACATATTTACAATGTCGTCGACTGATGAGCGCTGGATGTCAGCAGTGTAGTCGCTGTTGGTATATCTTTGCTGGCGATACTTGTCGTCGTCAAAGTGATAGACCTTCTCGACTTTATTGCCCTTGTCGTCGATGAGATAGCATTTGTAGTCAGTCGGCTTCAGAGCTTCGAAGCTCGGTAGAACGTTCTTCGGGTTAGGCTGAGACGGTGGGTTTATGCTTTGATTATTGCCGGCACTACCGTCGTTATTGACCGTGGGTGTACCTGGTATTTCGCTACTGCTATTAGCACTGTCGTCAGTATTGCCCGGCGCACTATTCTCACTGACGGTGGTGGCGGGCTGAGCCATATTGCCACCATGTGATGCCAGGTAGTTCTTGCCGACGACCGCCCCGGCGGAGATGATCGCCAGGGTAGAGGTGATAATAGCCATGCGGCGGAGCAGCTTATCTCGGGAGTTTGGCTCGGTTTCAGTCTGCTCGTAGTCGCCGTAGCTATACTGCCGGGGGCCGGTGGCGTAGGCCGGATAGTCTTGGTATCGCCAGGCTGTATCGGTCAGCTGAGGCAGGCGCTCGGTATCTTGCAGATCCTGATCAATAATATTATTACTCTGATAACTATCATATGTTCCCATATTAGACCTCCGGCGCTTTGCCTCCTTCACACTTAGCTTACTACTGTTACTGTACGATATAGTTGTCATAAATACAAGGCTATCTTGGGCTGGAAATGAGTGATCATCGTGCAGAGCCTGTCCAGCCGACGCTTGGGTAAACTACTTACCGGGAGGACATAATTACTCATCTATTCAACCTTGGGTAAGGAAGGGGCGATGTATCCTGCCGTGGGACCTGTCCAGCCGATGCTGGTGAATCTGTCTATGCGCAGTAAAGTATGATTACACATTATGCTTAATTAAGTAGCTTGGTGTTATGCATCGAGCTGGGTTGACACAACGGCAAAATTATGCTAATGTATAAATCAAAGTTAAGTATCGTTGATTATCAGCCATAGAAAGGATTATCGGACAAGATCTCATGAGTAACAAGAACCATCCTAATAACAACTACCGGTCTATTGACATTCTAGACCTAAGTGTCGATGATTGGTTCACACCTTTCTCGGAACTAGCGAAACGGCAAAGTAACAATCAGGCGAAAGATCAAGAAGTCACTGATGGTCCTAAGCCGGAACAGCCCAATCAAGAACAGCAGCCGGAGGCGGAGTCTGTGCAAGAGACTACGGCTACTTTCAGACAGACTAAAGAGCGGGTTATTGCCGAGGTTGCCTTGACTGGGCAGTCAACAGGAGAGAAGGAGTCGGTTGGCTCTAGTCAAACCGGGCAAGATAAACCCAGTGCGGAAGTGGTAGAGTCGCAAGATGCTAGCTCCGAAAAGTCTGCTGCTGAGAGGCTAGCTAGTGACTTCGACTGGCGAATGCAGGGCTGTCATGCCAGCATTAAAGTCGCAGAAGAGATAATGGAGCTGCAAGGCTTTAATAAATATGGTGACTATTTGAAAGGTGATAGTAAGCCTAGGCAGGTCATTGATCAAGAGCACACGAGGGCGATGAGTTGGAGCGAATCTGTATCCCCCCCTATTTTCTCAGCTATATTTCTATGCGGGCTGGTCGCCTTACGAGCTGTTGCAGAAAGAGCTACTACGACGGGATGCTGAAGAGGATTCAGATAATGCCAAGTTGGTTGAAGCGCTGGATGCTGTCCATGATCTATTTAATACAACTCATTATAACCACCTGAGCGATGGTCTGGGAGTTAGCCACGACATAATAAAGGTAGCATGTGACAGCTTAGATTATAACTATAGCGATTGTACTAATTCTAGCATATGGTACCATGTCGATTGTGGTGGTGCCGGTGTGATTGCCCTGTACCATCTGAGGAAAAAGCTCCGGGATGATGAGCCGATAAAGAAGATCCTTCGGATTGCGGATAGTGGCAGTGAAGCTGAAGTAACAGGGATACTCAATGACACGGACAAAAGCGGCGATGTAGTTGACTATGAGCAGAAACTAGAGACGATTGACCGAATGGTTGAGCAGGTTGATCAGTACTTTGATGGAGCTGAGGTTAAGGAGAGCTTTACTATAGATACACTGGGTGTAAACGATGAAGAAGATGCATTATATAGGTGGGCTGTCGTTCGCAACGCCGAATACAAGGTGGCGTGTCTTAGCGAAGACGAGCTTCGTCGAAATACTGAAAGATATGCAGATAGTGCCACTATATATGGTTGGATACTGGCTTGGGGTGGTAAGAACTTATTCGAGATGGCAGATCAGATACACGACAAAGATGTCAAAGCACGGGAGCGCAGAAAAGCCAAAAGCTCTCGTACCGCTTAGTCACCTACCTGAACGCTCTGTACTGATTTGAATTGGAGACAATTTTTATAGCCAAGTCTATGGCTGGGAAGTGATGTTGCTAGCTTGTGCTCTTATACTGCGTCGGCAATAAACTCAGCCGGCTAACCCTGGTTCAGCTACCTAAGCAAGCATAACGCTAGGTATCGTACTGTGAGCTTGTCCAGCAGATACTTGGGTAAACTACTTACCGAGAGGACATAATTGCTCATCTATTCAACCTTAGACAAGGAATGGGTGGTGTATCCTGCTGGGGATTGACACAACGGCGAAATTATGCTAATGTATAAATCAAGTTAAGTATAGTTATTATCGGCCATAGAAAGGATTATCAGATAAGATCTCATGAGTAATATGAACCGCCCCAGCCATGACTACCAACTACCTGATGATAGCTTTCTCTATAATCTAGATGTCAATGACTGGTCGATGCTGGCGCATCCGGAAGGAACAGATCAACCTGATGACGACCGGGGTGTCGGCGGAGAACCTGGGCAGTTTGATCAAGAACAGCAGCCGGAACCGGAGGCTAAAGTAGCTATTGAACCGACTAGGACTAAGGACGAAGGGGAGATGGTAGGTGCGACCGAAACACTGGAGGTCAAAGCAGTTCCTGGATTAGCCAGAGAGCAAGTTATCGCTGAGGTTGCTTTGGCCGGGCAAGTCGGACAGACGGCACGGAAAGAAGAGAAGGCTAATACCCCTTGGATCGAATTGGAAGAGGCTGAAGAGAGGGCGATGGAGTTGCGAGAGCAGAAAGCTAATCTTAATGCGGTGGTCTTATTCGTGGTGATGTTGGCGTTGATGGAGTCTCAGGAGCAGGAAGCTAATTCCGATAAACCTCATGTCGGGAGACTTGTTGATGATCCTGATTGGCAAGAGCTGGGCGAACAAACTGGCAATAAAGTTCGGGCGGAAATGATGGAAATGATGGAAATGCGTACTTCAGCTGCGTATAACAAATATCTGCGAAGCAGTGATAGGTCAAAAAGAGACATTAAGCAGGAGCGTGCATTAGCGACAAAACATGCTGATGACGCTTATGATTTAGTCAAACAGCTATATGCAAATCCGGGTTGGTAGCCCGATGAGCTATTGCAGAAGGAATTATTGCGGTTGGATATTGAGGAAAGCCCGGACAAAGCCCGGTTAGCTGAGACGCTGGATACCGTTCATGATTTATTCGGTGTAGGTCGTGACGGTCATAGTGGCAATGTAGTAGCGTCGCACGATATATCGCAAATAGCGCAGCATGATTTACCTCGTGATGGTCTATCTGATCTTGAGCAATATTTTGCGGAGCATGACGAACTCAAAGACAGTGGTTGTGTCGGTGCGATCGCTCTGTATCACTTAAGAAAGAATCCTAATAGCGACGAGTCTATAAAGAAGATCCTCCAACTCACAGAGGGTGGGAGCGATGCCACTGAAGTTGCCGACGACTATTATGACGTGACCGAATACGATCAAAAGCTAAAGCTGATAGACGAGATGGTTGATCAGATTGATCAGTATTTCGATAAAGCCGGAGTCGAGGATCCTTACAGGTGCTTCACTGCAAAGAGGCTAGGTCGTTTTGGCGGCAAGGGGAATATGTTGTATAGGTGGGTTTCCACCTGTAGCTCCGAATACGAAACTATGAGACTGAGTGAGGACAGGCTTCGTCAAATTACTGAGAAACATGCGAGTTTTGGCGGGGTGTGTAGATATATAGAATGGAAATGGAAGAAAGGTCTATGTGAAGAGGCAAGTGAAATAAAGAGAGGAGAGACTAGAAGGCGGAGGAACAGGAGTAGCCAAAGGACTTGCGCCGAATAGCACTGTCCTTTGGTGCTACTACAGGATCGGAAATCAACTAAGCGGTTGGATCGTGCACTGTGCGACGGACAATATTATTATTTTAATACCTGCGTCATGGCGCAGGTATTAAGTATCTACATGCTATAATGTACCCTGTTATGGCAACTTTGGCAGATTTTCGTGACGAGAGATTAAAAAAGCTGGAGGCTCTGCGCCGGCTCGGCGTTGATCCTTACCCGGCTCATACCGAGCGGACGATTGGTGCCGGCGAGGTGGCATCTCGGTTTGATGAGCTGGCGGATACTACTCAGACGGTGGTAGGGCGGATTGTCGGACTGCGCAAATTCGGTAAGCTGGCTTTCATCGTCATCAGCGACATGACCGGTCGCTTGCAGCTATTCATCCAGGCAGGGCAACTGGAGGAGCTGGCTCCCGAGCAGTCACAGCTCGGCATCAAGCAGCTCAACCTGCTGGACACGGGCGACTTCGTCCAAGCAACGGGTAAGGTGATCAAGACGAAGACGGGCGAAGTGTCGCTAGCAACTACTCAGCTCCGCTTATTAGCCAAGTCTTTGCGTCCCATGCCTGAGTGGCAAGGCTTCACAAATAAGGAAGAGCGTCTGCGCCGACGCTACATCGACATGAATGTCAATCCTGAGGTGCGTCAGCGCTTTATCCGTCGGTCAAAGTTTTGGCAGGCGACCAGGGATTTCTTAAACGAACATGGCTTTATCGAGATTAACGTTCCGGTGCTTGAGCATACTACTGGCGGAGCGGATGCGACGGCTTTTCGTACTCATATGGATGCTCTGAATCAGGATCTGTACCTGAGAATAAGTCATGAGCTACCACTAAAACGGCTGCTAGGGGCGGGGTATGAACGGGTCTACGATATCGGACCGCGCTTTCGTAATGAAGGGGTGGACGACGAGCACTTGCCGGAGCATATAGCGATGGAGTGGTATCATGCTTACTGGGATTGGCAGGACGGCATGCGTTTCATGGAGAAGATGTATCGCTACGTGATCCAGCAGACTTTTGGTAAGATGCGGTTTCAGATCGGTGACTTCGATGTCGATCTGGATCAAGATTGGCCGGTCTGGGATTATGCCGAGGTGATCAAGAAGCACTACGACCTGGATGTTTATCATACCAACTTGGATGAAGTGAAGCTCAAGCTTAAGGAGAACCAACTGGAGGTGGGCAAGGCGGACAATATCTCTCGCGGTATAGACAAGCTATGGAAGAAAGTCCGAAAGACAGTCGCCGGGCCGGTCTGGCTGGTCAATACGCCTAAGTTCATCTCGCCGCTCAGCAAGGCCAACCCTGACGGTCGGAGCGTGCAGCGCTTTCAGCCGATCATTGCCGGATCCGAGCTGGGTAACGGCTACTCCGAGCTGAATGACCCGCTAGATCAGCTAAGTCGATTCCAGGAGCAACAGCAGATGCGTGATGCCGGTGATGACGAGGCGATGATGCTGGATATTGATTTCGTCGAGATGCTGGAGTACGGCATGCCTCCGGCTTGCGGTTGGGGCTACGCTGAGAGAGTTTTCTGGGTTTTTGAGGGGGTGACGGCTCGTGAGGGTGTACCTTTCCCGACCATGCGCCACGATATTGACCAGGTTACTCGCAAGATTTATCCTGATGTTAAGCTATGAAATACGACGTATCTGAGTATACTACCAAGCGAGGTAGCAAGGGGCTGATCATTAGTGTGACTGATGCTCCGGTCGTCTTGATGGATTTTGAGTTCCGGGCCGGTTATCGTTACGGGGCCGACTTTGACCACAAGTCGCAGGTGGCGCACCTACTTGAGCATATGATGTGCCGAGTCAATGATAAATACCGTGATCCGATTAAGAAAGAGCTGGCTGTCACCAAGAACGGGGCGAGCAGCAATGCCAGCACCGGTTCCTGCTATATAGGCTATGATGCCTACTGTGCCGACTTTGAGTGGCAGCGAATCATGGAGCTGATGCGCTATGAGATCTGCCAACCCTACTTTACTGAGCAGTCATTTAAGGCGGAGATGAGTACCGTTCGGAGTGAGCTGACTAATTACTTGTCACAGCCCTGGCGGATGCTTAGTCCTAAAGTGGCACAGACGCTGGGTGACAAGCAAAAGACTTACCCTGAGCACATCGAGTCGCTGGATAACATCTCGCTTAAAGATATCAAGGAGCATTACCGATTGACTCACCAGGCTGAGAATATGCACTTTATCGTAGCGGGTGACTTCACAGATAGTCTCGACCGGCTCTATGCCGAGCTGGAGAAGTTTGATCTGCCGACAGGTGGCGAGTGGCGAGAGCTACCTTGTGATGTGCTTCATGCCGCCAAGCCCACCGTGATCAAGCGAAAGGACGTACCGGCGATCTGTTTCACTTTCTGTATGGAGCAGAACCGAGAGCTGACCGACGAGGAGTGCGAGGCTATGTCGGCACTTGAGCACATCCTGAGTGGGACGATGAGCTCTCGGATCTACGGGCAAGCTCGGGACAAGGGACTACTGTACGGTTGTACGGTCGGCTGTAGCAGTAGTAAGTATAATACCGAGTGGTACCTGGACGGTCGGGCTAATGCTGAGCAGCTGCCGGCTTTCTTTGACCTGGCTGTCAGAGAGCTGGATAAGGTCAAGCGGGGCGACATTACCGAGCAGGAGCTAGCCGACGCCAAATCTTACGCCATGGGGCGCTACCGGATGGGTATCCAGACGACGGGACAACTGGCCAGATACTTATCCGGTCGCTGGCTGTATGATGGCCTGATCAAAGATTATAACGACGAGCCGGATAAAATTAACGGTGTGACTAGGGAGCAGATGGTAGAGCTGGTTCGGCAGTTCTTTGATGCTAACATCTGGACGATTGGGTTGTATGGGGCAACGGACAATAAAATGGCAAATCAGCTACGAGCGAAGCTGAAACAGCTCTTCTAGGTGAACAAATAAGTTATGCAGCATGAGGTCAGTGAATATCAGCTAAAGAGTGGTGGTAGGGGGCTAATCGTCAATGTGCCGGGCGCCCCGGTCATGGCGAGTCAGTTTCAGTTCCGAGCCGGGAATCGCTATGTGCTGGATTATCAGCACAAGTCGCAAACAGCGCATATCATGGAGCATATGGCTTTCGGGGCGAGCGATGGCTTCGCTACGGCGCATGAGTACGATGCTACATTTACTAAGAACGGGGCGATCTATAATGCCTACACTGATGATGTCTCGATGGTCTACGAGGCGACCTGTGCCGACTTTGAGTGGAGTCGGGTGCTGGGGCTACAGAAATACGCCATCTGTCAGCCTCATTTTAATCAAGACGACTTTGCCTCGGAGGTTGGAGCAGTACGGAGTGAACTGATTGGTTATTTGTCGCAGGCTGATCGGGTGCTATGGCCACGAGTGGCACAAGCGATGGGTGATGATACGAAGACTTTTCAAGAGGGACTGGACTCTATCCCTAATATCACTGCCGAGGATATCCGGGAGCATTGGCGGCGAACTCATACGGCGGGCAACTTGCGCTTCGTGGTGGCGGGTAATTTCGTAGGTAGGATCGGTCAGCTGAGGGAAATCCTCAACTCCTTCGAGCTTGGTGCGGGTGACCGTCTGCCGATCGCCGTCGACGAGATGCACTCCGCTCCCGCTTTCGCTATTCGGCGTAAAGATGTGCCGGGGATCGGGTTAGCTATCTCGCTTGTCGTACCTCGTAAATTGTCTGATGCTGAGAATGAGGCAATGTCGCTCCTGAACCATATCCTAAATGGCACCTTGCACTCACGTATTCAGGGTGAAGCTCGGCGGCGCGGCTTGCTGTACTACATGTGGTCACAGCTCAGTACCTTCGAACACAACTCGTCGTGGGACTTTGGGGCGCAAGTGAGCGTCAGTAACCTGCCGGCGGTGGTTGATTTAGTGACTAACGAGATGCAACGAGTGAAAGATGGCTTGGTCGACGAAACGGAGCTGGCTGAAGCTAAGTCCTATGCGATGGGACGCTATCAGATGGGCACTCAGACGGTGGGGCAGATTGCTGGCTGGCTGGCAGATCGCTACTTCTTTGACGGGGTTATCGACGACTTTTCGGCGGTGCCGGCTCGAATTAACGCTATTTCTCCCGAGCAGATCATTGAGACGGCGCGGGATATCATTCGACACAATTGCTGGACGCTGGGGCTATACGGCTCGACCGACAAGACTATGGCAGATCAGCTATATGATCGTTTCGCCAAATTATTTTAGCTTAGCAATGTTACAATAGACCTATGAAGATTGCGATTGTGGGGTATGGCGTTGAGGGGCGCTCTAATTATCGGTATTATCGGGCGAAATATCCTAAGGCGGAGATGGTTATCTTTGACGAGCGTGCTCAGCTGGATGATACGCCCGAAGGAGCGCAGTTGGTCTTGGGCAGCAGAGCCTTTGCTCAGGCCAAAGGGTTCGACCTGGTCTTGCGTAGCCCGTCGGTTGCGCCGGATCGGATTAAGCAAGCTGACCATCACTGGTCGGCGACGAGAGAGTTCCTGCGCCAGAGCCCTGCTCCGATCATTGGGGTGACCGGCTCGAAGGGTAAAGGAACTACCTGCAGTCTGATCGCTTCGATCTTGCGTCAGCATTTGGCTGACCGACCCGAGCGCCATGTCCACTTGCTTGGCAATATCGGTGTGCCGGCACTGGACGTCCTGCCCTCGGTCGGAGAGGACGATATCGTTGTTTACGAGCTGTCATCCTTTCAGTTATGGGACTGCACTCAGTCGCCGACCATTGCCGTGGTGACCATGATTGAGCCGGATCATCTGAACGTTCATCGAGACTACCGAGATTATGTTCAGGCGAAGCTGCATATCCTGGACTATCAGCACGATGGCGATACGGCAGTCTATAATCAGTCGGACAGCGAATCGGCTGAGCTGATCGGGCATATTGTGGCCAGTACTCAGGCGGATGATTTACCTTACCCCTATCGTAAAGGAGCTCATTTCGACGAGCAATATCTATATATGGGCGAGACCAAGCTTTGTCCGGTCAGCCAGCTACAGTTGCCCGGTCGGCATAATCTACTCAATGCCTGTGCTGCCATATCGGCGATCTGGGAGATAACTGATCACGATAGCGAGGCCGTCGCTAAGGGGCTGGGCGCTTTCGAGGGGTTGCCACACCGGCTGAAGCTCGTGAATGAGGTGGGTGAGGTGAAGTTCTATGACGACAGTATCGCTACGACGCCTGGCTCGGCGATTGCTGCTATCCGGTCATTTACTCAGCCTAAAGTGCTGATCGTTGGTGGCTCAGATAAAGGAGCTGACTATCATGGGCTGGGTAAAGCGATTGATCAGAGTGATATGCGGGCGGTTCTGGCTATTGGCGCTAACCGAGCCAAGGTGGCTGAGCAGATCATGGATGAGACCGACAAGCCGGTAGTCATGCTACCGACGACCGATATGGCAGAGATCGTTCGGACCGCCTATGACCTGGCTCGTCCGGGTGATGTGGTGATCTTGTCACCGGCAGCCGCCAGCTTCGACATGTTCAAATCATACGCCGACCGAGGCGAACAATTTATCAAGGCGGTTGGCGAATTATCAGGCTGCCCGGAAGAGTAGCTGAAAATTACCAGCCTGACCATCGGCCTGTGTTAGAATGGGGATATGGTAATCAAGAAAAGAAATAGTAAACGTATCAAAAAGTTGGCTCGGTCGAGAGCGATTGCTCGGACTGCCATCCAGGAGCGTCCATGGGAGGAGATCCTGGCTAACGAGCAGATGCCGCCTTCGGACGACCGGCGCTTCGCCCGCTACACCAAAGACCTGGTGCGTGGTCTAGAGATGATCCGTACTTATCCGCAGGGCGTCACTATCTTTGGTTCGGCTCGCTTTCATAATCGACACAAATATTATCAAGCAGCTTACGAGCTGGGAGCTAAGCTGGCTCAGCACGGTCACACGGTAACAACCGGCGGTGGCCCCGGCGTCATGGAAGCGGCTAACCGAGGAGCATTTGAGAATCACGGTCAGTCGATCGGGCTGAATATTAAGCTGGCGACCGAGCAGGATCTCAACCCTTGGACGACCGACTCGATGGAGTTTCACTATTTTTTTGCTCGTAAGGTGATGCTGACCTATAGCTCAAAGATGTTTGTCTTCTTCCCGGGCGGCTTTGGCACCATGGACGAGTTTACCGAGGTGCTGGAGCTGATCCACGCCGGCAAGATGCCGATTTCGCCGGTCATCTTATTCGGCAGTGAGTTCTGGGGTGGACTGGACGAATGGTTCAGCGGCATCATGAGCGAATGGCACTTGATCGAGACCGGTATGGAAGATGAGATGAACGAGATGGCGCATGTCAAGGCGGCTGATTATGGCATGATCAATAAAGCCCGAGACCTCTACACCCTGACTGACGATATCGACGAGATCGTCAAGATTGCCGACCAGACCGACCCCCGAGACGTCCAAGACGTGATCAACCAGGCGATCGCCTGTCAACTATTTAATCAATGTGACTAGGGAATATGCAGGACGAGCTCACTAAACGACTATCTCAGCTGGACCAGGCGATCGATCGGGCGACTGATCAGTTGGGGCTGGAGGCAAAGCAAGCTCAGCTGACTGAGCTGGAGGAGCAGGTAGCTCGACCGGAGCTGTGGCACAATCCCACTCAAGCCCAGGCACTGACTAAACAGGTGGCAAATCTAAAGGCGATCATTCAGCCCTGGCGGGTGCTACGAGCTCAAGTGACGGACGCTGGTGAGCTGATCGAGATCATTGACGACGAGCTGGTCGACGAATTTGCCGGTCAAGTCAAGTCGCTTGAGCAGTCATTTACCGGGCTCAAGCAGCAGCTTCTCTTCACCGGCAAATACGATCAAGGCAACGCTATTTTACGTCTGAGTAGCGGGGCGGGCGGTGATGACGCTCAGGACTTCACGGCTATGCTGGAGCGGATGTACTTGCGCTGGGCAGAACAAAATGATTTCGAGACGGATATCATCGAGCGGAGTGCCGGCGAGGTGGCTGGCGTCAAGACCGAGGTGATCGAGATTAGCGGAGCGTTCGCTTACGGCTGGCTACGAAGCGAGCATGGCGTGCACCGGCTGGTGCGCCTGAGCCCTTTTAATGCCGAGTCACGAGAAACATCTTTTGCCCTAGTGGAAGTGCTGCCGGATATTGATCAGCCTGATGACATTCAGATCGATGATAAAGACCTGAGGGTAGACATCTACCGTAGCGGTGGCAAGGGTGGTCAGGGTGTCAATACGACTGACTCTGCTGTACGACTAACCCACTTGCCGACAGGTATAGTGGTAACCATTCAGAACGAGCGCTCGCAGATACAGAATAAGGCGAAAGCGATGGAAATCCTGCGGGGTAAGCTGGCAACCTTGCAACAGGAGCAACACGTGGCGAGTCTGGATCAATTACGGGCGGGTGACAGTGCTAGCTGGGGAGCTCAGATTCGTAATTATATCTTGCATCCTTATCGGCTAGTCAAGGACACCAGGACGAAACACGAAGAGAAGAATGTCGATGCCGTCCTAGGCGGTAACCTGCGTGGTTTTCAGCTAGCCTACCTAGAGAGTCAACTGGGTAATAAAAATAAGGAGGGTAGATAAGTGGGTCGATCAATAGGTGAGTCAGAAGCTGAGCCAGGTGCTGAATCGGATGCTCAGCTAAGCACTGAGCCGAGTGCTGAACCCGCCGGCGCTCAGTCAAGCATTGAGCCGGATGCCGGGTCGAGGATGAGGCTAAATGCTGAACCTAGTGCCGAGTTGAATGTTGAGCCAAGCCTGAGTAGTGCTCAGGTGAGAAAGGTCAGTGAAGGCGAGCCGGAGAAGCCGAAGCGCCGGGGCAAACGACCATTGATCATCTGCGGCATCTTGGTGGTGGTCGCAGTCGTCATATTGATCAGTCTAACAATCGTCGGCAGTAAGAAGCCTAACTCACCCAATAACTATCGCCCTAACTCACCTGAGGATATCATGGTGCGTTATCTGCACGATAAATATGGCAAGGACTTCGTACTGACAGGCAAGATAAGACGCACCCCCTTTGGGTCGTCCGCTCTATGGGAACATTATTACGAATCGGATGCTCATCCGGTAGATGACCCCCGTCTTCGCTTTAAGGTCAAATTGGACGGCGATAACAAAGAGCATAAGTTTGAGAAGTCTGATACTTACATCGAGGAAGGTCAGATACTGGCCGAAGAAGACCGCCTGCGACCCTACGTAGAGCGCATATTCGGCAAGAATACCGAGATCGGGGTTAAATATAAACTGTGTGACAGGGGCGAGGATAGCATGAAAGGTTCTCATGACTTACCGAAGGCGATGGATATTTGCAAGCAAGAGACAGCAGATATGACCAAAGAAGAGATTATCGATTCAGATATAGATAATGAAAATGGGCTATCTCATCAGTATACAGTTTACATTTATGCTCGGGATAGGCAATCAATTAAGACTACTGATGACAAAACTAAGATCATCAAGGGGCTTAAAGAGCTGGTGAAGTATCTGCCGGATATTAATCCTGATCTGCTTAGTCTCTACTACTTTATAAGGGGTGACAAATCATCCGATGAGGGTTCGGAGCTGGCGTTATCGGCGAAGGATTTATCTGATCAAGGCACCCGGGGTCTGGTCCATGATTTTAATAGTAACCTGGCAACCGTGGGTCCAGCTGCTCGCAGTGGCATTACTTATTGGGAGATAACCATGCCGGGCAAGAAAGGGTGGCTGAAGCTTGATGACGACGAATGATACCTTGGCATCTCAAGATGACACCGTCAATATCTCCGGCGTCAATAGCAAGCCGGTTAAGCCGAAGCATCAAGGCAAACGGCTATTGATCATCTGCGGTATCCTAGCGGTGGTCGCCGTCGTCATATTGATCAGTCTGGCAATCGTCGGCAGTAAGAAACCTAACTCACCCAATAACTATCGTCCTAACTCACCTGAGGATATCATGGTGCGTTATCTGCACGATAAATATGGCAAGG
>ERZ772993.443-NODE-443-length-20074-cov-12.316250_pt1 | contig 20074 bp, 16 predicted proteins | sample MGYA00580670_ERZ772993 | MGnify/ENA primary metagenome ERZ772993 (study PRJEB29015, sample SAMEA2737936) | human oral metagenome | biome: human oral; feature: human-associated habitat; material: dental | place: China | collected 2136 ... | reverse complement strand
ACACCCCGACCACGGCCACCCACCCCGACCGCAAGCCGCACAGCACGTCCGTCCGCCGACCACCACCGGCCCCGTCACGAACCGCCTCACCGCACAACCACGACAAACGAACCGAACTCGAGCCGGAACCGAACCGAACTCGACGGCGAGGACCGAGAATCGACGGCGGCCCGCCGTCCTCCGTGCGGAGGGCGACGGGCCGCCGTCACACGAACACGCGCGGCTACCGCATGACCGGGATCATCATCAGGACCGGCGTCCCGTGAGCGTCATTTACCCTGATTGGCGACCGCGGCGATCTTCGCCTCGGCCTCGGGGTCGAGGTAATGACCGCCCTTCTCGACGGGCTTGAGCGTCTCCTCATCCAGCTCGTAGACCAGCGGAATACCAGTGGGGATGTTGACGGCTGCGATGTCGTCGTCGGAGATGTCGTCGAGATGCTTGACGATGGCGCGCAGCGAGTTGCCATGCGCGGCGATGAGGACGACCTTACCCGTCTTGACCTCGGGGATGATGGTGCCCTCCCAGTACGGGAGGAGACGGGCGAGGACGTCCTTGAGGCACTCGGTGGCGGGAATCGGCTCACCCGCGTAGCGGGGATCGGTGTCCTGGGAGAACTCGCTGCCGGCCTCGATCGCCGGCGGCGGGACATCGTAAGAGCGGCGCCAGAGCATGAACTGCTCCTCGCCGTACTCATCGCGTGTCTGCTTCTTGTTCTTGCCCTGAAGCGCGCCGTAGTGGCGCTCGTTGAGACGCCAGTCGCGCTCGACCGGGATCCAGTGGCGGTCGGCGGCGTCAAGGGCGAGATTCGCCGTCGTGATAGCACGGCGCAGCATCGAGGTGAAGAGCTTCTCAGGCAGGACCCCCGCCTCCTTGAGCAACTCACCTCCGTGCACGGCCTCGGCACGGCCCTTCTCGGACAACGGCACATCGACCCAGCCGGTGAAGAGATTCTTCGCATTCCATTCGCTCTCGCCGTGGCGGAGCAGCACAAGGGTGTAAGCCATGGCTCTATCTTGCCAGGCCGCGGCAGACACGGCCAGGCCCCTGAGTCCCAGTGGACGCAGGGGCCCGAGTCGCGCGTCGGCCGCGGCGGACGTGTGACGACGAGATCAGTTGGCGGCGTCGTAGGCCTCACGGACGGAAGCGGGGATGCGGCCTCGGTCGGAGACCTCATAACCATTGGCGCGCGCCCACTCGCGCACCTTCTGCGTGTTCGAGGAGGTCCTGGCGGCCCCCGCGCGGCGGCGGGTGCGACGTCCGCTGACACGCCGGGCCTTGACTGTCCATTCTTCAACGGTCTCACGCAGCGCTGCTGCGTGGTCGTCATTGAGATCGATCTCGTAGGTTACGCCGTCAAGGGCGAAGGTAACGGACTGAGTGGCCTCGGAGCCGTCGATGTCGTCCACAAGAATGATCTGAGTCTTCTGCGCCATAGCACACACCTTTCGGGTTGGCGGTCCCCGCTTTCCAGCGAGCAAATCATTGGTGACAACGCTAAGCGCAAAGAGAATTGAATGCAAGCCCGAACAGCGACCGATCTATCCGCGTCCGATCCCGTTTCCGCCGATCTCGATGCGGGTATCCACCGGTCTCGGCGAGAGGGTGGGGAAGAGCGGGCGCCAGCGACACCGGCGGCGGGGAGACCCGAGAGGGGCGGCGAGGGGGCGAAAACGAAAAATCCCGGGACCTCGGGGTCCCGGGATGAGGCGTCTGCGGAGAGCCACCTGTGGGAATCGAACCCACGACCTATTCATTACGAGTGAATCGCTCTGCCGACTGAGCTAAGGTGGCGTGCTACGAGCGCAGCGGGTCGCACATTACCGGCCTCGGAGCACGTCGCGCAAACCGCGCGCCAACCACGCGGAAGTGGTTCTGGACACAGGCTCGGGCCCGCACCGCCAACGGCGGCGCGGGCCCGCGGCCCGGACGATCCCCGGGACCGCGACTCGCACTCACGACGCCGTTCCCCGCAGTCGCGCACCCACCGGAAGCGTCATTCCCGGGACGCGGGCTCCCCGCGCCGCGCAAGCGATCTCGATCCGTGAGTCGCCTCCCTCGTTCTTCTCAATTGACGTATCCCGCATCGAAGACAGGGGGTGGCCCCCACCACCCCTCTTTCTTCATTTGAATGGTCCGCGCACCGTACGGAGCCCCGCACCGCCCCATACTCCGCGACCGCCACCTGAGCCCATCAACCCGTCGCGATCCGCCACGACCGGCGCTCCGCCGCGCCCCGTCATGACTCCCGCACTCGTCGCGCCTATTATGCCCGCTATGCCAGCAGCTATGCCGTCCGAGTCCGCACCCGGCGTGCACATCACCTATACCGGTGGAACCATCGGGATGATCGACTCCCCTCATGGGCTCGTGCCCAGCGCCGAACTCGGCGAACGGCTCCTCGCACATTTCAAGGGCACCGACCTGGACGGGCGGATCTCTCTCACCGTCCTCGACCCTCTCATCGACTCCGCCAACGCCACTCCCGACTCGTGGCAGGCGATCGTCGACGATCTGCGCGAACACCGCGCCGCGGCCCCGGCGGAGAGCGCGGCGGGCTCCGAGAGCGGGCAGAGCGCAGAGAATGGGAGAAACGCGGGGAGAGCAGAGCGGAGGGGGAGCGAGGAAGGCCCGGGGACTGCAGGGGGATACGTCGTTCTTCATGGCACCGACACGATGGCCTACACCTCGGCCGCGTTGTCCTACGCCCTGACCGACTTCGACCGGCCGATCGTCGTCACCGGCTCCCAACTGCCCCTGGGCGTCGTCGGCTCGGACGCGATCCCCAACGTCACAGGAGCCCTGCGCGCCGCCACGAGCGGGCTCGCGCCCGGCGTCAGCGTCTTCTTCGGGCACCATCTGCTCGCTGGAAACCGCATCACCAAGGCCAGTTCGTGGGCCTTCGACGGATTCTCCTCCCCCGGCGCGGAGCCTCTTGCAGCGGCCGGGGCGCCCTGGCGGTGGGCGCCCTCCCGCGCGTCCGGCGCGGGCTGGTCACGGCCTCTGCCGTACGCGCGCCACGACGTCGTCGTCATCGACCTCGTCCCGGGCATCACCGCCGCCCGGCTGAGGGCACTGGTCACGCCCCTGCCCGAAGCGATCATCCTGCGGGCCTTCGGGGTCGGCAACGTCCCGAGCGCGGAGCCCGGGCTGACCGACGTCGTCGTCGATGCGATCGATGCGGGCGCGGCCGTCGTCGTCGCCTCCCAGTGCCACGAGGCCGAGGTGCTGCCGGGTCGCTACGAGGCGAGTGACGCAATCGCGCGGGCCGGGGCGGTGGGCAGCCGCGACATGACGCTGGAGGCGACCTACGCCAAGGTGCAGTTCCTCCTCGCCCAGGGACTGCGGGGCGCTGAGCTGGCCGAGTGGATGAGCCGGTCGATCGCGGGCGAGCTCACCGAGTCGCACGACCGCTGAGCCCGGCGCCCGGCGGCCCGGGAGCCGCCCCGGCCCGCGCAGCGCCTCCGACGGCGGAGCCGCGCGCCGCCGTCGGGACGATCCGCCGCGCGCCGGCGGGAGTCACTTGTCGGCGGCGCAGGTCAGTCCCGCCTCCGGCAGCCGGCCGGCGAGCAGGTAGGCGTCGACCGCGTCGGTGATGCACCTGCCCGCGCGCCCGTAGGCGGTGTGGCCACTGCCCTCCCACGTGAGCAGGTGGCCGTCGTCGAGCTGGGCGGCCAGGGCCTGGCTCCAGGCGTAGGGGGTGGCCGGGTCGCCCACGGTGCCGACGACGAGCATCGGAGCGGCTCCGGAGGCGCGGATGGGCTCGCGCGCCCGGGTCGCCTCATGGCCCCAGGCCTGGCAGTACAGGTCCGAGTAGGTCAGCTCCTCCCCGAAGGTCGGCGAGGCCGCCTCGATCTCCTCGGCCTCGGCGTCCCAGGACTCGGTGTCCCCGGCGACGGGGTAGTCCAGGCAGTTGATCGCGCCGATGGCCTCATCACCGTTGCTCTTGTAGGTGCCGTCGGAATTGCGCGAGGAGAACAGGTCGGAGATGGAGAGTAGAGTCGAGCCGTCATCCTGGTTCATGGCCCGGTCCAGGCCCTGGGTGAGGGACGACCAGGACTCGGGCTGGTACATGATCCTGAGAACCGCATCCAAGGCCAGCGAGTACGTCAGCGGCCGGCTCGAATCGGATGTCTTCAAGGGCAGGGTCCGGGTCTGCTCGAGGAAGTCCCGCACCTGCTTGACCCCGGAGTCGACATCGCCCATCAGGGGGCACCCCTTCTTGCTCTGGCAGTCCTCGACGTAGGCTCGCAGAGCGCCCTCGAGGCCCTGCGCCTGGCCCAGGGAGACCTGTCCCCCGGTGAGTGTCGGGTCGACCGCACCGTCGAGCACCATGCGCCCGACGTTGCCCGGGAACAGCTCGGCGTACGTGGCCCCGAGGTAGGTCCCGTAGGAGTAGCCCAGATAGCTCAGGGCGCCGTCCCCGACGGCCGCCCGCAGGACGTCCAGGTCACGGGCGGCGGACACGGTGTCGATGTGGTCGAGCAGCCCTTGGACACCGGTGCCGGCCTCGCACTCGCCCTCGAGCCTGGTGGCGCGCTCGGTGACATCGGCCCGCGCCTCGGCCGCCGAGGTCTTCCGGGTGTTCCGGTCATCGTCCTCGCCCGAGCGCTCCGCATCGAGCTCGGCATCGGTCAGGCACTCGACGGCGGTGGAGCCGCCCACGCCGCGCGGGTCGAATCCCACGACGTCGTACGACTCGAGCAGGTCGTCGGACAGATAGCCCTTGACGTTCTCGACCAGATTGACGCCCGAGCCTCCCGGCCCGCCGGGATCGATGAACAGGGAGCCGATACTGGTGCCGTTCGCCGAGCGGCGCTTCAGGGCGATCTCGATGGCGGCGCCGCCGGGATCGTCGTATGACAGCGGAACGGTGATGCGCGCGCATGAGTAGGTGCCTGAACCGGTATCGGCGTCGGACCCGGCCTCCCGCATGCCGCCCTTCTCCCCGCACGGATACCAGGAGACCTCCTGACCGTAGAACGTCTCCAGCCCCGCCGGCGTGGGCGCCGGATCGCCGTCGGCGATGGGCGTGGGAGCGACCGCGGGATGACTGCCGCAGGAGGTCGCCGTCACAGCCGTCAGAAGGGCGGCCGCCGCCGCGAGCGCGCGACGGGCACAGGAACGCGTACGGAAGATAGTCACGTCAACAGCCTACGGCCCCGGTTTCCGCACGCTCCTCCTTCTGAAGGGGGACTTCGGCGCCCTCCCCGGCCCGACCGCAGCCGCCGCCGTGGCTCGCGGGAGGACTCCTGCGGGGCGTCCGCACCGCCGCGCACCCCGCGGGCTCGCCCGGGGCCCGCGGAGCCGCAACGGGGATCCGTCAGGGTCTCCCGTCCGGGCAGTCCCGGCATTAGCGTGATCGGCATGAGTGAGAAGGCCCCCACCTCATCCACGACGGGCGTCCCCGCACCGGCGGACGCCCGAGCCGAGGTCAAGGACTTCCTGACGACCAGGCGCGCCAAGATCACTCCGCAGATGGCGGGGCTGCCCGTGGTCGGCGGGAACCGCCGGGTTCCCGGTCTGCGTCGCGAGGAGGTCGCCATGCTCGCGGGCGTGAGCGTCGACTACTACACGCGCCTGGAGCGGGGCCGCGTCGCCGGCGCCTCGGAGGAGGTCCTCGAAGCGCTCGCGTCCGCCCTGCAGCTCGACGACGCCGAGCGCCGGCACCTGTTCGACCTCGCCCGCTCCGCGTCCCCCACCGGCCGCGCCCGACGGCGTCGTTCCCGCGCGGACGGCAGCACGCTGCGGCCGAGGATGCAGTGGATCCTCGACTCGATGAGCGCTCCGGCGCTCGTGGAGGATTCCCTGAGCACCTACGTCGCCTCGAATCTCATGGGGCGGGCCCTGTACTCCCCCTTATTCATCGATCCCATGCCGCAGGCGAGTCAGAACGCCAACATGGCCCGCTTCATGTTCCTCGACCCTCGCAGCCATGATTTCTTCCCCAACTGGGCATCGGGCGCGGAGGACCTCGTGGCCATGCTGCGCCTCGCCGTCGGAGCGGGCCCGACGGACGAGCGTCTGACGGCGCTCGTGGGGGAACTGTCCACGCGCAGCCGCGACTTCTCCGAGCTGTGGGCCCGCCACGACGTGCGCTACCTGTGCCGTGGCGAGAAGGTCATCCACCACCCGGTGGTCGGCGAGCTGCACCTGGCCTACGAGCCGATGCCGCTGACGACGGCGCCGGGCCTGCGCATGACGGTCTACGCCGTCGAGCCGGGATCGCCCAGCCAGGACGCGCTGCGCCTGCTCGCCTCCTGGGCGGGCACGGAGTCGGCCCCCGCCGCGAGCCAGGGATCAACCGCCTCGACGTCGTGCCCCTGAGCGGGCCGGATCGCAGGAGGCGGACTCCGCGAGGTCCGCGCGCTCCTCGGCACCCCCGCCACGAGGCGAACGTGTCGGTGCGAGACCGACATTCCTGCGCGAGGCGGGCATTCCGAGCAGATGCGGGATCGCCCGCCCGCCGGCGACCGACATTCCTGCGCGAGGCGGGCATTCCTGCGCGAGTCGGACAACGCCGTCGTCGGCCTCGCACCGAAATGCCCGACTCGTGGTCCCGGTGACCGGATGCGGCGCCGGCGGACCGATCTCGAGCCGGAACTCGACCGATCTCGGTGCGGAACCGAACCGATCTCGGCGAAAGGGGGCGGCGGCAGTGCCCGAGGTGCCCGCGACGCCCTCAGGCCTGGGGGCGCAGCTGGACCATGAGGGATTCGACGGCCAGCAACGGAGCGGCGTTGGAGCGCAGCCGCGCCCGGCACTCCTCGATGGCGGCGATGCGTGCCAGGGACTGCTCTGGGCCGGTGGAGGCGGCGACGCCGTCGAGCGCCTCGGACAGGTCGATATTGACCCGTTCGACGTCGCTGCCCATCTGGGCGGCGAGCACATCACGGTAGAAGGAGAGCAGGTCGATCATGGCCCGGTCCAGGACGTCGGTGCGGGCGCGCCTGGCGCGGCGCTTCTGGTCCTCCTCCAGCTGGCGGACCTGAGCGCGCAGGGCGGGCGGCACCCTGGCGCCCCCCTCCAGGCCCAGCGCCCGCAGCAGAGACGTCCTCTCCCTCGCGTCGCGCTCGGTGGTGGCGTCCTTGGCCTCGGCCTCAGCGGCCTCGACGAGCTCGGCGGCCGCCAGGACGGCATCGCCGACGCTGCGCAGGGACACGGGCGCGAGCAGGAGCCGGCGTCGGCGCTCCCAGGCGCCCGGATCGGTGGCCAGGTGCCGGGCGAGCCCGATGTGCGACTGGCTGGCCCTGGCGGCCCGCGCGGCGAGACCCGGCTCCGCGCCGTCGCGGCGCACGAGCAGCTCGGCGACGGCGTCGGCCGGCGGGATGCGCAGGGTCACCAGACGGCAGCGGGAGCGGATGGTGGGCAGGACGTCGTCGGCGGACGGTGTGCACAGGATCCACACGGTCCGGGGCGGGGGCTCCTCGATGGACTTGAGCAGCACGTTGGTGGTGCGCTCGGCCATGCGGTCGGCATCCTCGACGAGGAGGACGCGCCAGCGACCGGTCCAGGGGCGCCGCTGCGCCTCGCCGACGAGGGTCTTGACCTCCTCCATGCTGATGAGGAGCTTCTCGGTGGCCAGGCGCACGACGTCGGGGTGGGAGCCGGCCATGACGTCGCGGCAGGGCTTGCACTGCCCGCAGCCGGGAACCGGGCCGGTGCACTGCAGGGCGGCGGCGAAGGCGCGGGCGGCGACCGAGCGGCCCGATCCGGGCGGGCCAGTCACGAGCCAGGCGTGGGTCATGGCCGAGCCCTCGGGCCCGCCGGATCCGTCAGCGGGGTCGGTGGGGCCGGCGGAGGTGGCGCCGTCGGCGAGGCCGGCGGCACCGGCCCCACCCGTGGCAACGGCCGAAGGGGGCTCCGCGACGCCCTCGCGCGCCTCGGCGACGGCGCGGGCCGAGCGGGCGGCCGCCTCGAAGGAGGAGACGACGGCCTCCTGCCCGACGACGTCGTCCCACACGCTCACCGCGCGCCCCCACGGTGAGCGGTCGCCGCGGCGACGAAGGCCTCCAGGCCCACGAGCACGCGCTGGTGGGCCGTCCCGCCGCGCTGGAAGCGGGCGCCATGGCGCTGAACGGCGCCGACGGCGGCCTCGATGACGTCATCGGCGACCTCGTCGACGGAGCGATCGGCGTCGATGACGACGAAGCGGGCGGGCTCGGCGTCGGCGAGGGCGAGGAACTGGGCCCGCAGAGCGGCGTGGAAGGCGCCGGGCTCGCGCTCGAAGCGATCCTTGGCGCCGCGTGCCATGGTGCGGTGGGCGGCGAGGCCCGGGTCGGCGTCGAGCAGGACCGTCAGATCCGGGAGAAGGCCGTCGGTGGCCCACAGGGACAGGGCGCGGACCTCCTCGGGCCCCAGCGCCCGGGCGGCCCCCTGGTAGGCGATCGAGGAGTCGAGGTAGCGGTCGCTCAGGACGACGGCGCCGCGCTCGAGGGCGGGGCGCACCAGCGTGGCGACGTGGTGGGCGCGGTCGGCGGCGTACAGGAGCGCCTCGGCGCGGGGAGCGATGTCGCCGCCGTGCAGGAGAAGCTCGCGAATGGAGCCGCCGAGGTCGGTGCCGCCGGGCTCGCGAGTCAGGACGCGGTCGACGCCGGCGGCGGCGAGGAGATCGGCGAGGATGCGGATCTGGGTGGTCTTGCCGACGCCGTCGCCGCCCTCGAAGGAGATGAACAGGCCCGGGTGCGCGGAGCCGGGCGCGTCGGGCGCCTCGAGGGCGTCCTGCGGGCGAGAGGCGCTGTCGGTCACGGTCCCAGCGTAGCGGGCCTCGTCGGCGAATCCGCGCCATCGCCGAGATCGGTCCAATTCCGGCTCGAGATCGGTCCGGTTCCGGCTCGAGATCGGTCCGGTTCCGGCTCGAGATCGGTCTGACGGCGCCGCATCCGGTCGCTGGGACCACGAATCGGGCATTCCTGCACGAAGCCGGCATTTCTGCGCGAGGCCGACGACGTCGTCGCCCGACTCGCGCAGAAATGCCCGACTCGCGCGGAAAAGCCCGGGCCGGCGGGCACCGCCGGAGCGGCCCGGCGCGGTTAGTCCTCCTCGGCCTGGTTCTTGATCGTGTTGTAGTCGCCGAGGTCCTGAATCTGCGGGGTGTTGCCGGCCCACAGCACGGTGTTGAACCTACCGGTGACGGTGACACTTCCCGTGTCGCGCACGTAGACGTGGACGTCGGTTCCGTTGACGATGACGTTCTGGGCGTAGTCGACCACGACGTCCACGTAGTCTGAGTTCACCGTCAGGTCAGTGACATCGCCCTCGATGACGATGTCCTTGAAGCTGCGATCGACGACGACCTGACCGTTGCTCGGCGTCATCGTCATGTCCTTGCTCTGCTGCGTCGCCACCCAGTCGTCGTTGGTGATGGTGACCCCGGCGCCCGGGCGCGAGGGATCGGCGGACGGCAGCGGCGGCAGCGCGGTGGGCGAGCCGCTCGGCGACGGCGTCGTCGAGGGCACGGGTACCGACGGCGGGTCGTCGATCCGCCTCGTCGTCGGCGTCTGCGACGCGGAGGCCGCAGGCGTGGGGGTCCCGGAGGATGCACCGGAATCGGAGGGCGCCTCCGCGGCGCCCCCGGAGCTCCCCGAGCCTCCGCCCGCGCGGTCCAGGGTGATCGAGCAGGCTCCCAGCCCCGCGCTCAGGGCCAGGGCGCAGGCCAGGGCGACCAGGCGGCGCACGGGGCAGGACGGCGCAGGACCACCCGCGAAGGCGCCGGAGCGGGAGGCGGCGGGGCCGAGCGAGCCCGCTGAGGAGAGAGGGCCGGATGAAGACGGGGAAGGGGCCGGGGCCGCGAGGGACTCCGGGATCGCGGAGGCGATGGTCATGGGATGCTCCTTGTGGATTCCTTAACGGATTCCTTGTGAACTTCTTGCGGGTGAGGACGGGAACGGGTCAGAAGACGGGGATCATGATCTCGACACGGCGGTTGAGCTGGCGCCCGGCCGGGTCGTCCGAGCCGTCGGGAGCCGTGTTGGGCGCCACCGGCTGGGTCTCCCCGTAGCCGACGGCGGTGAGCTGGGTGGAGGTGGCGCCGGACGCGCGCAGGGCATCGACGACGGCCTGGGCGCGCTGCTCGGAGAGGGTCTGGTTGTAGGCGTCGTCCGCGACGGAATCCGTGTGACCGGCCACGGTCGCCTTCGGAGCACCGGCCTGGGAGAGCACCCGGGCCAGGGACGCGAGCACCTCGTTCGACTCCGGGCGGATCTGGTAGGAATCGACGTCGAACAGGATGCCGGCGTCCAGGGAGATGGCGGTGCCGCAGGACTGCACCGGTTTGATGGCGTCGATCGAGGGGAAGGACCCGACCTCGCCGACCGGCGACAGGGGCTTGGCCGCAGTGCTCTGGCCGTTGACCAGCGCCGTGCCGTCGCCGCGGTTGAGGATGGACAGCGACCCATCGCTGTAGGTGCCCGTGCCATCGCCGTTGATCACGGTGCTCTCCCCGGTGGTGGAGTCGGTGGAGGTACCCGAGCCGTTGGTGTTGACCGTCACGGACAGGTGCTCGTCCACGTAGGTCCCCGAGCCGTCGCCGTTGGTCACGATCCTCGTGGTCCCGTCCGTGTAGGAGCCCGACCCGTTGCCGTTGTTGACGACGGTCGCCTTGCCATCCGTGTAGGAGCCCGAGCCGTCGCCGTTGTTGACGACGGAGCCGGTGGCGTCGGAGGAGGCGACACCGCCGTTGCCGGTCAGGACGGTGCTGGTGGAGCCCAGGTAGATGCTCCCGGCCTGGTCGCAGCGGGCGGGTGAGACGGTGACGCCGGGGACGGAGTCGACGGCGGCGGTCTGGTCGGAGGTCAGGGAGCCGCGGTCGGCCGTGAGCAGGCCCATGTCGGGCAGAGTGAACAGGGGGACGGGCGGCGCCTCGCCCAGGGCGTACCCGGGCACCGTCGTGCCGGCCGAGGCGGAGGCGGACGCGGAGGGAGTCGCCGGGGCGGCCGAGTCCGCGGCCCCGGGGCTCGTCGCCTGAACGGAGGCGGGGGCGGTCGACGGGTCGGCGGCGCCCGCCTCCGAGGAGGGTGCCGCCACCGGAGCCGAGGCGCGGCAGGCGCCCAGGGCGAGGCAGGCGGCACTGAGCAGGACCGCGCAGGCGACGGGACGCCGGGGGCGCACTCCGACAACGGCGATGCGGGCGTGGGTGACGTGATTCATGTGGATGACCCTACGATCGGGATGTCGCTGCGATGTCATCGCCCTGTCGCGGTCCTGCGACAGGCGGTGCGCGCAACCGGCGGTGCGCGCACCGTGGTACTTTCGCGGTATGACGCTCTTCTCGGGTACTCGTCTCGGGCACCTGGCGGCAGCGCTGGCGGTCCTCGTCCTGGTCGTCGCCCCGACGGCGGCCTGCCGGTGGAGTCCCGGGAGCGCGCGGGGCGAGACGGCGGCTGGCGACTCCTCCGCGGCGGAACCGGCGGAATCCGGGCAGGCCTCGTCGAACGGCGCGCCCGCGGGCCTGGAGCCCTTCTACGACCAGGATCTGTCCTGGAGCGACTGCCCGGACGGCGCCGTCGGCTATCAGTGCGCCACGGCGAGCGTCCCGCTGAGCTACGACGACCCGGCCGGGCAGACCGTCTCCATCGCCCTCAGGCGCCTGCCGGCCTCCGACGGCGGAGCCGAGCTCGGCTCCCTGTTCCTCAACCCGGGCGGTCCGGGCAGCAGCGGTACCGGCATGGTCGCGTCCGCCGCGTCCGCGTACACCCCCGAGATGCTCGCCTCCTACGACCTCGTCGGCTTCGACCCGCGCGGCGTCGGCGACTCGACCCGTCTGACCTGCTGGTCCCCCGACGACCTCGCGTACACCGGCGGCGAGGACGGCGACGGCAGTGGTGACGGCGGTGACGGCGGTGCCGCCGGAGACGACGCCGCGGGCGCGGCGCCCTCCGACGAGGCGGGCGGGGACGTCGAACCCCCCGAGCCCTCTGAATCCGCTGGCCCCGCCGGCCCCGGGGCCGCGCCGTCGGACGACGCCTCCCCCGCCCCGACGATCGACGACATCTTCTGGACGTCAACGGTCGCCAAGGGCGCGGCCGACGCCGCCGCGTGCCGGAGGTACTCCGAGGTCCCGGATCTCATCGATCACATGGGCACGTTCGACACGGCCCGGGATCTCGACGTCCTGCGCTCCGCGGTCGGCGACGAGCGGCTCGCCTACCTCGGCTACTCCTACGGCACCTCCATCGGCAGCGCCTACGCCGAGCTCTTCCCCGGCAATGTCGGGCGTGTCGTCCTGGACGGCGCGACGGACCCGACGCTGACCCGCTCGGAGACGGCCGACGCCCAGTTCGCGTATCGGGAGAGCCGGCTGCGGGCGTATCTCGACTACTGCCTGGGGCAGGACGGATGCCCGGTCACCGGCACCGTCGATGAGGCCGTCGCGCAGGTCACCACCTTCTTCAAGAGCCTGAACGCCGCGCCGCTCACCGTCACTCTGGACGGACGGACCAGCCGGATGGACGGCTCGGCGGCCTTCAACCGCGCGCAGAGCCTGTGGCTGGCCCGCCCCGAGTACTGGGACGCGCTGACCGGGGCCCTGTCCCGGGCGATGACCCGGCGCGACGGCAGCGAGCTCGCGCGCGCGAGCGCCCTGGCGCCGGAGTCCGGCCAGATCACGACGCCGAGGACTCAGGAGGAGGCGCGCTTCGCGATGATCCACACCGCGGTGACCTGCGCCGACTCCCCCGACGTCGCCGATCGGGCCGTATGGAACGCGAACGCGTCGCGGGCGTCCGAGGAGTACCCGTTCATGAGCGCCATGGGCTCGCTGCCCGCCGGGACCGACGCCTACTGCCACGGCTGGGGCGTCGTCTCGGCCTCCGCACCGACCGCGACCCGAGCCCCCGGCTCGGCGCCGATCCTCGTCGTCGGCGTCACCGAGGACTCGCAGACCCCCTACTCGTGGGCGCAGTCCCTGGCCTCGCAGCTCGACGCCGGGCACCTGCTCACCGTCGAGGGCCACCAGCACGGCGCCTCGCTGTCGAACGCATGCGCCACCTCGCGCGTCAGCGACTACCTGGTCGATGGCTCGCTGCCCGATGAGGGGGACGTCTGCCGGATCGATCCGCTACCCGCCGACGTCGCCGACGAGCTCGCGCAGTAGAGCCATGAGAACCGCGGTGGCGCTCGGAGCGGCCGGGCGCCCCGGCCCGAGCGCTCAGGCCGGCGACCCCGTCGGCCCCGCCAGAACGCTCAGGCCCCTCCCGTCGGCCCCGCCACCGGAAGCGCCAGCCACACGCGCGTGCCCACTCCCTCGCGCGAGGTCATGCCCGCATTCCCGCCGTGGCGCCTGGCGATCGTGAGCACCAGGGGCAGCCCCAGCCCGGAGCCGGGCAGCGCCCGGGCGTTGTCGGCACGACCCAGCTCGCGGAAGACGAGTCCCATCTCCCGCTCGGGCACCCCGATGCCCGTGTCGGCGACCTCGATCGTCACCATGCCGCTCTCCTCCCGGCCGCGCACCTCGATCGCTCCGCCGGCGGGGGTGTACTTGGCCGCATTGGACACGACGTTGTAGACGGCCGAGTAGAGGAGGTCGCCGTCACCGCGCACGTGCGGCAGGGGCCAGGGGATCGACGGCAGGTCGAGGCGGATGCGCACGGCGACCCCGCGCCCGGCGGCCTCCTCGATGACGGCGGTCACGGCGTCCTGGACCGTCTCGGCGAGATCGACGTCCTCCAGGTCGAGGGGCGCCGCCTCGAGCTCGGAGAGCTTACGCAGATCGGTCAGCAGACGGCTCATCCTCCGGGATTGGGCATCGACGACCTCGAGGTTGACGGCGATGGCGGGAGAGGCGCTCTGGGAGGCGTCGGCGACGGCGGCGCGCACCGCCGTCAACGGGTTCTTGAGCTCATGGTCGAGGCGGCGCAGGAAGTGGCGGTGCTGCATGCGCGCCTCCTCCTGGATCTGACGGCGCAGGCGTCGGCGGTCGGCGTTCCGACGGTACCGGCCGACGATCATGATCAGCGCGATCAGGAGGACGACGACCAGGGCCTCGCCGACGACCAGCGCGGGCGACGCCGCGATGCGCAGGCGCAGATCGCCCCACAGCAGGTGCGTCACGGCGGTCAGCACCACCGCGACGCCCAGGAGGAGAACCCATCCCACCAGGGCGGGGCGCAGCAGCCGGTCCTCATCGGAGGACGGCCCGCCCTCGCCGGTCCGGGTCACGCGTGGACCTCGGCGCGGAAGCGGTACCCCACGGAGGGGACGGTCTCGATGTAGACGGGCGCGGAGGCGTCGTCGCCCAGGACCTGGCGGATCTCCCGGACGCGGTGGTCGACGGCCCGCGTCGAGGAGGCGAAGTCGATGCCCCACAGGGCCGACAGGAGCGCGTCCCGGGTGTGGAGCTCGCCGGGATGGCTCATGAGGTAGTCCAGGAGCGTCACGGCCTTCGGCGTCAGGGAGAGCTCGCGCCCCCGCAGCTCGACGCGACGCGCGGGCCGGTACAGGACGAGGTCGCCGGACACGAGGCGGGTCGCGGCGGTCAACGGCTGTCTGGTCCCCCGACTGCGACGCAGGACCGCGCGGATGCGGGAGGCGAGCTCGGCGGGGTCGAAGGGCTTGGACAGGTAGTCGTCGGCGCCGTCGTCGAGGGCGGAGACCCTCTCGTAGGAGGCGTCGACCTGGGTGAGCAGGATGATGGGCGTCCAGGCGCCGCCGGCCCGCACCCGCCGCACCAGCTCCCGCCCGTCCATGCGCGGCATGAGGACGTCGGAGACGACGATATCGACCTCGTAGGCGGCCAGGAGATCCAGCGCCTCGACGCCGTCCGAGGCGAGCATGACCCGATACCCGCTGCGCTCCAGGTAGGGGCCGAGAGAACGGCGGATGGGGGCCTCGTCATCGACGAGCAGAACCGTGGCGGGCGAGGAGGCCGGTGCGGCGGGCTGGGTCATGAGCGCCCTTCCGAATTCACAGAATTCACTGAGCCCGCAGAATCCGTAGAATCCGCTGAATTCACTGGACTCGTCGAATTCGCCGAGCGCGCTGAATCTGCAGGATTCACTGGGTGAGTTTCCCGGTGGTGTTGCCGGCGCCCTGGTCCTGGATGTCGGGGTCGTCTTCGAGCCAGTGGACGGTGACGCCGGAGCCCTGGATCACGAGGTGGTCGATGTCGCGCGCATAGACCACGACATCGGATCCCTGAATGGTGAGGGTGTCAACGTCCTCAGCGGCGATCCTGGTGCTGGCGCCCTGAATCGTCAGGCTGTCGAGGTCGCCCACCAGGTTGAGGGTCTCGCCCGCACCGGGGACCGCGTAGCTGCCGGAGACCTGTTTGCGCTCGCCGTTGCTGAGAATGTCCTTCCACGTGGGATCGGTGATCGCGGCGTCCTCGGCGTCGCCGCCGTCGTGGTCGTGGTCGTCGTCGCCGCCGTGGTCATCGGAGTCCTCGGTGCTCATGGAGCCCCGGGGGCTCGCGGAGCCGTCGGCACCGGCCGAGCCGCTGGAGCCGGAGTCCGCCTTCTGGGCCTGGGAGGCCGCAGGCGAGGCGGAGGAACCGGAGTCGGAGCCATTGAAGGACATCGAGCAGGCGCCCGCCGACAGGGCGAGCGTCAGAGCGGCGGCTCCGGCAAAGGCGGTCCTGGGAAGGTACATGTGAGTCAGTTCCTCTCGGGAATCAATCGGGGAATTCGTGCGAAACGTATCCTACCTGTCGGTTCTCCTCAAACTGTCGCAGTTCTGTCGCAGGGCTGCGACGGCGGCCCCGTGATACGGCCGGGCCGGGAGTCGGGCATTTTCGCGCGAGTCCGACGGCGCCGTCGTCGGACTCACGCAGGAATGCCGGTTTCGTGCAGAAATGCGCGACTCGCGGCTCCGGCCGCCGGGCGCGCCGTCGTCGGAGCGATCTCGGTGCGGAACCCGACCGATCTCGGCGCGGAACCGAACCGATCTCGGCGTTAGGAGGACGAGGACTTGTCGGCCCGGGAGGCCGTCGATTTCCTGCGGGAGGTCGTCGATGCCCGGGCGGACTTCGACGACTTCTGAGCGGTCTTCGTCGTCTTCCTGCGGGTCGTGCGCTTCTTGACGGGGCCCTTGGCGCGCTTCTCCGCGAGCAGCTCGTAGGCGCGCTCCGGGGTGACGGTGAAGTTGGCGAGGATGATGTCCACTTTGCCGGAGCGCAGGTATTCGACGCGGTTCGCCGCTTCCACCAGCACGAATTTTGCCTTGGCTTCGTCGCCAAGCAGTTGTTTGGCGAGGTAGCGGCCGATTTCGACGTCAAAGCCTTGCGAGACGCCGTTGGCATCCACGTAGCCAAACGGCGGTTTGTCGCTAAAGACGCCGATGCGCACTTCGCCTTTGGCTTTCAGTTCGTCCGGGGTGACGGCGAAGGCGGGCGCGGCGCTGGCGGCGAGCAGGGCGAGCGCAAGGGCGGCAATGAGGCGGGGCATAGCATTTCCTTATGGCGGGACGGGCGGCGACAGTGTAGCAATTCCCGGCAAAAGGCGGCGGGGCGGGCGTATAATCCGCGCCTCATTTCTCCGGGAGTTCAGGTATGTGCGGCATTGTGGGCATTGTGGGCAAATCCTTTGTAAACCAGGCGTTGTATGACGCGCTGACCGTCTTGCAACATCGCGGCCAGGACGCCGCCGGTATTGCCACCTGCGACGCGGACGGGCGCTTTTTCCTGCACAAGGACAACGGTCTCGTGCGTGATGTTTTCAGCGAGCGCGAGATGCAGCGTCTTGTCGGCAATTACGGCATCGGCCATGTGCGCTACCCGACCGCCGGCACTTCGAGCGCCGCCGAAGCGCAGCCGCTCTATGTGAACTCGCCCTACGGCATCGCGCTTGCCCACAACGGCAATCTCACCAACACCGACGAGCTCATCCGCGCCATTTACGAGAGCGACCTGCGCCACATCAACACGCATTCGGATTCCGAAGCGCTGCTCAACGTCTTCGCCCACGAAATCCAGCGCCAGCAGCAACTGCGGCCCACGCCGGAAGTCATCTTCAACGCCGTCGCCGCCACCCACCGCCGCGTGCGCGGCGCTTACGCCGTGGTCGCGATGATTAGCGGCTACGGCCTCGTCGCCTTCCGCGACCCGTTTGCCATCCGCCCGATTATCTACGGCGTGCGCGACGCGGAAGACGGCGGGCATGAATACATGATTGCCAGCGAGTCTGTCGCGCTGGAATCGCAAGGGTTCACCATCGTGCGCGACCTGGAACCCGGCGAAGCGCTGATTGTCACCGAGGGCGGCGAAGTGCATCACCGCCAATGCGCCGAACACCCGCGCCGCGTGCCGTGCATCTTTGAGTACGTTTACTTCGCCCGCCCCGATTCCACCATCGACGGCATCAACGTGTACAAGGCGCGGCTGCGCATGGGCGAAAAACTCGCGGAAAGCATCCTGCGCGACTGGCCAAATCACGACATCGACGTCGTCATCCCCATCCCCGACACCAGCCGCAGCTCGGCGATAGAGCTGGCAGCACGGCTCGGCGTCAAATACCGCGAAGGCTTCGTCAAAAACCGCTACATCGGCCGCACCTTCATCATGCCCGGACAAAAACAGCGGAAAAAATCCGTGCGGCAAAAACTGAACGCGATGACCCTCGAATTTCGTCATAAAAACGTGCTGCTGGTGGACGACTCCATCGTGCGCGGCACCACCAGCGGACAAATCATCCAGATGGCGCGCGACGCGGGCGCGAAAAAAGTCTATTTCGCCAGCGCCGCGCCGCCGGTGCGCTTCCCCAACGTTTACGGCATTGATATGCCGACCCACGAAGAACTCATCGCCTGGCAGCGCGAAGAAGCGGACGTCGCCGCCGCGATTGGCGCCGACCGCGTCATTTACCAAACCCTGCCCGACCTCATCGACGCCTGCGCGGGCAGCAAACACAGCCTGCCGGAAGACTTTGACTGCTCCGTCTTCAACGGTTGCTACATCACCGGCGACATCGACGACGCCTACCTCGCCCGCCTCGAACACCAGCGCCAGGACAACAAAGCCTCGCGCAAAACGCCGATGATTGAGGCGGCGGGAGATGATGACCTCTGACGCCAATCCCCTTCATTGAAATCTCCCTCCCCCTGTGGGGGAGGGCCGGGGTGGGGTTACTGGTCATCTTCGCCAATGCCATGCGTTCCCCCCATCCCCACATACATACACCTGAGCGCTCAAGGTGTATGTAAATCGCCCAACCATTCACCACCACAAGGAACCCGCCATGAGCCAAAACCACCCCGCCCTGGACGAACTCGCCGCCATCGTTGGCCGCCGCCACCTCCTTACCAAACCCGCAAAAACCGCGCCCTACCGCAAAGGCTTCCGCTACGGCGAAGGCGATGTCCTCGCCGTCGTCCAGCCCGGCACCCTCTACGAGCTGTGGCAAGTCGCCGAAACCTGCGTCGCGCACGACCTCATCATCATCATGCAGGCGAGCAACACCGGCCTCACCGGCGGCTCCGTCCCCTACGGCGACTACGACCGCCCCGTCGTCCTCATCAGCGCCCGCCGCCTGAAAGGCATCCGCCTCATTGAAGACGGCGCGCAAGCCATCGCCCTGCCCGGCGCCACCCTCTACGAACTCGAAGACGCCCTCGCCGCCATTGGCCGCGAACCGCACAGCGTCATCGGCTCCAGCTGCATCGGCGCCTCCATCATCGGCGGCATCTGCAACAACTCCGGCGGCGCGCTCATCCAGCGCGGCCCCGCCTACACCGAAATGGCGCTCTACGCCCGCGTCAACGAACACGGCGCGCTTGAACTCGTCAACCACCTCGGCATCAACCTCGGCCAGCACCCGGAAAGCCTGCTCAACCGCATCGAACGCGGCGACTACACCGACGCCGACATCGCCCCTGCCTCCGGCCAAACCTCCGACCACGAATACCAGACGCGGGTGCGCGACATCGACGCCGACACCCCCTCGCGTTACAACAACGACGCGCGTCGCCTCTACGAGGCCTCCGGCTCGGCAGGCCGCCTCATCGTCTTCGCGGTGCGCATTGACACCTTCGCCAAACCCGAACGCCAGCAAGTCTATTACATCGGCGCGCACGACCCCGACACCCTCACCGAACTGCGCCGCCACATCCTCAAACATTTCAAAAACCTGCCCGTCTCCGGCGAATACATGCACCGCGACTGCTACGACATCGCCGAGCGCTACGGCCGCGACACCTACCTCGTCATCGACCGCCTCGGCAGCAAACACATCCCGGCCTTCTTCCGCTGGAAAAACCGCATCGACCGCCTCGGCGAAAAACTGCGCCTGAAAAACCTCTCTGACCGCATCAGCCAATGCGCGACCGATATGCTGCCGACGCACCTGCCGCCATTCATGCAACAAATGCGCGACAGCTACGAACATCACCTCATCCTGAAAATGGCAGACGGCGGCGTGGACGAAGCCGATGCCTACCTCAAACGATACTTCGCCAGCCACCCGCACGACGGCGCCTACCACGTCTGCACTGGCAAAGAAGGGGCGCAAGCAACGCTGCACCGCTTCGCCGCTGCTGGTGCCGCCAACCGCTACCACGCCGTCAAAGGCAACGAAGTCGGCGACCTGCTGGCGCTGGACATCGCGCTGCGCCGCAACGAACACGACTGGTTCGAGCGCCTGCCCGCCGAAATCGACCAGCACATCGCCGCCAAACTCTACTACGGCCACTTCTTCTGCCACGTCATGCACCAGGATTACGTCCTGAAACCCGGCAGCGACGCGGCGGCGGTCAAACACGCGCTGCTGGCGTATCTCGACGGCAAAGGCGCGGAATACCCGGCAGAGCACAACGTCGGCCACCTCTATCCGGCGAAAGAAGCACTCGCCAACTTCTACCGCGCGCAAGACCCGACCAACAGCCTGAACCCCGGCATCGGCAAAACCACGAAAAAGAAAAACTGGGAGAAAGGCTGCGGCTGCGGCGGGCATTAACCCCGTAACCCGCGCAACAACAGCGACGGATTGCCCGCCACCGCCTGGCGACTGCCATCCGTGCAGACCGGTTCCAGACAGGTCCCCAAAAAAAAACCGCCAACATCTGGCGGTTTTTTTGGGGTGGAGTGTCTTGCAGGTATAGCCATCCACCGAAAGTTTCAGACAAGGCGCGTCGCCGAAGACAGTACGCG
>ERZ772993.441-NODE-441-length-20092-cov-5.871538_pt1 | contig 20092 bp, 24 predicted proteins | sample MGYA00580670_ERZ772993 | MGnify/ENA primary metagenome ERZ772993 (study PRJEB29015, sample SAMEA2737936) | human oral metagenome | biome: human oral; feature: human-associated habitat; material: dental | place: China | collected 2136 ... | reverse complement strand
AAATCAGCGAGGAACTAAACAAATAGAAAAAGCACTCGCCCCCCTACCACGGAAAACGAGTGCTTTCAGTCCAACCCGAAAGGATTGATGAATCTATTATATCATCCTTTCAGGGAAAAAGAAAGGATGAATCTCATGGGAGAAGTAGTTGCGATTGGAAAGGCAAGAAAGTCTGTTTCAAAAGAGTGTAACATCCATGCGAATCTTGAGAAGTCGCTGAACTTGAAGGGGGCGAAAGCTCTTTTCGTAGACAATGCGTTTTGCATTGAACACATTGATGTGGTGGATGCTCCATGCGCGGCTCGCTTGTTCGGACTGGAAGCCGTACACTTCGCAATAGAAAGGGGATTTGATACGGGCAAAGCAACGGTGATTCCGTATCGCATCGGCGAAGATGGAAGAAGCTACTTGACGATGTACGGTTTCTTGGTCGCGGCAACGTACCACAACATCAGCATCATTCGCGGAGAGCAAAGCAAGCGCAAACATGGCAAGCAGTAAACAACTTCACGCCGAACCCGTTCAATTATGGACGGGTTTTCTCATACAGACAGGGAAGGCAATAGGTTCTTCCGGCGCATTGAAACGGTGCGCGTCGCTTTCGATGCCCCGGCGTTTGTTTAGGTATAAATTTTTTTAATGGCTAAGTAACAGTTTCATCATATCAAACAAGAAAGGCAACATTAAATAGCAGTTTCGACAATCGTTCTGAAATGTTTAGCGAGAGAGGAGGAAATGCCCGTTGAAGGTGACAGAGGACGCAAGAAAAATCACAGTTTCGCAATCAAATCTCGCGCGTGCAATCGGCATCACGCACGGGCGCGTCTCTCAGCTCATTCAAGAGGGAATTGTCCTGCGTGATGACAAGGATATGCGTGGCGGTGTGTATCTTGTCCAGAGCGTACGGAATTACGGTGCGATGAAAGGAGGCGGCGGAGCTGATGATGAGTTGGACTACCTATCTGAAAAAGCGAAGCACGAGAAAGTCAAGCGCGAGATCGCAGAGCTGCGCCTTGCAAAAATGGAGAACCGTGCCTATTCAGCAAGAACAGTTGAACTTGTCCTGACGGAGATGCTATCCAACCTGCGCACACAGCTACTCGGGATGCCGTCGAAACTCGCGCCACAACTGGAAGGGAAACCGAGAGGACATATCTACGAGATTATAACACGCGAACTGGAGGAACGGCTTTCGGAGTTATCTGAATACAAGCCGGAGCTATTCACAGAAGAGGAGATCGAGGCGGACGATGAGGACAGCGATTGATCTATGGCAGTACATATCCCGCAAGGGACTCAAGCCACTGCCGAAAACGAGCGTATCCGAATGGGCGGACGAATACCGCATGATCTCACAAGGCAATGCAGAGCCGGGGAGGTGGCGGACGTCGCGCGCAGAATATCAGCGGGAAATCATGAATGCGTTTACACAGACGGGCGTTCATCGTGTCGTTGTAAAATCAGCGGCACAGGTCGGCAAGGCACTCGATATAAACACGCCGATCCCTACGCCGTACGGATGGACAACGATGGGAGAGCTTCGCGTGGGTGACACGATATTTAACGAAAACGGGAAGCCGTGCAAGGTCATCGCCTGCACCGAAATCATGCAGGGTAGACCGTGCTATGAGCTGACATTTTCCGACCACTCAAAAATCGTGACAGATGCGGCTCACAAGTGGAGCGTCCAGACGGACGGAAGATACAGAATACAGAATCATATATTGACCACCGAGGAGATGATTCCGACCTATCGCCGTGGGAATCGAAATACATACGCTATTCCAGTTGCGCGCCCACTGCAAACAGCAGAGGCAGAATTACCGCTAGACCCTTATACACTTGGCGTGTGGCTCGGTGACGGGAATAGCATGGCGGGACAAGTTACTATGCCGGACACAGATTTGCACATCGCGCAGCGGATTCGGCAAGCGGGGCATAATGTGCTTGTGCGGCAGATGGATAAAAAGAAACCACACGTTATGAACGTGGCGATAGACCCTTATCAGCATAACAATCCAATCTGTAGGCGCGGTCACGATAAGCGCGTGACAGGGTACACCGAAGCGGGACGTTGCGCTGAGTGCGCAAGACAAATTTCACTGCATAATAAGTGGAAGGGTGAAAAGGAGATTCCCGTTGATCCTGTTGTGCATACCCAAAGAACAATGCGCACGGTATTGGATGCAATGAACGAAATTGGGAACAAGCATATCCCTCCTGAGTATTTGCGAGCCTCGGAACAGCAGCGATGGGAACTGATTCAAGGCATCATGGACACGGATGGAAGTGCATCAAAAAGGAGCACCTGCGAAATCACACTAAAATCAAAGATGCTCATTGACGGCGTGTCGGAACTCCTTCACTCACTCGGAATTAAACACCGTATATGTGAGAAAAGGGCGGTTTGCACCAATTCACCAACGAGAGCAGAGTTTATTGTTTGGCGCATATCTTTCACCGCCTACGATGATATGCCCGTGTTTTCTCTGCCGCGAAAGCAGGAGCGATTATTGCCACGTGAAGGGCGGCGCGAGAGTGAGACGATGCGGCGGCGCATTGTGGAGATTCGCGCAGTCGAAAGCCGCCCCGTAAAGTGTATTGCCGTCGATTCGCCGAGTCATCTTTACCTCGCGGGGCGCGAAATGATTCCAACGCACAACTCCGATATTATGAATAATGTTATCGGTCGATTCGCCCACCTTGACCCGGCGGCAATCATGATGATCCAGCCGACCATCGAGATGGCGCAGGACTACTCCAAGACACGCATCGCGCCGATGCTGCGCGATACGAAAGTCTTGAACAATCTCTTTTTCACCGTCAAGGGAAAGGAGGATTTCGGCACAGCGAAAACACGTGACGGAAACAATACGATTCTCTCAAAGATTTTCCCCGGCGGCAGACTTATCATGTGCGGCTCGAACTCCCCGGCGGGGCTTGCGTCGCGTCCCGTGCGCGTCCTGCTCGCCGACGAGGTTGACCGATTCGCGCAGACGGCGGGCACGGAGGGCGATCCCGTTGACCTTGCGTCAAAGCGTATGACGACGTTTTGGAATCATGTGTCAGGGCTGTTCTCCACGCCAACGACCGAGGGCGCTAGCCGAATCGAGACGGAATATCTCGCAGGGACGCAGGAGGAATGGCGGCACCAGTGCCCGAACTGCGGCGAGTATCACGTACTCAGGTACACGGAGATGGAGTGCGACCACGAGGAGTGCCGCGACAAGGACGGAAACGTCACCTACATCATGAAAAAGGTGGAATGGCGGTGTCCCGACTGCGGGTTCAAATTCTCCGAACGGCAGATGAAGGATGCGCCGCAGCGGTACGAGATGCAGAATCCAATCGCTCTTGAAAATGGTACGCGCTCCTTTTTCGTCAATGGTTTTTCGTCCCCGTGGCTGACGTGGAACGGCATCATGAAGGAGTGGTATGAGGCGAAGGGCGACCCACTCAGGGAGCAGGTCGTTGTCAACACGCGATTCGGCGAGACGTACCGACTGATCGGCGCGTACGACGACGAGATGCAGTTCCTGCGCCGCCGCGAGAAATACGAGGCAGAGCTGCCGCGCGGCGTTCTCCTGTTGACCGCCGCCGTTGACGTGCAGAGCAATCGCCTTGAGTATGAGATATGCGGATGGGGATTCGGCGAGGAGTGCTGGGGCATCCAGAAGGGAATCATCCCCGGCGTTCCAGATCGTCAGACCGTATGGCAGATGCTAGACGGCGTTCTTGACCGTGCCTACTATTTTGCCGACGGCAACAGCCTAAAAGTCGCACGTACATTCATCGACACGGGCGGGCTTTCGACGCAGAATGTATATCTCTACTGCCGAAAAAACTTGCACAAACAACGCATCGGCATCAAGGGGCGCGGCGGATCAGGACTGCCTCTGATATGGCGATACAGTAAGCCGTCGAAAGAATACAACATCCCGCTCGTTATCCTTGGCGTCAACGACGGCAAGCAGCAAGTAATGACGCGGCTTGGACTTGAGCAAAAGGGTCCGCAGTATTTTCATTTTCCAGTGGATGATAGTCACATCGAACATCGCGGATACGATCAGGCATACTTCAAGGGGATTATTGCGGAACGACGGAAAATCACACGTAAAGGTGGGATGATTCAAGTCGTCTGGGAGCCGATCAGTAGGGATGTCCGCAATGAGCCTCTGGATCTGCGCGTCTACAACCTTGCGTGCATGAAATCCCTACTGCCGCATATCAACTGGGTAAAAATAGCGGAAATGCTCGGCGTGAATATTCCGGAGGAGGCGCGTAAGAAAAAAGTAAAGCCGAAAACGGCGGAGCGACCGAAACGCCCACCACAGGCGAAAACGCGCAGCATGAATCTATATTGACGACATGGGACGGCATGAGCCGTCCTTTTTGATTGGGAGGATGATGGCGTGGCGAAATCAGAGACAGTCATTATCGAGCGACTGGAACTCTATTACGAGGCAGAGCGGAAAGTCCTGCGCGGGCAATCCTACACACTCGGAAACAGACAACTGACGCGGGCGAATCTTGCAGAGATACGCAGAGCGATCAAAGAGCTTGAGAGCGAATTGGAGCAGATGGCGGGACGATCGCGCGGCTTTTCAAAGCGCGTTGTATTTCACGACTAGGAGACAGATAGCATGAGAAAACGGAAAAACAGACCTGCAAAGGCGCGAATGCCGACGGCACGCGAGGAGACACAGATCAAGAACACGGGGTATTCAGAAGGAGGCGCGTCGCATACAAGCGGAATCCTGAAAGCCTATCACCCCGTCCGCGCGTCTGCGAAATCGGACATCGACGCGAATCTCTACACGCTGCGCAACCGCTCGGCGGATCAGGCAATCAATACGCCCATCGGCGCGGCGGCGATTCAGACGAGTTCGATGCACACCGTCGGCGCAGGACTCAAGGTTTTCCCTAAAATTCATTATTTGGACTTGGGGCTGACACATGAGGAGGCGCGGGAGTGGAATCGGAGGACGCGGCGCGAGTTTGACCTATGGGCAGCGTCGAAGCACTGCGATCTCTACCGTCGCAACAGCTTCTATGACTTGCAGGATCTCGCGTATGTGGCGTATCTCGTAGACGGGGACTCTTTCGCGCTCTTTCGCAGAAAGCCGCCGACGCCGTTTATGCCGTATAGTCTGCGATTGCAAATCATCGAAGGGAATCGCATATCGAATCCATATAGCGGAAGCCTTACGGGCGGCTATGGTGTGTTTTCCGTTGAGGCGAAGAATCAGAGCAATGGGAATCGGATTGTCAGCGGCGTGGAGATCGACGCAGAGGGGGCAATCGAAGCCTACTGGATCTCCAACAAAGTACCGGGCGATCTCGTAGAAGCAGCGCAGATGGATGCGTGGGTGCGCGTCAAGGCATTTGGCGATCTCTCAGGAATGCCGAACATCGTGCAGATATGCCATGACGTACGGTCAGAGCAATATCGCGGCGTGCCCTACCTTGCGCCTGTCATCGAAACGCTGAAACAGGTCAGCAGGTACACAAACGCAGAGCTGACAGCGGCAATCATCAAGAGTTTCTTTGCCCTGTTTTTCACCAATGCGCCCGCAGGGGCAAACGGTCTTGAGGGAATCGCCCCGTCTGCCATCTACGGCAACGAGGAGGAGGAAGTCGATCCACGCCGCCCGGTCGTCGACGTGGCGGAGTACGACTTGGGACCGGGCACGCTGAACGCGCTTCCCGCAGGTGTGGATGTCAAGGCAGTGGACGCAGGGCGTAGCATGAGCACATTCGATCCGTTTGTGACACAGCTAATAAAACACATCGGCGCGGCAATCAACATCCCGTATGAAGTTCTCATGAAGAATTTCACGAGTTCGTACAGCGCATCACGCGCGGCGATGCTGCAGGCGTGGGAGGAATTCAAGCTGCGTCGGACGTGGTTCGCGCGTGATTTCTGTCAGCCCGTCTATGAAACGTGGCTTGCGGAGGCGGTCGCCGTTGGGCGCATCGACGCGCCGGGATTCTTCGACGATCCTGCCATTCGCGCGGCGTGGATCAGCGCGGATTGGTACGGCCCGACCATGTCCATTCTTGACCCTGTGAAGGATATCAAGGGGAGCGCCCTGCGCGTGCAGTACGGGCTTTCGACCCGTGAGCGCGAGGCGGCGGAGATGACGGGGACGGACTTTGAGGAGAATCTGGATCAGCTCGCATGGGAACTGAAGATGATTGAGTCCAAGGGACTGACACTTGGAACCCCCGAAGTGCTCGCCGGGAAAGACACGGAGAGCGAGGACGAACAGAAGGGAGGTGAGGATAATGGAGGAGTTTTGGAAGTTCAAAAATAACGCCGACGGCGAGGCGGAGCTTTTGCTTTACGGCGAAATCTCGGATGCGTCATGGTACGGTGATGAGGTAACGCCGAAAAAGTTCGCCGATGATCTCGCAGCGTGCGGCGGGAAGAATTTGACCGTGCGTGTGAACAGTCCCGGCGGCGACGTGTTCGCGGCACAGGCAATCTACAATCAGCTGAAAGCCTATTCGGGCAAAGTCACCGTCAAAATCGATGGGATGTGTGCGAGCGCCGCGACGGTGATTGCGTGCGCGGGCGAAACGGTCATCATGCCGAGCAATACAATCTACATGATCCACAATCCGAAATCCGCGATGCTCGGCTACTACGATGCCGTCCAGCTTGGAAAGGTATCTGACCGCCTCATGACCGTCAAGCAGACCATCGTCAACGTCTACATGGGGCGCGTCGGAAATGCGCTCTCTGAGGTGCAAGTAAAGCACAAGATGGATGCGGAGGAGTGGATGACCGCAGATAAGGCGAAAGAATACGGATTTGTGGATGAGATCACGGATGAAATCCCCATCGAAAACCGATGGGAGGATAATCTGCTGATCGTCAATTCCGTATCCTGCAAACTGGACAGATTCGAGAACGTGGCAGACTTGCGGGCTATTTTGCCGGAAAAGAAGAAAAGGAGTGATACCATTATGGGAATGACAGCAACTGAGGCACTCGCAGCAATCAAGAATCTCTTGACGGGCGAGAACAAAGAGGCGCAGCCGCAGGAAGCGCAGCAGGACACGTCGACGCAGAATGCGGAGGATGTTCGCGCGGAGGCAATCGCACAGGAGCGGGCACGCATGGCGGCTCTTGACGCACTGAAAAACGGAAATCCTGCTGTTGACGGCATCGTCGAAGCGGCAAAGGCAAACGGAGCAACCGTCGAGAGCGTGAAGCCATACGTCGATGCCGCTGCAAATACACCCGTCGCAGGTACGGACACGAAGCACGAAGAGAAGATGCTTGCGTCGATTCGCGCGATCCTGCAGGACAGCAAGGCATCCAATGCGGACGGTGTATTGCCGACGCCGCAGCCGTCGCATGGCGGCGAAGCGGCAGAGAAGGAGCGCAATATCGCCGATATTGCAAGCTATGCCAATCGGATGAGAGGAGTGGAATGACATGAGCTATCACGAGACGATCAAAGACGCGACGGGCTATGATGAACTGCTGGCAGGGAGCGAGATCGCCATCCTGACGAAAAACGTTACCTTGAAGCAGGGCAAAGTCTATCGACGCGGGATGCTGCTCACGGCAAAGAAGGACGGCGGCACGGGCGCGATCAAGGCGGAGCAGACAGTCAAGGATGGCGCGGCGGATTACGTCCTGCAGTCCGATGTCGATGCAACAAAAGCCGATACCGTCGGGACGGTCTACGTTTCGGGGCGGTTCAACCGCGAGAAGCTGATTGCCGCCGCAGGTGACACGGTAAACGCACACGAGGAGGAGCTGCGCACAAAGGGCATCTTCCTCACGTCGCTCAAGTAAGGAGGAACTGAACATGCCGATGATTGACTACAATGACACAATTTCGCTGATGACAGCGATGGAACGTATCAAACCCCCTGCGAGTTTCCTGCTTGACACGTTTTATCCGATTGTGCCGCCGACGGCGACGACCTCGACCATCATGACCGAGTACCGCAAGGGTGGCCGCCGTCTTGCGCCGTTCATCGTGAGCGGCGCGAAGGGCATCAACATGAAGCGCGACACGTCGTGGATTGATACCTACACGCCGCCGATGGTCGGCCCGCGCCGGACGCTCTCGCCGGATGATGTTATGCATCGCTCTTTCGGTGAGACGGTATATAGCACCATGACCCCAGCGCAGCGCGCCGCGCAGATTCAGGCACGGGACTTTGTGGAGCTGCAGAACATGATCGTCAACCGCAAGAACAAGATGGCGGCAGACATCCTCACGACGGGACAGTGCGAGATCAAGGGCTATGCGGACGACGGCGAGACGCACGTTCTCGACGTGCTGAAATTCGACGGATGGACACAGAAGATCACGCCGAGTGTGACATGGGACAATCCGTCCGCGACGATTTACTCCGATATCAGAAACGCATCCATGATGATTCAGGAGAATACGGGAATCATCCCGACGCTCATGCTCTGCGGCAAGAACGTCGAGGACTATATCATCAAGAACACGCAGATGCGCGAGTGGCTTGTCATTCCGAACCGTGAGAACCTTGCGATGCTCTCCCTTGCGCCGCGCTTCACGAGTCCTCAGATTCGACGAATCGGGCTTTTGCAGTCGCTGAATCTCGAAATGTATAGCTACACGGAAACATATACAGACGACGACGGCGCGGTGAAGCCGTTCCTCGGTGACAATGACGTAATCATCGCCGTCCCGGGGCGCGGTCGTCAGCTGCATGGCGCGGTCACGCTGCTCAATCAGCAGAAAACAGGCTATGACACGTTCATCGGCCAGTATGTCCCATACTATAGCGGGAACGCAGACACGCAAGTCATTGCACTCACGATGTATAGCCGCTTTCTCCTTGCGCCGGAGTGGGCGGATGACTGGGCACTGATCAAGACAAAGGGGTGAGCACGATGAAGATTATCGTCAAGCGGTTCTGTCTGTCGCACGGCGGACAGCTTTACACAGCGGGCGATGTGGTAGAGATCGAGGATAGCAAGACGGCAAAGCGACTCGTCGCCCATTCGGGCGGCACGCTCGAAATCTACCACGGCGATGAGAACGAGGATGCCGAGGACACCGACAACGACGCAAGCGATGACGACGCATCGGATGATATGTCCGATTCGGACAGCGAGGAGGGCGCGGGCGGAATTCCAGCTTTTGACCCTGCCGCCGCTGTCCAGACGGACAACACGTCACCCAAAGGAAAGGGCAGAGGCAAGGGAAAATGAACACGTTCAAGGAGGATCTCACCGAGGATCTGAGGGGCGTGTTTTTTGATGCAGACGAATTCGCGAAGGAGCACGACCTAAATGGGACGGTCTGCCTGTGCGTTGTAGAGAAGTCGCGCACCGAGGAGAAATACCTGCGCGGCGCGACGTATGACGCATACGAGGGGATCCACGGCGTTGGCGTGACTGTACACGTTGAGTCGCGCCTACTCAAGGAGATCCCCGCGGAGGGGATGCGGTTCGACCTTGACGGAGAAGTTATGCTTGTGGATTCGTGCACGCATGAGGCGGGGCTGCTATCCATCACGCTCAAGGGGCATGACAGCTGACGAGAGGAGGAATGCCGCGATGATAAAAGTGGACGTGTCGAAAGACGATGCAGAGAAAATCAGACAGGCACTTTCATCACTCTCAGGACGCGAACTGCACGCTGCACTCGGCGCATCGGGAAAACGCGCAGCGCGTCATGGCATGACCGTAGGCGCAAAGAAAATGCGTGAAGTCTACACCATCAAGGCGGGCGTTGCAAAATCCCGCATGAAAGTCGAGAATCCGAGTGCGCTTGATACCATCATACGGATTGAGGGCGGCACGGAGCCAGTAAAGAACTTTCGCGGGACGCGAAAGCGCAAGGACGGCGTTTTCGTATCCATCAAGCAGGACAGTGGCGGCGTTGTCCCACGCTCATTTATGCACAGCGATGCGCCACTTATGCGCGAGGGGGCAGAGCGCTACCCACTCAAGGGCATCTATGGTCCATCCGTCCCGCAGATGTTCGACGAGGACAGCGTGATTGAGATGACAATGGATGCTGCGTTGGAGAAGTACGAGGAGCGAATCACCAACGAGTTGTCTTGGCGTATAGGAGGGAAAACATGACACCGTGGCGATGCGCGGAGGAGATCGCGGATTTTCTGCGCGACGAGATTACACGCTATGACGAAAAGTCAGGCACGGGGGAAGCCCATGCGGGATTTTTGCCGATTGCCGATGTGAGGACGATGAAGAAGGAGCAATGCCCACACATCGTCATCCGTCCACACAAGGTGAAGGATGAGAAGAAAGAGCGCCTTGCAAGCATGGCGGTCTATGTCGTTGTATGTCCGGAGGCGGAGAAGTGCGGCGCAGAAAGCCTCTATCACGTTTTGGAGTTTCTGCGCTTCTCGCTGCTCTCTAAAAACCCGATCAAGAATCGTTGGCAGATTGCGGGCGGGGAACTCGAAACAAGCATTCCCGATGAGCAACCCTATCCGAAATACTGGGGGCGCATTGATTTTGACGTAATCTTGCCAATCGTCAAGAACACGCGGAATGATATTCTCGGCAGGGTGTGAAAGGAGAAACCATGGAAGAGACAGAAACGGCGGAGCAGAAAACACCGCCCAAAAAGAAGGAGAAGGAAACTCCTGTCGAAGTGGTCGCACAGCCGATGATCTACATCGGCCCGAGCATTCGGAGCAGCGATCTTTCAACGTATAAGGTATTTGCGGACGGGATTCCGGAGGCGTTCAAAGACGATCCGATCCACGCTCCGCTTTTTGTTCCCCCGGAAAACCTCGATGCGGCACGCGCAGAGGCTGGGGAGACGGGATCACTCCTCAATGTCCTGTATCAGAAGGCTGTGCAGAAGCATGAGGAAGAGGAAAGGCGGTAAAGAATATGGCATTTTTTCACGGCGTACGGGTGAAGGAAGTACCGACTTCCATTCTTCCACCCGTAAACACCACGGCAGGACTGCCCGTTGTGTTTGGGACGGCACCCGTCCATCTGACGGCTGACCCCGCGAAGAACGTCAATCGACCTGTTATTTGCTACGGCTGGAATGAGGCGGTGGCGGCGCTTGGATATTCGGAGAACTGGGACGAATACACGCTTTCCGAGGTCATGTATGCGCAGTTCAAACTCTATGGAGTCAAGCCGATTATCTTTGTCAACGTCCTTGACCCTGCAAAACACAAAGCAGAGATCAAAGACACTGACGGGCGTACGGTCACAGAAGGGCGCATCGTGCTCGACGATCCCGTTCTGATTGCATCGCTCAAGGTCAAATCATCGGCGGCGGCAGAACCCGCGAAGAACCTCACGGACTACACAGCGGCGTACGACGATGAAGGGCGGCTCGTTATCTCGGTTACGCCGACGGGCGCACTCAAGAACGCCGACAAACTCTATCTTGAGTACACGAAGATTGACCCGTCGAAAGTAAAGGATGCGGACATCATCGGCGGTGCAAGCAAGACAGGGACAGCGGGGCTTGAGTGGCTCGACTCTATCTATACGCTCTTTTCGCTTGTTCCGGGCATTGTCGCCGCGCCGGGATGGTCGGATCGTCCGAGCGTTGCCGCCGTCATGAAGGCAAAGGCAATGAACATCTCCGGGCTGTTCCGCTGCATCTGCCTGACCGACGTGGACACGGGCGCGGTAAAGCACTACTCCGACGTGAACGAGTGGAAGAACAAGAACAGCTATACAGGCATCAATCAGGTCGTATGCTGGCCGTGCGTGCGCAGCGGTGATATGGTATTCCGAATGTCAACGCATATCCTCGGAATCATCGGCGTTATGGATGCAGCGAATGAGGATGTGCCGTATCAGAGTCCGTCGAACCTCGCCATGCAGGCGACGGGCATCTGCCTCAAGGACGGCACGGAGGTCGCGCTCTCACTCGATCAGGCAAATCTCCTCAACAGTCAGGGCGTTATGACAGCGCTCAACTTTAGCGGGGGATGGAAGAGCTGGGGCAACTACACGGGCGCATATCCATCCATTACGGATGTGAAGGACTCGTTCATTTGCGTTCGCCGCATGTTCGACTGGCAGTATCAGACCTTTATTCTGACCTATTGGCAGACGGTTGATCGTCCGCTCATGCCGCGCCTTATTCGGACGATTATCGACTCTGAGAAGATTCGCCTCAACGGACTAGTGTCGCGCGGATTCCTGCTCGGCGCAGACGTGAAATTCCTCGAAGAGGAAAATCCGACAACGGATCTCTTGCAGGGGATTATCCGCGTGCACAGCTACATCACGCCGCCCGTTCCGGCACAGGAGATCGACGACATCCTTGAGTACGATGTCAACAACTTCAAGGCACTGTTCGCGTAAGGAAGGAGTGAGAATACATGACAATTCCAGAAGTCATCAACGATATGCGCTGCTACATCGACGGAAACGACGACTGCATCAGCGCATCCAGTGTGGAGCTTGCTGATCTCTCGTCTATGACCACGGATGTAAAGGGCATCGGAATCGCGGGCACAATGTCCGCGCCGATTCACGGGCATTTTGAAAGCCTTGAAGTCAAGGTGAACTGGCAGGTGCCGACGAAAACGGCGATGCGCTATCATGGCGGCAAGGCAATCAAGCTGGAAGCCTATTCCGATGTGCAGGGATTTGATTCCGGTGCGGAGGAGTACACCCATGACCGTTATCGCGTGGTGGTACGCGGGCGCGTCAAGAGTTATTCGGGCGGCAGCCTTGAGGCGGGCAATACATCGGGGAGCAGCACCACGATTGAGGCACACTACTATAAGCTCGAGTATGGCGGCGAGACACTCGCGGAGATTGATAAGTACGGCTACAAGGCAGTGATCGGCGGGAAAGATCTGCTGGCACAGGTACGCAAGAATATCGGCATGAACTGAGGAGGACACGACAATGGCAGATGACAAAAAGAACGAACTGGATATCACACCGACGACGGAAGCGGAGAACGTGGAAGTATACGACGCTGAACCCGTGGACGAGGGCAATTTGATTCACCTCAAGAAGCCGCTGCGAAGCGGGACAAAGGAGATTCATCTGGACTTTGACCGCGTGACGGGATACGTCCTCCTCAAATGTGAGAAGGAGGCAAGAAAAGCCGACCCGATGATTAGCGTTATGGCACTCTCGCAAGCGTATCAGGCACGCGTCGCGGCGGCGGCGGCAAAGCTGAAATACGATGAGATTCTGGAACTCTCGGGAACGGACTTCACGGCGGTCTGCATCAAGGTGCAGAATTTTTTGATGGTATAGCGCTAGGGGAAAACCTCCGGCGCTCTGCTCTGCGTATGGCAAAATACAGCAATTCCCCCATCGGCGTGTTTCTTGAAATGCCGACGGGGGAATTTGGCTGTTGGATGAAAATCATGAACGCGGAGATCGACATTGAAAATGAGGCGGCAAAGAAGGCTGTAAATAAAAAATAGCCGCCTTGCGGGCGGCTCTATGGAATTATGGAAGATAGCGGGTAGGGGGTTGTGTCGGGACGAGGGACGCGTCATCATTGCGATGAACGAAATTGTAGACAGTTTCAAGAAGCGCAGAGATTGAATCCGTCGTCGCTGCAACGGCGTTCATAGCCAGTATACAAAAGAGAACGCCGACAATCAGGACAAGCAAAATAAGAAGCATGACAGCTAAAAAATCCATGTTCGTTCCCTCCAATCCGTTTACACGGGAGTAATTCTTATATTCAGCATACAGGGGAGGTGATACTTTGTCAACCGGAAAAACATTCGCGCTTGCAATCGCACTCAAAGCAACGATTGACGGCAGTATTGCGGCGGGCGTTGCAAAAGCGGCGCAGTCGATTCAGAGCGTCGCACAGACCGCACATGCGGTCAACGCCCAAATGGAGCAGGGGACATCAGCTCTGCGTAAATATGAGGGCGAGCTTGCAAATATCGGCGCAAAGTCAGCGCAGTTTATGACCCTCAAGCGTGCCGTACAGGATACGTCAAGCAGTCTTACCGAGGCACGCGCCCGCGCGGCGACACTCGCAGGAGAGTTCAAGGCATCGCAGCAGGAGACGGCGACGCTCAAAGCACGCGTCGATCAGGCAAAGGAAAGCCTCGAGCGCATGAAGGGGACGATTACACCTGCGACCTTCAAAGCGGCAAAGGCGGAAATTAGGAGTATGACCGCCGCATACAAGGAGAGCGAGGAACGGACAAAGGCACTCGGCAGGGAGTTCGATGCCGCAAAGAAGGATGCGACGAACCTAAAAAACACGCTGTCAAGTCAGCAGACCGCACTCCAAGGCGTGCGTACATCGCTCGCCGAGGCGGGCATATCGACAAAGAATTTTGCAGAGAGTCAGCGCACGGCGCAGGAAGCCCTTCAAAAGACCATTGCCAAGGAGAAAGAGGCAATCGCTCACCGTGAGAGAATGGCAGGGCTGCGCGAGAAGCGTCAGGGAGCAAGTGATAAATTCAGCGCGGCAAAAGGGAACTTCCTCGAAGCTACGCTTATGGCGGGCGCGATTGCCGCTCCGCTGATCGAGTCAACACAAGAGGCAATCAAATTTGAGTCCGTCATGGCAGACGTGCGGAAGGTCGTTGACTTCGACACGCCGGAACAGTTTAAGGCAATGTCGGGCGATATTCTCAAGCTGTCAACGGAGCTTCCGATGGCGGCAGAGGGCATCGCCAAGATCGTTGCGGCGGGCGGTCAGTCCGGCATTGCGCGTGAGGATCTGCTTGCATTTGCAGAGTCAGCGACGAAGATGGGCATTGCCTTTGACATTACCGCAGATCAGGCGGGCGATATGATGGCAAAGTGGCGTACGGCGTTCAAGATGAACCAGGAGGAAGTCGTTGCGCTTGCAGATAAGGTCAACTACCTCGGAAATACGACGGCGGCATCTGCGCCGCTCATCTCGGATGTTGTGACGCGCATCGGTCCACTCGGCGAAGTCGGCGGCGTTGCATCGGGGGAGATCGCCGCGCTTGGCGCGTCGATGGTCGGCGTTGGCATCCCGTCGGAAGTTGCCGCGACGGGCATCAAGAATCTTATTCTCGGTATGAGTGCAGGTGCAGGAGCGACCAAATCACAAGCCGACGCATTCGCATCGCTCGGCATGAGTGCCGAGGAGATGGCGAGCAGAATGCAAGTCGATGCGAAGGGCGCAATCATCGACGTAATGAAAGCCCTGCAGGAACTTGACGCAGACAAGAGGGCAGCGACACTACAAGACCTATTCGGCAAAGAATCCATCGGGGCAATTGCGCCGCTTCTCAGCAATTTGGAGAACCTGCAAGAGAATTTTGATAAAGTTGCCGATGCGGCGCAGTACGCGGGGTCAATGGAGCAGGAGTATGCGGCGCGTAGTCAGACGACGGAAAATCAGATTCAGCTTGCAAAGAACGCACTGGACGCTACGCAAATATCCATCGGCAACGCACTCCTCCCGACCATCGGGAGTTTGTTCGCGGCGGTTGCGCCCGTACTCACGTCCTTTGGCGAGTGGGCATCGAAGAATCAGGAGCTTGTTGCAATCATCGCAGGAGTGGCGGCGGGGATTGCAGCGCTTATCGTAACAATCGCAGGAATGACCTTGATCGTACAAGGTGCAGCCCTCGCTTATGCGTCATTCCAACTCGCCGCTGAGTTTGTCAAAGGGCTTCAGCTCGCGACAAAAATCGCAACGGCGGCACAGTGGGCGTGGAACGCGGCGATGACAGCGAACCCCATCGGGCTAATTGTTCTTGCCATTGCGGCGGTCATCGGGGCGATTTATCTTCTCTACACCCATTTTGACGGTGTACGAGAGTATGCAGATAAAGCATGGGAGGGGATACAGGCGGCATGGTCGGCGGCGGGCGCGTTTTTTACACAGCTTGGATCGGATATCGTAGACGCGATATCATCCGCGCTGACCACGATAGGAGAGTTCCTCACAGGACTCGGAACAGCAATCATTGCAGGGATACAATCGTTCATTTCGGCGGCGATTGATTTCATTATGAGAATTCCTGAGCGCGTCGCATTTGCGATTGGATTTATGGCGGGCATCATTGTATCCCTGCCGAGGCTCTATCTAAATATGGTCACGGCGATTGCAGGATTCCTTATGCGACTGCCGGGATACTGTATCGCGGCAGGGACGGCGTTCCTAGCGGCGGCAGTCGCATGGTTGTCGGCGACGTATACGGCTTTTGTCGAGAGACTAACGCAGATAGTCAATGATACGTATACATTCCTTATGAATCTGCCGGACTACTGCATGGAGGCGGGCGCAGCCTTCCTTGAGGCATCCGCCGTGTGGCTCATAGCGGCGTACACGACCGTTATCACATGGATAACGAACACCGTCAATGAGGCATATATATACCTCATGAACCTGCCGACGCATTGCGCAGAGGCGGGCGCAGCCTTCGTTGCGGCGGCGGGCGCATGGGCAAGCGATGCGTATAATGCCGTTATGAACTGGATCAGTCAGATACCGGACGCGGTGTCGAATACACTCAGCGGCGCATGGGACAACATAAAGGCGAGCTTTTCGGGAGGATTTAGCGTTGGGATCAGCGCGGCACAAAATGCACGCGGCGGAATCTACCAAAAGGGCGCATTCCTTACGACTTTTGCAGAGGAGTCAGCAGAGGCGGCAATCCCGATTGATGGCAGCGCCCGTGCGGCAAGCCTATGGAGGCAGACGGGAGAGATGATGGGGCTATTGCCAAAAGAAACGGCGGAGATCATACCGCAGGCAACAGCAATACAGGAGAGTGCGGCAAAAGCACAGCCGCCAATACTGACACTTGTCCCACCGCTGCCGCAAGCCGTGCAAGAAGCAGCACCGCAGGAAACGGCGATACGGGAAAACGCGGCAAAGGTACAGCCGCCGATGCTGACGCTTGTACCGCCGATCACCCGAACCATACAGAACGCCGCGCCCCAGTTGGAGATATCCGCACCAATATTGCAGATGCAAGCACCGACTCCGATGCAAAGCCCGACCGTTGCAGCGATGCCGCCGCCGAGCGGCGGCGTTACCATCACCTTCAACCCAACTATTCATATTGACGGAACGGCAGATGCGGGCGTTGTGGAGCAGCTGCGCGCAGAGCTTGAGCGACAGAAGCAGGAACTTATCGCTATGTTCCCAACGCTCCTCAAGCGGCAGGACGCCCATGAGAGGAGGCTTTCCTATGCCTGATACCTACACAAGCATACAAGGGGATACATGGGACATGATTGCCTACAAGGTGTACGGCAAGGAATCTGCGATGGTGCGGCTGATTGAAGCAAACAGTGACCTTGCGAATATCGCTATTTTCCCGTCGGGCGTGCAGGTAATTTGTCCGATCATCGCGCCAGAGGCATCACACATCCTACCGCCGTGGAGGAAATAGACGATGGCGGAATACAAGAACCCACTGGACGATTGGCTGAAAGAACTCCCCGAGGGCGCGGAGCTCTCGCGCAGGGCGTGGATTGAGATCAAATACACACCCGCAGGCGAGGAGGAAGCAAAGGACATCTCTGAGGATGTGAGCAAATACCTCATATCCATGTCCTACACGGACAATCTATCCGAGGCGGCGGACGATGTGACGCTCACGCTTGAGGATCGGGCGCAGCTCTGGATGGAGGATTGGTTTCCCGAGGGCGAGGGCAATATGCTTGACATTACCATCCACACCTACAACCGCATCACACTCAAGGACGGGGAGGCGATTTTTCACGCGGGGAAATTCGAGATTGACGAAGTGGAAGTTGTCGGCTTCCCCTCCACCGTGCAGATCAAGGGCGTGTCGGTCGTCGGCGCGTCCACTTTGCGCGGCACACGGCGCAATCAGACGTGGGAGGAGATATCCGTCTGGAAATGCGCCGCCGACATCTGCGAGCGAAACAATCTTTCGCTCATCTGGGACTGCGAGGAGAATCCGAACCTAGACCATGTGGAGCAGGCGGATAAATCAGATCTTGAATTCCTGCTAGAAATATGCAAAAACAATGGCATGAGCCTAAAGATCATGGCGGAGCAGCTTGTTATTTTCGACGATGCAAAATATGAGGCGCAGGAGCCGATCATTACCGTCTACAAGCCCGGCGTAAAGGCGGAGCTGGATGAAAATACCATGCCGCTCCGATGGCTCACGGGCTACAATATGCGCGCCAAGACGCGGGATACCTACTGGAAATGCCATGTAAAGTATCAGAAAGGCAAGAAAAAGGAGGTGATCGAGGGCGAATACACTGCACCGAACAAGGAGAGCGGGCGCATCCTATTTGTGCGTGAGCAGGTGGAGGACACTGCCGAGGCGGAACGCCTCGCAAAGAAAAAGCTGCGCGAGGCAAACAAGGAGGAAGTTACGGGCAGCTTCTCAACCATCGGCAACACGAACTTCGCGGCAGGAACGACGCTCCTGCTCAAGAATTTCGGGAAATTTGACGGGAAGTATCTTGTAACGAAAGTTTCGCACAGCATCACAACGTCCTACACAACGAGCGTTGATATAAGGAGGTGTCTGGATGGCTACTGATACGGGCGGCGTGGCACTATCAGAGTGCATTTTTATCGGTCAGGTGTCATCCTATGGCAGCACGCCGGGGACGGTTATCGTACGCCGTCCCGACAAGGATGACCGAACGACAGCCGAACTCACCGTAATGAGCAGGTGCACGAAAGATACAAAGGACTATTGGATGCCTGCAATCGACGAGCAAGTCCTATGTGTTCTTTTGCCAAATACGTCAGGGAAAGGTCCAGGCGCGGGATTCGTTATCGGCGCATTTTATAGCGAGGCTGACACGCCAGTTGAAAGTGATCCGAGTGTGCGTAGCATCCACTACAAAGACGGAAGCTATATCAAAAACGAGGGCGGAGCGATAGAGATTCATGCGTCAAAGTCACTGAAGCTCACCGCGCCACGAATTGATCTGAACTAAGGAGGGGCTATCATGCCAGCAGCGACAAGACAAGGAGATAACGACACAGGGCATGACGCTTGCCCGCCGCGCGGACTCGCATTCCACAGCGGCGACGTATACATCAACGGGAAGGGAGCGGGGCGCGTCGGTGACAGCTATCCGGCGCACGGATGCCCTGTACATCCGCCGCACAGCGGCAACATCGCCGCCGGAAGTGGAACGGTATACATCAACGGACGCGCAGCGGGGCGCATCGGCGATCCTGTGTCCTGCGGCGGGAATGTCGCCGTGGGAAGCGGAAACGTATTCATCGGCGGATAAGTCGCCGAGGGAGGAGGTGACAGTTCGTGTATATCGGCTACATGGGCGATATCGTCTTTGTCGTTTCGCCGCATTATATGCTCACGCCGATGGATTATGAGCGGGAAAGCACGGGACGCTGGACGGAGCATGACCTGCTCATGCGAAAGCCCGTCAGTCAGTTTGGAGGCCCCGGGCTTGAGAAGCTGACATTCAGCATCATCCTTGACGCAGCGCATAATATTGATGTCGCAAAACAACTTGAAAAGCTGCGCACAATGCGCGATACGGGCGCGGTATTTCCTCTCATCATCGGGGGAAAGCCCGTTTCGCAGTGCTATTGGCGGCTGGACAGCATTAAGGAGGCGGGGCATTACTGGACGGCGGACGGGCGGCTGCTCCAATGTACGCCATCGCTCACCCTCACAGAATACGATGACAGCAACTATGTCGAAGAGAAGAGCATCATAAACAAATACGGGAAAGCGTACAACATTGCGCGTTCCGTTTTCGGAGGGCCGTGATATGACATACGAAATAAGCGGCGGGGAAACGCCGCCGCTCAATCTTGCCCCTGCGACCCTCGCCGAGGAAGTCCTGCAAAACGTCCGCATGCTTATCTCCACGGTCAAATATTCCGTACCGATGGATCGTGAGTTTGGAATTGATGGTGCAGTCATCGACCGCCCCGTCAATATCGCAAAGGCACACCTCTCAAACGAAATATTCCGCGCAGTACGCCGCTATGAGCCGCGCGCGGTCATCGAGTCCATCGACTTTGACGGCGATGAGAGCGGGCGGCTGACACCGAAGATAAAAGTACAAATCAACGAATAGTGCGGGGAGGTGAAAAAGTGGGACTCAAGAATTTAGAGAATCTGAAATTTGTGGATGCCAATCCGGAAGAGATGGAGATTCACATCTTGGAGATCGTGGAGG
>ERZ772993.439-NODE-439-length-20126-cov-5.046884_pt1 | contig 20126 bp, 20 predicted proteins | sample MGYA00580670_ERZ772993 | MGnify/ENA primary metagenome ERZ772993 (study PRJEB29015, sample SAMEA2737936) | human oral metagenome | biome: human oral; feature: human-associated habitat; material: dental | place: China | collected 2136 ... | reverse complement strand
GTCGGGGTGGGGGTGAGCGATATTGCTCATGAACTGAATTTCCTGTTTTTCAATGATTTTTCTGCCCTCACCCCAACCCCCTCCCATAGGGAGAGGGGTATATCGGCGGTTTTACCTGCTCCCGTTTGCATAAGAGTAACGGGTTTTCCCAGACTCTAAACAGGTTCTTAGTTATTGGGGGGCAGGCGGTTTACACGCAACAGCAGGGGCGAGTGTGCACCGCATCGTCAGGCTAGACACACGTCAATGTAAAGCCAAAGAAGAAGGCTTATCATCTACGCAACCTTACCAGCCGACAAGGAACCCGTAATGAAGCCAACACTGCCCTGCCTCCTGCCACTGCTCGCCGTAGCCGTCGCCCACGCCGAAGAAAAAACCGACCTTGCGACCGCCAACGCTTACCGCCCGCAATACGACTTCGCGCCGCCGCCGGTCATCACCCCGCAGACCGAATTTGGCCAGCCGCTGGAAAACCAGTACGACTACCGCCGTCCGTGGACGAACCCGTCCGCCGCACAAAACGTCAGCACCAACACCACCCGCCCGCTGCAAGCTGAAACCCGCGTCGGCAGCATCGGCGACCAGGAGCGCGTCCTCTACCGCCAGCGCGGCAGCAACCTCTACGGCGCGGTACAGGCCTACCGTCTCCACCTCCGCGACTACAAGGACGGCAGCGGCCAACGCACCCATACCGGCTACACCCGCGATGGCGAAATGGCGATGCTCGGCGTCGTCCCCAACGCGCAGCAGGAATACCGCCTTGGCGTCGTGCGCGACAACATCCGCGACGACAAACAGCCGCAGCACCAAATGGACGCGGTGAAAACCCAGCGCATCGTGGTCAACGCCAGCGCCCGCCTCGGCGCGCAGGACCAAAGCAACACCTTCAACCTCAACGCGCGCCACATCGAACTCGACCGCACCGCCAACAACTACAAACTGCGCACCCCCGCGCAAGGCCAGCCGCGCGTCAAAATGGAAGTAGAGCGCAGCAAAACCGACCTTGACGCCGACTACCGCATCCAGTACGGCGAACAGCGCTCGCACATCGGCCTGCACTATGGCCGCGACAGCCACAACGCCGAACGCTACGCCATCACCCCGCAGGGCGCGCGGCGCAACGCCTACCGCTTCGCCGACATCCACAGCGACCACTACCACCTCTACTACGACCACTACTGGAACATCACCCCGGCGCACCAACTGAGCGGCGGCCTCAGCTACGACCGCCTCACCGCCGACCCGAAAAAGAAAAACACCGCCTCACAAATCGGCAACCAAAACTTCCCCGCGCCGAACCAGCTCTGGCAGCAGTATTACGGCAAAGCGCTGAATGGCAAACGCACCACCGGCGGCGTCGGCGCGGCACTCGCCTACCAATACCAGCCCGACGAGCGGCAAAAATACCGCCTTGGCGTGGACAGCCTCATCCGCCAGCCGGACAACGCCGAGCGCTTCACCTCGCTCCCCGGCCAAAACGGCATGGGCTGGATCGGCAACCCCTACCTCAAACCCGAACGGCACAACCGCATCGCCGTCAGCGGCAGCTGGCAGGGCGACGGCTGGCGCGAATACGGCAAAGTGCGCAACGGCGACGTTGCCGGCGCCTGGCAAATCGAAGCCGCCGCCGACTACGACAAAGTGCGCAACTTCATCACCTACGACCGCGCACGCGGCCAAAACGGCATCCGCCGCGACGACGGCAACGTTATCAGCCGCAACACCCGCGCCACCCTCATCGGCGCCGAAATCAGCGCGGCAAAAAGCCTGACGCAAAAACTCGCCACACGCGGCAAAGTGCGCTACCAATACGGCGAAAACAACGGCGACGACCGCCCGCTGTACAACATCCGCCCGCTCACCGCCGATTGGGCGCTGGACTGGCAGGACTACGCCCCCTTCGGCAGCTACAACGTGGGCGCCAACCTGCACTACGCCCACAAAAACACGCGGTTGGACAGCGACAAAACCAAAGGCCTTGGCATCGACAACCCGCTGCACTACCAGAGCTACGCCACGGTGAACCTCTACGCCAGCCTGCAAACCCGCGACCGCTTCGCCGTCAGCCTCGGCATCGACAACCTCCTTGACCGCAAATACCACGCCTACAACGAACAGCCGCACGTCGCCTCGCTCAGCCCTGCCGCCGTCGCCGCGCCGGAACGCACCTACTGGCTGGGATTTAGCTTTAACTTTTGAACAAACGCCCCTCCCCCCGTGGGGGAGGGGACGGGAGAGGTACAACCCAAAGACCTCCTTTACAAAACAACCCAAAGACCTCGTTTACATCCATCATCCCGGTATCACCTGCACGGAGATACCCATGCCCTGGAAACAAACGAACGTCATGCAACAACGAGAAATGTTCATCAAAGCCTGGCTCAGCCAGAAATACAGCAAACGCGCGCTCTGCCAGCAGTTTGGCATCAGCCGCGTCACCGGCGACAAGCTGATAAACCGCTTCAAAGAGGGCGGAATGGTCGCCCTTGCCGACCATTCCAGCCGCCCGGCGAGCAGTCCGCGTGCCACTGATCCGCGCCTGTGCGAGCTGCTCTGCGCTGCCAGGCGCGAGCACCCCAGCTGGGGCGCGAAGAAGCTGCTTGCCCTGTTGCGCCGCCGTGCGCCGCATGAGGCCTGGCCTGCCGACAGCACCGGCGACCTCATCCTCAAGCGCGCCGGGCTGGTCAAGCCGCGCAAGCCCCGGCGCGGCATCAGCGCTGACGCCAGCCCGTTTACCGCGGCCGACGCGCCCAACCAAAGCTGGAGCGTGGACTTCAAGGGCGACTTCGCCATCCTCGGCGGGCGCTGCTATCCGCTGACCGTCAGCGACAACTACAGCCGTAAACTGCTGTGTTGTCATGGACTTGCCAGTACAGCGTACAGTGGCGTCTGGCCACAGTTCGAGCGGTTGTTCACCGAAAATGGCATGCCCTGGAGCATCCTCAGCGACAACGGCGCGCCCTTTGCCTCGCGCAGCCTGGGCGGCTTGAGCCGTTTTTCCAAACAACTCATTGACTTGGGCATCCGGGTGGAGCGCACCAACCCGGGGCACCCGGAACAAAACGGCCGACACGAACGCATGCACCGCAGCCTGAAAGCGTGGCTGGCAGGGGTGGAGAGCGTGCGGGAGGCGCTTTCGGCATTGCAGGCGCACTTCGACGCATTTGTGAAAGAATACAACGAAGAACGCATACACGAAGGCATCGGTGGCGCAGTACCATCGGCGCTGTACCGTCCGTCACCACGCGCATACACCGGGCGCATTGAGCCATACGAATACGACAGCCAGGCGATCATCCGCAGCGTGCGGCAAAGCGGGGAAATCAAATGGCGCGGGCGGCTGGTGCACGCAAGCGCGCTGCTTGCGGGCGAGAAGATTGCGCTGCTACCCTGGGGCGACGGCGTGTGGGAGTTGCGCTACCGCTTTCATCCGCTTGGCTTTCTCAACGACCGGACAGGCAGGATTGAGCCGCTGACACAATGGCGCGAAATCGCCCGCCCGGAAACCCCTCGGTGTAAACAACGTGTTTAGGTTAAAGTGTAAACAAGGTCTGTGTTCTACCTCGGCGGCAGCCGCAGTAACCGTTACCGGAATTTATAGTCATCCATCGAAAGCCCCATAACTGTGTTGTGTCGCCTCTGCTTTGTCGCAAATCTCCGAAATGAAAATGGTGGGGCAAGCCCCACCCTACGACCGGTTTAGATGAAGACAGTACGCGGGTGCCAGTCAGGCAGTGCAACGCCGTACAGGGTTTTGTGAGGATTGCTATAGACGCGGGGGCGCCAGGACGATGCGCTCAAGGGAGCTTGATGCTTATGGGTTTTCTGGTGCCAGGGACAGGCTTTTTTTTTTTTTTGCGCCCCGGCCAAATGTCATCCGGCCCGATAACGCCGATTTTTTTGTACCAGGCGTGTGCTTCTTCCCGGCTGACCAGTTGTGTGACAGCGTTCACCAGCCGGTCAATCACGGCGGCGGGCATATAAAACGTGCGCTCGCCGTCCATGGTGACGACTGCCATCTCTACCGCCGGATGGTCCTTGAAGTAAACGGTTCTATCGAGAAAGTGGAGCTGGTATCGCTGGCCGTCCGCGCAATGCAGGGTGATTTCACTCTCGGTCATGTGTCCGTCGCTGCGGTCGTACGACATACCGCCATAGTGGTCAAAACCGCCGTGTGCTTTGATGTTGGTATCGGTTTCGGTAAAGGTGATGTCCAGCGACTGTACCAGCGCGTCCAGCAGCGCGCGTTGTTGCGGTTCGCTGATTTCTTTGGGAAAGGCATCGCGTACGAAGGGGTCGCCAAAATCGGTACACATCGGGATGTTGAAATCCTCGTGGTAGAGCATGGTTTTCAGGCTGTAGCGCGTCGCCTGGCAGTTTTTGACCTGTTGTAATTGTGCAGCCGTGGCGGCGCGGTCGTCGTCAGCCCGGACGGTGAGGCTGGCGACGGTGGCGGCAAGGCAAAGGATGCGAAGGAAGCCGGGCATTTCAACCGCGCTCCAGTTGGCGCAGGCAGTCGCGCACCAGTTGCGGGCCGTGGTAGATGAGACCGCTGTAGATTTGCACGAGGTCGGCGCCCGCATCGCGTTTTGCCTGCATATCGGCGGCGCTCATTACGCCACCGGAGGCAATGAGGGCGATATGGGGCAGGTGCGCGCGGATTTTTTGCACGATGGCGGTGCTGGCGGCGGTGAGCGGCGCGCCGGAGAGGCCGCCTTGTTCGCCGCCGTGCGGGTGGTGCTCAACCGCGCTTTTGTCGAGGGTGGTGTTGGTGGCGATGATGCCGTCCATGTCCGCTTCGGCAATGGTGTCGAGGGTGGCGTGAAGCGCGGTGTCGTCAAGGTCGGGCGCGATTTTGACCACAATCGGCACGCGGCGCGCGGTTTCGACCGTGAGGCGCTGTTGTTCGGCCTTGATGCCCGCGAGCAGCTCGCGCAAGGCGGCGCCGTGTTGCAGCTCGCGCAGTCCGGCGGTGTTGGGCGAGGAGATGTTGATGGTGAGGTAGTCGGCGTGCGCCCAGGCTTTTTGCAGGCCAATGCGGTAGTCGGTAAGCGCTTCTTCGTTGGGCGTGTCCTTGTTTTTGCCGAGGTTGATGCCAAGCAATGCGTGCGGCTTGGGCGTAGCAGCGAGGCGGGTGATGAGGGCGTCAATGCCGCGGTTGTTGAAGCCCATGCGGTTGATGATGGCTTCATGTTCGGGCAGGCGGAACAGGCGCGGTTGCGGGTTGCCCGGCTGCGGCCGCGGGGTGACAGTGCCGACTTCGATGAAGCCGAAACCGGCGCGGTCAAAGGCGCTGACGGCGATACCGTTTTTGTCCAGCCCGGCGGCGAGGCCGAGGCGGTTGGGGAAGGTCAAGCCCATGAGTTCAACAGGCTTGTCGCCGCGGTAGCGCGGCATGAAAGAGGGCATCCGCGCCAGCAGGGCGAGGGTGCGGTTGTGGGCGCGTTCGGGGTCGAGGCGGAAAAGGAGGGGGCGGAGGTAGTGGTAGGGGTTCATCATGGGTTCAGTTCCAGGCGGTAGGTGGCGAGGTAAACGTCGGCGCGCGGTTGCCAGTCGCGTTCCGGGGTGTGGCGGAAGCCGAGGCGTTCGTAGAGGCGGTGTCCGGCGTGCATCCAGGCGGCGCTGGAGAGGACGAGAGCGGTGCATCCGGCATGGCGGGCGTATTCGGCGCTGGCACGGATGAGGGCGCTGCCGATGCCCTGTCGCTGCTGTTCCGGCGTAACGGCGAGGATGCGCAGTTCGGCTTCATCGGCACGGGCGATTTCTTGCCAGATGCTGCCGGGCAGGGCGCAGGTGAGGGTGCCGACCGGCACGCCGTTTTGTCGCGCGACGAGTACCAGCGCCTGTTGCGCGCGTTGGGCGACGTTCAGGATTTCAATGAAGTAGGGGTCGTCTGCGGCAAAACCGCCCGGTGCGTAGGCGCGGGCGGTCAGGCGATCGATGGCGTCGCAGTCGGCGGGTTCGCAGGGGGTGATGTGCAGGGTGGTCATTTTGTCTCTCGGTTTAGAGCGTGTTGACAATTCGGCGAACGAGCCTTCTCCCTATGGGACTGGGACAGCTCGCGCAGCGAGAGAGGGGTTGGGGTGAGGGCGGCAAATGTGAAAAACCGGAATCTTGGGTCATCAATAATACCGCTCACCCCCTCCCCAACCCTCCCCCGCTGCGGGCTTCGCCCTGCAGGGGAGGGAGATTCAATTGTCAATACACCATAGGGGAAGGGCGCTATTATTCAGCGGTTTGCCGCCGCAAAGGCGTCCATGTAGTCAATCAGCGCGTGTACCGAGGCGATGTCGAGCGCGTTGTAGAGGCTGGCGCGCAGGCCGCCGACGATTTTGTGGCCTTTGAGACCAGAGAGGCCGTTTTGTTCCGCTTCCTGCCAGAAGCGGGTGTCGAGCGCGTCGCTGCGGGTGCGGAAGACGACGTTGGTGCGCGAGCGGTAGGCCGGCGCGATGGTGTTCGTGTAGTAGTCGCTGCGGTCGAGGTAGTCGTAAAGCAGCGCCGATTTTTCTTGGCTGGCGCGGTCAAAGTGAATGATGCCGCCTTTGCTTTCAATCCACTGCATTACTTTGTGCAGCATGTAGATTTGCCAGGTGGGCGGGGTGTTGTAGAGGCTGTTGGCGGCGGCGTGCGCGGCGTAGGTGAGGAAGCGCGGCACGCGCGGGTGGTCTTCGAGCAGGTCGCGGCGGACGAAGACGAGGGCGATGCCTGCCGGGGCGAGGTTTTTCTGCACGCCGCCATAGACGATGGCGCTGCGCGCCCACGGGATGTCGCTGCGGGTGTAGTAGTCGGAGGAGGCGTCAATCACCAGCGGCGCGGGACTTGCCGGGTAGTGGTGGAACTGGATGCCGTTCACGGTTTCGTTGCTGGTGAGATACAGGTAGCGGCAGTCGGCGGGCAGGGCGGGGAGCGTGTCCGGCAGGGTGGTGTAGCCGCCGTCGCGCCCGCTCCAGATTTCGCGCGCGTCGCCGACGCGCTCGGCTTCGTGCAGCGCTTTGTCCGCCCAAACGCCGCTGTTGATGTAGGCGGCGCTGCCGCCGTCGGCGAGCAGGTTGAGCGGGATCATGTCGAATTGTTGGTGTGCGCCGCCGGGCAGGAGCAGCGGCTGGAAGTCGTCCGGCGCGCCGATGAGGCGGTGGGCGAGGGCGAGGGTTTCTTCGTGCAGGGCTTCAAAGCGGGCGCTGCGGTGGCTGATTTCCAGCACCGACATGCCGCTGCCCTGAAAGTCGGTCAGTTCGGCGCGCGCTTCTTCGAGTACGGCGAGCGGCAGGGTGCAGGGGCCGGCGCAGAAGTTGTGGATGCGGTGGGTCATGGTTGGTTTTCCTTATGGTTAGCGGGGTAGTCCGACAGGGTTGGTGGGGGAGGGCAGGGCGCTGTTGTCTGTTTGCCAGAGCAGCGCGGCGAGGGTGATGAGGATGATGCCGCCCGCGAGCGCCAGCGTTTGCGTCAGCCGGGCGAAGCGGGTTTCGTCGCGCAGCAGACGGCGGGCGAGGTGCTGTTTGCCGTGATGACAGAGCAGGGCGATGGCGGTAATGGTCAGCGCGGTGCCGCAAGCCATTGTCAGGGTCATGGCGATGCCGGCGGCGGCGATGCCCCAGCTCCAGGCGACGGCAAGGCTCATGACCGCGCCGCTGCACGGGCGGATGCCGATGGCGATAATCGCTGCCCACGGCGTCAGCGGGCGCGCGCCGTGGTGGTGGCAGGCGCAATGGGCGTGATGGCGGTGCGGGCGGTGGCGCCAGAGGATGTAGGCGCCGATGGCGGCGACGAGCAGGGCGTTGAGGCGGTTCAGCCACAGGGCATGATTGACGGTGTCAGCGATGAGCAGGTGCAGCAGTCCCATTGCCAGCGCCACCCAGAGGATGGCGCTCACGCCTTGCAGCAGCGCGCCGCCAATGGCGATGGCGAGTGTCTGCCGCCGCGCGGCGGGCTGGCTCAGGGTGAAGGTGGCGATGATGGCTTTGCCGTGGCCGGGGCCGGCGGCGTGGAGGATGCCGTAGAGGAAGCCGAGGCCGCAGAGGGCGAGCCAGGTCGCGGCGCTGTCGCCGTGCTGGCGCAGGGTTTGCAGTTGCGCGGCGAGGTCGCGTTGCCAGCCGTTTTGCAGACGTTGCGCGGCGAGACGCAGCGGTTGTCCGTAGAGAATGGCGAGGACGAGCAGGGCAATGAGGATGAGGGTGGGCAGGTAGCGGCGGATAATCGGGCGGTGGGGTCGTGTTTTGATGGCGGCCGGTTCGGCAGCGGGGTATGCGGGCGAATCCCACTCCCACAGGGGGAAGGGGGAAGCGTTGTGCGCGCCGCTTGCGGGCGGCGGCTGTTGGGCGATGCGGTATTTCATGCGCCGCATTGCAGCTCCGAGGTTTGCGCGAAGACGGCTCCGAGGCCGGTCGGCGCCTGCGCGTTCTGGTCGAAGCTGGCGGCCAGCTCTTCTTCTTCGGCGGTGGGGTTCGCCTCGCGCACGGTGAGGCGGCAGCCGTTATCCCATTGTTTGGGTTGGTCGAGGGCGTAGCTGACGTCCATGTAGTAGCTGTTCTCGTAGATTTTGAACGTCATTTTGCCGCGCGTCGGGGTTTTGAGCGGCAGGGTGTAGTGGTAGCGCAGAATGCCGCCGCTGGTGTCAATGGCGGTGTCGCGCGGCGCGGCGAAGGCGAGTTTCTGGCTGTAGGTGAAGCCGTGCTGTTCGGCAAAGAACTGGTCGATGTCTTTTTTGAACTGCGCCAGGGCGGCGTCCTGGTTGCGCTCTAGCAGGATTTCGGAACTGTAGGGGTCAAATTCCCAGCTTTCGCGCAGCGCGGTGAGCGCGCCGCTGGCGTCGGTCTGCGGGGTGATGCGCAGGTCAATCCACTGGTGCGGGTGGGCGAGGGCAAGCGCCGGGCAGAGGATTAAGAAGGGAAGCAGATATTTCATGGCGGGCGGTGGTTTGGCATTTATACATACAGGGTAGCGACTACCCTGTATGTATATTGGTAACTGGGCGGGTGTAGATGTATTGCAACCCTTTGATGCCCATATAGGTACGGCCGCTGTCGCTGAAGCCGCAGCGTTGGTAGAGGGCAATGGCCGCATGGTTGGCGTGATGGACGCCGAGGACGATTTCGTTGCAGCCCGGAAAATGCGCACGCAGCAGCGGATAGAGACGGTCAGCGTCCAGTGCGGCGCGGGCGTAGCCTTTGCCTTGTTGTGCCGGGTCAATCGACATGGAACGTAGCAGCAGGGCGTGCGGATTGTCGCTGTAATCGCGCAGGTCGGCGCCGCTGTCGAGGATGAAAAAACCGACGATTTCCGTGCCAGCAAAGATGGTGATTGCCAGTTTGTCGCGGTCAAGCGTGCGGCTGCCGTCCAGCCATTCGCCGGGCATGGCGGTAAATGCCTGTTGGCGGGCGTCAAGCCGATACGCTGTGAGGGCGGGGTAGTGTTCGGGATGGTAAGGTTTGAGCGTGATCATGCGGTTCATAGTTGTAAATCCTGCTCGCTGATGTCGCCCGCGCGCAGCACTTTGCCCTGGTGTTCGCCCGCGAATTTTTCTGCGCTCGCCTGGTCGGCGAAGGGGATGTAGTCGTCTTTGCCAATGAGCTGCGGCGCTTGCGGGGTTTGTACCAGCCAGGCGTCTTTGACGGCAAGCCAGTGCGCCGGACTGTCGTGGGTGCTGACCCAGGCGGCAAGCGGCTGGTTGGCGGTTTCCGGCAGGCGCAGGTAGGTGAGGGTGGTGCGCACGCTGTCAAACCAGATGACTTCGCCGCTGTCGCTGCGCTGTACCTGGCCTTTGCTGCCGCCGGTGTCGGTCACGCCCATCTGGTTGAAGTAGTCGCGCGCATCTGCCGGGATGGCGGCGACGGGTTCGGCGGGGGCTTTGGGTGTGTCGTCGCCGCAGGCGGTGAGCAGCAGGGCGAGGGCGAGAGCGGGGAGGGTTTTTTTCATGCGGGTTCCTTGGCGGATGATGAAATGGCGTTTGAGAAGGAGCGGGTTGGCCTGAATTTATACCAATCCATAAAATTAAGCCACACCGGCGCTACACGCTGTCAAGCACTCACGTCCGTCTGTCTTCCAAAAAGTGATGAGGACGCACCCTGTTTTTCAGGTTATGCGCGAAGTGCATTTTGGCTTTGACCATTCGCCGGTTACGGTCTCGCCAGCCGCGCCTTCAGGTCGTATTCAATCGCAATGCCGGCGACGAGCGAGAGAATGACGGCGGCGGAAAACCAATAGATGCCGCTGTGGATTTGCACTTCCACCAGCCAGCCGAGCTTCAGGATCATCAGCATTTGCGCGACGAAGAAGACGTCTATCATCGAGAATTTCGCCAGTTTGCCAAGCCAGCTCTGCCAGCGGGCAAGCGCGGCGGGGATGGGAGGGTAGTAGTAGAGGTATGCCGCCATCAACGCGAATTTGCCGAGTGGGAAGAGGACGCTGAAGGCGAGCAGCAGCAGGCCGAGGCCGAAGGTTTTGTCGGCGAGCAGCGCGCCGATGCCGGAGAGGACGGTGAAGGTGTTTTTTACCAGTACCAGTTTTTGCACGGTCATCATCGGCAGCAGAATGCCGGGGATGAAGGCGGCGATGCCCGCCAATACCAGTGCCAGCAGGATGAGGCGACGGCGGCGGTTTTCCACGCGGTTCATGCGACGTCCACCAGCGGCGCGGTTTGTGCCACGCCCGCGAGGCGGTACTGGTAGCGGCGGCAGTAGTCCAGCCATTCGGCCAGCGCGCGGTTTTGCGCCCGCTTTGCCGCGCGCTGTTGGCGTATGGGCAGGCCGGCGTCGAGCATCGCTTCAGCGAGGCGCGCGTCGTGATAGACGCGGATGCGGTAGTCGGGGGCGAAGCGGCGCTGTTGCCGCTGCGGGTAGAAATGGCCGAGCAGCCATTCGCTGGTGTAGGCGTGGCGGCCAATGCAGCGCAGGTAGATGGCCGCCCGCTGTGGCGCGCGCAGGATGTACCAGGCGTCATCGGCGGGCGGTTGCGGCAGGAGGAGGCGGAAGAGCCAGTAGTTGTGTTCGTAGAGCGATTGCAGCGGCACTTCGTCGCGCTGCATGAATCGCGGGGTTTGCATGGGGTCGGGTCTCCGAAAAAGGGGGCATTGTGGGGACGAACGCCGCCACACGCAAGCCTGCGCGATGCGTTAGAATGCGGCTTTTCAACTGTACAAGGAATCATCTCATGTCCTGGCATTCGCTGATTAAAGACATCCCGGACTATCCGAAAGCGGGCATTATTTTCAAGGATATTACCCCGCTGCTCGCCGACGGCCCCGGCTTCCACGCTGCCATTGAGGAGATGGCGCAGTTCTGCGAGGAAAGCGGCCATCAGCCCGATGTGCTTGCCTGCCCGGAAGCGCGCGGTTTTATTTTTGCCTCCGCCCTGGCGCAGCGCCTCGGCATCGGTTTTATCCCGCTGCGCAAGCCGGGCAAATTGCCACGTGAGGTCAGCCGCATCACTTTTGATTTGGAATATGGCCAGGACACCCTTGAAGTTCACACAGATGACGTCAAATCAGGGGTACGCGTGATGATGGTCGATGATGTGCTTGCCACCGGCGGCACGATGGCCGCCTGTATCGAGCTGCTGCGCAGTCTCGGCGCGAATGTCATCGGCGCGGCTTTTTTGATGGAAATCGAAGGGCTGCACGGGCGCGACAAGCTGGGCAATATTGAAGTCTGTTCGCTGGTGAAATGCTAATTTCCGCCTGCTTTACAAGTTTCGCCCAACCCCCTACAATCCTTGCACAATTTTTGTATTTTCAACCCTCAACCTTTAACAGGAGCTTTCATGAACAACATGAACCCCCGCACCATTGAAGCCATCTCCCAGGACGGCATCCTCGCGCGCAACAAGGTGCTGCGCCAAACTTACATCCTGCTCGCCATGAACGTGCTGTTCAGCGCGGTCTGTGCTTACCTCGGCATGAGACTCGGCATCGGCCGTATCCCGCCTGCGCTTGCACTTCTCGGAATCTTTGCGCTTTCTTGGGCTGTCAGCGCCAACCGCAATAACGGCCTCGGCATCGCCCTGCTCTTTGCCTTCACCGGTGGTCTTGGCTTTTACCTCTCTGCCTACCTCTCCCTGCTGATGGGCGTTGGCATGGGCGGCATCATCGTCAAGGCGCTGGCGGGTACTGCCATCCTCTTCTTTGGCCTTTCCGCCTATGTCCTCTTTTCCGGCGTTAATTTCAGCTTCCTCGGCGGTTTCCTCTACACAGGCATCATGGTTGCTTTCCTTGCGTCAATCGGCGGCTGGGTTTTCGGCATGAGCGCCTTGAGCCTTGCCGCATCTGCCGCATTCCTGGTGATTTCATCTGGCTATGTGCTTTACAACACCAGCAACATCATCCAGGGCGAAGAAACCAACTACATCATGGCGACGATGGATTTGTTCATCAACATCTTCAATATGTTCGTCAGCCTGCTCAACATCCTCTCCGCCTTCAACCGCAACTAAGGCAATCTCCCGCAATCCCGTCTGGCACCTTTCCGGTGCCAGACTTTTTCATTTCTGCAAAACCATGCCGCAACGAGAACTCCTCGCCTGTCCCTACTGCGACGCGCTCTACCAGCGCAAAGCGCTGCGCCGTGGCGAAAACGCCTACTGCACCGACTGCGGCAGCAAAATTGACGACGGCCTCGCCGATTTCCGCAAAGCCTTCATCTACGCGCTGACCGCACTCATCCTCTTCATCATCGCCAACAGCTTCCCCTTCATCACCCTGAGCCTGAGCGGCGACGACACCACCATCTCCGTCTTCTCCAGCATCAAGGCGCTGTTTGACAACGACCTGCACATCCTCGGCATCCTCGTCTGTATGCTGATCATCGTCATGCCGCTGTGGTACCTGCTCGCGGTGCTGTGGGTCATCATCAGCTTCCGTTACCGCTTCCTGAACGACATCTCGCACAACTTCTTGCACTGGATGACGCATATGGCGCCCTGGAACATGCTGGAGGTGTACCTCATCGGCGTCATCGTCACCCTCGTCAAAATCCTGCAAATCGCCAGCATCACCTTCCAGCCCGGCTTCTGGGCGTTCTGCGCGCTGATGTTCTGCTCCGTCTTCGTCACCCTCAGCTTTGACCTGAGCGACGCCGTCTTCCTCGCTTACGAACCGGAAGAAAACCGCCATGACTATGACTACTGACAACACCGCAAGCGCGCACAACCTCCTCCTCTGCCTTGACTGCGCCACCGTCGTCCAGGCACCTGCCGAACGTTGCCCGCATTGCCACGGCCACCTGCACGCGCGCAAACCGGCAAGCTACAGCCGCACTTGGGCATACCTCATCACCGCCATCGTCCTCTTCTTCCCGGCAAACCTCTTGCCCATTACCAGCACCACCTACCTCACCCAGCCGCCGCAGGCCGACACCATCATGAGCAGCATCGCCCTGCTCTGGCACCACGGCTCCTACGGCATCGCGCTGGTCATCTTCCTGGCCAGCGTCTTCACCCCCTTCTTCAAAATCGCCGTGCTGCTCTACCTCCTTTCGCGGCAAACCCCGCGCCGTCCGCCGCGCCTGCAAACCCGCCTCTACCGCTTCATCCACTTCGTTGGCCGCTGGTCGATGATTGACGTCTTCGTCGTCGCCCTGCTTGGCGCCCTGGTGCATGGCCGCTTCGCGCAAATCAACCCCGCGCCCGGCATCTTCGCCTTCGCCGCCGTCGTCGTCTTCACCATGCTCGCCACCGAAACCTTCGATATGCGCCTCATCTGGGACAATTACCGGGAACACCAATGCAAGAACCTGAAATCGCCCGCAACCGACTGAGCTACCTCTGGCTGCTGCCCGTCATCGCCCTCGGCATCGGCCTGTGGCTCGCCTACTCGCACCTCAGCCAAATCGGCCCCGTCATCCGCATCGCCTTCACCAGCGCCGAAGGCCTGGACGCGGGCAAAACCAAAATCCGCTACAAAGACCTCGAAGTTGGCACCGTCACCAGCATTGACCTCTCCAACGACCTCAAACAAATCATCGTCACCGCACAAATGCTGCGCACCGCCGAGCCGCTTTTGAAAAAAGACAGCCAGTTCTGGGTCGTTAAACCGCAAATCAGCACCGGCGGCATCACTGGTCTCGGCACCCTCATCTCCGGCAACTACATCGCCGTCAGCCCGGGCAAAGAAGAAGAGCGCGCCAACCAGTTCGTCGGCCTTGACGAAGCGCCGCAAATCCAGAATGACGAAGAAGGCCTGCGCGTGCGCCTGATTACCGACAGCGCCAGCGGCGTCAACGTCGGCACCGCCATCTACTACCGCGGCATCAGCGTCGGACAAATCGAACAAATCCGCTTCAGCGAGCGCTACGACAACCTCTACCTCACCGCCTTCATCCACGCGCCCTACGACCGCCTCATCACCAACAACACCAAATTCTGGAACATCAGCGGCATCAATTTCAGCATGGGAGCAGAAGGCGCCAACCTCGAAATCGAATCCCTCGAAGCACTGGTACGCGGCGGCATCACCTTCAGCACCCCGACCACGCTCAACAACAACGACACCCCCGCCAGCCCCGGCACCGTATACACCCTCTTTGAAAACGAACGCGCCAGCACCGAACGCACCGGCTTTGAAAAAGAGTACTACGTCGTTTACTTCGACAGCACCACGCGCGGCCTGCGCCAGGGTGCGCCGGTGTACTTCAACGGCATGAACATCGGCGAAGTCATCGACATCCGCCTGCTCTACGACGAAACCGCCAACACCGCCGTCACCCCGGTACTCATCGCGCTCGAACCTGACCGCATTGACCGCGTCAACCGCCAGGAAAAACGCGACCGCAACCTTGTCGCAGATTTGGTCAAACACGGCCTGCAAGCGACCCTGGAAAACGGCAACCTCATCACCGGCGACAAAATCATCACCCTCAAACAATACCCGGACGACATCCGCAGTCTGCGCAAAGACACCTACAGCAACTACCTCGTGCTGCCGTCGCGCGCCGACAGCATCAGCCAGTTGACCGACGACATCAACAGCATCGTCACCACCGTCAAAAAACTGCCGCTGGAAGAAATCGCCGCCAACACCAAAGACGCGACCGCCGCGCTGAAAAACACCCTGACCAGCCCGGCCTTCCGCCACCTCGACCAAACCCTGAAACAACTGGACAAAACCCTAGTGAGCATCCAGAAAGCGGGCGACAGCACCGACAAAGTCCTGACCCAGCTCAACCAACAAATGAAAACCCTCGGCAAACAGCTCGAACAAACCCTGTACAACATCGGCCCGGAAAGCAACCTGACCTACAGCCTGCAAGAAACCCTGAAAACCGTACAGCGCAGCATGAAAAGCATCAACGACGTCATGCGCAAAATCGACGACAAACCGAACGTCCTCATCATGGGAGAATAAAATGCGCGCCCTTGCCATCACCGCCCTCGCCTGCCTCCTCACCGCCTGCGGCAGCGTCCCGGACACCTACCACAGCCTGCGCCCGGACATCAGCACCACCCCGACCCGGCAAGGCACGCCGACCGCCATCCGCTACACCGAACTGCCGCCCTACTACGACAGCGAATACCTCGTCAGCTACGACGAACACGGCCGCATCAACATTGACAAAAGCCACCACTGGACCTACCCCTTCAGCGACAACCTGCGCGACGTGCTGCGCCAGGCGATAGCCGGTGCCACCGGCAACAGCCGCACCTACACCTACCCGCTCGCCGAAAACAACCGCCCGGACGTACTGATCGACATCCAAATCCGCGAACTCATCGCCGACCCGCCCAACCAGCGCTACCGCATCAGCGCCCAATGGCAGACGAGCCGCGCAGGCAGCGACACCGCACCCACCAACCACGAATACCAACAACAGCTGCCGCTGCCACAGAGCGACCCGGACAGCATCGTCGCCACCACCGCGCAGGCCATCAACCAGCTCGCCGCTGCCATCGCCCGCACCCTCTGAATTTACATACACCACCCCGCTACTCTACAGGTTGTGCCCCGGCACACCGCCTCCCCCTCCAAAGACAACCACCACCCGCATCCCCGTCAATCGGCTCCCCCCCCCCCGTGGGGGGGGGGGGGGGGGGGGGGTTAGCCCGCATACTGCCAATGCCAAAATGCCCGCCACCAACCCAAACCCACCACCGCAAGACAATCGACAAACCCCGCCACACAAACATACAATCCCCGCAACACCCCGCTAACCGCAAGGAACCCGCACATGGAAACCAAGCACCCCGAAACCGATCCCCTGTTCCCCGCACCCGCCGCCGTGCGCGACACAGAAAACCCGGCCACCGACACCATCGCCGCCCCGGCAGAACCCGCTTCCGCTCCGGCAGAGACCGGGTCATCATCCGCCGCGCCAACCCCGTTTACCGCCCCCCCGCCTGCCGCTGAACCAGCAGATTCCACACCACCAACTGAAGCGGTCACGACCACAACCCTGTTTACCGAAACCGTACCCGTCTCGCCTCCGCCTGCTCCGGCAGAAACCGGGGCATCATCCGTCCCGCCCGAAAAAACCATCAACCCCGACGACATCAACCCGCTCGTCCCCGCCTGGCAACTGCTGCAAGAAGAAATCAGTCCCGCCGTTGCCGCTGCCAGCGCCACCCCTGCCGCCGCGGGCGAAGCCCAAACCGCCGACGGCCCCGCACTCTACACCCAGGCCGAATACGACAAACTCTATCAGCGCTACCAGGAACAAAAAGCACGCGCCGACGCACTGAAAGACAGCTTCTTCGCCTGCGCCGACGTCATGTACGAAATGCTCGCCTACCTCAACGCCAGCCGCCTCTACCACGGCAAAGACGCGGTGATGGCGAGCGACATCAACGGCATCGTCGAAAACAACCCCATCTTGAACGCCATCGCCAACGACCTGCGCCAGACCAGCATCGAATCCGGCATCGGCATCGTCAGCGAACTGCCCGCCTCACAAGAGCACCTGCGCCAGCACGTCATGACCGCCTGGAAAAACCGCATGGCCGAACCCGGCGAACGCGGGCGCATCCACGAACAACTCTTCAGCCACTGCAACATCCCCGACGGCGAAGAACTCTTCTGACCCCACCCGGAGCCGCCATGTACTGGACCGAACTGCTTGTCCTCTTTCACTTCTGCCTCTCTGTCACCATCGCGCTGCGCGTCATCTACTCGCGCCGCACCAGCAGCGCCGCACTCGCCTGGCTGACCGCGCTCTTTGCCTTCCCCATCCTCGGTGTCATCACCTATCTGCTCATCGGCGAACCCAAACTGGGCCGCGAACGCGCCAAGCGCCACGCCGAACTCCTCGCCTTTCACGACGCCTTTGCCGACCGCTTCCTGCCGCCGCCCTGCGAACCTGCCAGCGAAACCCGTTTCCGCCAGATTGCCCGCCTGATACAGGGCGAGGCGCGCTATGTGCCGACCGGTGGCAACCAGACCCGGCTGCTCGCCGACACCGACGCCATCCTCCGCGCCTTCACCGCCGACATCCACGCGGCGCAACATTGCTGCCTCTTGGCGTTTTACATCGTCGAAGGCAGTGGCCGCGTCGAGGCGGTACTGGAGGCGCTGATGCAGGCGGCGGAACGCGGCGTGCGTTGCCAACTGCTCGCAGACGCGCTGGGCAGCAGCAGTTTTTGGCGTTCACCGTGGCCGCAGCGGCTGTGCGATGCGGGGGTGGAAGTGACCGAAGCCTTGCCGGTCGGCGTGCTGAAAAGCCTGTGGGTACGCAGCGACCTGCGCAACCACCGCAAAATCCTCGTCGTTGATTACCGCATCGCCTACACCGGCAGCTACAACCTCGTCGATCCGCGTCTCTTCAAGCAGAACACGGGCGTGGGCGAATGGGTCGATGCGGTGATGCGCTGCGAAGGCCCGATTGCGCAGGAGCTGGCGGCGATGTTCTACGGCGACTGGGCGGTGGAAAACGACCACAACCTCACCGCGACGCTGGAGCGCCTTAACGGCTACGTCGATGAAATGCCGCCGCGCGCGCCCGCAAGCGGTGGCAGCCAGTTGCAAGTGGTGCCGTCGCAGCCGGGTGGCGACACCGCGCTCGTTTACGACGTCCTTTGCAACGCGCTCAACGTCGCCCAGGAGCGCGTCATCATCAGCACGCCCTACTTCGTGCCGGACGAAGCGCTGCTGAACACGCTGATTATCACCGCGCGCCGGGGCGTCGAAGTGGTGCTCATCCTGCCGCGCCGCGTCGATTCGCGCCTGGTGCGCTACGCCAGCCGCGCCTACTACCAGCCGCTTCTGGACGCGGGCGTGCGCCTGAAAATGTACGACGGCGGCCTGCTGCACACCAAAGCGGTGGTCATCGACGACCGCTTCGCCCTCTTCGGCACGGTGAACATGGATATGCGCAGCTTCTACCTCAACCTGGAGCTGAGCCTCGCGGTCTATACGCCGGAGACCGTCGCCGCCATCGGCGCGCTGCTGGATGGCTACCTCAAGGACAGCGAAGCGGTATCGCTGAAAAAATGGCAACAGCGCCGCCGCGTGCAGCGCTTCATCGAACGCTGCGTGCGCCTGGTGAGTCCGTTGTTGTAAACAGCGGCATTTGCGGGGCGGTTACGCTGTCGCTAACCGCCCCTACGTTTTCTGAAAATGGCCGCCCGGGCAGACACCCCGCCATAACCTCCCGATAAAAACCCCGCCGCAGCGGGGTTCTTGCTATCTGCGGTTCAGCAACAATCCCAGTAAAACCACGCGCGTTCAAAGCGGCGGGCGCGCAGGTCGGCGGGGCGGGGGAAAAACATACCGATGCCGCTGTCGCCCCACAAGACTTCCACGCCGCTGTCATGTCCGGCGCTATCAAGCTGGAACAGCAGCACATCGTCGTCGCCCGCAGCGCGCGGGTCGTATTGGGTGATGTACGGGTCGCCGCCGAGGGTGTTGTTTGACTGGTGTTCGTCAAGCAGCTGCTCCAGCTCCCACGCATCCAGCCCGTTTTCGCCCAGCCATTGTGGCTGCTCCGAGCCGTAGTGGCGGGTAAATTCGCCGTTGTCGCGCAACAGGTAGCGGGTGGTGAGCGGCTGCCAGGCAACGGCGTATTCGCCGTCCACCGGGTGAAACCAGTCCTCTTCGCGCGGCAGGGCGGCGTCAATCACCTGCCAGGCGGGCGGCATCGCGTGGTGACGCTGCTGCCAAAGCGTGAGGCTGCGCGGCATTTGCAACGGCACGGCGACGCTTAACTGGTACGGGCTGGCGACCTGCAACGCGGCGACGCGCGGGCGTTCTGCCTGCCATTGTTGTGTCAACTCGCCGTGGTTTTCGGCGGCAACGTCAGCATCGAAAGCAGCAAGAAACTGGCCGATAACCGCCCGCATCGCTGCCTGTTCCGCCGGGTCGCTGTCGGCATTGGCGCGGGCGATGGTATTCATCAGGGGATCGCGCATATTTTCGTACCAGTCGGCAAGCTGCCCGCCAGCGTCCGCCCCGCCAGCTTCACGGGCGGCGGCTGTCGCGGGCGCGTCATTTTTCTCCGCCTGCCAGCGCTGTTCGCACGCTTCCATAGCTTCTCTCAGGCGGCGCAGCTTCTCGCGGCTGCGCGCGGTGGCGCGGCGGTTTTCGGCAACAAAGTCCTGCCAAAATAACGGCGGCACGCCATCCATCTGCGGCTGCCATAAATATTCATCGCCGGGCAGTTCTTGCGCTAACGCCTCAATGCGGCGCTGGCAGGCGGCAAAGGGCGCGCCCTCTGCGGTGAGCGCCTCGTGCAGGGCGTCAATACTGCCGATGTGCAATGCTTGCAGTTGGCGGGCAAGTGCCGCTTCTTTGCCATGCCATGCGTTTGCCGCCGCCGTCCACAGGCGGGTAAGGGTATCGTCGCCGATATGCGCGGCCACGGCGGCATGACGCGTCATCCAGGCACGGATTTCCGCAGCCGGGTCTGCCGCCCAGCAAGTTGCGAAGAAGCGGGATTGGGCGTCGTAAATGCCTTCTGCCCATTGTGCGGCGCGCGGGTCGGTACTCGCGGCAAGGTATGCGGCGGTCTGCGGGAAAGCGGCGTGCAGGGTTTTGAGGGCGTGGCTAAAACTGAGGGGGGCGAGGTGCGCCAGATGCGCGGGCAGTCCGGCGGCAAAAGCGGTGAGTTCTGCCGTCCAGCGGCGATTCAGGGCGGCATCATCCAGCGCGTGAATGAACAGGTTGGCTTGTTGCAACCACATACGGAAGCCCTCCCACGCGGGCGGGCGCAGCG
>ERZ772993.437-NODE-437-length-20164-cov-15.272018_pt1 | contig 20164 bp, 18 predicted proteins | sample MGYA00580670_ERZ772993 | MGnify/ENA primary metagenome ERZ772993 (study PRJEB29015, sample SAMEA2737936) | human oral metagenome | biome: human oral; feature: human-associated habitat; material: dental | place: China | collected 2136 ... | reverse complement strand
GGTCAGAATTGTGAACGCGGTCAGGGTGATCGGAACCTCCCGGGTGGCGGTCACGTCGACGCGGGGCGGCCACATGTCAGCGGTGAGGTCCTCCTCCAGCGGATCGACCTCCCGCACCCGGGTCGCGTCGAAGGCCAGGTGCAGCATCCCAGCGGTGGGTTTCCCGGATCCCTCGTGGATGCGCATGATCACGTCACCGGATCCGTCCTCGGCGGGCAGCACCGCCGCGACGTGCGCACCCGGCACATCGAGGGTAGCCAGCTTGGCTTCGGCGGCCTCCACCAACCGGGGCGGCAGGTTCAACTCCTCCCCGGCGTGGGTGGCGGTCTCCGGATCGGCGTCGAGTAGCAGTGAGAACCGGACCGTGCGGTGCGAACGGTCCGCCCGCGGGTCTGGGAAGACGGGGGCGCGCATCAGCGACAGTGATACCCGGGTGCCAATTCCCCCGTTTCCCGAGGTGCCGGTACGCAGCGGGGTGACGGAATGGCCGTGGTTGGAGTCATTGACCACGGCGATCCCGTAGCCGGGTTCGTCCACCAGCAACCAGCGTCCGGCTGGCACCTCGAATCGGGAATAGTCCCAGCTGGTGTTCTCGTGCACGGGACGCCTGATGTGTCCGAACTGCACCTCGGCGGCGTGCTCACGGGCCTGCCCGCCGTCGCCTCCGGCGCCCTGGACGGGGTGTGGCTGGCCGTCATCGTCCTGGTGCCCCTGTCCGCCTTCGAGGCCACCGCGGCCCTGGGCCCCGCCGCCGTCCAGCTCATCGCCTCGGCCGGGGCGGCGGTGCGGATCGTGGAGCTGACCGACCGCGCCGAGGCGAGCGCCGCCGGCCCGGCGCGCCCCCTGCCCCCCGCCCCGCCCGCCGGCAGCCGGCTGCGCGCCCGCAACCTGGCCGTGGGCCGGCCCGGCGGCCCCGTCGTGGCCGAGGGCATCGACCTGGACCTGGGCCCCGGCGACCGGCTGGCCGTCGTCGGCCCCTCCGGCATCGGCAAGACGACGCTCCTGCTCACCCTGGCCGGCATGCTCCGGCCCCGGGCGGGCGAGCTGACCCTGGACGGGGCCGCCCCCTGGGGCGCGGCGCGCGGCGAGGTCGCCGAGCGGGTCAGCCTCACCGCCGAGGACGCCCACGTCTTCTCCACCTCCGTCCTGGAGAACCTGCGCGTGGCCCGCGGATCCGTCAGCCGCCCCGAGGCCGCCGCCCTGCTCGAGCGCGCCGGGCTCGGGCCGTGGCTCACCGCACTCCCCGAGGGGCTGGACACCGAGATCGGCCCCGACGCCACGACCCTGTCCGGCGGCGAGCGCCGCAGGCTCCTGCTCGCCCGCGCCCTGGCGGCCCCCGCCCCCCTCATGCTCCTGGACGAGCCCGGCGAGCACCTGGACGCGGCCGCGGCCGACCGCCTCGTGGCCGACCTGCTCGACGCCGACGCCTCCCGCGGCGTCCTGCTGGTCACCCACCGCCTGTCCGCCCTGGCCGGCGCCGACCGGGTCCTCGTCATGGGGCGCCCCGCCCCGGACCGGCCGGCCGGGGTGCTGCGCCGCGGGACCCACGCGGCCCTGGCCGACCACGACGACGCCTACCGATGGGCCCTGTCCCAGGAGGAGCAATGAGCGACACGACGGACCGGCGCGCCCCCGCCCCCGGCGCCGGAGGCCCGGGAGCCGGCGACCCCGGAGACTGCGTCCGGACCGGCGGCCCCGGAGACCCCGGAGACTTCGCGCTCCGGGCCGGCGCCCCCAGGATCGAGATCTTCCCCGGCCCGGGCGACGACGAACTGGTCCTGCCGCTGCCCTCGGGCCCCGGCCCGGACGACCCGGCGGGCGTGGGTCCGCTGGCCTTCGCCGTCCACGTCGACCGGCTGGGCTCGACCCGCGAGCGCTCCGCCGCGCGGGCGCCCCTGGACGACTCCGCCGTCGAGCTCCTGCGGGCCTCGCTCCAGCTGACCAGCTCCCTCCAGGTCCCCCGGGCCCTGCGCGCCCTGGTCGAGTCCGCCTGCTCGCTCACCGGCGCCACCTGGGGCACCATCGCGGTCTACGGGCGCAGCCGCACCACCGGCCGGCGCTCGCGGCCCGTCTCGGCCGGACCGGCCAGCGCCAGCCCCGAGCACCTGGACACGCTCCTGGGCCGGCCCCGCGACGACGGCGTCGTCATCGTCAACGACCTGAGCGCCACGACGGCCTTCACCGGCGTCATCGAGGGCGAGGACCCGGGCTGCATCCTGTCCGCGCCCCTGCGCGCCCACCACCAGGGCTACGGGCGGCTGTACCTGTGCGACAAGCCCGGCGGCTTCACCTGCGGGGACGTCACCACCGTCCAGACCCTGGCGCAGGCCGCCGCCATCGCCGTGGAGAACGCCCGCCTGTACCGCGAGGCCCGCAGCCGCGAGCAGTGGATGGCCGTGTCCCAGGAGCTGACGACGCTGCTGCTGTCCGGGGCGGAGGAGGACGACGCCCTGATCCTGGTGGCCCGCCGGATCCGCGAGGTCGCCCACGCCGACACCGTCGCCCTCATCCTGCCCAGCGTCGGGGACGCCTGGGCCTGCGAGATCGCCGACGGCGCCCACGCCTCCGAGCTCATCGGCACCTTCTTCCCCGCGCGGGGCCGGGCCCTGCGCACCCTGGACCAGCAGACGGGCCTGACGGTGCCCTCCCTGCACGAGGCCTGGGGGGCCTCCGACCTGCTGGTGGAGCCGCTGGCGCGCTTCGGACCGGCCCTGTACGCCCCGATGCTGCACCGGGGCCGCGGCGTCGGCGTCATCCTCCTGCTGCGCGAGCAGGGCGCCCCCACCTTCACCGACCAGGACCTGGAGATCGCCGAGCTCGTCGCCGGGCAGGCGACCATGGCCTTCGAGCTGGCCGACGCCCAGCACGCCCAGGAGATGGCCACGCTGCTCGACGAGCGCGCCCGCATCGCCCGCGACCTGCACGACCTGGCGATCCAGCAGCTGTTCGCCGCCGGCATGCAGATCTCCTCCGCGCGCGAGCGCCTGAGCTCGGCGGGCGGGGCGCCCGACCAGGTGGACGTGGTGTGCCGGGTGCTGGACTCCTCGCTGGCCGCCGTCGACGACTCGGTCGGCCAGATCCGCTCCATCGTGCGCTCCCTGCGCGACCGCGACGAGGACGTCAGCCTCGTCGAGCGCCTGCGCCGGGAGTCCTCGCTGGCCCGCACGCTGCTCGGGTTCGCCCCCTCCCTGCTGCTCAGCGTCGACGGGCGGGCGCTGGCGCTGGCCGGGCGGGCGGAGGAGGACGAGCTCATCAGCGCCGTCGACGCCGCCGTCGACCCCGACATCGCCGATGACATGGTCGCCGTGGTCCGCGAGGGCCTGAGCAATGTGGCCCGCCACGCCCACGCCTCCTCGGTGACCGTCGACGTCATGCTGAGCGGCGTCGTGCCCGGCGGCGCCGACGTTCCGCCGCCCTCCGGCCCGGGCGCCGCGGAGCCCGCCGTGGAGATCGTCTGCCGCGACGACGGCGTGGGCGTGGACCCCAAGGTGACGCGCCGCTCGGGCACCGCCAATATGGCCGAGCGGGCCCGGCGGCACGGGGGCACCTTCGTCATCGGCCCGCGGGCGCGCACCGACGGGACGCGCCGCGGGACGTGCTTCACCTGGCGGGTGCCGCTGACGGGGCGGCCGGTCCCGGACCGGCCGGGTCCGGGGCGGAACTGACCGCGCCCGGGCAAGGAGGCCGGGGCCGGCGGGGCGGCCCGGGCGCGCCGGCACGGGAGCCGAGCGGGGCCGGTCCGGCGCCCCGGCGCCGTCCTCGGCCCGGTGCCGCCCTCGAAGCCGGCGGCTCAGGAATTGCGCCAGCCGGAGGCCCTCTGGCCGGCGACCCAGGCGGCGACCTGGGTGCGGCGCTGGAGCCCCATCTTGGCCAGGAGCGAGGTGATGTGGTTCTTCACCGTCTTCTCCGCCACGCCCAGGCGCTCGCCGATCTCCCGGTTGGACAGGCCGTCGCCGATGAGATCGAGGACCTTGCGCTCGGCGTTGGTCAGCTCGGCGGTCGGGTCGTCGTGGTCGGCGCGCCGGCGGGTGACGGTGCGCTCGTCCAGGAGCACGCGCCCGGAGGCGACGGCGCGCACGACGTCGCTGATCTCGGCGCCGTGGACGGTCTTGAGCAGGTAGGCGCGGGCCCCGGCCTCCAGGGCCTCCGCCAGGGCCTCGTCGTCGTCGAAGGAGGTCAGGACGATCGGCAGGGCGCCGGGGACGGTCTCGCGCATCTCGTGCATGAGCTCGATGCCGGTGCCGTCGGGCAGCTGGAGGTCGACGAGGACCACGTCGGGGCGCACGAGCTCGGCCCGGCGCAGGGCCTCCGCCTGACCGCCGGCCTCGGCGACGACCTCGAGGCCATCGGCCCGATCGATGATCTCGGCGATGCCGCGGCGAACGATCTCGTGATCGTCGACGATCATGACCCGGACGGTCTCGGAGGCGGTGGGGCTGGGCATGCTCCCGAGCCTAGCAGCGATGGGGACCTACGTCACAAGTTCGGCACCGCCCGCGCCTCTTCCCCGCTGCTGCGCCGCCCCGCCCTTGCACCGCGGACCGTCTTCGCCCCGCCCCCCACCACGGCCCGTCCCCGCTGCCGCCCCGCTCGGCCTCTGCCGCTGTCAGGAGCCCAGGAGGATCCGGGCCGCGGTCCGCGCCCCGTTCTCCCGCTCCACCGCGCGGGCGGCCTCGCGGGCGCGGCGGCGATAGCCCTCCGCCCGCTCGCCCCGGGTCAGGTCCGTGAGGAGCCGGGTCGGCCCCTCGACGTCGGTCCGCCCCGGGTCGAGCCCGCCGGGCCCCAGGCCCAGCGCCGCGACCCGGCGGGCGAAGTACGGCTGGTCCAGGGAGAAGGGGATGACGCCCTGGGGCACGCCCGCGGCCAGGGCCCCGTGCGTCGTCCCGGCTCCCCCGTGGTGGACCGCGGCCGCCGTGCGGGGCAGCAGCCAGTCGTGCGGGGCGAAGCGCACGAGGTGCACGTGCTCGCCGTAGTCCCGGTCCCAGTCCGTGAAGCCCGCCGCCGGGTACAGGAGCGCCCGCGTCCCCGCGCGGCGGGCGGCCTCGGCCCAGCGGGCGACCTCCCCCGCCGGATCCCTCACGGGCACGGAGCCGAAGCCCACGTAGACGGGCGGCTCGCCGGAGTCGAGGAAGCGCAGCAGGGACGGCGGCGGCCGCCACTCGGGCATCTCCAGCACCAGGTGACCCGTGCAGCGGGTGCCGGTCGGCCAGTCCGGTGCGCGGGGCACGAGACGGGGGGAGCAGGCCACGATGATCCCTCCGGTCTCCCCGCCCTCCCCGCGCCCGGCCGCCCCGACGGGCTCGCCGGCGCCCGAGCGGTCCAGGGCGCGGGCGATCGGCAGTCCCATCGTCACCGAGCCGCGGCGCACGGCGCGGGAGTACGCGGCGTTGATCCGGCTGCGTCCGGCCCGGGGCGCGCCGACGAGGGAATCGGCGAAGGCCGTGGGGAGCGTCGGCGCCAGGGCGAGTTCGGTGAGCCGGCAGCCGCGCCGTCGGGCCAGGAGGCGGCAGGCGGCCAGGCCGAGGATGCCGGTGACGAGGTGGTCCCCCGGGTGAACCGCCCGCGCCAGGGCTCGGGCGATGGCCCCGGCGCTGTCGTGGAGCCAGCGGCGCACGAGTAGCGCGCCGATCGTCTGGCTCCCCCTGGCGGCCCGGGCGAGGAGGGGCGGGGAGACCGGGCCCATGAGGCGGGTTCCCACGTCGCGGAAGGGAACGCCGCTGTCGGCCGCGAGAGGGGCGTAGTCCTCCAGGCCGAGCAGGAGGACGTCGGCGCCCTCCGCCCGCAGGGCCCGCGCGAGGGCGAGCTGGGGCCGCAGGTCCCCCATGGACCCGATGGCGACGAGGACGTGGGTCATCGCCGGGCCCCCGCGCTCCCCGTCCCATCCCGGTCGTCGATGAGCGCGAGCAGGAGGCCGACGGCGTCGGCGCGGGTCATCTGCCCGCAGGCGACGGAGAAGACGCATCCGACGAAGCAGAGGTAGAAGGAGCGGGCGGCGAGGGCGGCCCCCGGATCGTCCGGGGCGAGCCCGAGGCGGTCGGCCCAGCGGGCGGTGAGATCGGCGACGACGGCGTCGAGTCGCTCGGCGTTGCCGGGGCTGGGCGGGGAGGCGAGCAGCGCGGCGAGGTAGTCGCGGGACAGGTCGCCTCCCCGCTCGGTCAGGCCGGGCGCGCTCGTCACGAAGGCCCGCAGTCCGGCGCGGGCGTCGTCCTGCGAACCCAGCGCGCGCCGGGCGTCGGCGGTGGCGAGCTCCTCCATGCACCGCAGGAACAGCTCGCTCTTGCCGCCCACGGACACGACGGTGCCCACGGACACCCCCGCGGCGGCGGCGATGTCCCGCACGGATGTGGCGGCGAAGCCCCGGAGCGCGAAGAGCCTGCCGGCCTCCGCCAGGACCGCGGCCTCGGTCCTGTCCCGTTTGGTCATCTCGAGTCCTTTCTGAACACGTTCATTTATGAACGTGTTCAGATTACCTCTCCCGCTCCGCCCCGGCAAGTCTCTCGCGCCCCTTTCCGCGGGGTCGGTCGCGGCCGGGGCGGGGCCCGGGTTCGCATCAGCGGGCGGATCGGCTCGCGGCGGGTCCTCCGGGACCGGCCGAAGCACCTTTGGGCGGCGGGCCCGCGATCTCGGGCGGGTCGGTCCGCGTCAGCGGGCCCGGGGGCGCTCTTCGACCCCATCGAATTCCGGTTCTGGCGCTGCGGGAGGATCGTTCGGGCCGACGCACCGGGCGCATCCGGCGGTTTCCGCATGATTCCGCGGTTCCCACGAAACGGCCGACGAGTGTGGAGCGGAACGATCCTCCCAGAGCGCCATTTCTCGCACCCGCACCCGCACCGCTCCTCCCGGACGCGTGGAACACGGGACCCATGAGGTGCGTGAGGCGCACGGGATGTGATCTGGGGCGGCCCGGGCCGGTGAAAAGGGCCGAGTCCCCCGATGCGGGACCCAAAAAGGTGGCCGCCGCATATCTTTCACCCCCCATCCCAGGCGCACCCCGTCCCGAAGTGGCGCAATGACGCCATTCCCCGTGAGCGCAAGAGCCGCCGCGCACCCGAAAGTTATGCGCCGGCCACCTTTTCGCCTCCTCGGACCGGAACCGGCGGCGATCGGTCACGGGCGCGAGCGGGGACGGGTCTGGCAGCGCGGGCAGAAGGCGTGACTGCGCCCGCCGATCGCCTCCGAGCGCAGCGGCGTCCCGCAGCGCCGGCAGGGCAGGCCCGCGCGCCCGTACACGGCGAGCCGGCGGGCGAAGAAGCCGGCCGCCCCCTCGACGTCGACGTAGAGGGCGTCGAAGCTCGTCCCGCCGACTTCGAGGGCGCGGCGCATCACCCCCGCGGTCTCGCGCAGGATCCGGGCGGTCACGCGCGGGCCGAGCTCCTCGCCGCGCCGCAGCCCGTGGACGCGGGCGGCCCACAGGCCCTCGTCGGCGTAGATGTTGCCGATCCCCGAGACGATCCCCTGATCGAGCAGCAGGGTCTTGACGGCCCGGCGGGAGGAGCGCATGCGGCCGACGACGCCGGCCTCGTCCAGATGGGGGTCGAGCAGGTCCCGGGCGATGTGGGTGGCGCCGGCGGGCAGGAGGGGCGCCTCATCGCCCCGGCCCCCGGGGGCGCCGTCGGCCGTGGGCACGAGGGGCGCCAGGTGCAGGCCGCCCAGCATGCGCTGATCGACCAGGTCGAGGGCGGCGACCGGCCCGTCCGCGCCGGTCGCCGGGTCGCCCGGGCGGGGGCCCAGGTGCAGGCGCACTCGCAGGTGCCGGGGGCGCAGCGACAGGTCCCGCACCAGGGTCGGGGCGCGCGTGGCCGTCAGGTCCGGGGGCGGTGCGCCGTCGGGCGCCGGGAGATCGGCATTCGGGGAGCCCTCGCCATCGCCCCGGGCGCCGGCGCCGGGCGGGGCGGCGCCAGCCGGGTCAATGCCGGACGGGTCAGCGCCGGGCGGGCCAGTGACAGCGCCGGCCGGGGCGGCGGTGCGCACGAGCAGCTGGCCGCTCATGCCCAGGTGCGCGACCAGCGCCGCGCCGTCGTCGAGCGGCAGCCACAGGAACTTGCCGCGCCGCACCGCCGCCATGAGCACCCGGCCCTCCAGGCCCCGGACGAAGGCCCCGGGTCCCCCGGCCTGCCGGCGCAGCGGCCGGGCGTCGAAGACCTCCACCCGCTCGACGCGCCGCCCCAGGACGTGACGGGCCAGCCCGGCCCGCACCGCCTCGACCTCCGGCAGCTCAGGCACGGCGCGCCCCCGCGGGCCGCGACCGGCTCACGGCCGCGGGTCCGGATCGGCGCCGGATCGGTCTGAGGCGGTGTGGAGGACGTTATCGGCGCCGGGCAGACCCGGACCGGTGCGCGGGGCGCCGTCGGCGCCGGGCAGACCCGGGTCGGCGCCGGGGGCGTCGGGGTCGGCGTCGGCGCCGGGCAGGCCCAGGTCGGCGCGCAGGGCCTCGTTGACGCCGGGCAGGTCGAGTCCGCCGTCGCCGTGGCGCGCCAGGAGCTCCGCGTAGGCGGCCTCGGCGGCGTCGTGCTCGGCCGTCTTCTTCGACGAGCCGGTCCCCCGGCCCAGGACCCGCCCGTCGACCAGCGCCGTGGCCGTGAAGACCCGCCTGTGGTCCGGGCCCTCGCCGACGACCTCGTAGGAGGGGCTGCCCAGGTGGTGGGCGGCGGTCAGCTCCTGCAGGCTCGTCTTCCAGTCCAGCCCCGCGCCGCGCGTGGGCGCGGCGGACAGGAAGCGGGAGACCAGGCGGGTGACGACCTCGCGGGTCGGCTCCAGCCCGTGGGTGAGGTAGGCGGCCCCGATGAGCGCCTCGACCGTGTCCGCCAGGATCGAGTCCTTCCGCCTGCCGCCGGACAGGGCCTCGCCCTTGCCGAGCTTGATGAACTCCCCCACCCCCAGGTCGCGGGCGACGGCGGCCAGCGCGGGCTCGGAGACGGTGGCCGCCCGCATCTTGGCGAGCTGGCCCTCGGGGGCGTCGGGGTGGGTGCGGTAGAGGTTCTCCGTCACCACGATGGACAGGACCGAGTCCCCCAGGAACTCCAGGCGCTCGTTGGTGGGCAGGCCGCCGTTCTCGTGGGCCCAGGAGCGGTGGGTCAGGGCCAGGTCCAGCAGCGCCGGGTCGATCTGCGCCCCCCACCGGAAGACGAGGGACTCGACGTCCGCGCGCGCGGGGGGCGGCGTGCGCCGGGACTTGCGGGACCCCGGCATCAGGCCCGCACCTCCCCGCCGCCGACGGCGCCCCCGTCGTCGCCGGCATCCCCGCCATCGCCGTTCCCGGTGCCCCCGCCGCTCCCGTCGCCGCCGACGGCGTCGTCCGGGGCCTCGTCCCCGTCCCCGGCATCGCCGTCGAACATCCCCGCCAGCGCGGACCAGCGCGGATCGACCACCTCGTGGGCGTGGCCCTCGGGCAGGTCCTCCATCCTCTCGCCGCAGCCGGGGCACAGCCCCCGGCAGTCGGGGCGGCACAGGGGCCGCTGGGGCAGGCCCAGGATCAGGGCGTCGCGCAGGGCGGGCTCGAGGTCGAGGTCGGTCTCGCCCACGAGGAAGAGGTCCGCGGCCTCCTCGTCCCCCTCCTCGAGCTGGGCGGCCGCCGCCTCGGGCAGGAGGTAGAGCTCGTCGAAGTCCACCGTGCGCTCCTCGTCCAGGTCGCGCAGGCAGCGCACGCACTCGCCGTGCACGCGCACCCGCGCGCCGGCGCGCACGAGGACCCCGTTGTCCATGGAGATCAGGGTGGCGTCGAGAAGGATCGGCGAGCCCTCCGGCACGCCGATGACCGGCGTGCCCAGGCCCGCGGGGGCGGGCGCCCGGCGGTGCACGGTCTTCGCGGCGCCGCTGGAGCGGGGCAGGTCCACGATATCGACGACGAGTCCGGTCACATCTTCCTCCTGGTCCGGGGCCGCCGCCGGGGCGGGGCCTTCGCGGGGTGAATCTACCGGCGTCGGGCGCCCGAGCGGGAGCCGGGGGCGGCCGGGGGGTCAGCGCGAGGCGGTCGGGTCCACCGACCACCCGGCGAAGCGGCGCGAGGACTCCTGGGAGCGCTCGCGCCCCTCGCCGTTCTGGGCGCCGCCGAGCCTGCCCGCGAGCACCTCGCGCCCCGCCCTGACCTGCTCGGCGAGCCGGCTGATCTCCGCCTCCAGGAAGGCCAGGGACCGGTCGGAGTACTCGTCGGCGCCCCGGCGCAGCGCCCCGGCGCGCTCCTCGGCGGTGCTGACGATCGCGTCGGCGCGGTCATTGGCCATGCGCACCACGTTCTCGCTGGCGGCCAGGCGCTCGGCCTCCTCCTGGGCGCGCAGGACGATCCTCTCGGCCTCCGCCTTCCCCTGGGCGAGGACCGCGTCGGCGTCGGCCACGATCTGCTCGGCGCGGCGCACCGCCCTCGGGACGGACTCGCGGGCCTTCTCAATGAGCTCGAGGGCGTCCTGGCGGTGGACGATCGCGGAGGCGCTCATGGGCATGGAGCGCGCCGAGGCGATGAGGGTGTCGAGCTCATCGAGGATGCGCAGGAGGTCCTCTCCCGCGTCACGGCTGGTCGTCACGGTCTCATCCTTCCAGATGGCGTTGAGGTGGTCAGGGTCGCCCGGCCGGCGGGCGGGCCGCGGCGGGGGCGAGCTCGCGCTCGAGGGCCGCCAGCACGGCGGCGGGCACGAGCCCGGACACGTCGCCGCCGTGCCCGGCCACGTCCTTGACCAGGGAGGAGGAGACGCGGGCGTGGGCGCCGGCGGCGGCCAGGAAGACCGTCTCCGGCCCGCCCAGGTCGCGGTTGAGCAGCGCCATGGGGACCTCGGCGTCCAGATCCGTGCCGCCGCGCAGACCCTTGACGATCGCCCCCGCCCCGCGCTCGCGGCAGTAGTCGGCCAGGAGCCCGGGGACGACGTCGACCTCCACCCCGCTCAGATGGGCCAGGGAGGCGCGGGCCAGCTCCAGGCGCTCGTCGAGGTCGAACAGGTGGCGGCCGCGCTTGGCGGCGTTGTGGGCGACGCCGACGACGACCCGGTCGAAGACGGTGCGGGCGCGGGTGACGACGTCGACGTGCCCGAGGGTGATCGGGTCGAAGGTTCCGGGGTACACGGCGAGCGTCATGGCAGCACGCTAGCGGGCGGGCCGCGCGGAGGCGGGACGCGCGCCGAGGACCGGCCCGCTCCGCCCGTGTGACGACGCCGACCCCGCCGCCCCCGGCCCGCAACACGGCTCCCCGTTTTGCTTGCATCCTGGGCGCGCCCCTCCTTACAGTGGGCTCATCCATCGCAACCCGACATATTGACCGACCGGTCCCGGCGCCGCGCACCGGAGCCCGGTCGACACGGAGTAGACATGGCTCAGTCCAGGATCCAGGCAGCTTCCTCGACGTCCCCCGCCGCGACCGGCGACTTCTGCCGCACGACCTCGTATCGCCGTTGTCAGTGATGTTGACGACCGCGCGCGCCCCGACCCTGGCCGGGCTGCGCCCTCGCGGTCGTGCAGTCGCACTCCATGCCGTCCCGGTCCGCACCGCCGTCGCGCACCGGGACGCGCCCGTCAGCGCCCCCTCGTCTTCGCGCGACCCTCTTCCACGGCACTCCTGACTCGCGCCCTCGCATTCTCGCACATTTCCACAAAGTCTTCGAATCAGCTTTTCCGGAGTATCTCATGACCTCTCAACGTCTTCAATTCTTTCGCCGTCGACGCGCCGACCAGGTGAACTCCCCCTCGCTGCGCACCGCCCGCCGCGTCGCCCAGACGATCGCCATCCTGACCTCCGTGAGCCTGGCGCTGCTGACCGCCTGCATCTGCGTGGAGCAGTCCACGGCCTGGGGGGCGCCGGGACCGCAGGGGGCCCTGGCCGCGGGTCCGGCCGCCCTCCCCGACGACGTGGAGGTCTTCATCGAGCCCGCCCACCGCGACGCGGGGCGCACCGTGGCGCAGGACCTCGTCGAGCGCGGCGCGGGGAGCGAGCGGGTCGAGTTCTGGTCCGTGCAGAGCTGACGGGCCGACGACGGGGCGCGGGTCCGGCGTAGGGTCTGGGCCATGACGAGGATCGTGGCCGGATCGGTCGGGGGACGCCGGATCGAGGTGCCCCGCCGCGGCACGCGCCCGACCTCCGAGCGCGTCCGGGAGTCCCTCTTCGGCAGGCTCGAGCACTACGGGGCACTCGACGGCACCCGCGTGCTCGACCTGTGCGCGGGCTCGGGGGCGCTGGGCCTGGAGGCGGCCAGCCGCGGCGCCGGCGAGGTGGTGCTGGTGGACTCCTCGCGCACCGCCGTCGCGGTGTGCCGGGCCAATATCCGCGCCCTGGGCCTGCGCGGCGTGCGGGCGGCCTGCGCGAAGGCGACGAGCTTCCTGGCCGGGCCCGCCTTCGCCCCGATGGACCTGGTGCTCATCGACCCGCCCTACGACCTCGACGAGGCGGGCGTCGCCGCCATGCTCGCGCCCCTGGTCCGGCGCCGGGATCCGTGGCTGGCGCCGGGCGCCGTCGTCGTCCTGGAGCGCTCGGCCCGCTCCCCCGAACCGGTCTGGCCCGCGGGGCTGAGGCGCTTCGGCGAGAAGAGGTACGGCGAAACGCGCGTGTGGTTCGCCGAGCCCGGCGGAACCGGCGAAGCCGCCGGGACCGGCGCGCCCGGCTGAACCGGCCGCCCCGCCGTCGGCGCGCCCGGGGCGGGACGGCGCCCTACAGCTTGCCGAAGTTGATCTTCCACGCGATCCCGGTGCCGATGTGGTACAGCTCCGAGAACGAGTCCTGGTTGACGGCGACGCCGATGTTGAGCAGGGAGTTGACGTACACCAGCGGCTCCCCGACCGAGACGCCGGCGAAGGTCCGCGTGAACGGCATCTGGTTCTGGTACCGGAGCTTGCCGTTCTCGCGGATGGAGACCCGGACGAAGTCGCCCGAGTCCACCCCCAGCGCCCTGAAGGAGTCGGCCGGGATATTGGTCCACAGCGACCCGAAGCGGATGTCCAGGATATCGATGGTCCCGGTGATCTCCCCGTCGCCGACGACGACCTCGCCCAGGGGCAGTCGCACGAGCTCGGCCGGGGGCAGTGGCCCGCCGAGCTGCTCGAAGGAGATCCGCCCGCCGGCCAGGCGCGCCCCGGTGTAGGCGTAGATGTCGCGGCCGTGGAAGGTGTGGCTCTCCCGGCTGCCGGCCAGGGCGTGGGCGTCCTCGTCGATCTCGCGCGCCTGACGGATCCCGATGTAGCGGGCGAGGTGGGTGAGCGTGCCGTTGTCCGGGGTGATGACGATGTGCCCGCCGTCGGTCCGCACGGCGACGCTGCGGCGGTCCGAGCCCACGCCCGGATCCACGACGGAGACGAAGACCGTGCCGGCGGGCCAGTGACTCGTCGTCTGGTAGAGCCGGTAGGAGGCCGCGAAGATGTCGAAGGGCGGGATCTCGTGGGTCAGGTCGTGGATCGACAGCGTCTCGTCCACGCTGAGGGCGACCCCGTACATGGCCGCGACGGCGCCGTCGACCAGCCCGAAATCCGTTTGCAGCACCAGCTTCGCACTCACCGGGGCGGGCTCCTTCGCAGATCGACGCGCGGCGGGATTTTAACAGAGCCGCCGTCCCTGTCGCGGACGGCCGGGGCCGCGGGTGAGCCCGGCGGGCGCGCGCCGCCCCGCCGCGGACGGCCGGATCCCGTGCGCGGCGATGCGCTCAGGCCCGGTCCAGGAAGGCCTCGGACTCCTCGTCGAGGCGGTCCGCGATGGCCGCCGCCAGCGCCCGGTGGTCCCTCAGCTCCGGGTCGACGGCGATGACGGCCTCCGCCTCGACGCGCGCCTGGGCGATGACGTCCCCGTCGCGGGTGACCTTGAGCAGGTCCAGGTCGCTGGCCCGGCCCGACTGGGCGGCGCCGAGCACATTGCCCTCGCTGCGCAGGGCCAGGTCCGCCTCGGCCAGGGCGAAGCCGTCGCCGATCCGGGCGAAGGCCCGCAGCCGGTGGTAGGCCGGGGAGCCGACCTCGGCGCCCGTGACCGCGATGCACACCGACTCGCGCCCCCCGCGCCCCACGCGCCCGCGCAGCTGGTGGAGCTGGGACAGGCCGAAGCGATCGGCGTCGAGGATGACCATGAGGCTGGCCTCGGGCACGTCCACCCCGACCTCGACGACGGTGGTCGCCACGAGCACGGGGGCGCGCCCGGAGGCGAAGTCCTCCATGGCGGCGTCCTTGTCCGCCTGGCTCATGCGGCCGGTCAGGGTCCCGATGCGCACGCCCTCCAGCGCGGGCTCGGCCCCCAGGCGCTCGGCCCACTCGGCCACGGCGGCCGGGGGCCGGGCCGGGGCGCCGGCGAGCCCGTCCAGGAGGTCGTCGTCGGGCCCGACGACGTCCTCGTCGGCAGCGGGCCCCGCCCCGGGCTCCCCGGTGGCGTCGATGCGGGGGCACACGACGTAGACGCGCCCTCCCGCGGCGACCTCCCGGGCGGCGCGCCGCCAGATGCCGGCCACCCACGTCTCGCGCTCCCAGGGCACCAGGTGCGTGGTCACCGGGCGGCGCCCGGCGGGCAGCTCGTCCAGGACGGTCATCTCCAGGTCGCCGAAGATGGTCATGGCGACCGTGCGCGGGATGGGGGTGGCGGTCATGACCAGCAGGTGGGGGGTGAGCCGTCTGCCGGTGGCGGGGTCGACGGCGAGCGCGCGCTCGCGCAGGGCGTCGCGCTGGGCCACGCCGAAGCGGTGCTGCTCGTCGACGACGACGAGCCCCAGGAGGGGCATCTGGACGGTCTCGGACAGCAGGGCGTGCGTGCCCACGACGATGACCGGCTCCCCGGCGGCGAGCTCGGCGAGGATCCGGCGGCGCCCGGAGGCGGGCGTGGAGCCGGTCAGCAGGTGGACGCGGGTGGCGCGCTCGGCCCCGCCGAGCATGCCGGCGCCCGCCAGGGGGCCCAGGAGCGAGCCGAGCGAGGCGTGGTGCTGGGCGGCGAGGACCTCGGTGGGGGCGAGCAGGGCCGCCTGGCCGCCGCCCCCGACGACCTGCAGCATGGCGCGCAGGGCCACGAGCGTCTTGCCGGAGCCGACGTCGCCCTGGAGGAGGCGCTGCATGGGCACGGTCGAGTCGAGCGCGGCGGCGAGCTCGGAGCCGACGCGCCTCTGCCCGGCGGTCAGTGCGAAGGGCAGGGCGGCGTCGAGGTCGGAGCGCAGGGAGTCGGGCCCGGGCACGGGCCAGGCGACGGCGGTGCGGGTCGCCTCGTGCTCGGCGCGGCGCCGGGCCAGGGCCGCCTGGAGGACGAAGGCCTCCTCGTGGCGCAGGCGGCGGCGCGCGGCCCGCCACTGCCCGGCGTCCTCGGGCCGGTGGACCCAGCGGTAGGCGGTGAGGGCGTCGACGAGGCGGTGGGCGGCGCGCACCGCCTCGGGCAGGGGCTCGGGCACGTCGCCGGGGGCGAGGCGGTCCAGGACGGTGCGCACGATCCTGGCCACTTTCAGGCCGGGCAGGGACTCGGTGGCGGGGTAGATGGGGATGGGGCGGGCCAGGAAGGCCTCCCGCTCGGCCTCGTCCATGTCCTCGAGGATCTCCAGGCGCGGGGAGGCCAGCTGCTTGCGCCCGTGGTGGAGGCCGACCCGCCCGGACAGCAGCACGGTGGTGCCGGGGGCGAATTGCTCGGCGTAGTGATTCATGAGGCCCACGCCGCCGAAGAAGACCACCTCCATGTTGGCCGCGCCGTCGGTGACGATGGCCTCCATGAGGGCGGGCGGGCGGCCGGCGCGCGTGCGCCTGGCGAAGGCCCGCACCACCTGCACCTGCACGGTGGCCTGCTCGCCGTCGGCCAGCGCGCTCAGATCGGTCAGGTCGCCCCAGGTGTCGTAGCGGCGCGGCAGGAGGCGCAGCAGCCTGCCGACGGTGGTCACGCCCTGCTTGGCGAGCCGGTCGGCGGTGCGCTTGCCCACCAGCCGGGCCAGGGGGGCGTCGATGAGGGGGACCGAGCCCCGGCGGGCGCGGGCGGGGCCGGTGCGGGGCGCGTCGTCGGTCACTGCGGGCGGTCCTACTCCACGGCCAGCAGGACGTCGGGGCGGGCCTGGCCGCCGGCGTGGATGACGACCTCGACGGCGCCGGGGTCGCCGACGAGCGCCCCGGCCCGCTGGGTGGCGGCGGCGGCGAGGTCGCCGACGTCGGGCAGGGCGTCGCGGCCGAGGATGACGGTCAGGAGCTCGTCGTCGGGCCGCAGGAGGGAGGAGATGGCGTCGGCGACGGCGTCGGGCTCGGCGTCGGGGCCGCTCAGGGCCAGGGTGCGCATGTCCGCCCCGGCCCGCCCGGCCCGCAGGGCGAGCTCGGACAGGGACTCCCCGCCGGTCTGCCCGGCGACGGCGACGGCGGCCGCCAGGACGCGGGCCTCGTCGTCGGTGTCGCACACGAGGAGCTGGGTGCCCCGGGGGAACGGGTCCGAGGCGGTGCCCGAGGCCGTCGAGCGGGTGCTGTAGACCGCCGAGCGGGTGCCGGCGGGGCCCGAGATGATCGCGGGCACGGCGCGCGCCGCCAGGTACCGGGCGGCCTCGTGGGCGCGGGCGGCCGAGTCGGCGTCGCAGGGCAGGACGAGGACCCGGCTCAGGCCCAGGTCGCCGGCGGCGCGCACGATCCCCTCGCGCTCGGGGTCCAGGACGACGACGGCGCCGGTGCGGGCGAGCTGCTCGACGAGCCCGGGGGCGCGGGTGCACACGATGACGCCGATGCGGTCGGCCCCGGGATCCTCCCGGGAGGGGCGCCGGCCGGGGGAGGCGCCGGAGCGGAAGCGCTGCTGGGAGGGGTGCATGCGCATGGACTTGTCGCGCTCGGAGGCCACGCGGCGGCCCCGGCGGGCGGCGAGCCGCTCGAAGGAGACGACGTGCCCGACGCCGGCCTGGGAGGGGCTCGCGTAGGGCAGGGGCGGATCCCCCGCGTCCCAGGGGGCCGCCAGGGCCAGCGCCGTGGGGTGGAGGTGGTGGACGCACACCTGGCGGGCGCGCCCCCTGCGGGGCAGGGCGGCCCGGGGGGTGTCGGTGTGGACGTGGACCTGGTAGAGGCCCACGCCGAGGGCGTCGGGGGTGCCGACGACGCCCACGCAGTCGCCGATCTCCTCCAGCTGGCCGCGCAGCTCGGCGGCCTGGGGGGCGGTGGCCTCCAGCAGGTACATGACCTCGAACTCGCCCGTGGAGAAGTCGGGGGCGCCCGCGCCGTCGGCCTCGGCGGTGTGGGAGACGCCGCCGGCGGCCAGGTCGGTGAGCATCTGCCGGGCGACCTCGGTGTAGGCGGAGGGCGCGCCGTCGTCCTCCGGGGGCGCCAGGGCGTCGGACAGGGCGGTGAACAGCAGCATGAGGGCCGCTCCCCCGGCGTCGACGGGCCCGTGCCCCAGGCCCGCGGTCTCCACCACGGACTCCTGGGCCCCCAGGGCGGCGGCGGCGGCGAGGTCCGCGATCGTGGCCGGAGCGTCCAGCTCGCAGCCCGTCAGGGCCGAGCGGGCGGCGGCCGCCGCATCGCGGGCGACGGTGAGCAGGGTCCCGGCCACGGGGCGGGAGACGGCGGCCCAGGTGCTGGAGGCGATCTGCTCGTAGACGCGGACCAGTTCGACGGGCTGCAAACCGGCCGGGTCGGGGGCCTCGGCGCTCACGTCCGCCAGCGCCGCCAGGGCCTGGGAGATCAGGAGCCCGGAGTTGCCGCGGGCGCCCCGCACGGCGCCGTCGGCCGTGGCGCGGGTGGCCTGGGCCACGTCGGCGCCCTCCGGCAGGAGCGCCAGGGCGTCGGCGGCCGAGCGCAGGGTGAGCAGCACGTTGGTGCCGGTGTCGGAGTCCGGAACGGGGAAGACGTTGAGGGAGTCGACGAGCTCGCGCGTCTCCTCCGCGGAGGCCACCGCCAGGGCGAACCAGTCGCGGACCGCCCCGGCGTCCAGCAGGCGAGTCCGCTGCTCGGTTCCTGCGCGCCGAGGGCCGGGTCCGTAGCCGTGGAGCACCTCGTCCTCCTGTTGTCGTGGGCCGGGCACCGGCGCTGATGGGGCCCGGCCGTGCCTCAAGGCTACCCGGCGCGCCGTGTTGCGGCAGCGCGAACGGGGACGGCCCGCCCGGCGCGGCCGTCCCGGGCCCCCGACCCCTTCCGGCGAGGGCGGCCGGTCGTGCCCGCACGCGGCAATCGTCCTCCCGGCCCCGCGCCCCTCCCGGCGAAGGGCCGCCCCGACCCGCCACCTGTCACTCCCGTCGGAGCCGCCCGCGCCCCTCCCGGCGGGGGCCGTCAGGAGGGACGCCGTGTGCCTGAGCCCACGCCCCGGGTGCTTGGGGCCGAGGGCCGCGGTCGGATACAGTGTCCGGGTTGCCCGTGGGACTTCTCCCGGGCGGTGGACCTCGCGTCGGGCGCTCGCCCTGACGTCCCGGCAAGAAGATTCAGGAGTGAAACCATGGCTGCTGTGTGCGACGTCTGCGGCAAGGGCCCCATCTTCGGCAAGAGCGTCTCGCACTCCCACGTGCGGACCAACCGCCGGTGGAACCCCAACATCCAGCGTGTGCGTGCTCTCGTCAACGGCGCCCCCAAGCGCCTCAACGTGTGCACGTCCTGCCTCAAGGCCGGCAAGGTGACGCGCAACATCTGAATATCTGAGCGCACCTCGCCGCCGAGCACGTGAAGGCCGCCACCCGGTGGGTGGCGGCCTTCGTCGCGCCCGGCGCATCGCGCCCGGAGCGCGGGGCGGTCGCGGTCGGGCCCGCGGCGGCGGGCAGTGGCTCAGCCGTTGATCTCGCGGATGCGCGAGTTATCGGATCCGGCCGTCTTGCAGAACAGGGTCGCGGACATCTTCGCCGTCGAGATCGCGCCGTTCGAGGGGTCGTCGTTCTTCTCCTTGAGAAGGAGCTTGATCGCCTCCGTCTTCTCGTCGTTCGACATCTTCAGGTACTCGGCGCAGGTCGTATCCCCGCCCTTGCTGGCCGCGCTCCCCAAGGAGCAGGCGCTCAGCATCGTGCTGCACGCGAGGACGACGGCGGTGGCGGCGACGGCGCATTTCTTAATACTCATGATGATCCTCCTGTCGGTCCTTTCAATTCTATCCGGCCCTCCCCCCGCCAGGCGCCTCATCCGGCCGCGGAGGGGAGTCGTATCACCGGTCGCGGGGCCCGTATCACCACCAGAAGAAGAGCCATTTCCTCTCCCCGGGCACGAGCAGATAGATCCCGTAGCCGCCGAGCACAACGGCCCCGAGCAGGATCTTGAAATCGAATCCGGTGATGGAGAGAAGATACAGGAGCAGGACGGCGACGAGCACACTCACGACGCCGAACACCTTGACGAAGATCCACTGCAGACCACTGAGACCGGCCCCGATCCCCCTGCCGATGGTATCGGACACCCGAGCGACCTTCGCCCCGGTTCCGCCCTTCTCCTGCGCCTTCTCCTTCCACGTCTCATACAGCCAGGACACTCCGAAGAATGCGGCCACCAGCAGTATCCCCCCGAGCCAAGCCGGCATGATGTCCCTCCTTGGAACGAGTCCGGCGCCGCCCAAGACGGCGCACCCTCCGTGCGAATCCATTCTTGGAGGGGATCGCCCTCCCCGCAAGTCTCAGAATTGAGACAAAACCCGCCAACCATCCGACCCGCTCATTCCATTGGTTAGACCTATCGGCCGACCCGGTCGAATAATTTCAGTCGACCGGCCGATCGGGGGCGGAGCACGTGCGCGGACGGGGGCCGCATCGCGGACCGCGGGATCCTCGACGCCCGGGGATCGACGCGAGGGCGGGGATCTTCGACGGGTCCGAACCGTCCTCTGAACGCATGGAGCGGGCGGCGCCCCTTTCTCCCATCAGAAGGCCGGGAAGGCGACCCTCTTCGCAGTCGACGGGCACTGAAGCACCCGGATTGATGCGAAGCATGAAATATGAAGCGCCTTTCTCGCCGGGTCGCCGGAGATGCTCCGGGGCGGGATCTGCGCCGCGGTCAGCGAGAACCGCGCCGCCGGCCACTTCCTCGCCGAGATGTGCATTTTGCACTCGAGAACAACGGTTGGAACTGCACTTTCGAGTGCGAAGTGCGCGTCTCGGCGTCAGGGAGCGCCCGCCGCGGCCGCCGCCCGGCCCGCGGCGCCCCTCCGGGGGATCCTCGGCGGCGACCGCGGCGGCGCAAGTTGTCCAAATCTGTTGCAAAGGCCCCGATCGCGCCGGAGTGCACGGAGAGAATCGTTGATATTCCGCGCTTCTGCTCAACGCCGATCCCGCCGCGAGACGCCTTTGCAACAGATCTGGACACGCCCCCGCCCCGGTCC
>ERZ772993.433-NODE-433-length-20407-cov-6.272602_pt1 | contig 20407 bp, 20 predicted proteins | sample MGYA00580670_ERZ772993 | MGnify/ENA primary metagenome ERZ772993 (study PRJEB29015, sample SAMEA2737936) | human oral metagenome | biome: human oral; feature: human-associated habitat; material: dental | place: China | collected 2136 ... | reverse complement strand
GAATTATCTCAGATCGGGCAAGCCGCCCTCGCATCCCCCTCGGATAAAGCGTTAGTTGGGGAAAACCAAAACACCCCTATGAATAAGCCTCGCTACCGTCGTTTTCTCCGCTCCAAGTTCCATTCCCAGCTCCTTCAACACCTTTGTTGCTGTTCTCAGGGCCTCGGGTGCGTCCCCGGGTTCTTCGAGGGCGATCACGAGGTCGTCGGCGTATCTCACCACCGGAAATCCCGCATCCACCAGTGCCTCGTCCAGGGGGATCAGTGCCAGGTTCGCGAGCAGCGGTGAAAGTGGGCTGCCCTGCGGCAGCCCGGGGAAGACGCCCCGTCCCTTCCCGGGGAACCGGGTGCAGCGGTCGAGCAGCAGGTCAACCACGGCCAGGATCTCTGGTTCGGCTATCAGGAACTCCAGCTGGCGACGCAGCAGGGCCACGGGAAGCGACGGGAAACAGTCGTGCACGTCCGTTCGCAGGACGTGGGTGTAGCCCTCCTCGCGGAGTCGCACCACCTCCTGGGCGGCGTCCGCCACCCCCAGTCCGGGGCGGTAACCGAACGCGGTGGCCCCGAAGAGCGGGTCGATGGCCGGGTTGATGTGCTCCAGGATCGCCCGCTCCACTATCCGGTCACGCACCGAGGGGATGTCGAGGAAACGTTCCCCGTTCTTCTTGGGGATCACCACCCGGGTCAGGTCCGAGGGCCGGAACGTCCCCGCCCGGAGCTCCTCGGTGAGCTCCTCCAGTCTTTCCTGAACCCCCTCGGCGAACCGCTCCACCGAATCGGAGATGTCACCGCCCTGGGCGTCCTTCTTCAACACCCTCTCCCAGGCGCAACGAAGTGCGGGCAGGGTGAAACACTCCACCACCTTCTCCTCATCGAGAAGAAGGTTGTCAGTAGTCATTATTTTCCCCTCCACATCATGCACGAAACCCCCAACTCGCCCTGCGCAAGAAGAGGTCGAATACGACGAAAACAACCCATCGAGGTTCTCAACGATTCCTCATGGGAACAGCTCGCCGAACTGACTCAATCCAGTTTTTCAATCCGCTTTAAGGTTCGCGGTGGTTTCAGACACCTGCTTAGCGCCATCATTGACGAGAAGATGCTTGTTTCAATCCGCTTTAAGGTTCGCGGTGGTTTCAGACGTCACTGGCACGGCGAAGGATCACTACAAGATCGTTTCAATCCGCTTTAAGGTTCGCGGTGGTTTCAGACCCTACCCCTTGGCACGCCGTCCTGACAAGCCCTGTTGCGGCGGTTTTACACCCCCCTCCTCACCTCCTCCAACAAGCGGACAGAACCTGCCCTAAATGGGGTAAAACCCCTAGTCAAGTGCCATACACACCTGAGGCTGTTTTTGGCCGTTCTCCAACACCCCTGCCCGAGGGTGTCTCCAAGATGCCCAGTCGCAGGGACCTGGGCGTCTTCGTCGGATTCTACCTCGGGCCGGGTCCCGTCCCGAGGCGCGGGATCCGGCCCAGGGCGCGGTCGGGTTTGCTGTTCGGCCGCCGGTAGTGGTTTCGACACAGCCGTTCGCTAGCGCTCACGAGCTGGCTCAACCAGCTTCAAAAACTTTCACCACGAGCTGGCTCGACCAGCTTTGAGGAACCTTCGTCACGGGCTGGGCCGGTCTGCTTCAAGAGAGATGGTTTCGACACGGGCCGCTCCTTCGTCGCAGCCCGGCTCAACCAACTTCAAAAAGCATCCGTCGCAGCCCGGCTCAACCAGGAGGTTTATTCACGGCCATCCTCAAGTGTGCTCTGACTAGGGATTTCGCTGGCTGATGCGCCGCCCATGAATAAACCTCCAGCTTCATAAATACTCTCAGGACTTCTCCTTTTCTTCTTTCATGAATGTCACCGGGTTTTCTCCTAGCACCTCCACCGATTGCATTCTTTCGGGCCAGTTTGCTTTCTCTCCCGCGAAGTTGATCTTCAGGTGTTCGTTGTCGGGTTTCCAGGTGATCACCTGCCGAGTTACCGCGGTCACCTCCTTCTCCCCACCTCCCGGGGTTTTCCGCAGCTATCCCGCTACGCCCTGCCCGCGTCGATCCGGCCGCTCAGCAGCACCTCACCATCGCGGCTCCAGCCCCAGATGTGGCTGTACGAGGGCGCCTCGTCTGGGCAGGGGCCGATGTGGAAGCCGTCGTAGTCGACCCAGGCGCAGGTGAGTTCGCCCGCTTCCTCCCGCAGCCGGGACCACTGCGCCTCGCCCTGACAGGAAAGGTAGCGGGCCTCGGTGGTTCGTTTCTGTTCAGGCATGCTGCATCTCCTCCTTCTGCCCCAGCGGCCAGCGGGTTCTTTCCAGTTCGATTTCCGCCTCGGCGATGCCCTCGACGACCCTCGCACAGCTGGGGTTGCCCCGTTTCACCTTTCCGGGCAGCGGAACGAAGGTGTAGGGATTAATGAAAGCCTTCCCACCGTCGTGGAACTCTTTCAGCTTCTCCCGGATTTTACCGGCCTTCTTGCGTGCGTCTTTTCGCTCAATCTCCTCCTTGGCCGTCTCAATCCACCTGTTAAGACCTTCGCCACCCCAGCACAACCGTTTAGGTTCGACTTCCAGGAGATCGAAGTCATGGCTGTAGGCTTTGTCACGGAGAGCACCTTCCAGCCCGCCGCTTCCTTCGGGAATCCACAGTTCTCTTCTCCAAGTTTTGCTTCTCTTGGAACCGACCGAGGTTCCGGAAATGGGAGATTCCAACATGCACACCTCAGGTAGCTCATCGGTTTCCACCACGTAGTATCCCGGGTTTCCTTTCTCATACCCGAGGCACATTTCGATTTCGAGCGTGAAGCCGTCCTTTCGCGTCAGGACTTTTTCTCCATTCCACGTGAGTTCCGAATCGGTCAGCGGCCACACCCGGACGTGGTCCTCGTCGATCTCCTCGACGTAGGCGTAGTCATTCACTGCCAAACCTCCTGTCCAGCGACCCGCCCGGCCGCTCGTCGTCGAACCCCCACTCCCCCGTCTCCACACGCCGCGGGGACGGGGTTCTCCCGGTTCCACCATTCCCTGACGGACGGGACGGGCCGCGCCGGGGACGGCGTTTGTTCCCCGCGGCGATCGCGCGCATCGGAACCCGGCCCGCGATCTCCAGCGCACCGGTTCCCCAGGCCGTTCTCGCCCCGACCCCGGTCAGTTCCCCCACCTGGAGGAGCCGGTCGATCAGGCTCGACGAGGCCGCGTCGCCGGTGCAGAGCCAGTCGACCTCCCCGATCGCGACGCGGACGTCGCGGAGGCTGGCCCGGCGGGGATCCCCCTCGGTCCATCTCACGGACTGGAGTTCCACCTGCGTGGGAAACACCGACGCCATCACCTCCCGCGGCAGGCGCTCGCCGCGGCCCCAGCCGCAGATCAGCGCGAGCCGCCGCTGGATGCTGCCCAGCAGCAGGTACGGATCGGGCCAGGGCATGAAGACATCGCCGCGTTTGAAGGTGACGCCCTCGGGGAATCGCAACCGCCATCCCTTCGACGGCCTGCCCGTGATCCCGGCGAGGTTCACCGAGGCCACCTCCTGGATCCCCTCGACCCGCAGCGTCACCATGCCGAGCCGCTCCCGGTTCCCGAACGCGACGCGATCGACCAGCAGCGGGGTCAGGAAGTCGTCGAACAGCCGCAACTCCACGAGCACGGCGAACTCGCTGACCTGCCGCCACCGCACCGCGTAACGGTGTTCCTCGGAATGCGGCTCCCCGTCGCCGCCGCCCGGCGACCGGTGCAGCCACGACGAGACCATCGCGTGGATTCCCGAGGGTGTGGGGGTCAGGTGACGTTCCCCCGTCTCCGCCCGCAGCAGGACCTGCCAGATCCTGACCCGCACCGCGGGCAGGGATCTCGCCGACCCCACGTTCAGTCCTGCGGGACGGGGTCGAGGAGTTCGAGGTAGGGCCGGACCCTGTCCGAGACCGCCTCGAAACATCCGAGTCTGCGGCATCCGATGATGCCGCCGCCCTGACCGCGGACCTCGCCGTGCGGGAAGAAGAAATCGGGTCTGCGGGCCGTCTCGGCGCTGATCCGTGGCACGATGTAGCCGACCCCCGGCATCGGGTCCGGAACCGGGGCGATGGTTCCCTGCCGGATCCTCGTCACCGGGATCTCGCGTCCCTGAACCCGGAGCGACGGCAGCTCCTCGGACTGCTCCTGGCGCCGCACCCACTGGTTGGGCCCCTCGGGGGCCGCCCACGTGAACGGTTCCCCCGCCTCGGGATAGTAGGTGACGTCGTGCGGGGTGAGGTTGATGAGTTTCCTCACCTCGTCCACCTGGGGCACGCCCTGGGGGAAGACCCCCGTGATGGGGGATCTGTTCCCGGATTCGGTGCGCAGCACCCGGATGTATTCGCGGGCGCCCATACCGGTGTTGCCGAGTTCGTAGAAATCGATCATCAGGGTGTTGCACCAGCGGGCCGTCAGGGCCGCCATGGCGGCGGGGGCGCTGATCGCGAGGTGCAGTGTGGCGAGGTCCCCGAGCCTCCGGAGGATTTCGCCGACGCGCCTGGCCAGCCCAGCCCCCTCGGTGTGGTCGATCCATTTCTTGGCGCCGTCGGCGGAGGGGGTGTGGAGGTTGATGACCAGCACCGCCGGGTCCTCCAGCTTCTCGGCCAGGGCGAGCAGGGGCGGGGGGCGCAGGTCGTCGGCGGCCAGCAGCACGACGGCGTTCTTCGCGGGTGCTTCCCCCCAGAGGGCCCGCCGCAGCTCGGCTCCGGAGGGTATCTCGTCGGGGGCGAACCCGAGGGCGCGTCTGCTCCCGTCGGGGTTCAGGGTTTCCAGGTGGATGCCGGTGCTGCGTTCCGCGGGTTCGTCCGTGGAGGCCCAGTCCTTGCCGTAGGTGTCGCGCCAGGTGAAGTGCTCGATCTCGCGGGCGTGCGGCAGCGCCGCGCCGAGCGCCCACGCCAGGCTCGGGTGGCAGCCGCCCCGGAAGAGGACGCGCCTGATCCGGGCCGCGTGGAGCTCGTCGACGAGAATCGGCAGCGCCTGCTGCAGGCAGCGGTAGTCGAGTTCCTCCGGGATCTGCGTGGCGGCGTCCTGCCGGAGCCGGATGTGGAGGTCGGCCTCCGGGACGGTGCGGCCGTCCGCGGGCAGGTGGTTGGGTTCGGGCCGGGTCTGGAGGCCGATCTCGATCTCCCCGTCACCGAGCTGCGGCCGGTGCACCTTGAGGCGGTTTCGCAGCAGGTCGCGAAGGACCAGGTTCAATTCGCTGACCGGTTTACCGCCCTTGTCGTCGGAGTGCAGCAACCGCCGCTGAAGATGATCCCTGAGCTGTTCCGCATCCGGGTATTTCGCCCCCAGCTGTTTGCCGGGCGCGTCGATGTCGCATTCGTCCGGGGAACCGGGTTTCCGGAAGGTGTTGATGATGTGCAGCTGGAAACCCTCCGGGTCGGCCTCGTGGGCCTCGACCAGCAGCGGCGCCTCGGTCTCGGGGACGAAGCTGCTCTCGGAGATGCCGCTGGAGAGCAGCAGAACCCCGCCGCTCAGCCCGTCCTCGAAGGCCTGGGTGATGTTGCGTTCGACCGTTCCGGCCTCGAGGTCGCGGATGTCGCGCCAGGGCACGATCCCCCCGGCGCGCAGATAGGTTTCGACGAACTCGGCGTCGGCGGCCCCGCTACCCTGGTGGTAGGAGATGAAGACGGGGCCGTTACCCCGCCCCGGGGGTCGTGATGACGTCATCGCGGGTCTCCTTTCGTGGCCTCACCGATCCCTGACGGACAGGACAGGCGCTGATCCCCACCGACGAAGCGTTCTCCCGGGTCGGGAAGCCCCACCGGAACCGCGGTCCGCCCTCGGGGCCGGATCCGTATGTGCGGCAAAGGGGTTTCCCCCGAGGTGCACGGAAGGAGGCGCGACATGCTGTGGCGTTGGTGACATGAAACGCAGCCGAGGCTGCGAACCGCAATCTCATCACACGTGGGGCGAACCTCAGGGTTCGCCCCACGGCCACGTTCCCGGGTGCTGCTGGATCCGAAAGTCGGGTGACGGGAAAGCCCCGCCATCAGGATCCAGGAGGTGACCGCTCATGCTGTGGGGTTGGTGATCTGCCGGGCGGCCCGGGCCGCGAAGTGAACAAACCGCGGGGTGCGCGACGCGCACCCCGCCTTCACGTTCTCACGACTTCGGGTGGAGCAGCCACCGTTCGGCGACGGTGAGGCCCACCCAGTCCTTCCACTCACCCGAATCCACCTTGCGCAGCAGGCCGCGGCAGGCCTCGGCGTCGCGTTTCCTCCCGGCTGCTTCCCAGCACGCAACCGCCTCCGTCAGGGCCGCGACCGCTCCGGCCCGCAGATCCCGGTCGTCGGCAGCGGTCAGGATCCTCAGGGCGCTCACCCCCCGCACCGACCAGCGGCGCGCGGCCGCCGCCGGTTCCGGGGTTTCCCGCCGGGCCGTGTCGCGGTGCACCCGAAGCGACGTCCCGGCGCCCGCGTCGCGGCCCTGTCTCAACCGGGCCGCCTGCGCCGCCGTCCCGGTCGCCGACCCGACCCAGCCGCTGGCCCGTGGATCGTAGCCGAGCTGCCCGCTCAGCACCGGTTCGGGGGCGTCTCCGGAAAACAGGTCGAAACCGAGCCGGTCGTCCTCACCCGGTTCCCTCCCCCAGGGCACCCCGCCGAACCAGCGCACCTCCTGCGGCCCGTCCACCACGACGACACAGTGGACCACGCCGTCGACGTCGAGGTCCAGCACCCATCGGGCGTTGTTCTCGTCCGTTCCCACCCAGCCGCGCGGCACCTGTTCCCAGTCGACGGTCACGGATTCGACGAGCGTTTCCCATCCCTCCGCGCCCGCCGCCAGGGCAAATTCGGGCCTGAACCGGTCGATGAGCTCGGCGTCCAGCCACCCGGGTGGAGCGGTTTCCTCCCCGGCGGGCCAGGTGGCCAGCAGCCGACGCGCCCAGTCACCCGAGTCCCCGGACAGCGGGGACCGGTTCGCGACCTGCTCCAGCGCGTCCCCGAGCAGCCCGGTCAGGGGGGCGAAGTTCTCCTCGTCGAGGTGGTCGTGGAAGTACCTGCACAGCTCCGCCAGTTCGGGCAACCGGTCGGGTTCGTCCGCGAGATGCCCGGTGAGCGAGGTCACCAGGGTCAGTTCCTCCAGCCGCAGCAGCCGCCAGTCGAGCGGCAACGGCGACCATTCCTGCAGCCAGCGCACCACCCCGAGCCGCGCCACCGCCTCGGCCATGTCCTCGTCGTCGGGCGCGAGGGGCAGCTTCCCGACCCGCCCCGGCCCGTCCCACCCGGCTGCCTGCACCGCGAGCCCGGCCGTGGCGCCGCCGTAGAGGTCGGCCAGCTCCTCCCGGGACACCTCGACGTCGGCCACCAGGCAGCAGGGCGCCTCCTCGGGTTCGGCGGGGTTCACCGCGACGACGACAGTTTCCAGGGGCAGCGTGACGTTCCCCGCCGGCGCCGGCCCCCCCGTCCCCACCTGCACCGGGCCGCCGCCCAGTGCCTCAATGACGATCTGTTTGTCGGTTCCACTCATTGTTTCCAGTCCTGGTCCATGTAATGGCACACCTCGTCGATGCTCGGGAGCCCCAGTTCGGCGGCGGCGCGCTCGTACTCGGCGGTCGCGTCCTCATCGCCGCGGACGACCGCCCGGGCGCGCTCCTCGTCGGCGCGCAACCATTCGATGGCGCGCCCGAACAACGCCAGCCGATCGGGTTCCACCGTCCCGCCCACATCCTCCGGCGACGTCTCGTCCTCGTGGCAGCCCGTCAGCCGGTGGAGGTCCCTCCGTTGTTTCTGGCCGCTCGGGATGCCGCCGTAGATGGCCTGCTTGACGATTTTCGACGCCTTCGCCTCCGTGACGGGCCTTCCGGCCATGTCCAGCCGGAAGCACTCGTGCCAGGCGCGGCGCATGGCGTCCTGGTGGGCCTCCTCCATCTTCTCGGCCAGTTTCAGGTACTGCCCCTGAAGGGTTCGGCGGGTGAAGGTGGCGATCATCGCCTGGGCCAGCGCCGCCAGCCCGGCGTGGATTCCGTCCCATTCCAGGGCGGGATCGCCCTGCGGGTCGGTCTCCTCCCCGAGCGGCAGGAGGTCGTCGTTCCAGGCGCGTTTCCCGGGTGTGGCGCCCGGGGGTTTCCACCCGGGACCGGAAGGCCCGTTCAACAAGCCGGCGTACAGGCTTCTCAGCGCTATCCGGGCCGATTCGTCGATCAGCCCGAGCCTGGCGCAGGCCCGGGAGACCTCGCGTCGCGCAATCTCATCGGCGCTCCCCTTAACATACGGTTCTCGCGCCGCGAGCGAAAACCGGGAGAAGACCGAGCGTTGCAGCCCGAGGAAGACGTTCTCCCTCTCCTCGACCACCAGCGGCGGCCGTTCGTTCTCGCCCAGCCCGTAGCGCCCGTAGGGTTCGGCGTCCAGGCTGGCGCGTCCCTTGTCCTCCCAGAGCCGGTCGTAGAGCCCCTGGTATCCGGCGAACTCGTGCCTGCCCATCCGCCTGCCCAGCGGGACGCTGTTGCGCAGGAAGGTTTCCCACACCGACTCGACCTCCATGTCGGTGAGCACCACGTCCTGTTTCCATTTCGACCCGATGGCGACGGCGAGCGCCTCGGCGATCCGGCTGACGGTCACGTCCAGCTTCTGCTGCCGCGCCCGGGCCATGGCGTCGTCGATGCCGGTTCGCAGCAGGCCCAGCAGTTTCTCCACGACCTCGCGTCGCCCGTCGAGCCAGGCCAGCAGTTCCCGGCCGTGCTCGTCGTCGATCCTCTCCCCCCGCCCCACACCAATCCACGCGGGTTCAATGGCGATGCGGGGGTGCAACAGGCGTTTGACAATGAGATTCACGGTCACGCCAAACCCCCTGGGCGCGTATCGTCTCCACTGCGGCAGCCGCTCCAGCCACTGTCCGCACCACTGCACAAAGGACTTGGACATCAGTCTCCTTCCGTCACCATCCTTTGACGGACATTACCCCCCGAGATGGCCGTGACAACGGATTCTCCCCCATGAGTTCAGAAGTCAGATGACCAAAGCTAGTATCTCGCCATGGACAGCTCAGAAATGGATGCTGCCTCCACGAAACATCAGGAGGCCTCGATCAGCGAACTGTTCAACGCCATCAAGAAACTACGTTCCGACGGGATCCAGAACCCCGATCTCCACATACCCAAACCCTTGTTGACGGTGTTGGGACTCAACCCGGGCTCCCCCTTCGCCAGACACCAGGTCTCCAAGGCGCTGTTGTCGTGTGCCGCGCGCCTGGAGGAGAACACCCGGAGCGCGTTCCTGTTCGCCGCCGGGTTCTGCAAGGACATCACCGGCTCCCCCGGGGAGCGGGTGAATCGCGCCGCCACCGTTTTGAACATGGGGCGCCGCACCCTGTACCGCCACATCGAGAAGGCCGCCCACGAGATCACCCATCTGCTGCTCGCCGGCGACCACACCCCCGCGTTGGAGAACATCGACTTCATCACGACGAGCACCCACTGCCGCCTGGATCTTCGCGACGACTCGCCCACCGTCCTGATGAACCGCACGGTGATGGCCCTCCGCGACGGTTTCAACGCCCTCGACGAGCACCTGTTCCTGCCCCTGCTGCGCGACCCCGAGCTGAGGTACTACGCCCTCGAGGGATGCAGGCTGGCGGGACTCCAGGAGAACGGCGGCTCGTGGACCGTCCAGCTGCGGCTCCCCCGCTGCCTGAACGTCGGGGAGTCCCACACCTTCTCGGTGTCCGTGCGCCTGCCCGACCACGACTGCCTGGAACCGGTCTTCGGGTTCGCCCCCGTCACGTCCATGCACGCCGCGAGGATCGAGCTGCACTTCGAGGCGCGTCTCCCAAGCCTCGTCGAGCGCATCGACCGCACCTGGCCCGCCCAGATGATGTCCCCCACCGCTTCCGGTCATCCCGTCGAGGTGATGGGCAACAGGGCCGTCGCCAACTTCAGGAACATGCAGCCCGGCTGGAGCTACGGGATCCGCTGGGCCTGGTGAGCACCCGTCCCGCTCCCGGGAAAATCCCTGAGTACTCATACCACCCCGGTGGGTCATCCCTGAGTACCCGACCTCGACCCGCGACTAGGCGTTTCGACCGAAAGTACGACAGACGATCCGCGCAGACCCCAGTCAGCACGGGTTTGCGAAAGCAACTTCCCTGAGTACGGATACTCACCCGCGCACAAGCCGGATACCCAAGAAAGTCAGGTAGTGCCCCCTACCAAAAGCGCTTATCAGCTTCCGGAAGATCCGCCACTCTGGTGTGACAGGCATCAAGAAGACCCCATACCCCAGGGGCAAGGAGGACCCACACCGTGACCATCGCTCTCGACAACGCCACCCCTTGCGTCAAGTTCGCCTCACTCTTCCAGAACCCCCTCCTGGAGGACGAGACCAGCGTCGAGACCGCCGCCGACATTCGCACCCAGGCGGCTCTCGCCGCCCACGCCGCGAAGCTCTGCGGGGAGTGCCCCCTGCGCGCCCAGTGCCTCACCGACGCCGTGGTCTCCTACGACGTCGCAGGTTTCGTGGCAGGCACCACCGAACCCCAGCGTCGCGAGATCCGCGCCCGCCTCAACGTCACCGTCGAGCCGGAGGAGCTGGACAGCTTCGCCGGGGTCTCCTCGGGCCGCAGCTTCGACCACGAGGAGATCCACCGACTGCGGCAGGCCAACCCCACCCAGCCGCTTTCCGCCATCGCCGCGCGAGTCGGTTGCTCCATCTCGACGGTCAAACGCCACCTCAGGCGGGCCGAGGCGCGGGGCGGGGTCGTGAAGTCCATCGACAAGAAACGCAAACCCAGCAGGCGTGAGGTGATGGAGGCCGCCGCCGAAGTTCTGAGCCCCGTCTCCTCGGTCGCCTGACCCCTTCCCACACGAGCCGCCGCCGAAACGGAATCACAGGACACCGTCCTCTCCCGTCCTGCTCATTCCGGTTCGGCGGCGTTCTGGAACCAGCGTTCCAGCTCTTGAACGGCCCCTCCGGAGTCGAAGTCGCCGGTGACGTGATCGGCCGCGGCTCTCACGCCGCGGGGGGCATCACCCATCGCGACCCCCCGCCCGGCCCACCGGATCATCTCGATGTCGTTGTAGCCGTCGCCGAGGACCAGCACGTCGGCGGCGGCGACACCGAGTTCCCCGCACACCCGCTCCAGGCCCTGGGCCTTGTCAACATCCTTGGGGACGATGTCCACCCACGACGACCAGCCCATGTAGTACGACACCTCCCGCAACCCCAGCGCCTCGACCATCCCGTTGAAGACGTCGTCGTCGGTTTCCGGATCGCGCACCACGATGCGGGAAACCGGGCGCGAGGCCAACTCCTCGACGCTCTCCACGACGAAGTCGCCGTTCAGTTCCCCGTCGGGGAAGGGTTTCGAGACCCGCCACAACATGCCGTCGGTGACGGCGATGGCCGCGTTCGGGGCCAGCCTGGCCACCCGGGAGATGGAGTCGGCGGGGTCGAACCGGATCTCGTGGACCACGTCGACGGGCGGGTAGTTCACGATCATCGCTCCGTTCGCGCACACCGACGGGCCGGGCGGCAGGCCGAGGGCGTCGAAGATCTTCTGTGTTCCGGCCCAGGCCCGTCCCGTCGTGAGCACCACCGGCACCCCGGCGGCGATGACGCGCCGCACCGCGTCGCGCACGTCATCGGGAAGGTCGCCGTTGACGCTGACGATGGTGCCGTCGATGTCGAGGGCGACCAGGGCAGGTGTGAAGGTCATCGTTTCTCCTGGGTTCGTGGGGTCGCTGACCGGGTCAGCGCAAGGCACCCCCGGAATAACTGGCCGGGTGGGGATCAGCCCGCCGTGAGCACCTCGAGGCCGCCGAGGTGGGGGCGCAGCGCCTCGGGGACGCGCACCGATCCGTCGGCCCGCTGGTGGTTCTCGAGCAGCATGATGATGATCCGGGTCATGGCGCACAGCGTGCCGTTGAGGGTGGCGACGTGCTCGGTGCCCTTCTCGGTGCGGTACCGGATCCCGAGGCGGCGGGCCTGGAACTGGGTGCAGTTGGAGGTGGAGGTCACCTCGCGGTAGCGCTGCTGGGTGGGCAACCAGGCGTAGCAGTCGTACTTGCGGGCGGCGCTGAGGCCGAGATCCCCGGAGGCGACGTCGAGGACCTGGAAGGGAATCTCCAGCGCCTGGAGGAACTCCTTCTCGAAACCGAGGAGTCGCTGGTGCCAATCCTCGGCGTCCTCGGGCAGGCAGTGGATGAACATCTCGACCTTGTCGAACCAGTGGACGCGGAAGATGCCGCGGGTGTCCTTGCCGTAGGAGCCGGCCTCGCGGCGGAAGCAGGGGCTGAACGCGGCGTAGCGGCGTGGCAGGGAGTCGGCGTCGAGGATCTCGTCGCTGTGGAAAGCCGCCAGGGCCACCTCGGAGGTGCCGACGAGGTAGAGGTCGTCGGTGGGGAGGTGGTAGACGTCCTTGGCGGCCTGGCCGAGGAAACCGGTGCCGGCCATCGCCTCGGGTTTCACCAGCGCCGGGGGGATCATGGCGGTGAATCCCCACTCGACGGCCTTGGTCATGGCCAGGTTCAGCAACGCGAACTCCAGGCGCGCACCGATGCCGGTGAGCACGTAGAACCGCGACCCGGAGATCTTCGTGCCGCGTTCCATGTCGATGGCGCCCAGCGCCTCGCCGAGCTCCAGGTGGTCCTTGGGTTCGAAACCCTCGGCGGCGAAGTCGCGGGGGACACCGACGGTCTCGATCACGAGGCCGTCGTCCTCACCGCCGCGCGGCACACCGTCGATGACGATGTTGCCGAGCTGCATGATCAGCTCGTTGAAACGTTCCCCGGCGGCCTCCGACTGCTCCTGTGCGGCCTTCACGTCGGCGGCGAGCTGTTTGGTGCGGGCCAGCAGCTCGGTCTTCTCGTCGCCCTGCGCCTTGGGGATGAGCCTGCCGAGTTCCTTCTGCTCGGCACGCAGCCTGTCGTGGGTCGCGATCCCCGAGCGGCGCGCCTCATCGGCCGAGACCAGTTCGTCGACGAGCTCGACGGAGTCCCCGCGGGCCTCCTGCGAACGTCGGACGAGGTCGGGGTCGGTGCGCAGCAGCTTGGGATCGATCATGGGGTGAACTCTACGCGGATGTCGTGCGCAACCGGTCGCAGGACCACGATTCCCGGCCCTGCCCTTCCCGAAGCCGGTTGGGCCGGGGAGCGCTTGCCTTGTGGTCAAACGCTTGCGCCACAGCGCTGGCGTTCGACGAGAAGGCAGGCGTTCCCGTCGGGAAAGCTGGCGGACGACGATTGGGCTGGCGTTGGGTGGCCGGGAGCGAAGCCGGTTGAGCCGGGCCGCGACGAAGGAGCAGCCCGAGTCGAAACCACCCATGCGCGTCCGAGGAACCGTGGTCAGGTCCGCCGTCCAGCCGCCGGATGGTTTCGGCACAGCCGTTCGCTAGCGCTCACGAGCTGGCTCAACCAGCTTCGGGGAAGGCCACCCACGAGTCAGCTCAACCAGCTTCGGGGACGGCCTCGTCGCGAGCCGGCTCATCCGGTTCTTGTCACCCGCGTCCCTCAGTCCGCGCCGAGCGACCGCAGCCACTCGGATGCCTCCTCGAACGCCTCGTCGTCGAAGCCTCGGCGCACATCGGCCGGTTGGGCGTCGGCGCGCGGGTAGGAGCCGAGGAAGATCACGTCGCGGCAGATCCGTCGCAACCCGAGGAGGGCCTCGGCGAGGCGGCGGTCGTCGAGGTGGCCCTCCGCGTCGATGGCGAAGCAGTAGCTGCCGAGGATGGTCTTGGTGGGACGCGACTCGATGCGGCACAGGTTCACCCCGCGCACCGCGAACTGCTGCAGGATCTCCAGGAGGGCTCCCGGGTGGTCCTGGTGCATGTAGGCCACCAGGGTGGTCTTGTCCGCGCCGGTGCGTTCCGGCGCCCGGCCCGGGCGGGAAACCACGATGAACCGGGTCACCGCGCCCGGGTTGTCCTCGATGGAGTGGGCCAGCTCATCGAGCCCGTAGAGTCGGCCCGCGACCCGCGCGCAGATGGCGGCGTCGTAGCGGGACGCCGGGTCCGCGACCTCCTTGGCCGCGCCCGCCGTGGAACCGGCCTCCGTCACCTGCGCGTCGGGGATCATCGTGGCCAGCCAGTCGCGGCACTGCGCGGCAGCGTGTCCGTGGGTGAGCACCGAGGTGACAGCGTCGAGGGTGGTGCCGGGACGCACGTAGATCCCGAACTCGACGGGAATCACCACCTCACCGGTGATCACAAGGGGATCGCCGTCGACGAGCTTGTCGAGGGTGGCGGAGACCCCGCCCTCCACGGAGTTCTCGATCGGCACCACGACGCCGTCGACATGTCCCTGCCTGACAGCGTCCAAGGCCTCGCCGACGCTGGCGAAGGGAACTCCGTCGGAGTCGTCGATGGCGAGCAGGGCCTGATGAGTGAACGTCCCTGCGGGTCCGAAATATCCGAGCACCCGCACAGGGTATCGCCGCGCGACCTGCCATGGCCGCGGCATCCCCACCGGTGACCCCTCCCGGGCATATGGTCTTTTTTGACAACACCCGACCGGAAGAGAAAACCATGGCCCCCGAGCACGCGGACAACCCCGTGATGACGCAGGCCGCTGGACAGGTCGAGACGAAACACCAGCAGATCCACGACCTCCAGATCCGGCTGCAGAAACAACTCCCCGCGCTCGCCGCGCACTGGGACGCGCACGAGTTCACCGTGTTCCAGCACGACTACAGCCGGTTCGACTCCGAGTTCGAACGTGTGAAACAGGGCCTCGACATGGTGCACGCCAGTCTGACGGGGCAGGCGGAGGTGCCCATCCCTCCCGCACCCGCCCAGGGCCGCCGGGCGCACTCTGAGAGCCCCCGGCCTGACCGCCCCGCGGCAATGCCCGAGGGCGTCGCGGGTCTGGTCGACGCCAACGCCGAGCTGAGCGCCCTCCTGGCGGTGCTGCAGGGCGAGTTGATGGGTTCCATGGCGCAGTGGGACGACGCCGCCCGGCACGCCTGGACCGTGGCGCAGTCCTCGTGGGACGAGTCGAACCGCCGCCAGCAGGACATCGTGGCGGGGCTCCCGGAGGCCATGACCCGCGCCCACGGTTCGGAGGTCTGGTTTCCCACCGCCCCGGCCGCCAGCTAGGACGCGCCCCAGGGTCACCCCCGGGCGCACCGGGCCGGTGATCGGCGCCTCACCATCCTTTCCGCTGCGACGCGCACCACCAGGAGCCCCTCACCCTTGGGCCCTCAGCCCGTACCAGCAGCAGACCACCAGGGCCACCAGGACCATCGGAAGCCAGATCACCGGCATATGGGCCAGGAGCAGAAGGGCGAGGAACACTTCCTCGAGTTGCCTCAGTTGAACCATGAACAGGTATCCGAGGAAACCCGGCCAGGTGCTCCCCGTCGCCAACGTGACCAGAGCCGGGGGAATCACCAGCAGGGACCCGAGAAGCATCGATATCACCATCGTCACCGGGTCCCGAGGTTCGTATCCCATCTGCGCCAGCCCGGAGCAGATGGCGACGATCACCGTCGCCCGCAGCGGGCCGAACCGTGCGCGCAGCCGGGGCAGGGCGTAACCGAGGAACAGCAAATTGACCGCGAACGTGATCCAGACCGGTTCCACCAGGGCCCTGATCATGAACTCGGTGGAAAAGAGATAGAACTCTCCGTCCGGGGCCGGTGTTCTGCTCCTGAGCCAGTCAGCCGCGATCAGCCAGGTCCCGAGGGAGATGGCGGACATCCCGAGCCCCACCACCAATGCCCACCCCAGGTCCTTGACCCTGAACCGTCCCACACAACCCCGAAGGGTCGTGCCCTCGCGCCGCAGCAGCCACCACAACACCACCAGGCCGATCGCCCCGAGAACCGACTTCCCGGTGTCGTACCAGCGGGAGTCGTATCCGCTGGCCTGCAGCCAGAACCCGAATCCTGCGAGCGGAAGCGTGAACGACGACAGGATCAGCAACGGCCCCCACAGCGACCCCCGGGGCATCGCTTCATCCACCATGCGAAAAGTGTGCCCGCCGCAGGGATCAACGGATCAGGTGTGGGCCGCCAGCAGCTGCCGAGAATCCCAGCGCTCGGCATTCGACCACGTGTTGCGGTGTTCTCCCTCCAGGGCGACGTCCAACCGGGCCAGGTAGTCGTCGCGGGACAGTTCGATCACACCGAGACTCGCCAGGTGCGGGGTCAGCCACTGCACGTCCAGCAGATCGACGCGGGCCCTGGCGAGTTCCGCCACCAGCCTGAGCAGCGCCACCTTGGACGCGTCGCGGCCCAGTTCGGAGTGGTGAAACATGGATTCCCCCGCGAACATCCCTCCCTGGTGCACCCCGTAGAGTCCCCCGACCAGCCGGCCGTCGGAATCCCAGGTCTCGACGCTGTGCACGTACCCGGCCTGGTGGAGGGCGGTGTAGGCGAAGGCGATGCGGTCGTCGATCCAGCCGTCGGGGCGTTTCGGGTCGGCGCAGGCGGCCAGCACGTCGGGGAAGGCGTGATCGACGGTGGTGGTGTAGCGGGCCGCCGTCTTGCGCAGCGACCGGGTGATGCGCAGCCCGCCCGGTGGCAGCACGGCACGTCGCAGCGGCGACCACCACCCCATCCACTTCTCCACGGGCATGGGGAACACCCCGCAGCGGTAGGCGACCAGCGCCAGGGCGGGGTCGAATTCGTCGCTGTACCCGATCAGGTCGGAGTTCGGCCAGGCATCGGGTGATCCGAAGACGTTGTCGAGCACGGTTCCCAGTCTTGCAGGGTCACGGGGTCTCCCGTCGTCGCGGGTTCCAATTGATCGTTTTCCCGGTCACGGTGAGGGTTTCGCACGACATCCGCGCCACAACCTTTCCCAGTGACATAATGCGACATAATGCGGGACGGGGTAGAAGGACGGTGAGAGGATGAGCGACGCGAAGGATAGCAACAGCAAGATGGTCGCGACGGCCGAAGGCCTGACGTCGGACGCCTTCCACCGGCTCCTGGACCTCGCCATCAAGGGTCGCGGAAAACTGCTGGGGGCCCGCACCATCGCGAACAATCAGCTGCGCCACCACCAGGACCACGAGGGCGCCATCCGCTGGCTGTCGAACCAGCACATCGCATTGGCCGGGGGTCAGGGATTTGCGACGAACTGGGGCGGTTTCCTGCTGTCGCTGGTGACCATTCCCGCGAACATGGCGGCGGCCGCCTTCATCCAGGCGCGTGCCGTCGCCGCCATCGCGCACCTGCGCGGCTACGAACTGGACGATCCCCGGGTCCGCACCGCGATCCTGGTGGTCATGCTCGGCCCGCGCGGATCCGCGGCTCTCATCGCAGCGGGTGACCTGCCCAGCTCCGCGGCCGCCGTCGCCACCGCACCCGCCTTCGACCCGCGACTCGACGCCCGCGTCTCCCGGGCGCTCCTGGAACAGTCGATGAACCACGTCGGGGGCAAACGGCTTGGTGTGTTCCTGGCCAAGAAGATCCCCCTGGTCGGCGGCGGGGTGGGCGCGGTGGTGGACGGCTGGTCGACGCGCTCCATCATCCAGTACGCCCAGGAGCAGTTCATCTCCCGACGCCCCCGAGCCACGGGCTACGTTGTCATCGTGGAGAACTAACCGTTCCCCACATCTGCACGCCTCATCACAGACCGTCCCGGGCCCGAACCCCGCAGCGGAAGCTGCGGGGGCACGCGGTGACGTGTCCCCGTGAAGAGTGCGGATCCCGTCTCCGACGAGCACAATTGGGTCCGTGACTGTGCTTTCCGATCTGGCTGCCCTCGTTCCCGACGCCCGCGACCGGCTGAGGGGAGTGGCCCGCATCACCCCCGTCGAGCTGAACCAGCGACTCACGGAGGACACCGGCTCCGAGGTGTGGTTGAAACGCGAGGATCTCCAGCCCGTGCGTTCCTACAAGCTGCGGGGCGCCTACAACCTGATCTCGCAGCTCCCTCCCGAGGCGCGGGACGCCGGTGTGGTGTGCGCGTCGGCCGGCAACCACGGGCAGGGGGTCGCGTTCGCGGCGGCGACGCTGGGTATCGGCGCGGTCGTCTACGTGCCCACCACCACGCCCCGGCAGAAACGCGACCGCATCCAGGCGCTGGGGCGCGGTCACGTCGAGCTCGTCATGGAGGGCGCCACCTACGACCAGGCCTCCCGGGCCGCGGCTCGGTTCGCGGAGACCAACGACCGCATCCTCGTGCCCGCCTTCAACGACCCGCGCACCGCCGCCGGGCAGGGCACCGCCATCGCGGAGGCCGTCGAACAGCTCGGGTTCGTGCCGGACGTCGTGATCCTGCCCGTCGGTGGCGGGGGTTTGATGTCGGGTGCCGCGGCCTGGTTGCGCACCCACCACCCGCAGGTGCGGATCATCGGGGTGGAACCGGACGGGGCGCCGTGCGTGGCGGCCGCGATCTCCGCGGGGCGCCCGTTCCCGCTGACCAACATCGACACCTTCGTCGACGGTGCCGCGGTCAGCCTCGTGGGCGACTACACCTTCGACGTCATCAACGAGGCGAAGATCGAACTGACCCGCATCCCCGAGGGACAGGTGTGCTCCGAGATGCTCGCCATGTACCAGACCGACGGCATCATCGCCGAACCCGCCGGGGCCCTCGCGGCCGCCGCCCTGCCCACCGGCGGGGTGGGCTTGCGCGTCCACGTCCCCGCCGGGTCGCGGGTGCTGAGCATCGTCTCGGGCGGCAACAACGACGTCGCCCGCTACGCCGACATCGTGGAACGGTCGCTGCTGCACGAGGGTCGCAAGCACTACTTCCTGGTCAACTTCCCGCAGCAGCCGGGCGCGTTGCGGCGTTTCCTCGACGAGGTGCTCGGCCCCGACGACGACATCACCTACTTCGAGTACGTGAAACGCTCCAGCCGGGAGGTCGGCCCGGCCCTGGTCGGCGTCGAGCTCAGCAACCCCGGGGACTACCGCTTCCTCCTGGCCCGCATCACCGAATGCGGCATGGAGGTCAACGAGGTCGATTCCACCAGCCCCTATTTCCGTTTCCTGGTGTAGAGGCTGATTGCGGCAGCAAACGGCTGGGGTGGCCTGCGCTCAGCAGACAAACCAAACCCCACGGGCGCGAACATCGACAGAGCTTCCTTGCGGAAAACGGAGTTAGGCTGGACACACGGGAAGACCCGAGGGCCCCGAACCGTTCCCCGGTAAGCAGTCAGGCGCGCAGAAAGGAGTCGATGTGATTGCCAGCTTGAAGACAATAGGGAAATCAGCCGAGGAGATCCTCTCCCTCCTGCAAGAAACACTGGCCCAGTGGCTGCCGACCCGGGGCGCCACTCGCATCGACCTGGAGACAAGCGGACCGGGGTACGCGGATGGCTCGACCCCGTCCTGACCGCCCAGGACGGCACGCGCACCCGCAACCGGGACCCCTTCGCGATCGGCTCGGCGACGATGGATCTGCGTCGGGCAATGGCTGAGCCGGAGCGCGGGGCGTGGACGTGGGCTCATCTGTGGATGAGCGCCGACGAACTCCGACTCCACCCCCGCGATGCCCAGCACACCCCCGACTGGCTGGCCCAAGGCGCCGAACGCGCCCGCACCGCCCCGCCTCCGCATCCTGATGAGAACGAAGGCGTGCATCAGGCCATCACCGAGCAAGAACGCAACGCCCGCCGCAACAGCTGACACAGGACAACCGCACATCATCAGAACCGGAGAACACCCGGCAACCCAGTCATCGCCACCCGATTGGAGGAGCACGTCCGTGAGCACGCAGAAGTTCACCGAGTTCATCAAGGATTCCGGAGGCTGCCTGGTCTCCCGCAACATCATCGACGGGAGGGGCCACATCAAATGGGTCCGACGGGAAAGGTCCGCCAACCCCGTCGACACCGGGTGGCGGATCCTGTCCGACATCGACACCGACGATTTCCTGAACGAACCGGGCAACCTCATCGTTGCCAGCTTCAATTCCATCGCCAACCTCGAGCCCGCCCTGATCGGCATCTACAACCTACCCGTGGGCACCGATCTCCAGCTCGTCGTCCAGGACGGACGCCGCCGCTGGCACGACAACACCACCGGCCAGGAAATCACCGACCAACTCCTGTAGAAACACCCGGAGCGCAACCCCCGTCGCAGGCCGGCCCGGCGCCCGGGAAGGTCAATCGGCGCCCACGTCAAGGGGTTCGTGTTTCTTCGCCGCCTCGTCACCTCGCCGGCCGGGGTGGCGGCAGGATCGTCGCTGATCTTCCCCGCCCAGGTCGCGGCGCAGCTCCGGGGGCAGGGCGAAGGTCAGGTTCTCCTCGATGAGGCGTTCCTCGTCGGCCTTCGGGAAGCCCCGTTCCCTCAGCAGCGCCAGCGCCCCCTGCACCAGTTCGTCGGGCACGGAGGCCCCCGAGGTGAGTCCGATGGTGGAGACGCCGTCGAGCCATTCGTCTCGGATCTCGTGGGGGTAGTCGATGCGTTCGGAGCGTTTCGCCCCGGCCTCGAGCGCTACCTCCACCAGGCGCATCGAGTTCGACGAGTTCCGCGACCCGACCACGATCATCAGGTCGCAGTGGGGTGCGATCTGCTTGACCGCCTGCT
>ERZ772993.431-NODE-431-length-20479-cov-10.545926_pt1 | contig 20479 bp, 15 predicted proteins | sample MGYA00580670_ERZ772993 | MGnify/ENA primary metagenome ERZ772993 (study PRJEB29015, sample SAMEA2737936) | human oral metagenome | biome: human oral; feature: human-associated habitat; material: dental | place: China | collected 2136 ... | reverse complement strand
CCAAGCGACTACCCGGAGCAATATCATCGCTCACAATCATTACTTGGAGGCGTTCTGTCTTATAATCCACAGCCGAGAGGATCATCCCCTGCGACTCAATTCCCATGAGCTTACGTGGGGGGAAGTTGGCAATGAAAACAAGGTTCTTACCCACCAACTCTTCGGGGTCGTAGTATTTGGCAATGCCTGAAACAATGGTACGCCCTTCGAGTCCATCGTCTAAGCGGAAGCGGAGCAACTTGTCGCTCTTAGGCACCTTAACGCACTCCAAAACACGTCCAACACGAAGGTCCATCTTCATGAAATCGTCGAAGGTTGTGTTCTCGGCGATGGGTTCAGCCTTGCGCTTGGCCTCATCATTGGCAGCCTTGGCCGCAGCAAGTTTCTGCATTTGGGCGTCGATAGCGGCATCCTCTATCTTTTCGAATAGGAGGAAAGGCTCGGCCAGCTGATGCCCGGGTGCGAGCAAATCGGCACGCCCCAAACTGCTCCAATCAAAGGGAGCAACACGAAGCAAATCGAGCAAACGACGGGTACTAAAGGGGAGGAATGGCGCAAATGCTATGGATAGATTCGCCGAGATCTGTAGGGCAACATGCAAAATAGTAGCCACCCTCGAGAGATCCGTTTTTGCCACCTTCCAAGGTTCGGTATCGGCAAGATATTTATTCCCAATACGTGCAATCTGCATCGCATCACGCAGAGCATCGCGGAAGTGGAACTCATCAAGATGACGCTCAAGGTGCGGCACCAAATCGGCCACCTCCTGCAAAGTTGCTTGGTCATACTCCGTAAGCGTCCCCATCTCGGGCACTTTCCCCTCAAAATACTTGTGGGTAAGCACAACGGCACGGTTCACAAAGTTGCCATAGATGGCTACCAATTCATTGTTGTTACGGGCTTGGAAGTCTCGCCAAGTGAAGTCATTATCTTTTGTCTCGGGCGCATTAGCCGTAAGCACATAGCGCAAAACATCCTGCTTTCCGGGCAAGTCTTGCAAATATTCGTGCAGCCAAACGGCCCAATTTCGGCTGGTAGAAATCTTGTCATCCTCTAAATTCAAGAACTCATTGGCCGGCACATTGTCGGGCAAAATGAAGTCACCATAGGCTTTTAGCATGGTGGGGAAGATGATGCAATGGAACACAATGTTATCTTTTCCGATGAAATGCACCAAGCGTGTGTCGGGCTGTTTCCACCATTTCTCCCACGAACCAAAGCGCTCGGGGTGCGCCTTGCACAGCTCAATGGTGTTGGAAATGTAGCCGATGGGGGCATCGAACCACACGTAAAGCACTTTTCCTTCCGCTCCTTCGACAGGCACGGGTATGCCCCAGTCCAGGTCGCGCGTCATGGCACGCGGTTGTAAATCCATGTCGAGCCAGCTCTTGCACTGTCCGTAGACGTTTGGCTTCCACTCCTTGTGCTCCTCGAGGATCCACTGGCGGAGGAAAGGCTCGTACTGGTCGAGCGGCAGGTACCAGTGCTTCGTGCGACGCATCACGGGCGCACTGCCGCTGATGGCTGAGCGTGGATTAATCAGCTCCGTGGGGCTGAGCGACGTGCCGCAACGCTCGCATTGGTCGCCGTAAGCGTGTTCGTTGCCACAGTGGGGGCAGGTACCGGTGATATAGCGGTCGGCGAGGAACTGTCCGGCCTCCTCGTCGTAGTACTGATCACTCTCCTTCTCTAAGAAGACACCCTTGTCGTAGAGCGTACGGAAGAAGTCGGAGGCCATGCGATGGTGCACCTCGGAGGAGGTGCGGGAGTAGATGTCGAAAGAGACACCGAAGCGCTCGAAGGTGTCCTTGATAAGCGCGTGATAGCGGTCTACGATGTCTTGCGGGGTGACGCCCTCCTTCTTGGCGCGGAGGGTGATGGGCACGCCGTGCTCATCCGACCCACCGACGAAGAGGACGTCGCGTCCGCAGAGTCGCAGATAGCGCGCGTAGATGTCGGCAGGCAGGTAGACACCGGCAAAGTGTCCGATATGCACCGGCCCGTTCGCGTAGGGCAGTGCGGAGGTGATGAGGGTGCGCTTGAAATCTTGTTTTGTTTCTTCCATAGGGGTGATCGATGTTGTACTGTTTATCTGTGTTCGTTTTCTCTCTGGGGTGGATGATCTTCATTCATTGACATAGCCCATCTCGAATCCGGCCTCGGTGCCTTGGCCGGGGCGACTGCGGAGGATGAGCTTGCTGTGGTTACGGACGAGGAGCTCGCGACAGATGTTCAGGCCGAGCCCGCTACCCTTCTCGCCGCGTGTGCCGCGTGTCGTGACGAGCTCATCGGTGTGGAGGATGGAATGAATCTGCTCGTCGGTCATGCCTTGGCCACTGTCGCAGACGAAGGCGGAGACGGTCGAGCCGCTGCGCTTGACGACGAGGCGTATCTCGCTGCCGGATTCGGAGAACTTGAGTGCATTGTTCACCAGGTTACGCAGGACGGTGTGGACCATTTGGCGATCGGCCCGGACGGTGCACGGCTCGTCGGAGAAGTCGGTCCGGAGCGTGATCTCCTTGTTTTCGGCCGACATGATGTAGAGGCCCATCGCGTCACGCATGACGTCGCGGAGGTCGAAGCGGGAGGGCTCGTAAGTGATGCGATCGGTCTGCGTGTGGGCCCAGTTGAGCAAGTTATGCAGCAGATCGACCTGCGCTTCGGAGGCGCGATAAAAGAGGCCGAGGTAGCGCGAGAGGGTCTCCGAATCGTAATCCTCAAGGTTGGCCAGGATCTCCTCCATAGCCATCTTCTGCGCCACGGCGGGCGACTTGAGGTCGTGCGAGATGACGGAGAAGAGCTTGTCTTTCGTCGCATTGATGGCGCGCAGCTCGCGGTTGCGCCGGCGAACGAGTCGGCGGTAGCGGTTGACGAAGTAGAGCACCACGAGACAGGCCACGATGCCGACGACCAAAAGCCACAGTTGCAGGTAGCGCTGTTTCAGCTCCTCGTTTTGGATGGCGATGCGATGCTCCTTTTCGGCCGTCTCATACTCCACCCGGAAGGCCTTCATCTGCGTCTCGGCGTCCATCCGATAGAGCGAATCGCCCAGCGCCTTGTTGCGCTCCAGATATTCCAACGCCAGAGCCGGGTTCGAGGTGCGATAAAGCGCATAGAGCTGCTCGCAAGCCTTCATCTCCATTTCCGTGAAGTTCATCTCGCGAGCCATCTCGTCTGCCTGACGATAATAGGCTGCTGCCTCAGCGATGAGTCCTTGTTTCTGCTTGACCTGCCCCAGGTAACCGAGGCAATAGATCATGCCCACGGGGTGCTGGAGGCGCCGGACGCCGTCGAGCGCCTGAGAAAAATACTGCTCGGCCTGCGTCCAGTCGCCGGCGGCCATGGCGGCCAGACCCATAGACGACTGGGCGGTGGCGATGCCCATCGTGTCGCCGAGCTGTTCGCTGATGGCGAGCGCCTCGCGGAGGATTTGCATGGCCTCCTTCGGGCGGTTCATCTCGCCGTAGGCGCCGCCGAGGTTACGGAGCAGTTCGGCGCGCATGGGCAGAGACTCCGACGCCGGTATTCGGCGGAGCGTCTCGAGCCCCTTGCGATACATGACGATGGAGAAAGAGTCGTCGCGCATGTGGTGATAGAGCGCGCCCATGTTGTTGTAGGCCGAGGCCAAACGTTCCGGATTGCCTTGCTTCTCGGCCACCTCGAGGCAGGTGCGGATGCTCTGCCGGGCGCCGTCAAAGTCGCCCGTGCGGACGTAGGCCTCCGTCTGCATGGTCAGGAGGGCAAACCAGCCGGCAGTGTCCTTCAAGGCGCATGTGGGCGGGATAGCCAGCTGCGCGCTGTGGATGCACTTACGGAAGAGCGCTTGGTCGTAATAGTACTGTGCGAGGCCACTATAGAGGATCCATCGAAGGCTGTCCTCCGTCGTGTTGCGGGTGAAATGATACGTGTTCGACAGCGCCTTTTCGCGGGTCAAGACGGCTGCCAGGCGATTGGCGACCTCGGCGCGTTTAGCTCCGGGGCGGGCCGCCTCAAACTCACCGGTGAGGAGCTCCACATCCGCGTCGCTCTGCGCCACGGCCAAGAGTGGTGTCAGGGTTAGGAATAGGCCGATACCGGCACGGTGTAAGATCTTCTTCATCTCTCTGTCTGTATATCTGAATGTCGCGCAAAAGTAACGGCCGCCGGGGCAATTTTCAATTGTTAATGGTCAATGACCCAGATGGAGACCTATCGCCGGGGAGGAGTATGGCCCTATATATACGTATAGGGGGACGTAATGCGTACGCCCCCTCTCTCGTACCCGGAAAACTTCGCGACTACGCACACTTACGTATCCTCTTCCGGAAAATCTGACGTGTTTCTCGAAAAGTCGATTGTAACAAAGTGTAAATTGTACACAGTTTCAGGCGATCCATAGGATTCGATAGGCGTCTGATAAACAGCGTATAGCGCGCTTGCAAAATGAACATTCCGGTCGTTGACACGGAAAAAATGAAATACGTAATATTACGTATTGACACGCCTCTTTTACCGCCGGAACTTTGCACTCGCAATCGGACAAGATTTCGATCGCAGATAAACAAGATAAATAAGTACACGGTAGATCAGAAATTTCCATTTATCCACTCGTAAGCGGTGCGGACAGCCTCCTCACTTCCTACACATCCCCCAAACGATATGAAAACAAAATTCCGCATTTCAATCCTCCTCATCACCCTCTTGGGGCTGATGAGCGCCACAAGCGACAGCTGGGCACAAAAATCACACGCACACGAGGTGACGTTCACGCCCGAGAAGCTCATCGTCCCGGCCGAAGGCGGCACCTTCAAGATTCAGATGAAGGCCATAGGTTATTACTGGGATTGCTCCGCCCCACCCTCTTGGGTGACGTATCTGGAGCCGCGAAGCAATGATAAGGACTATCTGGGCGAGCACGACATCACCATCACCTTCATGCCCAATATCGGCCCTACACGTAGTCACACGCTCTACTTCAAGACCGAATACGCGTATGCCGGCGGCCCCGGCGACGTGGACACCTTCAAGTACGTCATCACGCAGCTCTCCGGGGAATTCGTCGCACCCACCGTGGCCAACAAGACGCTCACCCTCTCGGCCACCGAAGACGCGATCACCGTCACCTGGCACGCCGCGAAGGACAACAAGACCCAAGCAAACGACTTGACGTATCGTGTCTACGTGGCCGACAAACCCTCGCTGCTGACCGACCTTTCCTTTGACAGCGATCTCCCCGCGGCGCACGACCCAAATGGGTCGAATCCCTCCCAAGCGGGCACTTTCACAACCACCATAGAGAAGTACACCGACGGCCAGCAGCTCATCGAGGGGCTCGAACCGGGCACGACGTATTACGTCATCGTGGCCGTGTACGACGAGGATGAGAACGTCACCGAATACACCATGGGGCAGGTAAAGACCGCCACCCCGGCCACCCCCTTCGTCAAGCTCTCCGAGCAGGAGATCGTTATGGACGCCGGCGGCGGCAAGCATACGCTCACCGTGACCAGCAACTACGGCTGGAACAGCGACGTCTCCCCCAACGGGGCGCTCAAACGCAACGGAGGCTGGTTCACCAATACCGGCATGTCAGCCATCGGTGGCAACGGCATAGCGTCGGATGATGACTACTCCTTCGCTGTCGAGCCGAACACAAGCTCGGACGATCGCAAGCTCACCGTCACCTTATCGTCCACCAGAGACCCCTCCATCACCACCACGCTCACCATCACGCAGAAGGGCACTAAGCCCACCGAGGTCATGGTCAGCTCGCTGCTGATGAACCTACCCCGAGTAACGGTCAACGGCGATCGTAGCCGCTTCAACCTCAACGCCACCGTCTATCCCGCCGACGCTACCGACAAGCGCCTGCAATGGTCGAGCAGCGACGAGAGCGTAGCTACGGTGCACGCCTCTTCAGCCTCCGCCTCACGGCTCAAGTCGGGCGTCACGATAGGGACTGCCGTAGAGGTACGCATCCATAAGAAGGGTAAGGCCGTGATCACCGCCCAGGCCATGGACGGCAGTGGCAAGTCGGCCTCGTGCGAGGTGGACGTCCTCTCCACCGTCAGCAACTCCACCGTAGCCACCCCCGCACGCATCTATGCCGCTAACGGCACACTCCGCATCAGTCTTCCGACAGCCTCCCGCGTAGAGATCTACACCCTGCTCGGCCAATGCTTCCACAGCTTCACCGCTCCCGCCGGCGAGACCTCCCTCACGCTCCCCGCCGGACTCTATATCGTCCGCGCTGGTGAATCCGTACAGAAGATCAGCATCAATTAAGCAGCTGTTGGGACTTTGTTTCGGAGACAGCTCCACAGAACAATCATCCAATAAATTCAAAACAGCTTCTCTAAACAGTTTCTGAGACAGCGATGAACCACGACAGCCACAGAACCAGCAACAAGCCTCCCCCACCTCCCTACAATCGGGAGCAAGCGAAGGCTTCACTGAAGCGGTTGATCGACGTGTATGCGCATTACCTGAATGCCTGTCACTCCCTCGACGACCCCAACAGTCACACGCCCCCGAACAAGAGCAACGGCGAACGATAGCCCGCTGTCGCCACGATGAGTGCCATTTCGCCCACCTGCCATCCGTGCAGAGAGGCTGACGCGAACAACAAGGCCAGACCGGCCCCCAGTAAACAGAACAAGGGAATACTTCCCACCCAACAAACATGTATCACACAACAAAAACCCCTACAGAAATGAGACGATTTATTTCAATGATGATGATGGCCATCGTGGCCGTCACATGCGTAACCTGCCTCGCGAGTTGCAAAGACGATCCCGTTCCGGAACCCATTCCGCAGCCGCAACCCCAGCCACAGCCGCAACCGAACCCCAATCCCCAGCCGAACCCCAACCCGAATCCGAACCCCAACCCGGGCGGCGAGGCGAAGTCGATCAAGCTGGACCGGACGGAGCTCACGCTCAAGGTCGGCGAGCGGGCCTCGATCAAGGCCGAGGTAGAGCCTGCCAACGCTGCGGTCAAGCTCGTGAGCTGGAAGAGCAGCGACGAAAGTGTAGCCACGGTGACGGACGGTGGCGAGGTGGTGGGCAAGAGCGCCGGTAAGGCGACGCTCACGGCCAGCTGCGGCAGTGCAAGAGCGACCTGTCAGGTGACGGTCAAGAAGGAGCAGCAGGCGCTCGCACCGATCCAGGTGCAGATGACCGGCACGATCAACCACACGCAGTACACCGCGGGCCAGTCGGCCACGATCACCTTCAACCGCTTCCCCGCTTCGGTCGAGGAGTTCAAGCAGGTGCGTGAGCAGATCGGACGTGAACCGCAAGGCGCCATCGCCCTGCAAGTCATGGCCCATGAGATGTTCCGCCGCGACCGGGAGATGGGCAGCGCGTGTATCAAGCTGAACAGCACCGGAACGGAAGGACGAGCAGCTATGACTCAGCTCAAGGAACTTTACCGCAGCGGCGACTCCTACGGCCGTGCGTACCTGATGGCAGCCTTCCTGAAGGGTGCCCGTCCCGACAACGGCTACAATCCCACGAAGCCTTACACGATAGAGATCACGGCAGACCCGGGGCACAAGTATGACAGCACGAAGGACTACACGTTCCAGGCCCCGATCGTGTACTTACGCATCAAGACCCAAGGCCGTTCGCAGGGCTTCGAGATCATCTCCGTGGTCAAGACCTTTAAGCCGGACGAACCGAGCGATGGCACGTATTTCATTGTAAACAGCTGCCCGGGCCTGTACGTGCAGGTGGCGCCGATCTCGTACGAGCATAAGTTCTTGGGCCTCGATTAAGAGACTGTTTGGGCTACCGCCCCGCATACAAACGAATCTTCTTCATCCTTCCCCCCTCCCCTGACGCCCCTCGATCCTTTGTCGGGGTGGAAGGTGGGGAGGGGGATTCCCACAAACCCCACAAACCCTATACACACCGAACCATTATGAGAACGAATATGATTTGGACCACCTTAGTGGCACTGCTTATAGCCCTCACCGCCTCCGGTTGTAAGAAGGACACCCCGGAGCCGAAGCCGCAAGAGGCGTTTCGCCAAGTGACCCTCAAGGGCTTCTCCTACATCTGCCCCACGATCCTCAAGCCCGTCCAGCTGGCGGACAGAGAGCAGACGAGTCAGCTCTTCACGCTCTACGGCGACGACGTCACCAACTCCATCGCCTGCTCCGTGAAGGAGTTGGAAGGCGACGACGACTTCACCCTCGAGGACGCCGAAGAGGCCCTTGCGGAGCTTCTCAGAGAGTTCCCTGACGCCACGGGCCAAGCCTACCCTGACGGCGTCCTGCTGCGCAAGTCCGGAGTCAACCCCCAGCTCGGCAAAGAGACGATCTACATGACCATGCGCCTTATGGTCAGCGGAAACAAGCTCTTCACGTTGGTCTTCAACTACACCGAGAGCAACAAGGTTATCCTCAACAAGTATGTCGACCCGGTCATCAACTCCATCAAGGCTAACAAGTAATAACCCCCTAACACACGATTCAAAATGAAAGCAACCCGATTTCCCCTCTTGATCCTCATCGCCCTCTGCGCGATGACGCTGGCCGCCACCACGACACTGACGGCACAGACCCAGACCTTCCGCGGCGCATGGTTCGCCATCCAGTATCCCGCCGACTTCACCGCCGAAGGCTCTCTATCCTCGGCTACCCAGGACAGCGAAGACGATGCGTTTGACAGCGCAACCTTCACCTCGCCCGACGGCACCGTCTCCTTCTACGTCTACTCGCCCCAGTGGACGGGCGACCCGACCGACATCGCCCTCCAAAAGAACGAGCGCGAAGGCCAGCGCAAAGTGACCCGCGGCAAGCGCCAGACCGTCACCTACTGGACCATCGGCGCCAAGGACGGCAGCTACACCCGCAGCTATCAGGAGGTGCGCGAAGACGAAACGATGCACGTCCTCGGCATCCACTACACCACGCAGCAGGCGTACAACAAGTACAAGAAGCAGTACCTCCAATTCAAGGCCTCCCTCAAACAATTCGCTGACTAAGATCTCACACTCGACTCAACTCCCGGGGCGGGCGCCGCCCGACGCCCGTGAAACCGTCCGGTGTACACGCCCGCCCCTATCTCCACCCAACCCAATCACCCGCACCCAAACACCCAAACGCAAAACGCATAACGCAAAACGCATAAACAGATAAACAGATAAACACCCAACGCATAAACGCCTAAACAGAAATGAAAACAACGAACCGCATCCTCAGCCTCTGCCTCATGGCCCTCGTCGGCCTCGCAGGCATGACCAGTGAACGCGCCGCGGCGCAGAAGAAAGAGAAGGTGATTCTGGACACCGACATGGTCGAAGTCTTTGACGACGGCGTAGCCATGATGATGCTCGCCAAGGCCCCCAACATCGACCTACTGGGCGTCACCGTCGTCATCGGCAACACCTGGGTACCCGAGGGCACCGCCTACGCCATCCGTCAGCTGGAGTGCGTCAATCGGACAGACATCCCCGTCGTGCCCGGCATCCGTCAGCCGATCTATCCCAACCGCTTCGAGACGATCAAGAACGAGCGCGTGCTCTTCGGCATCGGCGACGCCTACGTCGGAGCCGCCGGCTACCCCGAGCCCGCCTCCTGGCGCGCCGTCTACCTCCAGAAGTACGGCCGCGAACCCTCCATCGAGCCGCTCGACATGAAGGCCGTCAACTTCATCATCGACCGCGTCAAGGCCAACCCCGGCGAGGTGACCATCCTGGCCATCGGCACGTGCGTCAACCTGGCCACCGCCGTGCGCATCGCCCCCGAGATCGTGCCCCTCATCAAGCGCGTCATCTACATGGGCGGATCCTTCTTCCGACCCGGTAACACCACGCCCACGGCCGAGTTCAACTGGTGGCTCGACCCAGAGGCCGCCAAGATCTGCGTCCGCACGCCCTTCAAGGAGCAGGTGATCGTCGGGCTTGACGTCTGCGAGAAGATGGCCTTCCGCAAGGATCGCTACGAGCGGATCACGAACCTCGTCCGCAACGAGGGCATCAAGGGCATGATGAAGCGCAACTACCTGAACGTAAAATTCCTCGAGGAGCCCACCTATACGCACTACGTCTGGGACGTCATCGCCGCCTCCATCCTCATCGACCCCACCCTGATCCGCGAAGAGGTCAAGCGCTACGTAGACGTCAACTCGCAGTTCGGCTTCTCCTACGGCCAAGCCCTAGCCTTCGACTCCAATCAGCCCGTCGGTAGCCAACCCGCCCGCCTGATCCTCACCGTCGACGAGCCCCGCCTCTGGTCCATGATCGAGAAATATTGCTCCGAATTCTAGGCCCCTGCCGGGGCACGGAAGTTTGGCCGGGGGCGTCTTCGGACGCCGGCGAATTTGGCCGGGTACCCGAAGGGATCCGAATGCACGTACCACGGTAGGGGCGTATTGCATACGCCCCACCAAACGGGCCCCCGGGCCCGAATGGATGAACGCCCGGGGACGTGTATCCGCCACCGACGGTGGCGCCCGGTGGGGCGTATGCAATACGCCCCTACACGGGTACCCGCCCCAACGCCTCAACAAACCAACAAACCAACGGGCCTTCAGGCCCCAACACATAAACATCTCAACGGGGCGCAGCCCCCAACACATAAACGCATAAACATTATGAAGTACATCATCCTACAGCGGGCCAACCCGCAAGACCGCCGCAAGGCCAAATGGTACGCCACGCCCCTCTTAGAGCGCCGCGTGCGTCAGACCGAGCTGACCAGCGAGCTGACCCAGACCTTCGGCATCCGTTACGGCATCATCCGTAAGATCATCCAAGTCTTTCTCGAGGCCGTCGTGCGTCACCTCCTCGCCGGGCGCAGTGTCAGCCTCCGACCCTTGGGCACGATCCGCATCTCCTTCACCAGCGACGGCATGGAGGAGCCCGAGCACGTCACCCCGGACACGATCCGCGACCTGAAGATCGTCATCACCCCCGACAAGCTCCTGAAGGAGCAGCTCAGCAACCTGCACTTCGAGCTGCATGAAGCCCCCACCACGGCCTCCTCTCCCCACGAGTCGGTCGTCGAGATGATGCCCAGAGCATACCCCCGGGGGGGCCAGCCTTGGGTAGCGCCGTAAAACGACCCCTGCCGACGGGACCCGAATGCATGTACCCGTGTAGGGGCATATTGCATACGCCCCACCAAACATCCCGCAAGGGATGAATGATCATACCCGGGGACGTGTATTCGCCACCGATGGTGGCGCCCGGTGGGGCGTATGCAATACGCCCCTACACACGCCGCAGACGCCCCCGAGGCCTCGGAAAGTGTCAAACAAGTTGTTTCAAGGTTTCCGACGCGTCGGAAAGGCTCAAACAAGTTGTTTCAAGGTTTCCGAGGCCTCGGAAGGCTCAAAACACGCCGCTGAAGGTTTCCGAGGCGTCGGAGCGTTTTTCACGAACAGAATCAAGAACTATCACTCTTAATCCCAGATTTTATGGAAGATTACATTGAGATCAACAGAGCCGGGCTAACCAAGCTCGACAACGGCAGGCATTACGAGTATCACAACAATGTGTACGACCTGCTACACGAGGTTGACGCCACGAAAATTGGTGTCCCCGTAGAGAAAATCACCCAGTACAAGGGCGGCATTGACGTCGAAGGTCAGATCAACCGCGAGAGCCAAGCCAGCCTCGACACCCAGCGGATGCAGAAGGCCGACGAGGCGCGCGACCGTCTCCTCTCGTACCTCTTCGGCACGATCCGCACCAACCGCTTCTCGCCCGAAGCGGCCGAGGCAGCGGCAGCCGACGAGCTGGAGATCGTCATCAGGCCCTATTACAGCATTCAGCGGATCGACGTAGATCAAGAGTCAGCCGCCATCGACGGCCTTTTGATCGACCTCCGAGAGGCGAAAAACACGCCCTTCCTCACCACGCTACGCCTCACCGCCATCCTGCCCAAGCTGGAGGCGGCCAACGCCGACTTTCGCAAGATCTACAAGACGCGCACCTCCGCCCGGGCCGACGACAAAGAGCTGCCCTCGGCCAAGGCAGCCCGCGCCAAGACCGACGCCGTCTTTGACCGCATCGTCTTCATCCTGCAAGCCGCCTACTACTCCGGCGCCTCGCCCATCGAGCGCACACTCATCGCCTCCATCGTCAAGCAGATCAACCAACGCACCCAGGAGATCTTCGACAAATACAACCAAAGCCTCGCCAAGAAGAAGGCCGCCAAAAAGCCCAAGGATCCCACCGATCCCAAGCAGCCGAAGGAACCCAAGGAACCCAAGGATCCCAAGCAGCCCAAGCAGCCCAAGGAACCGAAGGAACCGAAGAAGCCCGATGGCGAGAAGCCGAAAGATCCCAAGAAACCCGGTGAAGGCGGCGGATCAGGCACCCCCGGCGGCGGATCAGGCGGCGGCACCGGCGGCGGCGACGGCGATCCCGACATCCATCTGCCGGAAGAGTAGGCGTCTGCAGGCAACGAATGCACGTACCCGGCCAAATTCGCCGGCGTCCGCAGACGCCCCCCCGGCATAAGGGAGGCGGGCGCCCGGAAAGACAGGCCGCAAGGATGCGCCCGGAAATCCGAATGTCCGAAGCTGAGCGTAGCGAAGCAAGTTTTTCGGATTTCAGCATCCTTGGGCCTCGGCTTTCAGCCCGCCGCCCGTAGCCGTGACCTTCTTTTGCTTCCTTTTCTTGTGTCATGACAAGAAAAGGAAGTGGGGGCCGGGGGGCAATGCCCCCAAGGACGCCCCGGGCCCGACGGGCCCACATCAACAACAATTTAACCGGGCCGCAAGGCCCCCAACACTTTCAGAATTATGGACTCAAGAACAAATTACAAGAACATGCTCCTCGTCCTGCTGCTCGTCGTAGCGGGGCTGGCAGGAGCCATCGCGCCGCAGACAGCGGCGGGGCAGGAGGACTACGACATCCGGATCGGCGGCGTGAAGATCACCTCCGATAATTACACCAACATCTCCGCCTCGGGCGGCTTCCCGGACGTTAAGAGCGGCACGGTGACGTATGACCCCGCTTCCAACACGCTGACGCTAAATAATGCCACGATCGAAGGGGATATATATTCTATGCATGACTCAAAATCTTACACGATTGTATTGCAGGGCGACAACACCCTAAAGAATCACATGACGCCGATCAATTTCAGTTCGTCATTACGGATCACCGGCAGGGGCTTATTGAAGATCGAGCCCAATAACATAGCGATATTTGTAAATAGCGATTTGACCATAGACGGATGCTACATTGAAACCTCTCGGTATATCGAAGTGAGAGGTCGCTTGGAGATCATTAAGGGCCAAGTGGTCGTCGCAAATGATAAGGCTAAGGATTTCGCATACAAAGTGAGCGGAGGTATTACGCTCTCTAACTCTACGATTACCCAGCCCGAGGGCGGACAGGTCAAGCAGATCAAAACCTTAGAGGGAATGTTCTACACGGTGGTAGATAAGAACGGAGAGATTCCTCCATCAGTCGGTATCGGTCCCGGTACTCATCGCCCCGATAAAATCGTCTATACCCTCGAGCCCAAGGAGCTGGATGTGGATGCGAATCGAAACGATGTATCGTTCACCCTCAGCTGCAACGTACCCTATCACATTACTAAATTCGATAAGTCGGATTGGCTATCGGTTATGGGAAACAGCGACGGCTATGAGAGCATCCAAAAGATGACGATCACCGTCCTGACCAACACCGGCGTCAAGCGCGAGGGCGTGATCACCTTCAAAACCACCGAAGGCGACGTCACGCTCAAGGTGACGCAGGCGGCCGCAGGCACAAAGCCCGAAGCCAAGTTTACCCTCGAACCGAAAGAGCTGGATGTGGGCCCCATAAGAAACGATTATGAGGTCACCCTCAGCTGCAACATACCCTATCACATTAATAAATTCGATAAGCCGGAGTGGCTATCGGTTAACGGAAACAGCGGCGGATTGGAGGCCATCCAAAAGATGACGATCGCCGTCAAGGCAAACACCGGCGGCAAGCGCGAGGGCGTGATCACCTTCAAAACCACCGCAGGCGACGTCAAGCTCAAGGTGACGCAGGCGGCGGGCAGCACCAAGCCGGAGAAGGCTGTCTTCACCCTCGAGCCGAAAGAGCTAAAGGTGGAAACGGACGGAGGCAAGAAGGAGGTAAAGCTCAGCTGTAACCAAAAATTCGAACTGAACAAGGTGACGGTGCCGAGCTGGATGGAGCGAGTACCTTCCTCCGCTACCTCTGACGAAAAGAGCCGCGTCTGTGCCTTCAACATCAAACCCAACACGGGCGCCGAACGTAAAGGGGAAATCATCTTCCATACCGATAAAGGCGACGTCACGCTCAAGGTAACGCAGGCGGGCAAGAAGGAGAAGCCCGAGCCGACGCTGACGCTCAGCCCCGATATGCTCACCTTCTCCGCCGGCGGCGGCAAGCAGACGATCAACGTCAAGAGCGACTACGGTTGGGACACCAAGGCCAGCGCCGCCTCCGCAAGCTGGATGAAGCTCACGACCGACGTCAAGACGGGCACGATCGTCGTGGAAGTCACCCCCAACACCAGCACCAAGAAGCGCGGCGCAACGATTCAGGTGGTCTCGTTCAGGAGACGGATAGGCAACGGCACCCCCATCACCCGCCACATCCTCGTCACGCAGGAGGGCGGGAAGACCGTGGAGCCACCCGTGGCCGCCACCGGAATCTCGCTCAACCCCGCAGCCATGACCATGGGCAGCGGCGGCGGCACGGTCGGCTTCAACGTCTATGCCGGCAAGGGATGGACGATCAGCGGCAGCCCCGACTGGATGCACCCCGACGCCACACGTGGCTCGGGCACGCGCCTCGTCATCGTCCGCTTCGACCGCAATGAGTCCGGCGCCGAACGCACGGGCAAGCTCACCGTCAAGAGCGACGACGGCAAAGCCGAACGCACCTTCACCCTCACCCAGCGCGCCGGCCAACGTAAGCCCACGCCCAGCCCCGGCAGCACCCCATCCGAGGAATACGACTACGACCTGGCGCTGAACCCCGAAGAGATCACCGTCGGCCCGTCGGACGGCGCCGGTAGCTCGATCAGCGTCGCGACGAGTCGCCTCTGGGCCGGCTCCACGACCGAGGACTGGATCCGCCTCGAGAGCGCCGTAGGCCGCGGCAACGGCACGTTCACCTTCACCGTCGCCCCCAACCCGTCCAAGGAGATGCGCCACGGCACGATCACCGTCCGCACGCAGCAAGGCATGGACGAGCTGAAGGTCACCATCCACCAGCAGGGCAACGACGGCAGCGTCGTGCCACCGGCCGAGGTGAAGGTCTCTAACGTCACGCTCGACCCCGCCACGCTCACCGTCAACGGCGACCTCTCCACGGCGCTCATCTCGGCCATCGTCTCGCCGGACAACGCGCGCAACAAGGGTCTCTTGTGGATGAGCTCCAACGCCTCCGTGGCCACCGTGCAAGTCTTCACCCCGAAGCAGTCGGCCGCACTGCCCCAGCTGCGCTTCGCCCCCGACGCCGACGACTACGCCCTCGTGACCATCGTCGGCAAGGGTAAGGCCGTGATCACGGCCGCCGCCTCAGACGGCAGTGGCATCGTCGCCCGCTGCGAGGTGAACGTCCTCTCGACCGTCGCCAACACCGTGCCCTACGCCCCGCAGGCGAAGGTCTACACCGTCGGCCCGACGCTCTACCTCTCCCTCCCGACGCCCGAGACGGTACAGGTCTACACCCTCGCCGGCACCCTCTACCGCACCTGGCAAGCCCCCGCCGGCGACACCTCCGTCACCCTCCCCCTCGGCACCTACATCATCAAGGTCGGACAGCTGACGGAGAAGGTGGTGGTTCGGTAGGGGCGTCTGCGGACGCCGGCGAATCTGGCCGGGTACCCGAATGCACGTACCGGTGTAGGGGCGTATTGCATACGCCCCCCAAACGGGCCACAGGCCCGAATGGATGGACGCCGGGTATGATCATCCGCCCCGTACCGGGTCGTTTGGTGGGGCGTATTCAATACGCCCCTACACGGGTACCCGCCTCAACACCTAAACGCATAAACATCTAAACGGGCCGCAAGGCCCCAACGCATAAACGATTCAACGGGGCGTCTGCGGACGCCGGCGAAGCTGGCCGGGTACCCGGCAAACTTGGCAGGCGTCCCTGACGCCCCCCATTATATTAACATCATAAACCCCAAAAACAAGATGAAAACAAAAGCATTCACCCTCATCCTCGCCCTGGCCATGCTGGGGCTGATGGCAGTCATTAACCCCGCCGCAGCGCAGGACATCCGCCTCAGCGGCTCCGTGGCCTACGTCGTCAAGTCCGACGGCAACGTCTACAACGGCTCGAACAGCCAGATCGGCCAGTTCCGCGGCAACACGCTCCACAATCGCGGCGGCGCGAGCGTCGGCGAGATCCGCGGCAACAGCATCTACCGCGGCGGCTCCAGCGTCGGCGAAGTGCGCAGCGGCACCGTCTACAACCGCAGCGGCCAGAGCATCGGCGAGATCAAGAACGGCACGATCTACAACGCCTCTCATTCCAGCATCGGCAGCTATAGCAACGTCGACCCGACCCGGGTGGCAGCGCTCGTCTTCTTTAAGCTGCTCAACTAATCGTTCACGCACACCGTAACCCCAGAGAGCAGGCGGACGCGGGGAGGGCAGCAACCCGTTCCTCCCCTCCGCCCGCCCTCTCTCTACAACACCACACAAACTCATGAACTCGAAACGCAACCTCTTAGGAATCCTCCTGGCCCTCACCGTAGGGCTCTTCTGCATCGCTCCCGCCGCTCAGGCGCAAGAGAGCGAATCCGACCTGTCGGCCATCCGCGAAATGTGGGAAGGCCAACCCCTCACCGTCAAGATCTCAGGCAACCGTGCGGCTGGCCTGGCCGACTTTGCCCGCACCTTCGCCCGCGCCTACCCCTCAGACCTCACCGACGCCATCGTGGCTCGGCTGAACGACCCGAAGAACACGCGCAAGGACCCGAACACCTTCGTCTTCGACCCTCCGCACGGCTACCTCAAGTATCGCTACGCGATGGACGGCGGCGCGTGGCTCGAGCTCTGCTACTGGACCCTCCCGAAGGGCCATCGGATGGTGGCCGTGAGCATGGTCGACCTCTACAACAGCGACAAGGAAGGTCTGCTGGCCTTCTACGACTACGACCCCACGACGCACCGGATGAGCCCCATCACGCCGCTGCCCGTACGCCGCGGACTCGAGCGTGGCATCGACGGACGCATCGTGGAGCTGCCCCGCGTGGGCTACGACATCCGTCTCTACGAACCGTCTGACCGTCGAGCCAAGCCCGAAGTGCTGAAGTGGGTCAAAGGCACCACGTCTTTCGAGGCCGAACGATAGCCCACCCTGTCCCCCTCGGGGCGTCCTCACCGTGCGACGCCCTGAAGGGGCAACGCTTTTCCCTTATGATTGTTTTATTCACATCACACACAATGAAAACTACGCACCGCATCATCGCATGCTTGATCGCACTGATCTGTTTCAGCGCACAGCGCGCCGCGGCCGACTCGCCGCTCACCTCGACCGATTTCCATCAGGCTTATGCCGACGAACCCATTGTGGCGCAGATCGTGCAGGGCAGAACACCCTCTGACGAAACGTGGGCCTACCTCGCCGCACCCGACAATCCCGTGGCCGTCAAGATGGCCATCATCAATAAGATCGGATGGGCTTTCGAGGGCAAGAACAGCTACCAACTCTTCCTCAGCTACCTCAAGCGCCAAGGCATCTGCAAGCGGGAGAAAGATCTCTACCAGAAGCGCCCGGGCGACCTGCTGCTCTCGGCCGCTTACCTCAAGGCGCTGGACAACTATTTCAACGTCGAAGAGGCAGCCCGCATGGCGCGTCGGGCACGGCAAATGCACCCGGATAGCTACACGGTGAACATCATCTGCGCCCTCATCGAGGCACAAATAGCCTTCGACAGCGACTGGGGCGAGGTCTACCGGCTGACCGACGCCGTACGCCGCAACACCACGCTCAAGGACGACATGAACGACGAGGCCAAACGCATCATCTTCGAGTATATGGATCTCTACGGCTCGGATACCTAACGCGGCTGGCTATTATCCGCGACTATGCGGATCTTTACAACCAGTAATCACCCCTCATTTACACACACAATGAAAACGACCAAGCATCTTTTTTACGCAGGGCTCATGGCCCTCCTCCTTGGGCTGATGATCCTCGGCGCAGCGCCCATCGAGGCACAGACGGGTAAGCACGACCTGACGCGCCGCACGTGGAGCGACGGCTTCACGGCTTACACCGTGCGACGGGGCACGGGCGGACTGCTCCTCTTCGAGGGCGGATCCCTCTATGAGGGTGGGTATGCCTTCGCCCTCAAGCCCGAGGGCGGCGACTTCTACCGCCTGCAACCGGCTCCGGGCCGGAGCGACATCCCTATCCTGGGCGAGCCGGGCAACATTGTCCGCCTCAGGCCCTACGGCCCGGAGATGTATCTCGTGGTCTACGACGAGAAGAACCTCCCGTTCAGCGTGCTGGCGCCCATCCGTGACCTCCGCCAACGGATCGAGGACGACCTTTCGAACTACTACTTAGCTGGCGAATACCGCACCGCGAACGGTCGCACGATCACCTTCTACCCTGCCTCCATCACCTCTAAGCGGCGCGTGCAGGGACTCACCGACGAGGGTGACGAGGCCGTACCCTACACCTTCGGCGAGGAGTACAACACGCCGACGAACGTCGTCATCCTGCCCGACGGCGCAGCCTATCGGGTGGAGAAGACCGACCTGGGGCTCACCATCCACCGTGTCACCCAAGACGAGGAGGGTCTCTGGACGGGCGACGGCGAGGAGATCATCCGCAATGCGCGGCGCACACGTTTCCTCTCGGAGCTGGACGATCTGCCGGGCGACTTCCCCTGCACCGCCATGCGGGCCCTGACGATAGGGCAGCTGAGCCGCCTTGCCGACGTGGATCTCCGAATCATGCGCAACGAGATCTATGCCCGCCGCGGACTGCGCTTCGCAGGCGGAGGAGAGATGCAGCGCCATTTCGAATCGAAAGACTGGTATCACCCCGAGGCCGACGACGTCTCCGACCGCCTCACCGAGCTCGACGCGCTCAACATCTCCATGATCCGACGTGTGGAGGAGATGATGACTAACGAGACCTGCCGGCATTGAGATGGATAAGAAACAAGGATGAATGATCCATGATTCTCCCCGGAGATACACCGGGGAGCATGGTGCCGCCCATTGAGAATCGATCACTGACCCCTACTTATTAACCACCCATTCCCCCCAAAACGCCGATGAACGCAATACATTTCCTACTCAGCCCCTTGGCCGTGCTGCTGGTCGTCCTCGCCCGATGCGACGACGGGAACGAGGTGCCCGGCCGTCACCGCACACCCGAGACCACGGCCGTCCGCATCGACCCCACAGCCCACATCTGGAGCGACGGCTATTACGCCTTCGTGGTCAGCCGGACGAACGGTGGAGCGCTCCGCTTCCGCGGCATCTCCTGTCGTAAACGCGAGGCCGACGTCAGCTTCCAGCTCGTCTCCGACGGTCGGGACGGCGCCGACTACCACATCGAGGGCCACGGACGCGCCTTCAAGAACGCCCGCTCGGGCGACGCTGTCCGCTTTGAGGGCTTCGACGGCACGGCCTACCTCGTCGCCCGTGACGAACGGGGACGCGCCTGCGCCGCCCTCGAGATCATCGCCCCACGGCCCGCAAGCGCAGGCGACGGCTATCGGCCCTACGACGAGCTGATCCGCACCGTGGAGCGACACATGGCTTACTACTACCTCTCGGGCGAATACCGCACCGATGAGGGCCGCACCATCCGCTTCGCGCCCGACCGTCAGGCCGTCAGCGGACTCACCGCCGCCGGCGGCGAAGTGGCGTACACCTTCGCCCGCGAAGGGGGCAACCCGGTGAACGTCATCCTGCTGCCCGACGGATCGGCTTACCATGTCTTCAAAGGCAGCGTTTCGAGAGGGCTGAATAAGTGCGACGCCCTCATCATCCGCCGTGCCACGCGGCGGGGCGACCGCTGGGTGGACGGCGACACCGTGGCCTGTCTCTGCACCATCCGCCGCTACTTCGAGACCGAGAGTGTGCCCGGCGAATACCCCTTCCCCAGCATGCGCATCCTGACCTACGGCATCATGCAGCAATTCAGCTTCGAGGAAGCCAGGCTCCTCTCCTTCGAGCTGACCGCCCGCTACGGCGCTCGCTTCTCTTACCCGGTGAGGGAGATAGAGCGCCAGCGTTGGTATCAGCGCATGAAGAAGCGCGACGTGAAGCAAGACGATCTCTCCCCCTTGGAACGCATCAACTACGACCTCCTCCGCTGGGATCAGGAGCATGGCTCAAAGCGCCCCTACCCCTGGGAGTCGTCCGAGGGCAACGGCGGATGGCGGGAGTCGGACATCCAAGAACTTCGATAATCCCCAATCGGCCATTGACCCATTTGGGTTGATAATTGACCATCGATAATTCTCACAGATATGGGCTTAAGGGTCAAATATGTTCCTGCGGAGTGCTTATAACACACTGTGAGTCTC
>ERZ772993.429-NODE-429-length-20574-cov-13.473951_pt1 | contig 20574 bp, 17 predicted proteins | sample MGYA00580670_ERZ772993 | MGnify/ENA primary metagenome ERZ772993 (study PRJEB29015, sample SAMEA2737936) | human oral metagenome | biome: human oral; feature: human-associated habitat; material: dental | place: China | collected 2136 ... | reverse complement strand
ACGACGACCTCATGAAGTACGGGAGCGTGGCCGAGGCCCGCGCCCACGGCCGGGTGCGCATGGAGGGCAAGGACTACGTCATGGCCGACGGCGACGTGGTGGAGTTCCGCTTCAATACAACGTCTTGACCGACGCTGGCTGAACGTTGAGGCCCCAGGAGAAAGTGGCGCTCGGGGCCTCGCTGCGTCTACGGCGCGCCGCGTGTGTGGAGTTGGCGAGGCAGTCGTCGGTGTCGAGGTTCCTGTCTGGGAGGCGGGCTGCCTTGAGTGCTTCGCTCATCGGTCTCTTCATAGCAGCGGGGAAGTCGCTGTCGGTGGTACTTGCTACCATTGCGTCTGCAAGGCATTCGAGCGGGAGGCGGAGACGTATGGCAGACACGGTGTGGCGGCCACTCAGTGTGCAGACGAAGGAGCAGGTGGCGGAGTATGACGCGCTGCACGAGGGCGTACCGAAGTGGATTGATCGGCAGTTCTGGAACTGGGTCTGCTCGGCGCTTGGGAACGGCCCTGAAGGTTGGAACTACTTCTTCGACGGGAAGCGCGGCCTTGAGCTCAACTGTCCGCTGATGGAAGAGATGGGGGTCGCGTTGCGCTTATCGGTGCCTGACGAGATCTATACCTCTTCGGACTCGCTTGGGGCGGCGATCAAGGCTATTAAGCGCGCATCTGTAGACCCGCTTGATGTAGCGGACTACCTCTTGGCGCACTCTACCCACGCGTGCGAAGAGGAGATCGACGAACTTCTGCAACGAGGCAACTCGAAGTGGAAGGTTGGCGAGAGGAACGGCTTCAAGGGCCTGGAGCGGCGTGTCCCGGAAGGCGTACAGGTAGCCGCCGATCACGCCATGCAGGAGGGTGGTCGTTCAGGGCGGCGCCTCGCTCACGCATGGGAACTGCTCTACGGTGTGAGGCCGGACCCGACGGGGGCCTACGCGGAGGCTGTCAAGGCTGTCGAGGGCGTCGCCTGCCCGCTGCTCTGTCCCGATGACAGGGGAGCCACGCTGGGCAAGGCAATCAACATCGTGCGGACGCAGCACTGGCATGTGCCGATGTCAAAGCAAGACGATCGCGCTCCCACCGAAGATGTCCTTGAGGGCATGATGCGTGTCCTCTGGCATGGGCAGCATGATCGGCACGACAACGGGGAACCGAGCGCGCCGGGCAAGGTGAGCCTCGAAGAGGCGACCGTGGCGGTGGGCCTCGCAGTCACGCTCATTCACTGGTTCGCGGCTGGCCTCGTGGTGCGCGCCTAGCCGCCTCGCTGAATCGTCATTTCCGGTGGAAGCGCGTGGATCGTCTCGGGTGCGGGCATGGCCCCCATACTTCCATGGATTCAGGCCCTCCACCACATCCGGGACGATCCAGTGGTCTTCCCCTGGGATGCGCGGACATCAGCGGCCCGTATTATCCCAGGACAAGGAACATCTTCACCTCAACAACGAAAACTCGAAGCAGTGACTAGCGTTAATACGTAGATTGTTGTACAATGTTCCTGTGATCAGGTCCTTCGCTGACAAGGCGACTGAGCTCGTGTGGAATGAGCAGTATGTGAGGTCGCTCGATCGTAGGCTGCAACGGGCTGCCATGCGCAAGCTCGAGCAGCTTCACGCGGCTCGGTACTTGAAGGATCTGCGCGTCCCGCCGGGCAATCGGTTGGAGCGGCTTTCCGGCGATCGTCGGGGACAGTACAGTATTCGAGTGAACGCTCAGTGGAGGATATGCTTCGTGTGGCGTCAAGGAGGGGCTGAAGATGTCGAACTCGTCGACTATCACTGACACTGACCTCATCGAGCCGATCCACCCGGGAGAGATCCTCATGGAGGACTTCATCAAGGGCTTCGGGATCACGCAGAGCCGCCTCGCCGCCGCCATCGGGGTGCCGCCGCGCCGGATCAACGAGATCGTGCACGGCAAGCGCGGGATCACAGCCGGCACGGCAGTCCGGCTCGCCAGGTACTTCGGTACTTCCGCCGAGTTCTGGATGAATCTCCAAATGCACTACGAACTGCGGTTGGAGCGACGGGCTCTGCGGGATCAGCTCGAGCGCATCAAACCGTTGGAACCCGTCGCATGAGCGCCGTCGGCGGGCTCATCCCCGGTTCAACCAGGGCCACTCGCTCGTGAGGTAGGCGCCGACGGCGCGGTGGCGGAAGTCGTAGGGCCTGCCGCGCCGGATGATTCCGCGGGTGAGGTCCAGGCGCTGCGCGGTCGGCCCCGCGTCGGTCGTCCTCTCATAGCCCATGGAGCGGGCGATGTTCGTCAGGGTGCGCTCCTCGGGCGGAAGGGCCGCCATGGCCTCGAGGAAGTGCCGTTCGCGAGGCGGGAGCCGGTCGAGGATGCGCTGCACATGGGCCTCGGCCTCGGGGGCGGCGTCGCGCCACCCCGTCCTGACGTGCTCGGCGGTGATGAGGTCGTCGGTTCCCGCGTACCAGGCGCGCTCCCCGGCGAGCTGGAAGAGGAACGGCTCCCCGTGGGCGAGCTCGACGACGGCGCGCTGCGCGGCGGGCTCCATGAACACCCGCCCGACGCCGCCGGCGTCGTCGGCGATCGGCCAGCCCTCGGTGACGAAGGGCTGGAGCGCGCTCATGAGGGCGTCGTCGTCGATGGCGCCGAGGGTGGTCGTCCGGAATCGGCGGGCGAACGTGGCCCCCTTCCGGGCGCCGGTCATGTCCGCGAATTCGGGCAGGCCCGTGAGGTACACGGCGATCGGCAGGCCCCGCTCGATCTGCAGCCCGCCCGGGACGTCGACGGTCTCCTCGTGGGTCAGGGCGTCCCCCAGGGCGGTGAGCAGCTGCGAGAGGGCGTTCTCGTCGCTGATGTTCTGCACCTCGTCGATGTGGATGATCACCACGACGTCCCCGCGCCGGATCGCCGCGCGACCGATCTCAATGAGGAGGTTGGTCAGGATGACGTACGGTTCGGGCTCGTCCTGTGCGCGCATGGACAGCGAGACGCCGGAGGCGGAGAGTGTCTCGACCCTGCCGAGGAAGTCGCCGATGCGCTTCTCCTGGGCGGCGGGCAGGCCCGCCGCCGCCGACAGGTCCAGGAGTGCGGAGATGACCTTTTTAAGCGGGTCGGTGCCGGAGGGGATGCGCAGCTGCGGCGTGGCCCAGTCCCCCGACTGGGACGCCTCGCGCGCGATCCGGCGCACGAGCGAGGACTTGCCGGAGCCGGCCTCCCCGAGGATGGTGCGGCCCCGCTCGTGCAGGCCGGCGGCGCGGCGCGGGCGCAGGACGTCCCGCCAGTCGCTGAGGTGGGAGGTGCGGCCGGCCCACACCTCGGGCACGGTGTCGGAGCCCGGCCTGAACGGCGAGTCGAGCGGAGATCTCATGATGATAAGTTTATCAAGGTTCAAGGGTCTTGATAAACTTATCAGGACTGCCGGGGCGGGCGCCGACGTCGGACGGGCGGCACACTGTCCCCATGGACGATCTGCGCATCCCGCCCGGCCCCGGCTGCCCGCGGGGGCTGCGCGTGCCGGCGGCCGAGCTGATCGAGCGCTTCTCCCACGCCTCCGGTCCGGGCGGTCAGGGCGTGAACACCTCGGACTCGCGCGTGCAGCTCGGCCTGGACCTGGCCACCACCACCGCCCTCGACGAGCAGCAGCGCGAGCGGGCCCTGGCGCACCTGGGGGAGCGCCTGACGGGCACCGTCCTGACGGTCGCGGCGGCCGAGCACCGCTCCCAGCGCCGCAACCGCGCGGCCGCGCGCGAACGCCTGGCGGCGCTGCTGCGCGCGTCACTGGTCCCGCCGCGGGCTCGACGCGCGACGAAGCCGACTCGCGGATCCCGGCGGCGCCGCCTGGCGGCCAAGAGGAGGCGCTCGGAGATCAAGGCGCAGCGGCGCCGTCCGAATATTGACTGAGCCGCCGGCGCGATCCGGGAAAGCCGCGGCGATCGGGTGCCGTAGATATTCCTCCCCATAATGCGAGGCGATTCGGAATGCGTCGCCGATACGATTCGGAAATCTTAACGTGCTACTCTGCCGCGGTGAATGAGAATAGGGAATCTGCAATGCTCCTGCGCCGGGCCGAGGACCGGGACGTGGAGGCCCTGGTGGAACTGCGCGGGCTGATGTTCGAGGCCATGGGCGCGACCGGGGACCCCGAATGGCGGAAGGCGGCCTCTGACTGGTTCGCCGAGCACATCGATGACGCCCGGGTGGGCGCGTTCGTCGTCGACCTGAATGGCGAGGTGGTCGCGTGCGCCGTCGGGGTGATCCGCGAGGGGATCCCCTCGCCGGGGCTCCCCTCGGGCACCGACGTCGCCATCAGCACCGTCTGCACCCGGCCCCGGGCGCGCGGCCGGGGATACGCCCGGGCGGTGTCCGGCGCGGTGCTGCGGTGGGCGCGGGCTCAGGGCGCCGGACGGGCGGAGCTCATGGCGACGCGAAGCGGCCGGCACCTGTACGAGTCGCTCGGCTTCGAGGACGCTGACTGCCCGGCGATGCGCGCGCGCCTGACGCCGTCAGACGACTAGTTCCACCGGCTCCGTCCCGTCGTCGTAACAGTCCTGTGGTTGGTCGACGCGAGGTCCCATAGGTCTTGACGATAAGTCATCCGGTGGCGCCGGCTCGCGCGTCGGCCTGCCGTCTTGACGCCGAGCACTCCGCCCGGGGCGGGGCGGGACTCCTTCCGGGCCCGGGCCCGGTCGGGACGGGCGCTGGTTGTATCCTTCTGCTCTCAGCGGCTCCGGGGGAGAACGATCATGCGCGGACAGAACCATGCCGACCGGGATCTTCTCCGCGGCCGCTACAAGGGGCTCGCGGACGACGACCTCGTGGCCTACGTCGATGAGTCCTACCGACTGCCCACCGACTGCCGTCCCCATGAGACGCCGTTCTACGCCATGAGTGCGGTACTCCTGCGCGTGTGCGATCTCGACACCATCCGCGATGACCTTCGGGCCCTCGCCCGGAGCGACTACTGGCACACCACCGAGCTCGCCCAGAGCGAGACCGGGTGGACGAGGATCCAGGAGATGCTCGACTATCTCGCGCGCTATCGGGACCTCTGCGTGATCGCTGTACGCCGGGCCCCGTGCGACGGGGACACGCAGAAGAACATGCGTGCGATATGTCTGCGCGCTTTAATGACGGCACTGGTGCAGAAGGGCCCCGTCGGGCCGATCACGTGGGACCCCGTCTCGATGGTTGTGCTTGAGAAGCAGCGCGAGTCGAAGGACACCAATCGAGACAGATATACGGTCTCGCAGGCCCGCAAGGAGGGTCTCGTCCCCCGCAACATGTTCGTGCACTACGTCTCGCCGGCCAGTGAACAGTTGTTATGGCTTCCCGATCTGGTCGCTCACACCTACCGCCGGTACATCACCCATCGTGACCGCAGGGTGATGGTCCTCGCCAATCAGACTGTGACCTTGGATCTGACCGAGACAACAAGCGACCCCCTGGCCGCCGCAGCATATCACCAGGGGGTAAGCCTGCAGTTCCACTAGGAAGTGCAAGGTCTCTGCTCGGCCTCAGTGTGCTACACGCGGATCGTGTGTGTCAATAGCCCGACCCGTGTGGGCCGTCGCACCACTCCGGCGCGCCGACGGCAGAGCCCGCCGTGGCGCGCCGCGCTCAGCACTCCACGGCTCAGCGCTCCAGGGCGGGCAGGGGCGGCCTCGCTCACGTCGGGCAGCAGGCCCCTGCGGAACTCCAACTCCTTCGCCCGGTGCATGGTCACGACGACGGGCCCTGCCCGACCGCCTCGCGGGTCGCCTGTAGATCTCGTGGACCCCGGGAGGATCGGGGCCGGTCCCACCACGACCCCGGGCCGGCGCGAACCGGAGGAGCGGATCGGGCCGACTCCGGGCTGGAGCGGGCCGAGACCGGGGCCCGCCGATACGCGCCGATGCGCGTCCGATGCGGGAAATCTCCTCGCCGTGACCCGCCCGCGATCCTCGCGCGACATTCGGTATCCATATGTGACTCCATTGGGATCCGTCCGTGACGGGAAGACGATTCGCAGAAGGTAGGCTGGGCGGCCGCGCGCAAGAATTGCGTCACTCTGATCCTCCGCGGAGGACCGTCTGAAAACGGAGCGTGAATGACTGGGTTGTGGAAGGGGCGCCGGCCCCGCGGAACGCGGGCCCCGCTGCCCGGGATCCTGCTCGTCCTCCTCTCGGCGGCGCTCATTCTTCTTCCCGGACCCAATACGGCCCGCGCCAACACCCTCACACCGGTCGACGACGTCCTCAGCGCCGTCGGCGGGAACGTCTACATCTCGAGTACCCCCAACGGGGACACCGGGCAGTTCTGGGCGGACGGCGCCTGGCACGACTTCGCCGAACTCGACCCGGCCGACAAGAACACCCAGGACGGCCCGTCCGTGAGCATCGGCAACGGCTGGTACATCTCCTGGGACCACGCCAAGTACGGGGGGACCTACCTGGTGTGGCGCTACCCCGACGGCGGACAGCTGACCTACGCCGGCTCGACGTGGCCCGGGTTCAAGGTGAGGCTCAACGACATCGGCTACACCTCCACCGGGGAGAGGATCGACTCGATCATCGACTTCACCTCCGTGTACGCCTGGCAGGCCAACGGTCTTAACGAGCCCGGATGGTTCACGCCCTTCGAGATCTCCAGGATCTACGGCCCGCTCGCGGCGGCCGAGTCCAATGACGACGACGCGGCCGCCGTCGGCGTCGACTCCACCTTCACGACCACCCTGGTGAAGACGGGGACGGACACGCCCATCGACCCCGACAACCGGATGGACATCGTCTACTGGGACATCGACCAGCCGGTCCACCACACCCCCGACGGCGCGCGCACCAGGGACTTCGCCTCCGAGTGGCGCGAGGGCGTGCACCTGGTGAGCGGTTACAAGGACGAGGTGGTCATCGGCAGGAGCACCGACCTCATCGTGAGCGATGACAACACGTGGTTCAGATCGGGGGCCGAGGACCCCTCGGGCACGCCGACCAACCGCTCGACGATCGTCGCCAAGGCGGGCCCGCAGTACACCACCCAATGGCGGGGCGAGTCCTGCTCCACGGGCATCGGCTACGACTCGAAGGTCACCGTCTACCCCGAATGGACCGATCCCGTCAAGTCGCCGCCCCAGCAGATCAAGAGGCGCGGCGAGACCGCCTCCTTCGACATCACCCAGACGTTCCCCTACGTCGCCGACAGCAACCGGGCCGACTCGATCATCATGACGGACACCCTCGATGCGGCCCTCGACGCCTCGCAGGCGACCGTGACCGTCCGCAAGGACGGCGTCGACGTGACGGACAACTGGGATGTCCGCATATCCGGGCAGACCATTACGGCGACGGCGAAGAACACCGGCCACGGATACGCCGAGTCCGAGCACGTCTTCACCATCACCGCCCCGGTCTCCCCGACCGCCGACCTGTCCGAGTACGAGCGCGGAGATATCGGCTCCGACCGCTACTGGACATTCCCCAACACCGCGGCCATCACCATCAACGGCGTCGAGAAGAGGACCAACGCCGTCGACGTCCTCGTCCCCTACGAAGCCACCGGATCCATTCAGATCGGCGCCACCAAGAGGCTCCTCGGCGGAGTTCTCGCCGACGGCCAATTCGAGTTCGAGCTCAGGGACGCCGACGGAACCGTCCTGGACACCAGGACCAACGACGCCGACGGCGCCGTGACCTTCACGGACATCGAATACACCCAGGACGACATCGGCAAGACCCACACCTACACCATCGTCGAGAAGAACGACGCCGCACAGGAGTACGTCTACGACACCCACGCCGAGACCGTCACCGTCACGGTCGAGGACGCCGGCAAGGGCAGACTCACCGCGACCGCGGTATACGACGCCGACGGCGCCGTCTTCACCAACGAGCACAAGATCCCCCTCGCCCTCGTCAAGCGGTCCAGCGCCGGGGACTCGACCCTGGCGGACGCGCAATTCACCCTCTACGTCGACGACGGGGACGGCGTCTTCGACGACGACGACCAGCCCGCGACGGTCTACAGCGACCCGGGCCTGCACGACGCCATCCCCGGCGCGGTGGTGACCACCGGCGCCGACGGGCGGGCCGCCTGGCGGGGGCTGAGCGCGAACACCTCCTACTGGCTCCGCGAGACCCGCGCCCCCGCGGGCTTCAACCTCGATTCCACCCCCCACCCGATCGCCGTCTCCGAGCTCGGGGAGGTGACGACCACGGGCGCCGACGGCCAGACGGCCGCCCTGCCCGTCGTCGACGGGATCGCGACCATCACGATCGCCGACGACCCCATCCCCGCCCTGCCGCGCGCGGCGGGCCCGGGCACCACCCGCCTCGTCTTCGCCGGCGCCTTCCTCCTCGTCAGCGGAATCGGCGTCGCCCTGCTCCGACGCCGCCCGGCCCGCGATCCGAACCGGGGCTGACCCCGGCCCCGGCCCCCGACCTCCCGCGCCCGACTCCCCCGCACCGGGGGCGCCGGCGCGAGGCGGCTCAACACCGATCAAGACCCCTACACACCAGGAGGAAGAATGACAACCGATTCCGTCCGAAGGGCGGCGAAGCGCTGCGGTCCGGCACTGGCCCTCGCGGTGGCCGCGCTGTCGCTGGCGCCCCCGGCGGCCCTCGCGGCGCCGACCAGCCCCACCGACGTCGCCGACACCACCCTCACGGTGGGCGACCTGCTGCCGGGCGACACCGTGAGCGCCTACCTCATCGCCGACGCCGATATCGACGCCGCCAACAACCTCACCTACACCATGGCCCCCGGCCTGCCGGCGGCCTACGACACCATCGACGAGATCGCCGCCGTCGCCTCCGACGGAACCGCGTTCGTCCACGGCAGCGACATGCAGAACGCGGCGTCGGCCATCGCGGCGTCGCTGAGCGCTCCGGCCGCCACCGCCACCGCCGCCGGCGACTCGGCCCAGCTCTCGCTCGGCAGCGGCTACTACCTCGTCAGAGTGACCAGCACGAGCGGCCAGACGCGCGTCTACCAGAACATGATCGTCGACGCGACCCCGGCCGTGGACGGAGCCACCTACAAACCCCGCGAACTGGCCCCGGTGGACGTCAAGAAGACCGACGTCGCCATCGACAAGGGCGTCGGCGCGCAGTACGGGCAGTCCACGGACGCCTACAGCGTGGGCGACTCCGTCCCCTTCAGGGTCACCACCGCCGTCCCCTCCTACCCGGCCGACTCCAAGGACGCGACCTTCACCATCACCGACACGCCCTCGGCCGGCCTCGAGATCGACACCTCCTCCATCCAGATCAACGGGGTCGCCGCCGCCACGGGCGCCGACTACACGCTGACCGCCTCCCCCGCGGGCTACACGATCGCGTTCACCAAGGCCTACGTCCTGGCCCACCCCGGTGAACCGATCGTCGTGACCTACAACGCCGCGCTGACCTCGGCGGCCTTCTCCCACAGCGCCGACGACCTGACGGGCAACACCGCCAACGTCACCTTCAACCCCAACCCCTACGAGTCGACCACCGCCGGCCCCGCGGACAGGACCACGGTGCAGACCTACGGCTACGTCTTCAAGAAGACCGCGCCCGACGGGACGCCCCTGGCGGGGGCCGCCTTCACCATCAGGCTGACCAACGGCACCTCGGTGACCTCCACCTCGGACGCCCAGGGCTACGTGTACTTCGAGGACCTCGCCGCCGGCACCTACACCGCCGTCGAGACCACCATCCCCTCCGGCTACCAGAAGGCCCCCGACCAGACCTTCGAGCTGTCCAGCGCGACCGCCACCGCGGACAACCCCGCGACGGCCGAGACCGAGAACAACTACCTCGTGGCGACCCTCGACGTGCAGGACCCCAAGCTCCCCGCGCTGCCCATCACGGGCGCCGCCGGCGTCTTCCTGCTGGTCATGGTGGGCGCCGGACTCGTCGTCGTCGGATCCGTGCTCGGCCTGCGCTCCCGGAAGGAGCAGTAGCGGTTGACCCCGCGTTCGGGTCCGCCGCGCCCCCGCCACGCCCGGGCCGGGGGAGGACGGGCCGGGAAGGGCCGGGCCGGGGAACCGGCCCCCGGGCCGCATCTGCGCCGCGGCCGGGCCGGGGGGCGCTCGTCCTGCCCGGCCCGGCCCGAGCCGTCGTCCGGCACGGGGCGGCGCCCCCGGCTGGGGCGCCCCCGGCTGCGGCGCCTGATCGCCCTCGTCATCGTGCTGACCGGCGGCGCCCTCGCGGGCTACCCCTTCGTCAGCAGCTGGATGAACCAGCGCGCCCAGGACGAGGTCGCCCACACCCAGCAGCAAATCGTCGCCTCCGCCTCCCCCGCCCGGCTGGAGGAGGCCAGGGCCGCGGCGACGTCGTACAACGCGCGCCTGCTCGACGGGAGCGCCCACGTGGTCGACCCCTTCGACGCCGGGGACGCCCGCCCCGGCGGCGAGGAGTACGAGCGCGTGCTCAACCTGGCGGGGGACGGGACGATGGGGGAGCTGATCATCCCCGCGATCGGCGTGGACCTGCCGATCTACCACTACACCGACGAGAACTCCCTGTCCCGCGGGGTGGGGCACGTCGTCAACACGTCGGTGCCCATCGGCGGGGCCTCGACCCACACCGTGCTCGCCGGTCACACGGGACTGCCCACCGCGACCATGCTCGACCGGCTCGACGAGCTCGCCTCGGGGGACTGGTTCATCATCCGCGTCCTGGGCGAGGACCACGCCTACCGGGTGTACTCCACCGAGGTCGTGCTCCCCGAGAAGGTGGAGAGCCTGTCGGTCGAGCGCGACCGGGACCTCGTCACCCTGGTCACCTGCACGCCCTACGGCGTCAACACCCACCGCCTGCTCGTCCACGCCGAGCGCACCGACCTGCCCGCGCAGTGGACGTCGTCGGACGCCGCGGTGCGCTCGGTGGTCCCCTCGGCCGCGGCGCAGCCCCGCATGTGGCGGGCCGCGCTCGCGGGGGCGGCCGCGGCCGCGGGCATCATCCTCACGGCGTACGCGATCCTGCGCCTGGCGTCCTCCCGCGGGGCGGGGCGCACGGGCGGACGCCCCGATCGGCCGGGCTGATCGCGCCGGGCACGGCTCCCGGGCCGCCCGCTCCGGCCGGGCCGCCCGCGTCATCCGGGCCCGCCATCATAATGACGAGTAGTATCGCCGTATCGGAGTAATACGACTATACTCTTCGCCATAAGGAACGGAGATGCGCATGGCCGGGTACAGGATCGACCGTCAGATCACGGAACTCGGCGGGCACATCCACGGGTGGCGCATGGTCCTGGGCCTGACCGCCCAGCAGGTGGCCGAGCGCGCGGACATCACGCGCGACACCCTGCGCAAGATCGAGTCGGGCAATCCGAACGTCAGCTTCAACAGCGTCGCCCAGGTGCTCCGCGCGCTCGGCCTGCTCGACCGGGTCGTCGACGCCGTCGACCCGCTGAACAGCGACATCGGGCGCCTGCGCGCGGACCGGCTGACCAGGAGGCGCGCACGATGACCGCCGTCGAGGTCTTCATTGATGCCGCGGGCGCCCCCCGCCTGGTCGGCCAGGCCCGCGTCGCACGGGCGCGGGGCCGAGTCTCCACGACCTTCCTGTACGACCCCGCCTATCTCGCGGACGGCGGGGCGAACCTCGATCCGGCGCTGCTGCTGGCGCCCGGCGCGCAACATCAGGACGGCCTTGTGCGGGCCTTCGCCGACAGCGCTCCCGACCGCTGGGGGCGCAATCTCATTCGGAAGGCCGAAAGGTCCCGCGCCCGTGAGGAGGGTCGAGTCCCCCGTCGGCTGGACGACCTCGACTTCCTCCTGGGCGCCGGCGATGACACCCGTCAGGGCGCGTTGCGCTTCCGGCTCCTCGGCCACGACGAATTCCTGGGCGAACCCTCGCGCATCCCCCGGCTCATCGCACTGCCGGAGCTCCTGCGCGCCAGCGACGAGCTGGCCTCCGACGACGACCCCTCGGACGCTCTCAAGCGGCTTCTGGACACGGGGACGACCGGATTGGGCGGCGCCCGGCCCAAGGCCTCGGTGCGGCTCGACGACGGCGGCCTCGCGATCGCCAAGTTCCCGCACGCCGGAGACTCGTGGGACGTGATGGCCTGGGAGGCCACCTCGCTCGATCTGATGGAGGAGGCCGGCATCCGCACGCCCCGGCGTCGGCTCACCCGGGTGGGGGACCGGAGCGTGCTCATCCTGCGGCGCTTCGACAGAACGAGCACGGGAGCGCGCATCGGCTACATCAGCGCCATGACCGCCGTCGGCTCCTCCGACGGCGAGCAGCGCGACTACGCCGACATCGCCGAGGCGATGCGCGACCTGTCACGTTCGCCCCGGCAGGACCATCGCGAGCTCTACGACCGGGTCGTCGCCGGCGTCGCCCTCGGCAACACGGACGATCACCTGCGCAACCACGGGTTCCTCGCCGACCGCGGCGCCTGGAGGCTCAGCCCGGCGTTCGACGTGAACCCGAGCCCCGACCCGCTTCGCAGCCGCTCGACCTCGATCATGGGGGCCGATACGATCCCCGACGAGATCGAGGGGCTCCTCGTCCTGGCCGAGGACTGCGGCCTGACCGTGCGGGCCGCGCGAAGGCGGATGAGCGACATCGCGGCGTCCCTGGCGCACTGGCGGGAGAGGGCGAGGTCGAACCGGATCCCCGAGCGCGAGATCGTCATGATGGCCGAGTCCATCGGGCCGCGCCTGGAGGCCGTGGCCCGCGCCGGGCGCGGCGCCGTCTGAGCCGGGACCCGGTGCCGGGGCGGGAGCCGTGGCCGCCCGCCGTCTCCGGCAGGCCGCCCGGACCCGGTGCCGGGGAGGGGAGCGCGGGCGCAGCCGGTTCGGCCCCTCACCGTCCCCCCGGGCCCGGCCTCCGGGGACGGGAACGGGGTAGGGTCGTGCCCCCGACGTCGTCAACGAGAGGCGGTGCGCATGCGCCCCCGCGACCCGAACCCCGCGCCGCTCATCACCGCGGCCGAGCTCGCCGGACTCCTCCTCGCCCCGCCCGCCCGGCCGGTCGTCCTGGACGTGCGCTACCCCGGCATCGGGCTGCCCGACGACGGCTACGACCAGTACCTCGCCGGGCACGTGCCCGGGGCCGCCTACGTGTCCCTCGACGACGCGCTCGCCGCCCCGCACGTCCCGGGCGTCACCGGACGCCACCCGCTGCCCGAGGCCGCGGTCCTCCAGGCCGCCATGCGGGCCGCCGGGGTGAGCGCGGCGCGCCCCGTCGTCGTCTACGACGACTGGCGCTCCATCGCCGCCGCCCGCGCCTGGTGGCTCCTGCGCTGGGCCGGCCACGACGACGTCCGCGTCCTCGACGGGGGCTGGCGCGCCTGGCGGGCGGGCGGCGGCGACGTCGAGACCGGCGAGATCCGCCCCGAGCCCGGCGACCTCGTCGTCGAGCCGGGAGGACGCGCCGTCGTCGACGCCGAGGGGGCGGAGCGGATCGCGGCGACGGGGGTCCTGCTGGACGCCCGCCCCGCCAACCGCTACCGCGGCGAGGACGAGACGATCGACCCCGTCGCCGGCCACATCCCCGGCGCCCGCTCGCTGCCGGCCCTCAGTCTCATGGCCGACGACGGCCGCTTCCTTCCCGTCGAGCGGCTCGCCGAGCGCTTCGGGGCCGTCGGGGTGCGCGGCGGTGCCGGAGAGTGCGGCGGCGAGGGGCTCGGCGGAGGGCGCGACGGCGGAGTGCGCGGCGTCGGGATCTACTGCGGCTCCGGCCTCCAGGCCTGCCACGTGGCGCTCGCGGCCGCGGCCTGCGGCGCCGCGGCGGACCCGGCCGTCTACGCGGGCTCGTGGAGCGAGTGGATCACCGATCCGGCCCGGCCCGTCGCCCGCGGGGCGCGGCCCGAGGGGGAGGCGGACGGCGCGATGAACGGCGCGACGGCCGATGCGGCGGATAGTGCGGTGGACAGTGCCATGGGCGGCGCGGCAGTCCGTGCGGCGAATGGCGCGGCGGGCGAGGGGGCCGGTGTGCCCGAGGTCGTGACGCTGTGGCGGCCGACCGGGCCGGAGGAGATGGAGCTGGTCCGCGCCGGCGGCTCGCGCAGGTGGCCGCCGCGGCTCGCGGAGCAGCCGATCTTCTACCCCGTCCTCAATGAGCAGTACGCGACGAAGATCGCGCGGGACTGGAATGTCCCGGCCTCCGGCGTCGGATATGTCACGCGGTTCGACGTCGAGGCCGAGTACCTCTCGCAATTCCCGGTGCGACAGGCCGGTGGAAGGGATATTCTCGAGTACTGGATTCCGGCCGATCGCCTCGAGGAGTTCAACGACCACATCGTCGGTAATATTGTGGAGGTGGCCAAGTTCGAACTCGTCGACGGAGAGGTGGTGGAGCGCCGGTGGGATCGCGACTCGGCGTCATAATTCGCAGCGAGAACGGGTGGGAACTGTACTACGACCTGGGCGGAGTGGGTGCACGGCCTCCTCTGGCTCGCCCGAGTCGATCCGGCTACCGCTTATCGAGGCGGGCAGCGCCCTCAGACGTTCACCCGACGGCACCAAATTCATCAGCCCTTGGGACGAGTTCCGGCCCGCGTTCGCGTGCCAGCTGGTCCGGCTCCCGGAGCCCGCTATGGCGATGCGGCGTCGAACCGCCCCTTATGAGTTACTGCGCATTTCCCGCCAGAAATATTCCAGGGCTGGCCGGGGATCGGCGTGATGGTGCGAGAGGGTTCGGGACGATGCGAGACGGTACAGTCCTCGCGCCCATCCTTCCCCGTCAGTGCGCCGGTGCCCGCCCCTGAGTGTAGTTTTTAGTGAGAAGAAGGAGCCTCCGTCTCACCGCACACTTGTTTCCACTGGTCGGAGTTGGAACAGGCTTGTATTACTATCGTACTCTCCCACTTCGGCGACGATGTGGAGGTTCATTCCAACGGGAACGCTCTCCGGTGCGTTGTCGGCAGGAAAATGGAAGTCGTAGTAGCCAATATCAGAGAATTGGAAATTTGGACCCAGTGCGCTGTCTGGATCGAAGTCGCCCGCAGACAGCAGGTAGGTGAAACGGGTTCGTGTTGATCCGTAAGGGGCGACATCCACGACGCAGCCGTCAAATTCGATTATCTGTCCTTTGTGGTTGTTGGCGAAAGCGGAGACAGACGGGTCGTCCGGATCCTTTAGGGACAGTAGGTTCGCCAGGTCGGGATTATTTTCTGCAGTTAGATTTTCCGGCGTCTGTGCCGGTGTCGGAGTAGAGGGCTCATCCTTGGGCGTTGGTGCGACAGAAGCTTGCGTATTCGAGGGTGAAGTCGGTTGAGGTGCCGGAGTTCCTGCAGCTTCGGACGGAGTCGACTCTCCCGAAGGGAAAGTATGATAGCGGATGATCACTGGTGTGCCGGGGTCGAACTTATCGTCTTTGGTGAAATCCGAGTCGCCAGCGATTAGCACATCCTCCACTTCGCCGTCGGAAGTCAGCCATCCGAGGACGAGGTCCGTGATTGCCTCGGTCTTGATGTTAGTGAATCCTGCGCTCTCGAAGCGGGTGACCATGTCTTTATAGTCCTTACCCTCGAGTTCCGATGATGAAATCGGAGGACTGATCTGCCTGTAAGAGTCGCCGCTACTGCAGGCAGTGACTGGAATGAAGATAAGTAGGGCCACTAATATAAAGGTTGTTCGCCGCAGGCCAGGGTATGTTGAATGAATAAGCACGCTTGTCTCCTTGGCGGGTACCGGGGGGGCTGGGAAGTGGCGCTTCTCAGTAAGTATGTGCGAGAGCGCTGCTCGCATGGATGATTCTAATGCGCCCCCACCAAGTCGGCAGTGTGAGGTAGGTAACTGAAGGGCGTGTTGACGTGGCCCTGAAGCGGTCGATCCTCCAGGTTCGGACCGATCCCGCCGACCACTACGGCTGGTCCTGTCCGCCGCCCGGACCTACTTGCGAGCGCGAGCGGATCCACATGGACGTTCTCCTTGCGGCGCTCGGGTCGGCCTCGGCGCCGTGCTCAGTCGGTGATGACCGCGGTGAGGGCGATACCGTCGACCATGGTGGCGTCCCCCTGGAAGCTCGTGATTCGGTCCTCAATGTCAGCCAGCACCTCGGAGCGGCGGGTGAGAACGGAGACCTTGCTGCCGTTTTCGAACGTGTTCGCCAGGATGTGATGCCCGGTCGGGCCAGTGGCGGGCGGTCCGGCGGCTCAAAAAGGTGGTCGGCGCGTGACTTTCGGGTGCGCGGCGGTTCCTGCGCTCATGGGGGATGGCGTCATTGACGCCTTTCTCACCGGGAGCGGCGACCCAGGGGCCGGTGCGGTGGGGGCGGTCTCCCGCGGGGTTCGGATGAGGTTCGGACTCCCGGCGGGGGTCTGGCGGAGGGGTTGCTGCCGGGCGGGTCGGGGTCTTCCCGGACCGGTTGCGGGGGAGTTGCGGCCGGGGCTGTTTTCAGGCGGGGCGCCTGGGGTTCTTCCCGGCCCGTGCGGGGGTGCTGCACATTGGAGGGCGGCTCCCGCGCGGGCCGGTTCGGGGTTTTCCGCGTGATTCCGGGGTTCTTCTAGAATGTCGGTTTTCAGTGGACGGGCTCCCATGTGCAGAGCGGGCCCCTCTGCACATGGGAGGATTTCAACGGCGTTGAGCGCCGGGGAGTTTTCGCATGATTCCGCCGATCCGTCGCTGGTCGGCCCCGATCGAATGTGCAACACCGCCCCCCGCCGCCCTGCCGCCCCGATGCCGCGCACCCGGGCCCGGCGGCCCGACCTCGACACCACGGACCCGCACCCGCCCTCCCGCACCATCGCACCGCCCCCGACCGATCCCGGGATCCCTCCGGCGAGAAAGGCTCAATGACGCTATTCCCCGGACGCGCAGGAGCCGGTGCACACCCGACAGTTACGCGCCGGCCACCTTTTCCGCGCCGCCAGCGCCCCCGGACCGCGACGGCGGGCCCACAGGACAGGAGATCGTCCCCGCGCGGGCCCGGTGATGCTGACCAGGACGACGCCGTCGGCGGCGGTGGTCTTGATCGTCCCCGCGCGGGCCCGGTGACGCCCCCAAACCGCGACGACGGGGATTGCCGGAGGCCCCGCCGCTCCCGGCCGCCATTGACCGGGTCCGAACAGTGACGGAGGGGAGTTCAGTGCTCGTCGTCGAGGACCTCGACCTCGACCACCCCGTCCACCATGGACAGGACCGACAATAGGTCGGAGACGTCCTTCTTGCCGCTGACCCGCACGTCGACGACGGCGCCCTTCCAGTCCCTGCGCGTCACCTGGCGGCTCGCCGTCACCATGGTCTCGAAGCCCATCTCGGAGGCCTTGACCAGGATCGTGCGGAGGAGCCCCCTCCCGTCGGCGTACGTGATCCGCAGCCTCCCCTCGGAGCCCCGGTGGATGAGTCGGCGGATGACGGGCGTCAGGGCGAGGACGGCCACGAAGTACAGCGCGACGACCAGGGCGGCGACGGTGATCATCCCCGTCCCGCACGCCATTCCGACGGCGGCTGCCACCCAGATCGCGCTCGCCGTCGTCAGGCCCCGGACGCTGTCGTGCCCGAAGAAGATCACCCCCGCGCCGATGAAGCCGATCCCCGAGACCACCTGCGCGGCGATCCGCGACGCGTCCCAGCGCATATTGCCCGTGAGCGCCGACGGCGCGCCGTACAGCGACACCAGGGTGAACAGGTAGCTCCCCAGCCCCACGAGGACGTGGGTCCTGATCCCCGCGTCCTTGCGGTGCACCTCGCGCTCCAGCCCGATGAGGCCGCAGAAGAGCAGGACGAAGAGGGCGGACACGGCCTCCCCGGCGGATGGCATGTGGAACAGGTCCATGTGGGCTCGCTTTCGCAGCTGCACGACGACGCTCGACGCGGCGAGCCTACGCGTCGCCCGCCCCGCACGGGGTGCAGCGGGTCCCGGGCGCCGCCGCGAGTCGGGGCTGCGCCCGTCCGGGGAGCGCCGCAGTCCGGGGGACGGAGGAGGACCCGTCCGGTGGCGCCGGTTCGAAGGAGAGTCGCCAGCCCGGAGGGAATGGTCCGCTGAGGAGGACAATCGCGGTGTGCGCATCACCGGCATCGACCACATAGTCCTCACCGTCGCCTCCGTCGAGGCCTCCGTCGACTTCTACTCGCGCGTCCTGGGGATGGACGTCGTGACCTTCGGGCGGGGGCGCACCGCGCTGCGCCTGGGCGACCAGAAGATCAATCTCCACCCCGCCGACGCCCCGATCGCCCCGCACGCCGACCGCCCCGCCCCCGGCAGCGCCGACCTGTGCCTCGTCGTCGTCGGAGGGATCGACGCCGCGGCCGCGCGCCTCGCCGACTGCGGCGTCCCCGTCGAGCTCGGCCCCGTCGACCGGGCGGGCGCGCTCGGCCCCATCCGCAGCCTCTACGTGCGCGACCCCGATCGCAACCTCGTCGAGCTCGCCTTCTACGACGGGGCCTGACTCGCCCTCCGCGGCGGGACCTGGGAGGCTTGGCGCATGCGACTCGTCATTGGCGCCCCGGGCAACGGAACCGTGCTGAAGGATGCGATCAAGGAGCGGTTGGCCGTCGACCGGCGCGTGAGCTCCGTGGTTGATCTGTCTGCGCCGGGTATCACCTACCCGGAGGTCTCCTTCCGGGCCGGCCGGGCGATTGCCGAGGGGGAGGCCGATCGCGGCATCCTCATCTGCGGCACCGGCGTGGGCACCGCCATCGCCGCGGGCAAGGTCCCGGGCGTGCGGGCCGCGACCGCCCACGATCTGATCACCGTGCGAGGCTCGGTGGAGAACTACGACGCCCAGATCCTGTGCATGGGCCAGAACGTCATCGCGGCGCCCGCGGCCTGGGCGCTCATCGACATCTGGCTCGACCTGCGCCACGACCCCACGAGCGACTACGGCCCCAAGGTCGGCGAGATCGAGGCCTACGAGGCCCGCCGCGCCTGAGCCCGGGGCCCGCCGCGCCTGAGCCCCGGGCCCGCCGTCGGCCCTACTGCGCGGGCCTTGCGGGGACGGCCCGCGCGGGTGCGCAGATGCGGGTGTCGAAGCGCGTGCTCGCCAGGCGGCGCTCCGCCCAGGTGATCGTGTCCAGGACGGCGCGCGCCGTGTAGGCCCGCCGCCCGGCCCCGATCGACTCCGTGGTCAGGATGCCCGCGGCCCGCAGGGTCTCCAGGCCCCGGGATGCGGCCGTGCGCGAGACGCCGTAGATCCTCGACGCCGTCGCGATGGTGAGGACCGGGGCGCCCGGCAGCCCCTCCAGGATCCGCAGGGCCGCCGAGTCTCTCCGCGGTGCCCGGCCGCCGCCCTCGCGGGCGATCCACTTCTGGAGACTCTCATTCCACTCCTCCCGTACGCCCGCCAGCTCGGTGGAGATCCTCTCCGCCTGGTCGCAGGCCAGTACGACGGCCTCGAGGAAGAACGAGATCCACGCGTCGCGGCCGCCGGGCCCGTCCGGATCGTCCGACTTTCCCAGTCCGCCCGGCCCGCCCGGATCGCCCAGCGCGTCCGGCCCGTCGGGGCCGGCGGCGTCCGGTCGGTGCGACTCGGCGTCCGGCCCGCCGGGGTCCCCCGCTTCGCGGAAGCGGGACAGCGCCTCGACGTACTTGCCGCTCAGCGTCGACAGGACCAGGCTCGTCGGCAGAATCATGCCGGCGAGGAGCCCCCGGCGCGTCAGCACCGTGTGGATGAGCGCCCGCCCCACCCGGCCGTTGCCGTCCGCGAAGGGGTGGATCGTCTCGAACTGGGCGTGCACGAGCGCCGCCTGGATGAGCGGGGCATGGGTGGCGCCGTTGAGGTACGTCAGCAGATCCGCGACGAGATCCGGCACCAGCTCGGGCGGCGGCGGCACGAAGTCGGCGTCCAGCGGGTGGTAGGAGGAGCCCCCCACCCAGTTCTGGGTGGAGCGGATGCCGTGGTGCTCGGGGGAGTCGGGCAGCAGGCTGCGGTGGAGGGCCAGCAGACGGTCGGCGGTCACCGGTCGTGCGCCGGAGAGCTCCTCCACCGCCGCGCGCACGAGCGTCACATTGCGGGCGACGGCGCGGGCCTGCTCGCTCAGCCCCCTGACCTCCTCCTGCTGCGCCAGCTCGGCCAGGGCGACCCTGTGGGCCGACGGCGCCACCCCCTCGATCCGGGAGGAGGCGATCGCCTCGCTGCGCAGGAGGAACCGCGCGATCCCCGCCATGTCCGGCAGGGCGCCGAGGGCCCGCACGCGCGCCTCCGCCCGGGCCGCCAGCGCCTCGGTGCCCGGACTCAGGACCAGGGCGGCCCCCACCAGGGGGTCGGGAACGTACGCCCGGTACTCCCCGGAGCGCCGGTCCCGGCGGCGCAGGCCGCCCTCGTGCGTGTTCTCCCAGAAGCGGGTGACCCACCGTCCCATCAATCCTCCTCAAGATGTTGCACAAAGTGTCGTACAACAGTCGATCATCACACGTTAGTGATTAACGTGTCATGGACTCGGCCGGAGCGCCACCCTGGCCGAAGGCGGGGTCGAATCGTCCGGTGCGGTGCGGGTCCGGTCGGGGACCGGGGCGGTGTCGAGGGGTGCGGTCGTGGCGGCACAAATTGGTCCGGCTGCGCCTCTCCCGGGGTCCGCGACGGCGCGAGTTGTCCAAATCTGCCGCAAAGGCCCCGATCGAGCCGGAGCGCCGGAAGAGAATCGTTGATATTCCGCGCTTCTTCTCGCGGCCGATCCGGTCGTGGGACGCCTTTGTGGCAGATTCGGACACGCTCCCGCCTGGGTTCGTCCCAGGAGCCCCACGCGCCCCACCATGAT
>ERZ772993.428-NODE-428-length-20586-cov-4.186986_pt1 | contig 20586 bp, 22 predicted proteins | sample MGYA00580670_ERZ772993 | MGnify/ENA primary metagenome ERZ772993 (study PRJEB29015, sample SAMEA2737936) | human oral metagenome | biome: human oral; feature: human-associated habitat; material: dental | place: China | collected 2136 ... | reverse complement strand
ATGTATCACGGTGAATGTGGGGAAAACCAGGGGAACGGGTGCAGAAGAGCAAAGGATTTGTCTTTTCACGTATTCTTCTGCTATAATGATACAGGCACTTCTGGAAGGAGGCAGCTTTTGGAGATTGCATATTTATTGAACAGCGGCTTTGCCGTGCGGCTTTCGCGCACTTTGCTCGTCTTTGACGACTACCTCGACCCCGCGCAGGCGGTTGAGAGTCTCTTAGCGGGGGCGGAGCGCGTGTATTTCTTTGTGTCGCACGCGCATTTCGATCACTTCGACGCGCATATCCTCGACTATGCGTCCTCGGTCACGCGCTACGTCATGGCGGCGGAGATTCGGCGCACGAAGCGCGGCAAGCGGTTTCCCGCGGAAAAGACGGTCTATCTTGAAAACTACAGCCACTATGAGGAAGAGGGGCTTCGCGTCGATACGTTTGACTCGACGGACACGGGCACGTCGTTTCTCGTGGAGGTCGAGGGCGTGCGCATCTTCCATGCGGGAGACTTCAACTGGTGGCATTGGAAGGGCGATACGGAGGAGAACAACAAGTTTGCACGAAACGGCTTCATGAAGCAGATGAAGAAGCTTGACGGGCTGACTGCTGACGTCGCATTCTTCCCTGTCGATGGGCGGCTTGAGGAGTTCGCCGACATCGGCGCGAAGGAGTTCTGCGCGCGCACGAACATCAAGGCTCTCGTGACGATGCACAGCGTCGGCTATCCGGCATGGCGGCCGGCGGCGGACTTCTTCGCTGAAGGGCGTGCCGTGCCGTATTGGACGCCGCTCGAAGCGGGGGAGAGGCGGCGCTGGACGGCGGAAGGAGGATTCACACGATGAAGAAGGCTCTCGTTTTTTTGCTGGCGACGTTCGTCCTCTTTACGACGGGCTGCTCGGCGGCAGGCATGAATGACAAGGATAAAGGAGCGAAAAAAATGGCAAATCCTATTGCAGTTTTTGAGACAAATCATGGCACGTTTGAAATCGAGCTTTTCGAGGACAAGGCGCCGATCACAGTGAAGAATTTCATCGACCTTGCGGAGAAGGGCTTCTACGACGGCTTGATCTTCCACCGCGTGATCGACGGCTTCATGATCCAGGGCGGCGATCCGAACGGCATGGGCACGGGCGGTCCCGGCTACACGATTCCCGATGAGTTCCATAAGGATCTGAAGCATGACAGCGAGGGCGTGCTGTCGATGGCGAACGCAGGGCCGAATACGGGCGGCTCGCAGTTCTTCATCACGCTCGCGGCGACGCCGTGGCTCGACGGGCATCATTCGGTCTTTGGCAAGGTCGTCAAGGGCATGGATGTCGTGCGCGAGATCGGCAAGGTTGACACGGATTTCCAAGACAAGCCGCTCGCGAAGGTCGTCATGGAAAAGGTCACGATCCGCCGTGAGGAAAAGGACTGAGGTGAAGGCGTTCACCTACATGCTCGTCTGCGCGGACGGCACGCTCTACACGGGCTGGACGAACGATTTGGAGAAGCGTCTCGCCGCGCACAACGCGGGCAAGGGCGCAAAGTATACGAGGAGCCGCTGTCCCGTGCGGCTCCTTTATTATGAGGAGTTTGCAGAAAAGAGCGAGGCGCAGCGCCGCGAGTGCGAGATCAAGCGACTGCCGCGTGAAAAGAAGATCGCGCTTGCCGCGCATTTGCCGCAGGCGGGGCTTGGCGTCGCGCTTTCGGCTGAAGCGGGGATTTTTAGCCGTAGCCTTCATTGACAAGGCGCGGCTTGCTACCTATAATGATAGGATATACGGGGCAGTATCAGACGGCACTTCTTTTTGCAGGGCGGCCGGGCGCGGAGCGTGCTTGGTGAGCCTGTTCGCGGAGGAGTGCCAAGTGCCGGGAAAAGGGGAATTTTGATGGCAGAAAAGCGTGTAATGCTGACGGAAGAGGGCTACAAAAAGCTGCAGGAGAAGCTCGACTATTTGAAGAGCGTGCGGCGCATCGAGGTATCGGAGCGACTCAAGGCGGCGATCGCGCTCGGCGATCTCTCGGAAAACTCGGAGTACGACGACGCGAAGAACGAGCAGGCGTTCCTTGAGGGCGAGATCCTCGATCTTGAGGCGAAGATAAGAAACAGCGACATCATCCAGGGCGGCGCATCTTCCGACACCGTGCAGATGGGAAGCACCGTCGTCGTCAAGGATGTCGAGTTCGATGAGCAGGAGACGTATACGCTCGTCGGCTCGGCAGAGGCAGATCCGACGGAGTTCAAGATCTCGAATGAGTCGCCTGTGGGCGCAGCGATCATCGGCAAGAAGGTCGGCGATCGCGTCGACGTTCATGCGCCGGCTGGAATCATTCAGTACGAGGTTGTAGAAATCAAGTAAGCAAGCGATATATGAGTTAGGAGAGGAAATATTGGCTGAGAACAAGCAGCAGAATGCGGCGCAGAAGGAAGATCTGAACGATCTCATGCGCGTGCGCCGCGAGAAGATGGAGAAGTTCCGCGAGATGGGCGTTGCGCCCTTTGGACATCGCTACGAGGTCACGCGCCATGCGGACGAACTGCTCGCGGAATTCGCCTCGCTCGGCGAGGAGGCGGAGAGCGAGACGGAGGTCAGCATCGCCGGGCGTCTGATGGCGATCCGCGGTCATGGCAAGGCGAGTTTCGCCGTGCTCATGGATCTTTCGGGCAAGATTCAGATCTATTTCAAGCTCGACGTTCTGGGCGAGGAGAAGTACAAGGAGTTCAAGCTCTTAGACATCGGCGACATCATCGGCGTGCGGGGCATCGTCTTTCGCACGCGGCGCGGCGAGCTCACGGTGCGCGTCGACGACTTCACGCTTCTCTCGAAGTCGCTGCGCCCGCTTCCCGAAAAGTTTCACGGGCTGAAGGATGTGGAAATGCGCTACCGCCAGCGCTACGTCGATCTCATCATGAATCCTGAGGTCAAGGATACGTTCATCGCGCGCACGAAGATCATCCAGTCGATTCGCCGCTACCTCGACGAGCGCGGCTTCCTCGAAGTGGAGACGCCCGTGATGTCGACGATCGCGGGCGGTGCGGCGGCGCGTCCCTTCGTGACGTATCACAACGCGCTCGACATGAAGCTCTACCTGCGCATTGCGACGGAGCTGAACCTCAAGAGGCTCATCGTCGGCGGCTTGGAGCGTGTCTACGAGATCGGGCGCATCTTCCGCAACGAGGGCATCGACGTGCGCCACAACCCCGAGTTCACATCCATTGAGATTTATCAGGCGTATGCCGACTATAACGATCTCATGGACGTGACGGAGGGGATATGCTGCCAGGCCGCGAAGGACGTGCTCGGTACGACGGCGCTGACCTACGAGGGTACGGAGATCGACCTCTCGAAGATTCGCCGCGTCAGCATGAACGACGCAGTGAAAGAGGCGACGGGCAAGGACTTCATGAGCGCCCAAACCGTCGAAGAGGCGCGTGCCATGGCGGATGCGATCGGCGTCGCCTACGAGGAGAAGCACGGCATCGGCGGCATCTTGAACGAGGCGTTCGAGGCGAAGGTCGAAGAGTCCCTGATTCAGCCGACGTTCATCACGGGTCATCCGACGGAGATCTCGCCCTTGGCGAAGCGCAATCCCGAAGATCCGCGCATCACCGACCGCTTTGAGTTCTACGTCTACGGGCGCGAGCTTGCGAACGGCTTCACGGAGCTCAACGATCCGATCGATCAGAAGGAGCGCTTCTTGGAGCAGGTGAAGCAGCGCGAAGCCGGCGACGACGAGGCGCATCCGATGGACAGCGACTACATCACGGCGATGGAGTATGGCCTGCCGCCGACGGGCGGCCTCGGCATCGGCATCGATCGTCTCGTGATGCTCCTGACGGACAGCCCGTCGATCCGCGACGTGCTCTTCTTCCCGCACATGCGTCCTGAGGCCGCATCGCGTGCGCAGGAGAGTGCGGCGGAGTAACAGAGCGAAGTGCAGATGTTTTCACAAAGAAAGAAGGCTGATTGCATGAATATGAACGGAGTGCCGGAAGTCTCTTCGCGTCCGCTGAAGATGCGTTCGCAGGCGGAGGTCAAGGCGCAGTACGAGGTGAAGATCAAGAAGTACAACGAGCTGATGCAGGCGCAGGGCGACCACCGCGAGCAGCGCATGGAGCTGTATGCGGAGATCAAGTTGCTCGGCTGGGTTCTCGGCAAGAAGGAAAAGACGATCATCGACGACCTCGGTTCGCATCACATCAATCGCTAGCCAAGGGTGGAAGAACATAGAGAACTGCTGTACGAAGGTGTGCGGCAGTTCTTTTTGTGTGCAGTTGATATGAAAAAATGATTGGGAAATCGCCTCGTTTTCTGTGATATAATTAAGGGAGTGAAATTAGGAGAAGTGTGCTATAATAAGTAGGAATGCCAAAAATAGGCACTTGGTATGGGGGAATTCATTGCAATGATTTATATGAAGGATGTTTCCAAGGTTTATGACAACGGCACGGTGGCGCTCGACCATGTGAATGTCAGGATCGAGAAGGGGGATTTCGTCTTTCTCGTGGGGGCGAGCGGCGCGGGAAAGTCGACCTTCGTGCGCATGCTGCTCCGGGAGATCCTGCCGACGAGCGGCAAGCTGCGCGTCAACGGGCACGATATGATGAAACTTCGCCCGAAGGATGTGCCGTACATGCGGCGCGGTCTCGGCGTGATCTTCCAGGACTATCGCCTTTTGCCTGACAAGACGGTCTATGAGAATGTGGCGTTCGCGATGCGCGTGATCGAGGCGCCGCGCCAGATGATCCAACGCCGCGTGAACGCCGTGCTCGACGTGGTCGGGCTGCGGGACAAATACCGCAACTTCCCCTCGCAGCTTTCAGGCGGCGAGCAGCAGCGCGTAGCGATCGCGCGCGCCATCGTCAACGATCCTGCGATCCTCATTGCGGACGAGCCGACGGGCAATCTCGACCCTGAGACGAGTTGGGATATCATGGATATCTTCAAGCGTATCAACGCAGCAGGTACGACGATCGTCATGGCGACGCATGACAAGGGCATCGTCGACACAATGCAGCGCCGCGTGGTCGCCATTGAGGGCGGTCACATTGTACGTGATGAGATGCGCGGAGGGTACGGATATGAAGATTAGGACCGCCGAATACTATGTCCAGGAGGTCTTTCGATCGCTGCGCCGCAACAACTGGATGACATTTGCCGCTGTCGGCACAGTTGCAGTCTCGCTCTTTATCCTCGGTGTGTTCCTTATCCTCGCGCTCAATATGAACCGCGCGGCATCTCTCCTTGAGTCACAGGTACAGATCAGCGTCTATATGAAGGATGATCTCTCCGAGGATGCGGAGGAGGAACTGGGAACGCAGATTCGTGCCTTGCAGGGGATTGAGTCGGTCAAATATGTGAGTCGTGAGGAGGCGCGTAAGCGTCTGTCCGAGCGGCTTGGTGAGCAAAAATATCTGCTGGATGCACTGGGGGACAAGAATCCACTCCCCAATGCTTATGAGGTGACGGTACGCCAGCCGGACATGGTCGAGACGGCGGCGAAGCAGATCGAGCGCATGAACGGTGTGGAGTCGGCGAAATATGGTCAGGATGTGGTGGAGCATCTCTTTGATATCACGCGTCTTGTACGCATCTTCGGCGTCCTGCTCATTCTCATGCTCGGCGGCGCGACGGTCTTCATCATTGCGAATACGATCCGTTTGACGGTCTTTGCGCGGCGGCGGGAGATCGCGATTATGAAATACGTCGGTGCGACGGATGAGTTCATCCGCTGGCCGTTCGTGCTTGAGGGCATTGTGCTCGGCTGCATCGGCGGCATGATTTCGGCATTCGTCCTGCGCAGCTTCTATGCCGGGGTGGCGAACAAGGTCTACGATACGCTGGCGTTTTTCCCGCTTATTCCGCAGTCTCCGTTCATGACGTACGTGAGCATTGTCATCGTGCTGCTCGGCATGGCGATTGGTGCGGTGGGTGCATGGGTGTCGCTCAAGCGTTTCCTGAAGGTGTAATCGATGAAATCAGCAATGCAAAAGACGGTTGCCGCTCTCGTTGTCACTGCGTTTTTTACGGCAGGGCAGGGAGCGGCGGCAACGCTTGAGGAGGAGCGCGACAGCTACGACGCGCAGGTTGAGGAACTGGGGCGGCAGAGTGATGAGCTCGCCGGCAAGATCGATTCGCTCTCCGAGCAGAAGCGTATTCTCGATGAGGAGGCGGGGGCAGCAATCGCCGAGCACAAGGCGCGTCGCGCCGAGCTCAATGCAACGCTCGAACGACTTGAGGAGAACGAGGAAAAACTTGTGGTCACGGAGCGTGACTACGACCGCAAGAGTGAGGCGCTGGGGCGGCGCGTGCGCGATATTTACATCAACGGACAGATCTCATACGTCGATGTACTCTTTGGTGCAAAGGATTTTTCGGACTTCCTGACGCGCATGGATCTCCTCAAACGTGTCATCAAGCAGGACTATGATCTCGTCCATGAGGTGCTCACGCAGCGCGATGCAATGCGTGCGCTGAAGGAAGAACTCGAAAAGGATCGGGCGGCGCAAGAGCCGCTCGAAAAGAAGGCGCGCGAGGCACGGCTCGCGATGGAGGAGAAGATCGAGGCGCAGCAGGCGCTCATCGATCAGATGAAATACGATAAGGAGACGATTGACCGCAAGCAGGACGAGTCCCGCGCAGCATCGGAACGCATTACGCGCATGCTGCAGCACAGCGGTCTGCGCAATCTCCCCGTACAGGGGTCGGGAGCGATGATCTGGCCGCTTGCGGGATCGATCACGTCGGATTTCGGCTGGCGCACACATCCAATCACGGGGGCACAGCGATTCCACAGCGGCATCGATATCGGCGGTGACTACGGCGATCCGATCTATGCGGCACAGGCGGGAACGGTCGAGTATGCGGGGTGGATCTCGGGCTATGGGAATGCCGTCATCATCAATCATGGCGGTGGAATCTCGACACTGTATGGACACTGTCAGTCGCTCGATGTGAGCACGGGACAGAGTGTCGCGCAGGGCGAGCTGATCGCCGAGTGCGGCTCCACGGGCAACTCGACAGGACCCCATTGCCACTTCGAGGTGCGCGTCAATGGCGAGCCGGTCAATCCGCTCGCATATTTGTAAACGAAAGAGAATATGAACAGAAAAAAACTAATTTTCATTGTCGTTTTGTCTGCACTTCTCGGGAGTATGCTGACCATGCTCGCGACGGGCGTACTTCTCCGCTCGGCGGGGCTGTATGCGGATGATGTGCTGCGCCTTTTCGGTGTGATGAAGTTCATTCAGGCGCGCTATGTGAACCCGCCGAATACGACGGAACTCGTTGACGGCGCGATCAACGGCATGGTCGCCTCGCTCGACGATCCGCACTCCGTCTACATGCCGCCCTCGATGTTCAAGGAGCTGCGCCAACATACGGAGGGCTCGTTCGGCGGCATCGGCGTGACGATGGGGTTTAAAGACAACAACGTCAAGATTATCTCTGTCCTCGAGGGCACGCCCGGTGAGGCGGCAGGGCTGCGTGCGGGCGATGAAATCCTCGCCGTGGACGGTACGCCGACGAGCGAGCTGCAGAATGAGGAGGTCGCCCTGCGCATCCGCGGCGAGGCGGGCACACAGGTCGTGCTTCGCATCCTGCGGGACGGTGAGGAGCAGGAGTATACGATTACGCGTGACATCATACAGGTTGCGTCCGTGCGCGGTGTGCTCGTCGAGGGAACGACCATCGGCTACATTCGCATTGGATCGTTCGCCGAGCACACGGGCGAGGAGTTTGCGGCGGAGATGAACCGCCTCGCGGGTGAGGGGATGACCGCACTCATCATCGATCTGCGCGAGAACCCCGGCGGGCTCATCACGAGCTGTGTTGCAGTCGCCGAGCAGGTCGTTCCGGCGGGCACGATTGTCTCTGTCATTGACCGCGACGGCGGTGCGGAGGTCTATCGCTCCTCCCTCGGCGCACGGAAATATCCGATCGTTGTCCTCATTGACGAGAACAGTGCAAGCGCCTCAGAGATTCTCGCGGGGGCACTCCAGGATACGGGCGCAGGTACGGTCATCGGCACAACATCCTATGGCAAAGGCTCTGTGCAGGCGGTTCTGCCGCTCTTTCACGAAGATGGGCTAAAGCTCACAATCGCAAAGTATGTGACGCCGAACGGCCGCTCCATCGACGGCACGGGCATCACGCCCGACATCACAGTCGAGCGGAGTCCACAGGACACGACGGATGTGCAGTTCGAGGCGGCGAAGCAGTATCTGACGGAGCATCCGACGCTCTAACAGAAAAATAACAGGTTTTTAATAAGCACATAGCGCCCCTGCATTAGCATGGGCGCATTGCTATATGGACGTATTTCCTATACTGAGGAGGACTTTATGGTTCGTGATAGGCAAAGGCGGCAGTGCCGCCATGTATTTGCCGCCGCCGTTCTGAGTACGGCACTTGTCTTACCCCTGTCTGTGCATGCGATGGATCTCACGCTCGACGAGGCAATCGACACGGCGCTCGCGGCGAATACGGGACTGCGCATCAAGCAGGCGGGAGAGCGGACGGCAGATGCGGCGCTGAAACAGGCACGCGGGAAGAACAGTATCTCTGCGGAGGCAAGCGATACCCTGCGCATGAACAAGGCGCGGGACGAGGATGCACGGGAGAGCAACGCGCTCAGCGTCTCGGCACGTTTGCCGCTCTACAGCGGTGGTGCAAATGAGGCGAATATCGCCTCGGGCGAGATTGGTGCGCGTGTGGCGCGTCTCACGACCGAGCGTGCGCGTGAGGATTTGAAATACGAGGTGACTGCCGCCTACTGGAACGCCGTGGAGGCAGCTAAGAAGATCGAGGTGCAGCGCGACACCGTGAACAAATACGACGCGCACCTGAAGAATGTCACGGCACTCTATGATGCGGGCGCACAGGCGAAAATTGATGTGCTCCGCTCATCTGTAGAGCTCTCGAACGCACAGCAGGAGCTGATCCGCGCGGAGAATACGTATGCGGTGAACCTCGCAGCGCTGCGCAATTTGCTGAATATCGACCATGCGGAGCCACTGACGCTCACGACAGAGGTCGCCGTTCAACCGTTTGGGACATCCGTGGAAGACTGTATTTCATACGCATACCGCAGCCGCCTTGATCTTGCAGCCGCGCGTGATCAGCTGCGGCAGCGTGAACTTGCCGTCGAAAGCGCACGGGCAGGGAAGAAACCCTCCGTCAGTCTCACCCTCGGCACGGGGCTCACGAGCCAGTTCCAGCCGCGTCATGATACGAGCGCGGACGTATCTGCGTCCGTGGGGGTCAGCTGGAACATCTTTGACAGCGGTGTCACGCGCGCCGCGATTGAGGCGGCGGAGGCGGAGCGCGACATTGCTCTGCTGAACGTGAAGAAGGAGGAAGAGAGTATAGACCTTGACCTCCGCAAGGCATACCTCAATATGCGCGAAGCGGAGCAGCGGTTTGCCTCGACGGGGGACGCCGTGCGTCAGGCACGCGAGGACGGTTACATCGCGAATGAACGCTACCGCGCGGGCGAGGGCATCCTGCTCGACATCATCGACGCGCAGACGGCACTCAGTGCGGCGGAGACGAATGCGATCAGTGCAGGCTATGACTACGTACGCTATCGTGCGCAGGTCGAGAATCTGATGGGGGTAGCACTGACGGAAAGCGAGCGCGCGGCAGCGGAGGGCCTTCCCACCGTGACCGCTGAGGAGCGTGCGGCGGCACAGGCAGCATACATTGAGGGCGGTACGGACGCTGCGGCGAAGGCGGTGGGGTAAATGAAACGAAGGACAATCATCGGCATTGGTGCAGTGGCGGCGGTGCTGGCTGCGGGCGGTGTGTATTGGTACATGGAGTCGAGTGCGGCGGAAAAGACGGCACATGCCGTCGAGACCGTGGCTGTGCAGCGTATGGACATCAAGTCGACTGTCGAGGCGACGGGGACGATTCGCCCTGTGGACTCGGTGGAGGTCAGTTCGAAGATTACAGCGCGCATCAGCTCCGTCCTTGTCAAGGAGAACGACACCGTCACGGCGGGGCAGGTGGTCGCAACGCTCGACGGCAAGGACTATGAGGCGAAGCGCGACCAGGCGCAGTACCGCGTGACGAATACGCGCGCAAAGTACAACCGCATGAGCTACCTCGAGAGCATCGGCGCGAAGTCCAAATCCGATCTTGAGGATGCGGAATACAATTACGATACGGCGCAGTCGACGCTTGAGGAAGCAAACTCCGACGCAAGTGAGACGATCATCACCGCACCGATCTCGGGCGTTGTCGTGGGCGAACCGAAAACGGCGGGGACGATGGCGGTGCAGGGCTCGGACAATCCGACTGTCATCATGCGTATCGCCGACCTCTCGAAGAAGCAGATCAAGGCGAAGGTGGACGAGACCGACATCGGAAACATCCGCATCGGGCAGGAGGCGACGTTTACCGTCGATGCCTTTACGGACAAGAAATTTACGGCACGCGTCTCGAAGATCTCGCAGACCGACGTGACGAACAGCTGGGATACAAGTTCATCCGCTTCATCCGCCTCATCGAGCACGAGCGTCATCTACTACTATGTGACCCTCGATGTGGACGATCCCGAAAATCTCCTCCTGCCCGCGATGACGGCACGCGTCGTCATCAACACGGCAGATCGGAACGATGCGCTCGTCGTACCGCTCTCGACGCTCAAGACGGACGCAGCGGGCTCCTATGTCCTTGTCCTGCAGGAGGATGGCACGCAGGAGACGCGCTACGTCGAGACGGGCATCTACAGCGATGAATACGTCGAGATCCTTTCGGGGCTCAGCGAGGGCGAGCGCGTCGTCAGCACCTACACGGCAAAGGTTGTTCCGATGAGTATGCACGCGGGCGGACCGCCGCCGTTCTGATGCAGAGGTGATCGCAGTGGAACAGAAAATACCGACCATCCGTCTGCATGGGATCCGCAAACTCTACCGGATCGGCGGCGAGACGCTTGCAGCATTGGACGGCATCGACCTCGAAATTCGGCGCGGCGAGTTTGCCGCGCTCATGGGACCATCGGGCTCGGGGAAATCCACGCTTATGAACATTCTCGGCTGCTTGGATCGACCGAGCGCAGGATCGTACAAACTCGACGGCGCGGAGGTCGCGGGTCTCAGCGATGATGCCCTTGCCGCGACGCGCAACAAGAAGATCGGCTTCGTCTTTCAGAACTTCAACCTGCTCCCGCGCATCTCCGCGCTCGACAATGTCGCCCTGCCGCTCGTCTATGCAGGTGTTGGGCGGCGCGAGCGCACGGAGCGGGCACAGGAGATGCTTGCCGCCGTGGGGCTCTCTGACCGTGGGGCGCATCTGCCGAACGAACTCTCGGGCGGGCAGCGGCAGCGCGTTGCGATTGCCCGCGCCCTCGTCAATGACCCGCACATCATCATGGCGGATGAGCCGACGGGCAATCTCGATACGAAGTCGACAAAGGAGATCATGGATCTCTTTGCGCGGATGCACGAGAAGGGGCACACGATCATCCTCGTCACGCATGAGCCGGAGATCGCCCTGCGTGCAAACCGTCAGCTGCTCGTCCGCGACGGCAGGATCACGCGCGATGAGGGGAAGGGGGTGGTGATGGATGTTGTTTAAGGAATGCTTCGGCATGGCGGTGAACGCCCTGCTCGCGAACAAGCTCCGCTCCCTCCTCACCATGCTCGGCATCATCATCGGTGTGGGCGCAGTCATTGCCATGGTCTCCATCGGCATGGGCGTGCGTACGAGTGTTGCGGACTCCTTTGCGAGCCTCGGCTCGAATATGCTCATCGTCATGCCCGGCTCCGCGAATACGGGCGGTGTGCGCGGCAAGGCAGGCTCGCGCAAGTCACTGAAATACGATGATGCCAAGGCGATTGAGAGCAAGATCAAAGGGATCGACTACGTATCTCCCTCGGTCACCGGTGCCTATCAGGTCGTGAATGGGAATCTCAACTGGAATACGACGGTGGAGGGCGTCACGCCGGAGCTGATGCAGATCCGCTCACTCAAGGTCGAGAACGGGTCGTTCATCACCGCAAACGATATGGCAAAGCGCAGCCGTGTCGCCGTGATCGGACCGACCGTCGCCTCCAATCTCTTTGGCACGGAGAACCCCATCGGCAAGAACATCCGCATCCACAATCAGCCGTTCAAGGTCATCGGACTGACGGCGGAGAAGGGGCAGTCCATCGGGCAGGATCAGGACGACGTGATCTATATCCCCATCACGACGGCACAGGAGCGTATGCTTGCCATTACCTACGTCCAAGCCATCAGCATACAGGTATCCAGTCCCGAGCGGATGAATCAGGTGCAGGCAGACGTTGAGAATCTGCTGCGTCAGCGGCACCACATTCATCACGGGGCAGAGGACGATTTCACCGTTCGCAACATGACGAGCCTCATGGAGAGCTTTACAGAGAATACAAATATGCTTACGCTGCTCCTCGGATCGATCGCGGGCATCTCGCTGCTCGTCGGCGGCATCGGCATCATGAACATCATGATGGTCTCTGTCACCGAGCGCACGCGCGAGATCGGCATCCGCAAGGCACTCGGCGCGACCTCCTCGAATGTGCTCATGCAGTTCATGATCGAGTCCATGGTCATCGGCATCGTCGGCGGCGTGATCGGAATCACGCTCGGCGTTTCGCTCTCCAAACTGATTGGCTCGTTTGGCGGGCTTACCACCACCATCGAGCTCCTGCCGATCCTCGTCTCCTTCTCCTTCGCCGTCGGCATCGGTCTCTTCTTCGGCATCTACCCCGCCCGCAAGGCGGCACGGCTGGATCCGATTGATGCGCTGCGGTATGAATAGATGCACGAATCCCCTCACGGATACATATTCCATGAGGGGATTCGTGTCTGTCTAGATGACAGCTGCGTATTTTTTATACTCCGAGGAGGGGATTTTCAGAGCGGTCATTGCCTGTTGAAGCGACATACTCATGCTGTCCATCAGATTCCGCAGTGCGTTGACACGTTCCTCCTCACGTCCCTGAATATACAGTGCCTTTCGTGAGCCTCCGCGCGTTCCTTTATGGGAGAGGACAAGGCTCATGATTTTCAGCTGCTCATCCGTGAGTTCCGGACTGTCGTTATCGAGCAGTATTTCAGAATGATCTGCGTTCATAAGCTCTCCTTTCTTTTTCCGTAGCTTTTCGCGCTGAAATCAGTCGTAACACATCATTTTCACGTTCTGTATAGACGACAGATAACAAGCCGTCAACTATGCCAATCGTTACGAAACGGTCTTCATCCATGCTGTGCAGTACATCATAGTATTCGATACGCTTCGTGTCGAGAAAAATGCGACCTGCTGTTTCAAAGGATATGCCGTGCTTTCTTCGATTGAGTTTTTCTTTTTCCACATCCCATTCGAGCAAAAAGCCGCCAATCTCCGTTTTGATATCAGCCAATCAAGCACCTCCTCGTGTTGATTGAGAAAGTCGAGCACATCACGCTACTTATTGATAATCAGCGCCATAAAGACGAGATCCTCGGTCTCGGAGGCGTTGGCAATGGCGTGTACCTCACCGTCGCCGCAGAACGTCGTCGTACCGGGGCCGATCTCGATCTCCGTGCCGTTGTCGTTGTAACGTGCGCGTCCCGAGAGGATGTGATAGGTCTCCGTATTGCCCTCGTGCTTGTGCACGCCCATCGATGCGTGCGGCGGGATCGTCACGCGCGCATACATCGCGCATTTGCCGTCGAGCTCGGTCGGACTGAGCAGCTTCTGAATGTGGATTGTACCGTTTCCGCCAAAGCGCTTCTCGGCATCGATGTGCTCGGATTCGATGATTGCCATGAAATGATCTCTCCTTTGTAATTCTACACAGATTCTGATAGAATGGGGAAGCGAAGCACGCAGTAAGACATGTCTCGCTATATATTCTAAATATTCGCGATGGAGGCGTATTTTCCTTTTTTGTAATTAGGGAATCGCTGATAAATTGGTGAAAGGATGTTGACGCTCCTATCTACACACCTTATAATTTGTGATGGGAGGCGGTTGGGATGCCGATGACTGCGAGGCAAATGATACGGCTGCTGGAGAAGAATGGATTTTGCAAAGCCGTATCAAGTTCCGGATCGCATCAAAAGATGTGGAATCCACTGACACGAAAAACAACAGTTGTTCCGATTCATGCAGGTACATTGGGGAAGGGATTGGAGCATAAGATTTTGAAACAGGCAGGTCTTATATAGCAATGGATTCTTGGAATCATCCTGTTTGGAGGAGTGGATGGAAATGAAGCATTATTATCCGGCGGTGTTCGAGACTGCCGAAGAGGGCGGTTATACTGTGACAGTCCCCGATATTGAGGGATGCTTCACGGAGGGAAGAACCTTGGAACAGGCGATGTGGATGGCACAGGACGCGATCGGATGTATGCTCGAGGGCGTGCCGGAAGAAGATTATCCGCCTGCGCGCAGTGTAAACGATATCGACACGTCGGCGTATGCGGATTGTTTTGTTACGCTCGTGGAGTTTGACCGACAAATCTATGAGAGACGGTGTCGAGACATAGCTATTGCGCGCGAGCAGCTTGCAGCACTGGCATAGAGATGGAAGCAGTGTTTGGGTTGGGTGTGTCAAACAGAAAATCAAGATGAAAAAGAGCATCTGAAAAGGTGCTCTTTTTATAAGCCTGTGGTATGCCATTTCCTTTTTCTTTTGTCTGTGATGGCTACAAAAATTCCCTAAAATATCCTATAATATGATTCGTTGCACACGCACCTCATACCTGTGCAAAATTGCGTAACGATACGAGGTTTGGATTATTTTTGATGTGTTGTATTGTGTTTTGACAGGGCTGATGATACTTGATCTATATTTTGAAATTCGGTGCGGCATGGATTTTGCCGCCGGGCATCTTCATTCTTGCGATGCTCGGGATTGCCGTCTATCTTTGGAAAAAACGACATCAACACCGTGCAGCGGGGCTGCTCGCCGCGCTTGCGTGTGCGCTGTATCTGCTCTCCATCGGAGCGGTTGCTGATCGTCTGATGGGAACCCTTGAGCGGACATACGATGTGCCTGAGGAAGCACAGGGGGATGTGATCGTCATGCTTGGCGGCGGGGCGATTGCGGATGTGCAGGATGTGGACGGCGTGGGGATGCTCGCGCAGAGTCCGTCTTCGCGTCTGCTCACGACGCTGCGGCTTCATCGGCGCTGCAATTTGCCGATCCTCCTCTCGGGCGGGCAGGTGTTCAGCGATACGGGGTCGGAGGCGGAGATCGCGCGGCGTGTTCTCCTCTCGCTCGGCGTGCCCAATGAGATGATCTACGTCGAGACACGCAGTCTTACGACGGGGCAGAATGCACGCTATTCGGCAGAGATTCTGCGGCGTGAGGGCTTTACGCAGCCGATCCTCGTGACCTCGGCGTTCCACCTGCCGCGTGCCGTACTCTATTTTGAAAGGGAAGGGGTTGCGGTGACACCGTATCCCGCAGATTTCATGGTGAGCGGAAATCCGCAGCTCTATCTTATCAAATTTGCGCCGAATGTGAATGCTCTCTATACGAATACCTATTTCCTCCAAGAGAAACTGCGCATTTTTGTGACGAGGTATGTCGAATGACGAAAAACATGACGGAGGGCGATCCCGCACGGCTCATCTTCTTCTTTGCCCTGCCGCTTGTCGCGGGCAATATGATGCAGCAGCTCTACGCCTTTATTGATACGCTCATTGTCGGACGTTTCCTTGGGGTCAATGCGCTCGCGGCGGTCGGCTGCACGGGCAGCCTCATGTTTTTGACGCTCGGGTTCATCATGGGATTCTGCACGGGCGTGACGATCTATACGGGACAGCGATTCGGTGCAGGAGATCGGCGCGGCGTGCGGCAGAGTGCAGCGGCGTGCATTCTGCTCGGTGTGGTGTTTGTGCTCGTATTGACGGCGATTGTTCTGCCGCTCGCGCGGACACTGCTCATCCTGATGGAGACACCGTCCGAGATTGTTGACGGAGCATACGATTTTATCTCGATTATTTTTGCGGGGCTCATCGTCTTTCTTCTGCTCTATCTGCAAAACTGCCTTGTTCGTGCACTTGGTGACAGCAAGACACCAACCATCATTCTTGCCATCACGCTCGGCATCAACATCGCACTCGAACCGGTTGCCATCCTCGTGCTTGGCTGGGGCATTCCGGGCGCGGCAGGCGCGACGGTATTCTCACAGGCGATTGGTGCGCTCATCTTTTACATTTACATTCGCCGTCGCATACCCGCGCTCCATACGCACTGGTCGGATTGGAAGCCCAACGGCGCAGTCCTCATGGCACATCTGCGCATGGGGCTGCCGATGGCGTTCCAGTCCTCAGTCATTGCCATCGGTGCGATCATCCTGCAAGTCGCGCTGAACAACCTCGGCGCACTGCCCGTCGCAGCTTATGCAGCGACGCAGAAGATCGATGCGGTTGCCGTCATGCCCATGCTCTCGTTCGGCTATGCGATGGCAGCGTACACGGCACAGAACTACGGAGCGCAGCAGTACGAGCGCATCCGCATGGGCGTGCGCGCGTGTCTCAAAATGTCGATGGCGTTTGCCGTCGGCATCGGCATCCTCCTCATTGCGTTCGGAACATTCTTTCTGGAGCTCTTCGTCGGTGCGGATGCGGAGGGGGCGGCGGCGGTCATCGCCTACGGGCATACCTTCCTCATCGTCAACGGATCGTGCTACATCATCCTCGCGCTCCTGCTTGTCTACCGCAACGTCCTACAGGGGCTCGGTCAGAGCGTCATACCGACGATTGCGGGCGCGATGGAGCTCATCATGCGCGCGGCTGCAGCCATTTTCCTCTGCAGTTCCCTCGGTTTCCTCGGCGCGTGCATGGCGAATCCACTCGCATGGATCGGCGCGGCGATTCCTGTCGTACTTGCCTATCTCTGGACGGAGAAGACCTTGCGGCAGACAGCGTAAGTGAATATCTCTCAATACAAAAAGAGCAGATTCGTCTGCTCTTTTTGTATTGCCAACGTCTTTACGGGGGGGTGACAAGTGCTATTATATAAAATAAGGGTAATCTGTGGATAACTTGCCGATGTGCAAGGATCAGAGAAAGGATGAAGCATCATGGCAGCACCAAAAATGACCGAGTTTATGTGTACCTACTGCGGAAAAAAGGAGCAGAAGAGTATGCAGGCAGGGCGCCCTCAGCCGGGGAAATGCCCGCGCAAGCCGGGCAATCAGCCACATTCATGGGTAGTGAATCGGACGTACTAATCCACATGGATGAGAAATGAGGGAACATCATGACTGACCAGCCGGTATTCAGCAAGGAACTTGAGGAGTATATGGATGCTGCTCTGCCGATTCTCTATGTTGACACACTTGAGAACGGGAAAGTGCAGGACATTCTCGCTGAGCTTGCGGCGCAGAAGGGGCGCGGCATTATCAAATGGAGTTTGCACAGCGGATATGAGGACGCGGGCGCGGGGCTTCGCTATCCGTCGCCTCTGAGCGGAGCACTCGACACCGTACTGCTGGATAAAAACTTCGCACGTAAGATCCTCGTGCTCGAAGATGTCGCAGGTGAACTTGAATCACCTGCGATTGTCTCGCGTCTGCGCTGCATTGCCGAGCGCATCGCGGGCGGTACGATGGACGATTGTACCGTCGTTCTTCTCTCGCCGCTCGGCACGATTCCACGTGCACTTGAGCCGTATATTACCCTTATGAGTCTGGACTATCTGAGCCCCGAGAAGATACGGGAGCACATTCTTCATTTTCTTGAGAGCAACGATATGCCTGCCCCCGTGAAGGAGTTGCTTGACACCTTTGCGATGCACCTGCGTGGGCTGAGTGAGACGGAGATCGACAACATTCTCTCACTTGCCGTGAGCGATGACGGGCAGCTTGACGCGAGTGACCTGCCGATGGTGCTCCGTCAAAAACAGCAGATGATCAAAAAGTCGGGCATCCTTGAGATGGTGACGGTGAAGGAGACCGTCGAGGATATCGGCGGTCTTCAGAACCTAAAGGACTGGCTGCGGACAAAGGCACAGATCTTCCGCGACGTGAGCCGCGCGAAGGAGTTCGGCGTGGACATCCCCAAGGGCGTTCTCATCGCGGGGATGCCGGGCTGCGGCAAGTCGCTTACGGCAAAGGCGGCGGCAAGTATGTTCGCCGTGCCGCTCCTGCGCATGGACATGGGGCGGCTGATGGGCAAATACGTCGGCGAGTCCGAGGCGAATATGCGTCGTGCGCTGCAGCTGACGGAGGCAAGCTCACCCTGCGTCCTCTGGATCGACGAACTCGAAAAGGCATTTGCGGGCGCGGGGGCGCAGGGAGGCAGCTCCGAGGTGACGACGCGTCTCTTTGGCAGCTTCCTCACGTGGATGCAGGAAAAGGACAGCCTCGCCTTCGTTGTCGCCACGGCAAACAATATCTCGCATCTGCCGCCCGAGCTCATGCGCAAGGGACGCTTTGACGAGATTTTCTATGTGGACTTCCCGAATCAGAGCGAGCGCGAAAAGATCATCAGCCTCCACATTGGTAAGCGGCGGAGTTCCGATCTCGCCAAGATCGACGTCGCCGCGCTCGCGCGCAAGATGGACGGGTACTGCGGTGCGGATATCGAGAGTGTCGTGCGCGACGGCATCGAGGCGGCATTTGTCGCGGGCAAGGATTACGTCACCACCGAGGATCTGCAGGCGGCAATCGGACGCACGCACCCCATCTCCGAGACGATGGAGGATGCCATCGAGGAGATGGACAAGACCTACAAGTCCAAGAAATTCACGAACGCATCACGGGAGGAGTAGGAATGGCACGCGACATTCATCTGGAAGGATTTCGGACGGAGGAATCCAAGGGGCTTTTCTCCCTTGCAAAGGACATGATCTCCTCGTGGATGGAAAAACCGCAGGAAAAGAGCACAGCGGTCTGGCTCGGTGAGGAGTTCATTCAGCGCGTCGGCGGCATGACGGCGGAGGCGGCGCAGGAACTCAGCTCCTCCATTATGGACGGTGTCGATCAGTTTACGGAGAACATGAACGCCATCGAGGAGACCTATCGGAGCGGCGGGACAAAGGAAACGTGGCTGCAGCAAAAATTGCTCTCCGTACCGGGCGCGACCGAGGAGGAGCGGGCACGCTACCTCGCTGAGGCGCAGGTGGCGCTTGCGGCGGGCAACAACGAGGTATATGCCGCACTGCATAGCACGGAGCAAAGCGCAGACCTAAGGCTTCCCGCCGCCGTCGAGGAGCGTGTTCCCGATGGAGCGGGCGGCGCATCGTGGCAGCCCATCCCCACGCAGGTCGTTGCACAGGGCGTTACCGAACAAGCCGTTCTTGCAGGTGTCGGCGGCGCGGCACTGGATACGGGACTGACCTATGCTGAGACACAGGACGGTGAGTCGCTCAATACGGGGATTGATCTCGGAGAGGAGCCGACCGGCTCGGAGACCGATCGCGGCATCAAGGCGGTCGCGACGGGTGCGCTCTACGTTGCCGTCGAGCGCGGCATCGTTCCGTTCCTCAAGAAGGCGACGCCGCTGCCCGTGCTCACGAACATCGCCTGTTGGGGTGTCGAGGGTGTACGCACCGCCGCGCAGGTATTCAGCGGGAAACTCAGTGTTGCGGCGGCGGTTGACCGTGTGGGACGCATCGCCTCCGCCGCCATCGGTGACCTCTGCTCGAAGGGCATCGGTGCGCGTATGCTCTCTGCAATTCCCGTCGTCGGCCCTGTCCTTGGCATGGCGGTCGGCTCTGCGATCAGCAGTCAGTCGGGTAAGAAAATCGCCTCTGCCGTTCATGCGGGCTTCAAGATCATCCAACCTGCCGTAACCACCGTCGCCGAGGGACTGCACAAGGTCGCGACAAAGGCAGTGGAGACCGTGAAAAGCTTTGGTAGGGCTATATTGAGCATATTTGATTGAGAGAATGAGGCGGGGCAGGGGACTGCTCCGCCGTTTATGGAATGTGGAGGAAGCATCATGGCACGAAAGGTGAAATTCCCACTGGAACTAAAGGACGGCTATCTGGCACGCAGCAATATCGAGGAGGTGCGCACGCATTTTGATCTCGAAAAAATCATCGCCCAGTTCCATAACGGCAGACTGAAAATATGGCTCGACGATCACTACTTGCCGGAGATGGCGGAGCAGGTCGCGGCTCTTGACGGCGATGCCCCCGATCTCGCCGCACAGCTTTGCACCATCCTCGGTGTCGAGGGTGTTGCAACGGAACATGTGGACAGCAGCCTTATCCAAAAACGCGAGGAGAACCGCCAGCGGCTCAGTCAGTACACCACGAATCCCATTCTATGCGACATGGCGGAGTTCGCTGCGTTCGAGCAGAGTGATTTGGACAGACTCGTCAAGGAGGGCGCACAGGAGATTATCCTGTGCAATGCGAATTTCCGCATCCCATTGAACGTGAAGAACAAGACCTATCTCGGTGTCGGGAAAGCCGTTGCCGTGATTGACAGCAAGACGGCAGTCGATTTTGAGGCACTTGGGATTCATTTTGTTGATCTTCCCTTTGATGAGAAGTATGCAAGACTTTTTCAAGAAACAAAGAAAAAGACAGAAGAAACAGTAAAAAGAAAGCAAATCACTGCTGTCGTATTGGCAGAATTATGTAGCGTATTGATGGAGGGAAAGTTAAAGAATGGTACCATTCTCTGGCTG
>ERZ772993.423-NODE-423-length-20786-cov-15.493898_pt1 | contig 20786 bp, 16 predicted proteins | sample MGYA00580670_ERZ772993 | MGnify/ENA primary metagenome ERZ772993 (study PRJEB29015, sample SAMEA2737936) | human oral metagenome | biome: human oral; feature: human-associated habitat; material: dental | place: China | collected 2136 ... | reverse complement strand
GTAAAGAGGGTGGGCCTGCACCAGGGTCTCGACCTGGGCGGCGACATCGGCCCGCTGAGCGTGCAGGGCGATGAGCTGCCTGGCCAGGTGGGGCAGAACCACTGCGGCGGCGTCGGTGCCGGCGACCACCACGGTCTGGTGCTCCAGGGCCGAGCCGATCTGGGCTGCCCAGGTGGCGTGCCGCCTGCACCCGTGCTTCTTGAGTTTGGCGTCAATCCTTGCCTTGCCCGCTCGCTTCAGGTCGGCTGGGGCGGTGCCGGGCGGCGATGATCTCCAGGACGGAGTCGTGCTCCAGCCAGGGCCCCACCACGGTCTCGAGGGCTGGGTGGATCTGGGTGTACAGGCCCCGGATGCGGCCCTCGGTCTGGTTGACCTGGCGGGCCAGGTCCAGGTCGAAGCCAGTCAGCATGCTCAGCGCCGCGGTCTCCTCGTCCGAGGTGCTAATGGCATGCAGAGTGTGGGGCATGGTCCTGGCGGCCTGGGCGATGACGGCAGCGTCCTTGGCGTCGGTCTTGGCGCTGCCCGGCGTCAGGTCAGCGATGCGTCTCATGGACAGTCCGGGCAGGTAGCCCACGGTGATGCCCATGTCCTGAGCCACCGCCACGGCCAGGGCCCCGATGGTGGCGGGCTGGTCGACCACCACCAGCAGGTTCCCATGATCGGCCAGCTTCTTGTAGAGAGCGCGCAGGCGCTCCTCGTCGTTGGGTAGGGTCCTGTCGAGGACCTTCCGCCCTTCCTGGCTCAGGGCCGTAGCCCAGTGCTCTGCCTTACCGACGTCGATACCGATGAAGACGTCGATGTCCTCGATATCCATCTCTCCTGCCACCTCTCGTTGCATGGGTGCAGGGCCAGCCAGTGGACGACCGGTCCCGCACCCACGTATGCGTTAGACCTCACACGCAGCGGGCCGTTCCCCTTATCAGCGGTCACCAGCGCCCGGCTGCCGCAGGTGACTCTCGCCCCCGGATCATCTACGGACAGGAGCAAGACACCCGCGCCCACAGCAACCGGCCCAGCCCCGGACCACCCAGGACCACCAACAAGGTAACGGGGGACCCGAGCCCGGGAAAGCACCTGATGTAACAGCTCATCAGCTCCCTGAAACAGGCCGCCCCCGACGGGCTGGAAAAGATCCGGAGGCTAACTAAGACCCTGATCAGCTGCGGCCAGGACGTTCTGGCCCACTTCGACCACCCCCGCACCTCCAACGGCCCCACCGAAGCCGCGGGCGGACACCTCGAGCACCTACGCGGCATCGCCCTGGGATTCCGCAACCTCACGCACTACACCATCCGCAGCCTCATCCACGCCGGACACCTCAAGGACCACCTGACAGCAACCACCTAAACCCGACGATAAGCCCCACCTACCACACACCCAAACACGAAGAGCCCAAAAACGTTTGGTTCCTCCTTCGCCACGCCAACACGCACGCGCTCATCCTAATCAGATTCCCCGCAATCTCTCCCCAATATGACCTCGAAATATGATCTTGCTTATACTAGCCACAAACATCCCAAAAATAAGCCTCACTGACTATACCAATCGGGTAAAAACCGACCTTACCGGCCCCGGCTGCGTCAAGTAAGAATTCAACACCAAAGCACCAACGAAAATCGCCCCGATACACCCGCGCCAAGATGCACGAATCAAAATATATTCATCTACACCTCATTAATAATCTCTCGTCAAAACAACTGTCGGGCCCCGACTAATTCGGGGCCCGACAGCGACTAGATAATCTGCCATGCAACCAGCGCCAAGTCTCCGAGATCAACGATGGTCAGATCATCAATCTCACTGCCCGGGTCTGCATCCACACCGCCTCACCTCCTCTCGAATCTCCGAAATACGTTAATATTAGTCCTCGATGCATTCAATCAACAATCCACGATTCAACAAGCCTTCCAAAAAATTCACAACTTTAGATTTCGAAGAGTCAGAAAGATCTTCAAAAATAATACCCACACTTCGTAGTCCGCATATCAAACTACGCCTCTCGGTGTATGCCTTCAAAATTCTCACGCCTAAATCGGAAACAAGATACATATGATCCTGTTGACGCTGATAAACCAGTTTACCTGCCTCCTCATCGCGCACAGATATTTTATCACAATAAACGATTCTGCTCATGTCCATCTTACAGGGCCTATGAAATTACCGGTAACAGTTCTTTTTCTGCGGGAGGACATATCCAACACATAGGGTCACCATAAAAAAGGTCTCCGGTCCATGCATAAGCCATTGCGCGACATCCTCCGCAGGAACTCAATAACTCGCATTTCGAACAATTTCCATGAATATTTGCTCTGTCACGGATACGCGTTAATATATCCGACGTGTCCCAAATCTCTCTCAAAGACTGCTTACGTAGATCACCGACTACAATAGGCAAGGTTACACATGGTGCAACTTTCCCGTCGACAGTAATTCGACAAAGTACAGTGCCAGCGCCACAGCCGACATACTTAACTTTTTCCTCGGGTGCGAGAAACTCTCCCACACGACAATCGTGCCAGAATACATCGATTTTCCCTTTTTTCGCCTCCTTTTCCTCGGACCAAAACTCAATGACATTTTTTAACTGCTGTCGATTCGGGGCAAGTTTTTGAGAGCCGCGACCCGTAGGAACAAATTCAGAAAGATTCACCGCATCTGCGCCCAAGCCTTGCGCAAACTCAATCATGGAATAGGCATCTTCGATATTAAGAACAGTCGGAGTGTATCCGACAATCGTCCTCACACCGGCATCCTTTAAAAATCTCACCGCCGCTACCGCGCGCTCGAATGATCCAGACTTCGGCCTCATACGCTCATGTACAATTCCTGAAGCACCATCAATACTGACAGTGCAACGACTAATTCCCGCATCTCGAATGCGCCTCGCCATGTCGCCATCTACAGTCCATCCACTCGTACCGATCCCCACCAAAATATCCTGAGATGAAGCATATTTTGCAATTTCTTCCCAATCACGGCGAAATAACGGCTCACCGCCACTCAATGCAAGAATAAGAGTGCCCATGTCAGAAAGCTGATCGATTACGTTTTTTGCTTCTTCCGTCGTAAGCTCACCAGGATGCCGAGAAGCCGCGTTCGAATAGCAATGTCGGCATCTCAAATTGCACAGCGTCGTACTTTCCCAGACGACGTACAACGGTTTAATCGTCCTGAGCATCTCAGCCTTCCCCTTCTCCTTAACTTCCTCAGTATCCACCGAAGCTCTTAAGGCTATATTAGATTCAAATCCGCTCAAAAACAACCACATCTTGATAAAGTTCTGATCTCATTCTTATAAACCGTTCTGGGTCTATCCAGACAGCGGGTACATCCAACACTCGACGAGTGGATTCTTCTAATATCAGCCAAACCTTCATTGAACTGGGAAGTTGTAAAATTTGGAAAACATATGCTGGTATGCTGACAGGCCAGCAGTCTATAAAGATCAGACAGGTTGAGCAATTTTTCTGTGTCCACCTCCTAATGTTCTCTGGTGTGATGTTTCCTGTTGAAACGACAGCAACACGGTCAAACAGTCCACAATATTTTAAGTATTCTCTCATAATATTGCGTTTTTTTTCATTAGGTTCAATGCCTACTATTTGCGTTTTAGATTGTGTTTCTGCGCACACCGATAATATTCCGGTTCCCACTCCAGAACCAATATCTATGATCAAGTCCGCAGGCAACCGCTTGGAAATTTGCTCATACGACATTAATGCTGCTCGACTGGGACAAAAAGCACGATACTCGATAATGTCCTCTATCGTTGGATCCGACATATCATACGCCCACTTGCGCCAGTTCGTGGAAATGCTTGAAACAGCACCCGAATCAACTTTTCGTATGTCCTCTTGGCAAATTCGTATACGCATTTTAATGTCATTGATATCTTTCAAGTTATTCTCCCAAACATAATCTTTTTTTTTCATCGGCGCAGACATAGAAGACGAGAATTCAAATATAAATTCTTGAACGCGTCCGTCGATGATTGTATAAACTCCGTTTGACGATCGATTTACAACTCCCAATCGAGCCAATCTAGAAAGATCTAACTCGACTTTATAAAAATGACGGCTAAATCGTTCTTGAAATGAAGCCGTATCTAATTTCATCAATTTGGTAAGACTCAGCAGTGCAGCCCGTCGTACAATGTCCTCTTGGGATAATTTATCCGCGTCGATAATTTTCCCCATCTCCAACCATTTTCCGTAGCTCTTAATGCTCGGCACATTTTTGTAGGATATGCCATTTATATAAGACATAGCGGCCGGACCTATACCTAAAAAGTCTTCTCCTGACCACTCACCAAGCTCATGAATACAACGTGACTTTTCGTACGATGCGAAATGACCAGAGGCGTACTCAAAGTATCCTGCATGATCGAGGATAGAAGCACAATCATTTCTTACTATATCACATTGGGCGGCAGTTAGGCGAGGATAAATTTCAGTATCGCGCAGTCGGAATGCGGCCGTGTACGGACCTGCCACACATCTGTAATTTGTCACATGATCTGGAGCGCAACTCACAACTTTTCTCAAACTGTTTAATATGGCCTCTTCGGACTGGCCAGGAAGTCCGTACATAAGATCCACATTACATGTCAGTCCATAGTCATGTGACCTATCTATAATTTGGTGCAGATTAGATTCAGAAACGGCTGGCCGTTTACTAATACCAAGTATTGATGAGTCCAGACTCTGAACCCCCACGCTCAATCTCGTCACACCAATTTTGGAAAAAAAGGCTATGCGTTCAGAAAGATCGTCATCGGGAAAAGCCTCGAGAGAAATCTCTACATTTTGATGCACGGAGAAAAGTGCTCGAACTGCCGCAAGAATATCAGCAATTTTTTTCTCGCCTAATTCTGCTGGAGTTCCTCCTCCAAAATATATTGACGTAAGCGTCGGACCTGGCTCCATATCATGGCGCTCTCTACCATGCTCGCATAATTCTCGATTTCACGAATTAGGTTTCCGGACAGCTTTTCCATTGTGTTTGAACTAAAATTACGTACCGTATAGTACATGCAGAAACGACACTTTCTTGGGCAAAACGGTATGTGTACATACATATGCCAGTGGGGGCTCAAAGTTGCGTCCTTGAAAATTTGATACTTATTTAAACCATTCATACTTTCTCCCCGGTACTCAACGATTTCGAAACCTTAACCTGCAAGGCCAGGATTGTCGCGAGGATCCCTCCAATTCCACAGGAAATCCATAAGATCGAATCGAGTTCTTTTTGAATAGCCCAGCCTCCGCTCGCGGGTCCCACAATACTTGCAAAAGAAAATGTGGCTGCCGAGAAGCCCATCCACTTTCCTCTTTCATCAGACGTGGTGAATGCAGACACCAACACTGGAGACGACGTCGTAACAAATGATTCTCCTACGGACCATATTGTTGTCTGAATAATGAATCCAAATAGTGTGGAAAATATCGGTACAGCCATAAACCCTATCCCCATGATGAGGCAACCTGCAGCCAAAATTTTTTTCCCGCCGAAGATAGAGATAACGCGGTTGACGAACGGCTGCACGACTATAATCACAATTCCGTTAGTCGCCGAAATAATCCCCCAGTCAAACGAGGTCATTCCTTCTTTGGTAATCGTAAGGGGTAGAGCCGTCCACGCTTGAGTTTGAATCACCCAAGCAAGAAGTGTTGTACTAATGATTATGTTTAGACATTTTGACGAACGATCGTTTTTTGCTGCAGATACCTTTTGTTTCGGTTCAGTTTTTTGCAGATCTGAGATTCCTCCTACAAGAATGAGAAAGGCAAGAAAACATGTAGTGGAGTCTACTAAATATAAGAGAACAAATGAGTAGGTGGAGAGGATACCCCCAAGCAACGACGAAAGGATAAAGCCGACATTTCCCGACCAATAATTGAGGCCATATGCGGCAGCGGATTGTTCTTCATTTATAAGGTCTCCAATTAAAGCATTGGAAGCCGGGCGCGACATTCCCGCACAAATGCCGATGCTGAAGAGTATTGTGAAAATAGTCGCTAAAGATGTGATGAAACCAATAATACCGGTAAGGACCGTAGTAATCATAAGATTGGTACATATAACAGGCCTTCGCCCCACCACGTCCGATATGTGTCCGCCAAAAAGACACGCAAGCAGGCACCCAGCCCCATAGCATGCTACTGCATTTCCCGTCATCCTCGCGTCGACACCCATATTTTTTAGATACAATGGGAGAAAGGGGATTAAGAATGTGCCCAGAGAGTTCGCAAACGTTGCGAAACAGAGTAAATACACTCCGCCAGGCAATCGATTACGCAAGTAATATTTACGCATATGTCATCATGCCGTTCCCGAATAATCCAGCCAACAATGCGGATCCGCAGCGTTAAGATCACCCGTAAGTGCGTAAGCAGTTGCTCGACAACCTCCACATTTATTTTTCACTGGGCAAGTCTGGCACGAGCCTGTAAGTCTACTTCTATCACGAAGTTGCATGATTTGCGGGGACTCGTTCCAGACCGTCTTTATGGACGTTTTGCGGATATTACCAAGAGAGTAGGGAAGCACTACACACGGATATATATCCCCCGTTGCGCTAATCGCCCCTTGCGCTTGGCCTGCCTGGCATCCTTGAAATAATGGCGAGCAGGCCATGTCGGGGGCAACAAGCGCCAGTTGCGCCAAGTGAGTAGTCATCTGGACATTCGGATGCGTTTTTCGTGTCGAATTCCACCATTCAAGCACCTGCTTCCATTCGTTAGGACGTAAGTCTATTATTTGGGCGCCGCGACCTGTGGGTACTAACTGCGAAAGATTAAAGCCATCGACGCCCAACTCAACACAATAATCAAAAACCTCCTGCAACTGTTCCCAATTACTACGATGAACCGTGAAGCATACTTTTGTCTGGATGCCCACTTCCTTGCTATTCAAAATCCCTTGCTTTGCGCGATCAAAAAGACCGGCTCTTCGTCGAATTATATCATGAGTTGCCGAAAGTCCGTCTAATGATACTTGTATTCTTGATATGCCGGCACTTGCAAGGCTCTTTGCTCGTTTTTTGGTTAGAGCCCACCCATTAGTGCCCATACCCACTGTAATCCCAGAATTCGCCGCACGCTCGACGATGTTTTCAAGGCGTTTAATGAGAAGCGGTTCGCCACCACTTAGCGCCAAATCAAGGAGGCCGTCGCGTGCTAGTACGTCGATCTGGCTGAGTATCTCGTCGTGACTAAGCTCGTTCGACGATCTGCGAGCGGACGCAGCATAACAGTGAATGCATCTGATATTGCAAGCGTTAGTCAGTGCCCACACTAGATGGAGCGGCATTTTCGATGGCATCGATCAGCCTTTCTTAATCGCACGTCGCTAATAACGCAGTTTGTGATAAATAACTATCACGTTTGCTAATATAGCACAACCGGGGCGACACGGAAGGAGCGAGGACGACACGATTTGATAAATTCGGTCGTCCAGCGCTCATAAATAAGATAAGAAGTCTTTGCGTATATGCTGTTCACAGGCTGGGGATGTCGCCAGGGGGTAGGCAAAGTCGATGGGTGGCTGTCTGTCCTGACTCCTGACGCCTTGCCTGGTTGTGGGTGGGCCAGTGGCGATTTTCGTTGGTATTGCGGTGGTGTGAGTCTGGCGTGGGGCGCTAGGAGCCCGTATGGTGCACTCTGGTATGAGCCCCTGCCTGCGCGGGGTCGGGGCCGCCTCGGGGGCCACGGTGGTACAGATCACGGTCGAGGACAAATGGTGTGCGCTGGATCGTGAAGCACCTGGGCTCGGTCCACGACGCTGCTGAGTCGGCGGCTCTGCTGGAGGCCGGACGATAGAAGATCGCTGCCGAGCAGAGCCAGGGGCTCCTGGATCTGGAATCCCTGAAAGCCGGCGCCGGGACGCACGCCTGGCCAGCACCACGCGGTGGAGTCCAGCGCTCCACGCTGCTGTGGCACGTCCTGCACGGGGCCTGCACCCGCCTGGACCTGGGGACGCCACCGGGGGTAATGGGGTTTTTGAGCAGATGGTCGCCGCTCGTCTGATCGAGCCGCCCCCCAAGGAGCGGGTCCCCCGCGTCCTGGGCGACCTGGGCCCGGATGCGGTCAGCGTACGGACCTGTTCCGCTGTCTGGGCCGCTGCGTCGAGCGGGACTACCGGAGAGCATCTCGCAAGCCCTGTTCGAGCACGTCACCCCTCCCGGGGGCCTGGCGCTGTGCCTTTACGACGTCACCACGCTCTACTGTCAAGCCCCGGGTTTTGTGGAGGCTGGTTTATCTGGCTTCGGCGATAGTCGGTTGTGGTTGTTTCTGGTGGTCCCGCTTGGCGTCGGGGGCCCGGGCGGTTTCGTGCTCGGCGGGGGTGGGCATGCCGATGGCGGAGTGGGGCCGGATGGTGCCCGCCCAGTGGACCCACCCGGCAGTGGCGACCAGGGGCGGCGGCAGGCGTCCTGCCAGGGGCCCTGGATAGAGGATGAGCTCGGTCTTGTACATGGAGTTCAGCGCCTCGGCCAGAGCATTGTCGTAGGAGTCCCCCTTGGAACCCACCGAGGAGACCGCCTCGCACTCGGCCAGAGTCTGCCCGTAGCGGACGGGACCTGTACTGCACCCCACGATCGCAAGTGATGCACCAGGCCCGTCAGGTCAGCACCCTCGCGCCGGCGCTGCCAGATAGCCATTCTCAGGGCGCCGGTGGCCAGGTCGGTGCGCACTGGCCGGTAGGTGGTCTGCCAGCCGATGATCCTCCGGGAGTAGACGTCGGCGGGCGAAGGCCACGTGCACCCGGCCGCTCATGGTGCGCACGTAGGAGGGGATACCTCCCACGCAGTGGGGGAATGTCGGCGACCCACAGCCCACACGGGGCGAAGGCCTCGAAGTGGCGTCTGACCAGGTCGGCCGGGCACTGGTCCTCGAGGAGCCGAGCGCGTAGTGTGCGACGATTTGGCGCGCCTGACACCATGGCGGGCCCAAGTCGCCCATGAGCCGTACAGGCGGTACAACGAGCCACATGACCGGCACCGCGACGCTCAGCGACCTCCCGCCGATCGAGCATCACGTGCATCGTGCGGGCCCCCAACACCGAGTAGCTGGTTCTTGTCAACCCGGGCGATCTCGCTGCACAGGGTCTCATCGCGCACGCTCCTGGCACTAGGGCCTGTTATGTAAGTCGTTTGAGCCAGTGGTTGATGCTGGCGATATGGGTGGTTGCCCGGTAGCGCACGGCGAGCTTGTCGTACCTGGTAGCCAGGGCCCGGTGGTGCTTGAGGTGGCTGAAGCCGCGTTCCACGGCGTTGCGGTCCTCGTAGGCGACGGCGTCGAAGGCCGGTGGGCGTCCGCCACGTGAGCCTCTGGCCCGACGGTGGGCGGCCTGGTCGGTCTTGACTGGGACCGTGGCACGGATGTGGCGGGCGCGCAGCCAGGCCCGGTTGGCCTGTGAGGAGTAGGCCTTGTCAGCCAGCACCCGCCGCGGTCGCCGACGGGGACGACCCGGTGCGGGACGGGCCACCCGAATCGCTTCGAGCACAGGGATCATCATGGGGCAGTCCGCCCGCTGACCGGCCGTCAGCAGCATCGACAGCGGCCCGCGCCCGGCACCGACGGCGGCGTGGATCTTGGTCGACCACCCGCCCCGGCACACTCCCAGGGCGTGATCGTCCGGCTCACCGTCCACCGTGCGGGGGCTGTCACGGCGGGCACCGGCGGCGTGCACGTGGACCCGGCAGACGGTGGAGTCCACCGACACCCGCCAGTCGAGCCTGCCGGAGGCGTCGGCCATGGCGACCAGCTCGGCCTCGATGCGCTCCCACACCCCCGCCGCCTGCCAGGGGCGGAATAGCGCGTAGACCCTCCACCAGGGACCGTACCGGATGGGTACGTCCCTCCAGGGCGCTCCGACCCTCACCCTCCAGCACACCCCGTTGATCAGGGCTCGCAGACCGTACCGGCGCGGCCTACCGCGGGAAGCAGGCTCCGGCAGCAACGGCGACAGCAGCTCCCACTGCGCATCAGTGAGGTCATGACGACCTCCAGCGTCTGCGTCTATCCTGGACACCTGAGGCCTCCGGTTTGATCACGCGATGACTTGACACCACCCGTGATACCCCGGAGGCCTCACCCACACCCAGACACCACGCCGCCAACCACCACCCCTTTCGCAACAGGACTGGGGTGCGTGGTGTTTCTTGGACTGGGGGAGTTTTTCTTCCCGTGAGTCGATAGGATGGGATTCATGTCCGGACAGAGATATTCTGAGGAGTTCAAGGTCCAGGTGGTGCGTGAGGTGGCCCGTGAAGGACCGCACGATCGCCTCGGTGGCCGCCTCGTACGATCTTGTGGCTCAGACGGTGGGCAACTGGGTCGCCAGGTATAGGAAGGAGCGCGCCACCGACCAGGACCGCAGGAAGGCCTCCGAGTCGGCCGAGATCGCGGAATTGAAGGAGGAGGTTCGTGAGTTGCGTCAGGAGAACGAGTTCTTGAAAAAAGCAGCGGCCTGGCTTGCGAAGGAACGACCGTGACCGAGTGCCACAGAGGTCGGGGCCGCAAAGAAGGCCGTTACCCCGTTTCCTCGATGTGCCGGTGGTCCGGGGGTGCTCGTGGTCCGGGTACTACTCCTGGCGCGACCGACCCGAGTCCATGTCCGCCATCAGAAGGAGAGAGCTGGCCGTGATGGTGAAGGATATTTTGATGGTGAAGGATATTTTTGAGGACTCCGATGACACCTACGGGTACCGACGGATTCAGGCGATCCTGAAGAGGCGCGGCGTTCGGGCCGACGGAGCCACGATCCGCTCCATTATGAGGGAACTGGGTCTGCGAGCGGCGCAGCCGCGGGCGAAAGTCCAAAGCACCGTCCCAGCCGAGGACCTGGCTGAGCGGCCGGACCTTCTCGAGCGTGACTTCACCGCGAATGAGCCGGGACGCAAATTGTGCGGTGATATGAGTGTATCAGTACGTGGGCGGGATTCGTCTATCTTGCGACCGTTCTGGACTGCTGCACGAAGAAAGTGGTGGGTTACGCGATGGCCGAGCCATGTGCGCACGTCCCTGGTGTGCGAGGCCATCGATATGGCGGTACGCAGGTGCCCGATTGAGAAAGGCGTGACGATCTTCCACTCGGACAGGGGAAGTCAGTACACCTCTCAGAAGTTCCTGGAGCATCTCGAGGCCTACGGAATCCGACCCTCGGTGGGGCGCACGGGGGCGTGACTGGGTGGGTGCCTGGGCGGAGTCCTTCAACGCCGCACTGAAGAATGAGAGGGTCTACCGGATGGTGTATCCCACGAAGGACAAGGCGATCAAGGATATTGCCTCATGGATCGAGTTGAGATACAATCATGTTCGCCTTCACTCGGTGTTTGGATATCACAGTTCTAACGAGGTGGAACGCGGACTCCTTGGCTCGAGCAGGGCGGCCTGAAACACAAAACAAGCAGTGTCCGAAAAACACCCAGCAGTCCAGACCTAGGAGGCCGGCTACGGCGGGCGTAATAGGTGCTCGGGGCGATCTTGATTCCTGACTCTGTCAGGACCCGGCAGATCGGCCAGGCCCCGAGGTCCGCCTTGCGGGAGTCGATGTACTGGCAGATCAGCGCGACGGGCGCTCGCACTCCGCCGCGATAGACAAGCACGCGCTCCTCAGGATCGCGTTCGCCCTGCGCAGTCGGCGGACCTCCAACGCCGGCTCCTTGATCCGCTGCACCTCGCCGTCTGGTGGTCCCGGGCCGGGTGCCCCGGTCCGGTCCCGGGCCCACCGCACCCAGGTACGCACAGCCTCACGACGAACCCCCACCTCCCCGGCGATCCAACGAATCCGCGCCCCTGGCCCGCGCCGGATCCGCCAGCACCACCCGACGCCCATCCTCGTGACCCGCTCACCCAGCTCCAACGAGTACTCCCTCAACGCACTCATGACAGTGACCCTCACCTCGCGTCACCACCTCCACGAACCCCCGGAACGATTCACCCTCCACCATCCGCAACCGGCGACACAGCCGCCCACCGCCGCTCGGCACAACACAGGCCCCCGGACCGCCCCGGGACGATCTAACTAGTCGGTTCAGCGCCCACGCCCGCAGCCGCCCCGAACGGGTGCGCACCGCGCGGACGCAATGGTCGTCCCCCGAACGTCACCACGCTCCCAGCCGAGTGTCGGGGCGCCATCACGTTGTCAACAGGAGGCGTCCATATAATTTTCCCACGCATGTATTTCGTTGCGCCGCCGACCCGAAGAAGCACCATGAGTATCCTCGCCCGCATCCAGTGGTACGACCGTCCGGCCGACGGCATCGCCCGCTACCTCTCCGAGGTCCGAGCCTCGTTCGCGACCTGGGCGACGGACGGCGCCCGGAACTCGCTCACCGACGGCGAGCACGTCATGACGACGGCCGACCGCCACCGCACGGTGAGGGTCCGCAGCCCGCGCGGTCGCGCCCCCGGCGGCGACGCCGACCTCACCGGTTTCGAGGGGATCGCCTGGGACGCGCCGATCGGCGCTGCGGGAGCGACGGAGACCGCGACCGGCGCGACGGGAGCGACGAGCGCCGCTGCGGGCGCGACGACACGATGGGAGGTCGTCGCGCGGGCCGTCGGCGACGACAAGCGCATCGATGTCGTGGTGGAGAACCGGATGGAGTCGTCGGATCCCACCCGGCGGGTCTCCATAGGACGTCCTCGCGTCGTCGACGACCTGCTGTCGATCCAGGGGATGCCCCGTCTGGGTTCGTCGCGGCTGCTGTCCTCGCCCGAGGCCATTCCGGCCATCGGCGTCCCGATCCTGGTCGACGAGGTACTGCGATCGCCCGGGCACCTGCTGCCGGTCATCGTGTGCACCCAACCGAACCATGACGATGAGGACGCATGGCTCGCCCGCGCCGGCATGATCGCCAAGCGCTCCAGGGGGTTCGCCAACGTCTTCACCCTGGACCGCGCCGCGGCTCGGGCCTTCCGGGAGCATCTCGGCGACCTCGGGGCGTGGAACGGCTGCGTGCGCGTCTACTCGCCGGCGCCGCTCGACCAGGACGGCGACGGGTGGCGCCACCGGTACTTCCTCCTCAACCGCTTCCAGCCCTCGTGGGGGCCCGGCATCGACCGCGTCATCGAGGCGGCCGCGGCGATATCGGCCCGGCTGCCCACGCCACCGACGCTCGCCGTGTTCTCCCCCGCGAGCGGGAACGACGGCGGCGACCCGGCGTCGCTCGACCGGGTGCCGGTCCTCGAAAGCGATCTGGCGGACGCGCTGGCCCAGGCCGACGCCCTCCGCGAGGAGCTCGAGGAGCGCGAGGGCGAGGTGAACCGCCTTCGCGGCCACCTCGCCCGCCTGCGCTCGCAACTCGATGAGATCGGCCGATCGGAGATCTACTGGGGCGCCAAGGACGACCCCGGCACCGACGTGCCGGACACCGTCCAGGACATCGAGGAGGCCGTCCTGGCGGCCCAGACCTACCTCACGGACGACCTGTGCCTGCCCGACGAGGCCAGGCGCGATCTCGACCGTCTCGTCGCGATCCCCCAGGCGACCGTGTGGGGGGACACCACCTGGAGGGGGCTGCGGGCGCTGGCCGCCTACGCCAGGTACTGCCGGGAGGGGAGCTTCCGCGGAGGCTTCTGGGAGTGGTGCAACGCGGGCTTCCCCGAGAGCTGGCCCGCCACAGACAAGAAGCTGTCGATGACCGAGAGCGAGACCGTCCGAAACACGCCCAGATTCAACGACCGCCGGCTCCTGCCGGTGGCCAAGGCGGTCAACCCCACGGGCAGAACCCATATGTACAGCCACCTCAAGATCGCCGAGGGCGGTAAGGACCTCGCCCCGCGCGTCTACTTCCACGACGACACCGACGGGAGCACCGGCAAGGTGCACATCGGATTCATCGGCCCCCACTACCTCATGCCCAACACCAAGTCGTGAGGCCCTCACCCCCGCACGAGTCGGACATTTCTGCACGAAACCGGCATTTCGGCGCGAGTCCGACGGCGCCGTCGTCGGACTCGCGCCAGGATGCCCGACTCGTGATCCGGCGACCAGGCGCGGCCCCACCGAACCGATCTCGACGCGGACCGGATCGAAGTCGCGCCGGCGCGCCCGGTCCGCGCCGCGCAGTCCCGCGCCGACGGGAGAACCGGGCCGCGACCCGTCTCAGCGGGGCAGGTCCGGGTCGTCCACGCCGAGGACGGCCTCCCGCAGCACCCGGGCGTGGGTGCGGTTCCGATCGTGCCCGGCGATCAGCAGGGTGACCCGGCCGCCCAGCGCCTCGGCGCGCAGTTCGTCGACCGCCTCCACGGCCCGCGGCTCCTCCTCCAGCTCGGCGCGGTAGGCGGGCACGAACCGCTCCCAGGCAAGGTCGCCGGAGTGGAAGGCCCGGCGCAGCGCCGTCGATGGCGCCGCGTCCTTCGCCCACTCATCGAGCGCGGCGCGCTCCTTGCTGACCCCGCGCGGCCACAGTCTGTCGACCAGGACGCGCCGGCCGTCCTCGTGCGAGGGCTCATCCCGCACCCCCTTGATGACGACGTCGGCGGCGGCCGGGAACTCGGTTCGATCAGGGCTCATGCACCCACCCTAACTCCGGACGGGAGGGCCCGACCCGCCCGGGACAGGGACGAACCGATCTCGACGCGGAACCGGACCGATCTCGAGCCGGAACTGAACCGATCTCGACGCGGAACTCGACCGATCTCGACGAAAAGAGGTGCTGAGGAACCGGGCCCGGCGCTCAGTGCTCGACGAGCACCGCCACCGTGCGCGCGGGCACCGTCACCGTGCCGGTGGCGGTGTCGAAGCGCGTCTCGCGCACCACCGGGTCCGACCCGTGAGCCTGGACGTCGGAGAGCACCAGGAAGCGGCCCACGAGGGCGTCGACGCGCTGGTTGATCTCGTGGGGCGTCGCGTTGAGCACCACCACGACCCCGTCCAGCGCGGGGTCCACATCCGCCTCGCCGGCACCGTCGTCGATCACCATGATGATGACGCCGGGCTGCGCCCGCGGCCCGCTGGCCGGGAAGGTCACGCGCTCGTGGATGAGCTCGGCGGAGCCCAGCGAGAAGAGCGGCGTGCTGCGCCGCAGGCGCAGCAGGTCGAACGCCTGCGCCTGAGCGACCGCGATGTCGTGGGTGGTGGGGCGCAGCTCGTCGTGCGCGAGCAGCTCGGCCTGGATGATCCACGACTCGAAGTTGCGGTCCGCCGGGGGAAGCCCCCGCCCCCAGCCGTTGTCCCGCCCGGCCCAGTCGAGGGCGTTGAAGTGGTCCCCGGAGTTGTGGGAGTCGCCGTCCAGGGACTTGCTGCGCAGCAGCTCGCTCCCGGCCGCCCAGAAGGCGGGCGTCTGACCCAGGGTGATGGTGGCCAGGCACAGGGTGTTCATGCGCACCCGGTCCGCCATGGGCGTGGACAGCGGCAGCTTGTAGGCGAGACGGTCGAAGAGGGTCTCGTCGTCGTGGGAGGACACGTAGGCGATGGAGTCCACGGGCTGGGTGCCGTAGGCGGCCGGGGTCTCCCCGTAGCCGATCTCGTCGCCGCGGCGCCACCGCCCGTCGACGGCCTGCAGCGTGTAGTCGCGCAGGTTGCCGGCCAGCGACAGCCGTATCAGGTCGGTGCGCCAGGCGAGGTCCTTGTGCGCCTCGTCCTTCATGCGCTTCTCCAGGGCGTTCGGATCGGTCAGCTCCCCGTTGCCCAGGCCCTGATCCGTCCGCGGGTCGGCCTGCTCGAAGTTGCCGCCGTGAACGGCGTCGCGAACGCGATCGTTGAAGGTGCCGATGCCCAGCTCGCCGAGCTGTCCCTGGCAGGCCTGGCGGAACAGGGCGTTGCCGGCGACCTCCCCCAGACTCCAGCCCTCGCCGTAGAGGTAGACGGGGTGGCCGACGGCGTCCTCGGCGATCTCCTCCAGGGCCTCGCGCAGGCGCGCCATCGTCCCGACGCTGTGGTGGCCCATGAGGTCGAAGCGGAAGCCGTCCACCCGGTAGTCGCGCACCCACGCCACGCACGCGTCGATCATGATCCTCTCGGCCATGGCGCGCTCGGTCGCCACATTGTTGCAGTCGGTGCTCGTCTCGATGGCGCCGTCGGCGTCGAGGCGGTGGTAGTAGCCGGGCACGATCCGGTCGAGCACGGAGTGCGGATCCTGACCCGCGGCCGCGGTGTGGTTGTACACCTGGTCGAGCACCACCTGCATCCCCATGCCGTGCAGCGCGCCCACCATGTCGCGCACCGCGCGGGTGCGGGCGCCGCCGTCCTGGTGGCCCTCGCGCGCGTAGGATCCCTCGGGCACCATCCAGTGATAGGGGTCGTACCCCCAGTTGTAGGCGTCCTGGTCGGCCACGGCGGTCACGGCCGCCTGAGGGCGGCGGGAGGCCGCGGAGGCGTCGACCGGGATCTCGGGCACCCTCTGGTCGGCCCGATCCTCGGGGACGGTGGGCATGTCGAAGATCGGCAGCAGGTGCAGGGTGTCGATGCCCGCGTTCGCCAGCGCGCGCAGGTGACGGGTGCCGAGCGAGTCGACCGTGAACGCCGCGTAGGTGCCGCGCAGCTCGGCCGGCACGGAGGCGTCGGCCGCGGAGAAGTCCCGCACGTGAAGCTCGTAGATGACGCGGGCGGCGTCGGAGTCGACGACGGGGCTGAGGTTCTCGCACCAGGCGGCGGGCTTGAGGCTGCGCTGCCCCAGGTCGACGGCGACCGAGCGGCGCGAGTCCAGGGTGAGGGCCGCGCTGTAGGGGTCGGTGACCCGGTTGAGCTCGACCCGGCCGGTCGAGGGGGCGAAGACCTCGACCTCCCACAGGTACTGCGCACCGGCGCCGACTTGGCCCGCGCCCACCTCCCACCGGCCGTCGTCGAGCCGACGGGCGGGCAGGCGCACGGGCGAGTCCTCGACCAGGGGGACCGACCCGGTCGGGTCGCCGGTCTCCCAGACCAGGAGCGTGACGGTCAGAGCGGTGGGCGCCCACAGGGCGAAGGCCGGGAGCAGGGCGGTCCCGGCGGAGGCCGGGAGCCCGGAGTCGGAATCGTCGTCCCCGCCGCCGTCGGCGCTGTCGGAGCCGCCGTCCCCGGCGCCGTCGGCACTGTCGGAGCCGTCGTCCCCGACATCGTCGGCACTCTCCACCTCGACGAAGTGGACCCCCAGGGGCGCCGAGCCGTCGCGCGCCGAGGCGGCCCGCCCCCAGAACCGATCGATCAGCGGCCAGATCTGCACTCCCGTGTAGGCGGTGAGCCACCCGCCGGTGGCCGCGGTGGTGCGCTGGACGATGGCGAGCTGCCCGGTCAGGAGCTCCTCGACGTCCGCGCGCTCCAGACGGGAACGACCGAAGTCGTCGGTGGTCGTCAACGCCAAGTAGCCGGCCAGCTGGGGGTGGGCGGCCACGAACTCGGGGGCGATCTCACCGCTCAGGACGAGCGGGAACTCGGACCCGCGGGTTCCGCGGCGCAGCAGCCCGCTCTCGACATGGACCCGCCCATCGGGGGAGGCGACGAGCCCGAAGCTGACGGGCGGAGCGCTGCGGGGGGGACCGCCATCGGGGCCCACGCACATGGCGTGCGTCACTCCATGAGGCAGCAGGTCGACGGGCCAGGCTAGGGTCGTCTCATCAACCCAGTAGGCCCGAGCCCGACCGCTTCCGGGAACCGTTCGCCGCACCGGGGCGTCATGATGGCGGTGCGGGCCGGGGCCGGTCGGCAGGGTCGCCGGCGCTGCGCGATCCGAGGTTCCGGCGCCGGGCTGAGGGTCAACAGTCATAAAGCACCACCTTCCTGAGTAGGCCCAGCCTTGCACGTCGGGCCACGGTCCCGCTAGGGCCGGAGGGCTCATCATTGTGCGATCTTTGTCCGGACAGCGAACCAGGCCGCTCGATATCGAGGCCCATGGTCCCAAACATCCAGGAGAGCATCGGCGCTTATGAGGCTCGTCACGCAGCATGTTCATGCGAAGCGATGACGCCCCGCCCGGGCTCGTCCGGGAGGGCGGGCGCCGACGGTGCGGGCGGACCCGAATCGCCCCGCCCGGATCCTCCGCGACACCGGCCGGCGCAGCACCCCCATCGTCATTGCCGGTCCCGCCCGGGCCCGCCCTGCAAGCCGGTTGGCCGTTCGCGCCGAGGCGCACCCCGCCCGGACCCGCCACCCGGGTCGCCGGACCCGCCGCTCCTCGACGGCGCCGCAGGGCACGGCGGCCGTCGTCGGAACCCCAACCGACGACGGCCGCCATCAGGCGCTGCACCACTGCCCGGAGCGCCCAACCGGGCTGACGGACCGGCCCGCGGGCCGACCCGGGGTCGTAGGCCCCGCCTCAGGCGACGCTCGCCTCGTAGACGCCCTTGGCGGTCGCCGCGAGCACGGAGTCGAACTCCTCCTGGCTCTGGGAGTCGCTCAGCCCCTCCAGCAGGGCGCGCGAGAAGCTCGCGATGAGGCCGGGGTTGCGGGCCAGGCGCGCGTTGGCATCCTCGCGCTCGTATCCGCCGGACAGAGCCACGACGCGCATGACACGCGGGTGCCTCATGAGCTCGGAGTACAGGCCGTCCACGGTCGGGATGCTCACCTTGAGCATGACGTCACTGCCGTCGGGCAGGGCGTCGAGGTGCTCGGTCAGCGCAGCGACCAGCAACTCCTCGGCCTCGGCCTTGTCCGGGGCGTGGATATCGACCTCGGGCTCGATGATCGGGACCAGGCCCCTGGCGATGATCCGCTCGGCGATCTCGAACTGCTGATCGACGACGGCGCGCACGCCCTCGGGGTCGGCGCCCAGGATGACCGAGCGCATCTTGGTGCCGAAGATCCCGGCGGACACCGCGCGGTCGAGCAGCGCGTCGAGCTCGGGCATCGGCTTCATGACCTTGGCGCGGTGCTCCTCGTCGGCCAGGCCCTTGTCGACCTTGAGGAAGGGGACGACATGCTTGACCTCCCACAGGTACTCGGCGGTGGGACGGCCCTCGATCCGACCGTCCATGGTCCGCTCGAAGAGGATGGCGCCGATGATGCGCTCGGAGGTGAAGGCCTTCGAGGTGATGACGCGTGTGCGCATGGCATGGACCAGATCGAACATCTCGGCGTCGTTCGAATAGCGCTCGGGGCCGACCCCGTAGCCCGCCAGGGCCTTGGGCGTGGAGCCCCCGGATTGATCGAGCGCGGCGATGAAGCCCGCTCCGTGCCGCATCTGCTCGGCCTGCTGCTCGTTCACGATGGTCTCCTGTGATACGGGGGTGCCGCGGCGCTTCCGCGGTCGGGCCCGACCGGCCCTGCGGCCACCACCCTACATGAGATTGATTTTCATGTGCACCCCCTGCGCGCACCCGAGCCGTGAGAGCCCCTACGCGGCCGCCCCGCGGTGACCGCGGGGCACTGCAACCGCGACGGACGACGGCACCGGACACGCGGCCGCCCCAGCGGGGCTGCGGCCCGGCGGGTCCGGCGGGCGATTCCAACCCGACCAGACTCGACCCGCCGGACCGCGCCGTCCTACAGGTTCACCTGGCGGGAGATGATCCCGGCCCTGGCGCGGCGGGCGGCGGCGTCCAGCGGGGCGTCGTCGGCCATGGCGGCGTCCAGGCGCTCGGCCATGGCCCGCATGGACGCGGTCAGCTCCTCGGCCTCGGTGCCCGGGACCAGCTCCCACACGGGGATGGCCAGACCGCAGGCGCGGAAGGCCCCGACGAAGCGGGCCCCCTCCTCCAGGTCCGACTCGCGGGCCGCGTGCACCCGCGCGAAGGCGTTGAAGAAGTCGTCCTCGTCCTCGCCTCGCACCCAGCGCACGAACTCCTTGCCGTTCATGCGGCACCAGTAGGCGTGCTCGACGCCGGGCACGGGCGCGGTCGGGGCGATCTCCTCCTTGGCGTCCTCCAGCGACCGCAGCACCTCCGGGTTCTCCGCCGTCTCGGAATCGAGCCAGAAGTCGAAGGTCTCGCGCACGTCGAGCCCCCCGACGGCCTCGGCGTCGAGGATGTCCTGGAGTCGTTCGCCGGGCTCCGGCAGGCCGCTGGCCGTCAGCGCGGTCCCGGCGCTCAGGTCGAGGGCGCTGAGCAGAGCGGCGGCGACGTCGCGACTGGCGTCTCCGGAGTGCATGCTGGTCTGCATGGCGACGAGGACCTCGCCGTCGGCGCGCTTGAGAGCCCGGGCGAGCTCGGGCAGCAGGGTGACGAGCCTGACGTCGCCCCCGCCGTGCTCGGCGTTCAGCCGCACGATCATGGTGGCGGCCGGGAGGATCTGCATCATCGCGACCAGGTCCTGCTCCCCCGCGAGTCCCTCGAAGGGACGGGCCACGAACGGGATCTGCTTCTTCTTGGGGGCCTTGGTCGCGACGTCGGCGCGACGCCGCTGGCGGTTCTTCTTCGACATGCCGGTCAGACTACCGGGAGGCCCGACGACGACGGCGCACCGGTCGCCGAGCGGTTCGGGCCTGCGCGCGCCCTCCGCGCACCGGCTGCTGAACGACTCCGAGGCTCGGACTCGCCCGCCGTGCACCGACTGCTGAGCGGTCCGGGATGCGCGTCCCGCGCGACGGCGGGGCGGCGTGGCACGGGGAGGCTCCCGCGCCGATGCGTCTGCTCGGTCCCGCGCACGAGGGCGGGACCCGACACCGGAGCGCATGAATCGCTGATTCGCAGCTCGGTCCCGCACGCGAGGGCGGGGCGACACCCTCGGCCTGGTGCGGCATGCCGCCATCACGACCGCCCCGGAGACGGGGCGACACCATCTGGCCCTTCATGTGCGAGGGCGCGGTCGGGGTGGGCGAGTGCCGGTGGTTCGGCACCTTGGAGCCCTGCGCGGTCGTACCCGGGAGCGCGCGGTCGTACCCAGGAGCGCGCGGTCGTACCCGGAAGCGCGCGGTCGTACCCGAA
>ERZ772993.418-NODE-418-length-20888-cov-4.228196_pt1 | contig 20888 bp, 21 predicted proteins | sample MGYA00580670_ERZ772993 | MGnify/ENA primary metagenome ERZ772993 (study PRJEB29015, sample SAMEA2737936) | human oral metagenome | biome: human oral; feature: human-associated habitat; material: dental | place: China | collected 2136 ... | reverse complement strand
CCGGCCAATATTTTCGTGTTTATTTTTCTGAACGGCTTTATCGGTTCCGCTGCGGCTATGCTGTTGACCGGCGCGGTTTTGACCGGTGTGCTGGATCGGACGGGGGCTTTTTCAGACGGCGTGATGTGGGGAAGCGCGTTTCCCGTCTTTTTCCTGCTCTCTTGGGCCGAAGCGTTTATCAGCGGCGCGGCGACGGCGATTTTCGTTGCGCTGAAACCGCATTGGATTAATACGTTCGACGACGGGCGTTATCTGAAGAGCACCAATAAAATCTGGTAGTTTCAGACGGCCTGTCATTCTGCAAATGGAATGTTTATGCTTTACGACATGACCGCCGTCGCCCTCGGCGCGGTATTCGGCGCGCTTTTGCGCTGGCTGCTCGGCCTGATGCTGGCGGACACCGTTTCGTGGTTTGCGCTGGGAACGCTGGCGGCGAACTGGTTCGGCGGATTCCTTATCGGCATCGCTGCCGAACTAGTCGGTAACCCGCACTGGCGCCTGCTGCTGATAACGGGCTTTCTCGGCAGTCTGACCACGTTTTCCGGCTTTTCGCTGGAAATCGTCGGTATGTTGCAGGCGCAGCGGTGGGCCGCCGCCGCGGCTACGGCGTCGCTGCACTTGTTCGGTTCCCTGCTGTTTACTGTGTTGGGGATTTACCTTGCGCAGTGCTTGAAATAAGCCGCGGATAAACATTGAGGCCGTCTGAAAATGGTTTTTCAGACGGCCTCAATGCTGTTGTTTTCCTTTACTTCCCGCGTACCAGATAATTGCGCAGCCATCTTGCCGCAGGCGCGATTTCACCGGCCAGCATCCCGATTTCGCCGGTTTCCGAGTCGCGCAGGATGTCTGCCGCCGCCCCGTGCAGCCATACGCCCGCCGCCGCTGCCTGAAACGCATCGATACCCTGCGCCAGCAGGCTGCCGATGATACCGCTCAACACGTCGCCGCTGCCTGCGGTGGCCAGCCCGGTGTTGCCGGTGGTGTTGGTGTGCAGGAAGCCGCGCGCGGATGAAATTACGGTGTTGTGGCCTTTGAGCACCACCCAGCAGTGGTAGCGGTTGGCCAATTCGCGTGCCGCCCAGTCGCGGTGGCTTTGCACTTGCTGCACGGTGGTGTTCAGCAGATAGGCGGCCTCGCCCGGGTGCGGGGTCAAGACCATGTCGTTGCGCGTGTTTTTCAGGAACAGCTGCGGATAATCGACCAAAATATGCAGCGCGTCGGCATCCAATACCAAGCAGGGCTGCCCGCTTTGCCAAACGGTGTGCACCAGTTTGGCGGCTTTTTCGTCTTTGCCCAAACCGCAGCCTGCCAGCCAAACGTCGATATCGGTGCGATGAACGGCGCGCTCGGCGGTGTCGAGCATCAGTTCGGGATAAGGGTGGTGCACGGCGATGGGCAGTTTGTCTTGCGGGAACGCCACCACGACTTTGCCGCAGCCGGTGTATAAGGCCGCCGTGCCCGCCAGCAATGCGGAACCCATCATGCCTTCCGCGCCGCCCAAAACGCCGATGCTGCCGAACGTGCCTTTGTGGCTGTCGGCCTGTCGCGGGCGGAATATTTGCGGAAACCGTTGTACGGCCTCCTCAAGCGGGAAACCTTCGGGCAATCGGTAAAAAACGTTCATGGCAATACTCCTTTACTTCGGATTTTCCGTTTTCAGACGGCCTTATTGTATGCTTTGTCGCCGTCGGATTTGCACCATCCGCATGAATTATTTTAATATTAGTCTTCTTTTACCAACTTTGCCAACGGTCGAGGCCGCCCCATGGAATCCATTATCGAACTGCGTCATCTGAAAACCCTTCTGGCGTTGGAGGAAACCGGCAGCGTTTCCCTCGCCGCGCAACGGGTATTCCTGACCCAATCCGCCCTGTCGCACCAAATCCGCACGCTGGAAAACTATTACGAAACCCCGCTTTTCGAACGCAAATCCAACCCGCTGCGCTTCACGCCTGCCGGTGCGCGGCTGTTGAAACTCGCCCGGGATTTGCTGCCCCAGGTGGCCGCGGCCGAACGCGACATGGCGCAGATCGAAGGCGAAGCGGGCGAACTGCGGCTGGCGGTGGAATGCCACACCTGCTTCGACTGGCTGATGCCCGCCATGGGCGAATTCCGCCCGTTGTGGCCGCAGGTGGAACTCGACATCGTATCCGGCTTTCAGGCAGACCCCGTCGGCCTGCTGCTGTCCCACCGCGCCGATTTGGCGATTGTCTCCGAAGCCATGCCGCAGGCGGGCATTGCCTACCGCCCCCTGTTTGCCTACGGCATGGTCGGCATCTGCGCCCCCGAACACCCGCTCGCAGCCAAAGAAATCTGGCAGGCGGAAGACTTTGCCGGCGAAACCCTGATTACCTACCCTGTCCCCGACGACATGCTCGACCTGCTGCGCAAAATCCTGCTGCCGCGCGGCATCAACCCGCAACGCCGCCACAGCGAGCTGACTATCGCCATCGTACAACTCGTGGCCAGCCGCCGCGGCATCGCCACCCTGCCGTATTGGACCGTGATGCCGTATTTGGAGAAAGGCTACGTCGTCTCGCGCAAAATCACCGAAAACGGCCTGCAAAGCGAACTGTACGCCGCCATGCGGAGCGAAGACGGCGACACAGGCTACCTGGCCGACTTCTGCCAAATCGTGCGTGACCAAGGCTTTGCCACCCTGCCCGGCCTAAGCATACTGGAATAAGGCCGTCTGAAAATGCTCGAACTGCAAAACATCCGCAAACAATTCAACGGCAAAACCGTTGCCGACGGCATCAGCCTCCAAGTCGCGCGCGGCAGCCTGCTCGCCATCCTCGGCCGTTCCGGCTGCGGCAAATCCACCCTGCTCAACATCGCCGCCGGACTGGCCGCCCCCGACGGCGGCCACGTCCTGCTCGACGGCACGGACATCACCGCCCTGCCGCCCGAAAAACGCCGCATCTCGCTGATGTTCCAAGACTACGCCCTCCTGCCGCACCTGACCGTCCTGCAAAACACCGCCTTCGGCCTCAAAATGCGCGGCACCGCCAAACGGCAGGCGGAAGAGGCCGCCGAAGCCATGTTGGAACAAGTCGGCCTGTCGGGCGAAGGACACCGCCGCCCCGACACCCTTTCCGGCGGCGAACAACAACGCGTCGCCCTTGCCCGCGCCCTGGCCGCCGAACCCAAACTGCTGCTGCTGGACGAACCCTTTTCCAGCCTCGACACCGGCCTGAGAAACAGCTTGCGCAACCTGACTCGCGCACAGGCAGGCCGTCTGAACATCCCCGCCGTCCTCGTTACCCACGACCCCGAAGAAGCCTTCCTGATGGCCGACCGAATCGCCCTGATGGCCGACGGCCGCATCATTCAAGAAGGCAGCCCCGACGAACTGGGCGCGCACCCGAACAGCGCGGCGGCGGCCAAACTGCTCGGCTGCCGCAACGTTGGCGACACATTCTACCTGCCGCCCGACGCGCTCTTTCCCGACCCCGACGGCCCCGCCTGCCCTGTCCTCGCCCTACACTGCCTTCCCGGCGGCATGCGCGCCGAAATCGGCCACCCGCAGTTCGGCCGCATAGAAATGCCCCTGCCGCCCGGCTTCCACGGCAGCGAAATCCGCGTCGGCACAGATACAGCCCGCCTGGTACGCTTTCAAACGCCGCCGGACAAACCGGCATAGATACAGGCCGTCTGAAAACAAACGCCGCATGTTTGAGCCTCACAGAAACCCGCAGCGTTCGTTTTCAGACGGCCTTTTGCTATACTGCCGTTTTTGACACGGAAACAGAAAGCTCCGCCATGTCCGCCCCCCGCCCCTATCCCGCCCCGAACTACCGCCAACGCCTGCAAATCGCCCTGCACTACCTGCTGCCCCAACTGGCCGTTACCCGTGCCGCAGGCTGGCTGGCCGAACGCCGCTGGGGCGTATTGACCACCTTCATCATCCGCGCCTTTGCCGCCCGCTACCGCATCAACCTCGACGAAGCAGCCCGCAGCAATCCCGCCGATTACGCCAGTTTCAACGAATTCTTCATCCGCCCGCTGAAAGACGGCGCAAGGCCGATAGACGGCGACGGGCAAAACCTCTGCCTGCCTGCCGACGGCCGCGTGAGCGAATGCGGCACCATCGAACACGGACGGCTGCTGCAGGCCAAAGGCCACAGCTTTACCGCCGCCGAACTGCTGGCAGGCGACGAAGGACTGGCCGCACGTTTTTCAGACGGCCTCTTCCTCACCACCTACCTTTCCCCGCGCGACTACCACCGCGTCCACATGCCCTGCGACGGCACTTTGCGCCGCATGATTTATGTGCCGGGCGAACTGTTTTCCGTCAATCCCTTCCTAGCCGAACACGTCCCCAACCTGTTTGCCCGCAACGAACGCCTCATCTGCCTCTTCGATACCGAATTCGGCAGCATGGTGCAGATTTTAGTCGGCGCCACCGTAACCGCCAGCATCAGCACGGTGTGGGCGGGTGTCGTCAATCCGCCGCGCACCGCCGCCGTGCGCCAATGGGACTATCCCGAATCGGGCGACGGGTCGGTCGTCCTGCGCAAAGGCGAAGAAATGGGCGCATTCCGCCTCGGCTCCACCGTCATCAACCTTTTCCCACGCGGCAGCGTCCGCTTAAACGAACGCCTGAAGGCAGGCGTGGAAACGCGGATGGGCGAAACCATGGCGCAACGGCTGTCCTAACCCGCCGCATCGAAATACGGAAAGGCCGTCTGAAAACCGATTTTCAGGTTTTCAGACGGCCTTTTATGCTGTTTCCTATACGGCAGACCGCATCAGCAGTGAACCAGCGTACCTTCGTTTTCACCGCAAACCACGCGTTTGAGCGCGCCTTCTTTGGCGATGCCGAACACGACGATGTTGAGCTGGCGTTCGCGGCACAGGGCGAAGGCGGTGGCATCCATGACTTTCAGACGTTTGCTCAAAGCCTCGTCGAAAGTGATGGTTTCATAGCGGACGGCGGACGGGTCTTTTTTCGGGTCGGCAGTGTACACGCCATCGACATTGGTGGCCTTCAGCATCACGTCGCAGTTCATTTCCGCGCCGCGCAGAGAAGCGGCGGTGTCGGTGGTGAAGAAGGGGTTGCCGGTGCCGCCGGCGAAAATCACGACTTTGCCTTCTTTCAGATACTGGATGGCTTTCGGACGGGCGTAGGTTTCGGCAATCTGCTGCATGGGCAGTGCGGATTGGACGCGGGCTTTTACGCCGGCGGATTCGAATGCGTCTTTCAAAGCCAAGGCATTCATGACGGTGGCCATCATGCCCATATAGTCGGCCGTCGCACGGTCCATGTTGTCGGCCTGCGTGGAAACGCCGCGGAAGATGTTGCCGCCGCCGATGACGATGCCGACCTGTACGCCGAGTTCGACGATTTCTTTTACCTGGCCGACAATCTGCATGATGGTTTCGCGGTTGATACCGAAGGCATCATTGCCCATCAGGGCTTCGCCGGACAGTTTCAACAGGATTCGTTTGTATTTGGTTTGCGGGGTCATGTGGGATTCCTTTCGGCTGGGAGAACGTGGATAAACGGCGCGCATTATACGCGCCAAACCCCGGCTTTATAAACAGGTAAAGGCCGTCTGAAAGCAGGCTTTACACGATAAAGCAGCTTTCAGACGGCCTATTGTCATCCCGACGGAACGTTTAGCCGGAGAATTTCTTGAACACCAGCGTACCGTTGGTGCCGCCGAAGCCGAAGGAGTTGGAGATGGCAACGTCGATTTTCGCGTCGCGCGCTTCGTTGGCGCAGTAGTCCAAATCACAGCCTGCTTCGATGTCTTGTTCGAAGATGTTGATGGTCGGCGGGGATTTTTGCTCGTGTACCGCCAACACGCTGTACAGCGCTTCCACGCCGCCTGCCGCGCCGAGCAAGTGGCCGGTCATGGATTTGGTGGAGTTGACGATGACTTTGCGGGCATGGTCGCCCAGCGCGCGCTTGAGCGCTTTGGTTTCGTTGGCATCGCCCAGCGGAGTGGACGTACCGTGTGCGTTGACGTAATCGACGTCTTCGGGATTCAGTCCGGCATCTTTCAGCGCGCGGGTAACCGCCAGCGCAGGGCCTTCTTCGTTCGGGGCGGTGATGTGGTAGGCATCGGAACTCATGCCGAAGCCGACGATTTCGGCGTAAATTTTCGCGCCGCGTTTTTTGGCGTGTTCCAGTTCTTCCAACACCAACACGCCCGCACCTTCGCCAATAACGAAGCCGTCGCGGCCTTGATCCCACGGACGGGAAGCGGTGGCGGGGTCGTCGTTGCGGGTAGAAAGGGCTTTCATCGCAGCAAAGCCGCCCACGCCCAAAGTACTGATCGCGCCTTCGGCACCGCCTGCAATCATCACGTCCGCGTCGCCGTATTTAATCAGTCGGGCGGAGTCGCCGATGGAGTGTGCGCCGGTGGTACAGGCGGAAACCATGCCGTAGCTGGGGCCTCGGTAGCCTTTGAGGATGGTAACGTGGCCCGCAATCAGGTTAATCAGCGAACCGGGAATAAAGAAAGGATTGATTTTACGTGCGCCGCCTTCGATAACGGCTTTACCGGTGGCTTCGATGCTGGGCAGGCCGCCGATGCCGGAACCGATGTTCACGCCGACGCGGTCTTTATCGAGGCTTTCCAATGCGTCCAAACCGGCATCGCTGATGGCTTGCAGCGCGGCGGCGATGCCGTAGTGGATGAATACGTCCATGCGGCGGGCTTCTTTCGCGCTGATGTATTGGCCGATGTCGAAATCGCGCACTTCGCCGGCGATTTGGCTGTTGATGTCGGATGCGTCAAAGCGGGTAATCCGGCCGATGCCGCTTTTGCCTGCGAGCAGGTTGCTCCATGCGGTGGCGACGTCGTTGCCGACCGGTGATACTTGGCCGAGGCCTGTGATGACTACTCTTCTCTGACTCATGATAATCTCGCTGTTGGTTTTCGGTGGGATGCGGCAAGATGCCGTCTGAAAATGATAATAGCGGTTCGGAATCGGATTCCGGGCGGCTATTATAACGGATTTTGCCCCACATATATAAGGTAACAGCCTCTATTGCGCTAACGCAGCAGAGGCTGGGGTGTTTGGTGCGGCCGATTAGCCGTTGTGGGCGTTGATGTAGTCGATAGCCAGTTGTACGGTAGTGATTTTCTCGGCTTCTTCATCGGGGATTTCGCAACCGAAAGCTTCTTCCAAAGCCATAACCAATTCTACGGTGTCCAAAGAATCTGCGCCCAGGTCGTCTTGGAAGGAAGATTCGTTTTTCACGTCGGCTTCGCTGACACCCAGTTGCTCGGCAACGATTTTCTTCACTTGTTGTTCAATGTTTGACATATTCTTTCGTCCTTAATTTAAAGCCTTGCGGCGGTGGTTAATGTGAAAACTCAAAACGGTCGCATTGTACCCGATTGATTTAGAGTTTTCCATCTAATGATGTGTTTGCCTTTCAGACGGCCTTCGGAGGCGGCCGCCGCAGGTGCGAAACGCGGGCATATTAGCATAGGCCGGATTTTGCCGACAAGGGCGTTTTCCGCTGTTTTTTCCAAGACTTATTCTGCAACGCTGCTGTGCGCGCCCGATTACTTGCACACGGTCTCGTTTAAAAACCGCAATACCAGTGCCAATTCTTCCGCCGCTTCTTCCTGTGTGCCGTTGCCGGTATGGCCGCCGCAATCGGGGGCGTAGAGCCAGGATTTAGGCGAGATGCCGCGCAGTTTGGCGTAAAACTTCAAGGCGTGGGCGGGGTGTACGCGGTCGTCGGACAGGTTGGTGGTGATGAGTGCGGGCGGGTGGTTTAGGCCGTCTGAAAGGTTGTGGTAAGGGGAAAGCCTTTCCAGGTGCGGGCGCATTTCGGCGTCGTTCGGGTCGCCGTATTCCTCTATCCAGCTTGCGCCGGCGGAGAGTTGCGTATAAGCCAGCATGTCGGTCAGGGGGACTTCGCACACAAGCGCGCCGAAGGCCTGCGGTTCGCGCACGAAGGCGGACGCGGTTATCAGTCCGCCGTTGCTGCCGCCCTGTATGGCGATGTGCGGCGGGGAACTCAGGCCGCGTTCGGCCAAGTCGCGCACGACGGCCAGCAGGTCGTCCACGCTGCGGTGTTTGTGTTCGCGCTGGGCGGCGGTGTGCCAGCCTTTGTATTCGCCGCCGCCGCGTATGTTGGCCAAGACGAAGGTACGGCCTTGAGCCAGCCAGTGGCGGCCGATGTTGCCCAGATAGTGCGGCAGTTCGGCCACGTCGAAGCCGCCGTAGGCGTAAACAAGCGCAGGGGTGTCGGCGCCGCTGTTTTTACCGACGTGGAAATACGGTATTTGCGTGCCGTCTGCCGAACGCGCCCAAAGTTGCCGTACGGCGATGCCGTCTGCGTCGAATTGCTTGGGCTGGCGGCGCAGGACGCTCAGTTCGTTTACCTGCAAGTCGAGTGCGTACAGGGTCAGCGGGGTGGTGAAGTCGCTTGCGGCGATGTAGAGCAAGTCGCCGCCCCACGGCTGGTCGGTCAGCTCCAGCGCGCCTTGCGGCAGTTCGGGCAGGGTTTGTTCCTGCCATGTTTTGCCCGTCCATTTCCATGCTTTCAGACGGCCTTTGACATTGTCGAGCAGGGAAACGGCGATAAAGCGTTTGGTGGTTTCCACGCTTTCTACCGCCTGCGCGTCGTCGGGGGCGAGCAGCAAGGCGGCCTCGCCCAGTTCGCCTTTGTTGAGTTTGACCGCCACAAGCGCGCCGGCGGGGTAGCTTTTATTGGCACGATGCCACGGCTGCACGAGTTTGATTAAAAGCTGTCCGGCGATATAGCCGGCGATTTCGCAATCGGTCGGCAGTTTGAGTGCGGCGGTACGGCCGTCTGAAAAGACTTGGTAATAGGTTTTGGTGAAAAAACCCGTGGCCGCTTCGATTAAATCGACGGGCGAACCGAGCCCGTCCAGATAACGCCAGGCCTGCACCATCACGCCGTCTTCTTCCATGCGGAAAACCGGCAGGCCGTCTGAAAATTCCTGTCCGCGCCGCAACAGCCACGCTTCTCGCGGATAACCCGACGCTGTGAGCTGGCGTTCGTCCCACGCGGGGCAGACCCAGACGCTGTCCGCGTCGCGCCAGGCGATGTGGTTTTTGCCTGCGGGAAAATGAAAGCCGCCTTCAACGATGCAGCGGTTGGCCAAATCGAATTCGACGGTATATGCCGCGTCACCGCCTGCCGCACTCAGCGTCAGCAGGGCTTGCAGAGGCTTTTCGACATAGTGCGACACGCCGTCCAAATACACGTCGTCGCCCAAAATTTCATCGAAATCGGCCACGGAAAACAGGATTTTCCAATCAGGCATCCCCGCACGGTAAGACGCGGCCGAGCAGACGCGGTACACGCCTTTGGGAAATTCCTCGCTTTGATGGAAATGGTACATGCGGGCGCGGTGTTCCTGACAAAAAGGAATCTGCCTCTCGTCCTGCAACTGAGCGAAAATATCGTCCCGCAGGGCGGAAAATTCGGCCGAGCCGGCAAACTGCGCCAGTGTTTCGGCATGCGCTTCGGCGGCGAAGCGGCGGGTTTCGGGGTCGTTTAAATCATGAAAGCGGGCGTAAGGGTCGTGCATGGTGGAAGGCCGTCTGAAAAAAGCGGGATTATAGCGGCAAATCTTTGTCTGGTCGGATTGGAGGCCGTCTGAAAACGGTTTTCAGACGGCCTCGATAGCCTTAACGGGTTGTTTTTCCCGTAGCAACAAAATATCCATCCTGCGATATTGATGCCGAAAATGCAGGCTGCTTTACGGAAACGTCTGCCACACGCCGCGCACGCGGCCGAGCACGTTCAGGCGGTTCAGGTCTTCGCCCGAGATTTCCATATCGGCGTAGTCGGGGTTGTCCGCCATCAGGATGATTTTGTCCAACAGCACCTGCACGCGCCGCACCCAGCGGTGTGCGCCGATTTCCAGGCAGTAGATTTTGCCGTCTTTCAGAATGGTATCGGACAAATCGGCCAGTATCAGGCATTCGCCTTCAAAAGTCAGCTTCATGGCGATGCCGTCCGCCATAAAAAAGCCGCAATTCTCCAAATGGATGCCGAGCTGGTCGGCCAGTTCGTTGGAGAGTGCCAAAGGTGCAGGCTGCTTTTCTGCTTGGTCGATGGGTTTGCCGCCGTTGCCGATCAGGCGGGCGGGAATGGCGGAAGGGGTTTTGCTCATATCTCTCTCCTGCCTATCTTTTCAACTTCGCCAACGCATCCGCCATCGCCGAATTTTCAGGCTGCTTTTCGCGCTGTGGCTTGCTTGAACGGTTGTTTGTGCTGCGTTTTTCGGTTTCAGGTAGCCTTTTGCCGCGTTTTTCCGCGCCCGGTTCGTCATCCAAGCGCATGGTCAGCGCGATGCGTTTTCTGGCGGCATCGACTTCCAGCACTTTCACTTTCACCACGTCGCCGGCTTTCACCACTTCGCGCGGGTCTTGGACGAATTTATTGGACAGGGCGGAGATGTGTACCAGGCCGTCTTGATGGACGCCGATGTCCACGAACGCGCCGAAGTTGGCGACGTTGGAAACCACGCCTTCGAGTATCATGCCGACTTGCAAGTCGCTGATTTCGTGGATGCCTTCGGCAAATGAGGCCGTCTGAAATTCGCCGCGCGGGTCGCGGCCGGGTTTTTCCAGTTCGGACAGGATGTCCAAAATGGTCGGCAGGCCGAAGCGTTCGTCGGTAAAGTCGGACGCTTTGATTTGCTTCACGCGCTCGCGGTTGCCGATGAGTTCGGCGGCGGTAATGCCTTGTTGCGCCAGCATTTTGGCGACGACGGGATAGGCTTCGGGGTGGACGGCGCTCGCGTCCAGCGGCTCTTTGCCGCCGTTAATCCGCAAAAAGCCCGCCGCCTGCTCGAAGGTTTTTTCGCCCAAGCGCGGCACTTTCAGCAATTTTTTGCGGCTGTCGAACGCGCCGTTTTCATCGCGGTAGGCGACGATGTTTTGGGCAAGGGTTTGATTCAAACCGGAAATCCGCGCCAAGAGCGGGGCGGAGGCGGTGTTCACGTCCACGCCGACGGCGTTCACGCAGTCTTCGACCACCGCGTCCAGCGACTTGGCGAGCTGGCTTTGGTTCACGTCGTGCTGATACTGCCCCACGCCGATGGATTTGGGGTCGATTTTGACCAGCTCGGCAAGCGGGTCTTGCAGCCTGCGGGCGATGGACACCGCGCCGCGCAGGGAAACGTCCAAGTCGGGGAACTCGCGCGCCGCCAGTTCGGACGCGGAATAAATCGACGCGCCGGCTTCGGAAACGACGATTTTGTGCAGCCCCATTTCCGGCATTCCGCGCACCAGTTCGCCCGCGATTTTGTCGGTTTCGCGGCTGGCGGTGCCGTTGCCGATGGCGATGAGCTTCACGCCGTGTTGCTTAATCAGGCGCGACAGTGTTGCCAACATATTGTTTTCTTGATGCAAATAGACGATGACGGTATCCAGCAGCTTGCCCGTGTCGTCCACCACGGCGCATTTCACGCCGTTGCGGTAGCCGGGGTCGAGACCCAAAGTGGTCAGCCGTCCGGCGGGCGCGGCGAGCAGCAAGTCTTTGAGATTGCGGGCGAATACGGTAATCGCGTCGGTGTCGGCGGCTTCTTTCAGACGACCTAAGGCTTCGAGTTCCAGCGACAAAAAGATTTTCGCGCGCCAAGTCAGGCGCACGGTGTCGCGCAGCCATTTGTGGCCGTCTGAAACCTTGAAACGGCGGGCGATGAGTTGCTCGTATTCGCTTTGCTGCGTCATCGGCGTGTCGTCGGGTTGGTATTTGAGCGAGATGTTCAACACGCCTTCGTTGCGGCCGCGCAAAACCGCCAGCGCGCGGTGGCTGGGCATGGCGCGGACGGGTTCGCGGTGGTCGAAATAATCGCTGAATTTTTCGCCTTCGGTTTCTTTGCCTTCAACGACTTGCGCGTGGATTTCGGCTTCGTTCCACAGCTTGTCGCGCAGCGTGCCGATGAGTTCCGCATCTTCGGCAAACTGCTCCATCAGAATCGCGCGTGCGCCGTCCAGCGCGGCTTTGGCGTCGGGGACGTTTTCGTTCAGGTAGCCTTGCGCGGCGGCTTCCACGTCCTGCGGCTGCTCGGCAAGCAACACGTCCGCCAGCGGCTGCAAACCGTGTTCGCGCGCGATTTGCGCTTTGGTGCGGCGTTTGGGCTTGTAGGGCAGATACAGGTCTTCCAGCGCGGTTTTGTTGTCGGCGGCTTCGATTTGCGCCCTGAGGTCGTCTGAAAGCTTGCCTTGCTCTTCAATGCTTTTTAAAACAACGGCTTTGCGCTCTTCCAACTCGCGCAGGTATTGCAGCCGCTCGGCAAGCTGGCGCAGCTGCGTATCGTCCAGCCCGCCCGTGGCTTCCTTGCGGTAGCGGGCGATAAACGGCACGGTCGCGCCGTCGTCCAAAAGCTCGACGGCGGCGGTGATTTGGGCGGCGGTGGCGGAGAGTTCTTGAGAGAGGATTTGGGTGATGTTCATGGGGATAGGTCGTCTGAAAAAGTAATTATTATATCAATGGAAGAGGAGGGCGGAGGCGAAGATTGTGTTTTGAATATGAAGCTTAGTCCTGAACCTTCTGAAAACAAAACGTCGTCTGAAAACCCTAAATACAGTTTTCAGACGACGTTTTATTTTTAATTGCCTTAAATCTCGCTACCGCCGACGGTCAGTCCCGAATCAATCCGCAAGGTCGGTTGTCCGACGCCGACAGGAACGCTTTGCCCGTCTTTGCCGCACACACCGACACCGCTGTCCAACGCGGTATCGTTGCCTATCATGGAAACATGTTTCAACACTTCAGGCCCGTTGCCGATGATGGTCGCGCCTTTGACAGGATATTGCAGTTTGCCGCCTTCGACCCACCACGCTTCGGATGCGCTGAAGACGAATTTGCCGCTGGTGATGTCCACCTGTCCGCCGCCGAAATTGACGGCGTAAATGCCTTTGTCGATAGACGCGATGATTTCGTCGGGTTCGTAGCCGCCGTTTTCCATGAAAGTATTGGTCATGCGCGGCATGGGGGCGGAGGCGTAACTTTCGCGGCGGCCGTTGCCGGTGGATTGCGTACCCATCAGGCGGGCGTTGGTTTCGTCCTGCATATAGCCGACCAAGATGCCGTCTTCAATCAATACGGTGCGGCGTGTTTCGTTGCCTTCGTCGTCGATATTGAGCGAACCGCGCCTGTCGGCAATGTCACCCTGATCAACGACGGTAACGCCTTTGGCGGCAACGCGCTCGCCGATTCTGCCTGAAAAGACACTGGTTTCTTTGCGGTTGAAATCGCCTTCCAAACCGTGTCCGACGGCTTCATGCAGCAACACGCCCGGCCAGCCGTTGCCCAAGACAACGGTCATTTCGCCTGCGGGCGCAGGGCGGGATTCGAGATTAATCAGGGCTTGTTTGACGGCGGAATCGACAAACTGCCGCACCAAAGTTTCATCAAAATAAGCCAAGTCGTAGCGACCGCCGCCGCCCGCGCTGCCCTGTTCGCGCCGGTCGCCCTGTTTGGCGATGACGGTAACGTTCAGGCGCACCATCGGACGGATGTCGGCGGCGTGCCTGCCGTCGAGGCGGGCAATGTAAATCATGTCGTATTCGCAAGTCAGCCCCGCCATCACTTGCACAATGCGCGGATCGGCGGCTTTGGCAAGCGTTTCCACTTTGTTCAATAAGGCAACTTTGGCGGCGGAATCGAGACCGATAATGGGATTCAGCACCGCATGGACGGATTTGCCGTATGCGGCGGACGGCACTTTGACAGAAGCTTCGCCGCCTGCCGCGCCGATGACGCGGACGGCTTGGGCGGAACGGTTGATCGAATCGATACACAAACTGTCCGCATAGGCAAAAGCGGTTTTTTCGCCCGAAACAGCGCGCACGCCCACCCCCTGATCGATTTGGAAACTGCCCGATTTGACGATGCCCTCTTCCAAATGCCAGCTTTCAAAAGCAGTGCGCTGGCAGTAGATGTCGGCGTAATCGACGTGATGCGCGCCGATGATGCTCAGGCTTTTGGCGAGCAGCTCAGGGGAAAGGTGATTGGCTTCGAGCAAATCGCGCTGTACGGTAGCGTAAGTTGAGTGCATGGTTTTCAGACGACCTTCAAGGCTGGGGAAACTTGGGGCTTGATTATACGGCATTTGTTATGGCTTTGGATATGTCGATTGTTTGTATTTATAAGGGGTTAGGGTCGTCTGAAAACAAGGGGCGGATAGGGATGATTTCTCAGATGGACCGGTATTTACATAATTAAACTGTTTTGAACATTGCATATTGTCATTTCATGTTGTACATTTGTATTCAAATGAATACAAAACAAATCAAACGAATATGAATGCGACAAACCGTATCCCAGTCAGCGTGCGAATTACTCAGGAAGACGCTGATTTTATTGCAGAATTAAAAATAGAGGGCGCGAATACGCCGTCTGAAAAAATCCGCGAGCTGCTCAAGCAGGCGCGTTTGGCGCATACGCAGACGCGGGATTACGGTTCCGCGCTGACGGCGCAGGAGCAGTTTTTCCAAGCGGCGAAACATGATGTATTGCACGCGGAAAAGCAGGCGGGGGCGCATTCGCATATCGTCGCGCGCTTGTTTGAGCAGCTGCCCGACTTAGGCGCGACGCTTGCCGCCGACCTGCCCGAAGAAGCCGACCTCGACAGTTTGAAAAAATACGAACGCGAACTGATGTGGCGCATCGTCCGCCTCACCGACAGCATCTTGCAGCTCGCCGTAACCGGCAAAGGCGCGGCATACGACGATACCGTGCTGCAACAGCTTGAAAACACTTTGAAACTGGCGAAGATTGTGCAGCAGGCGGGCGAGGTTTGAGGTCTATCCTGCACCCACTTAAATCAAACACATTTTATTGAAAGGAAAATCCAAATGAACGAAACCCTATCCCGCAGAGTGGGCCGTCTGGTGAGCGGCGGTTTTCATGCCCTGATTGATGCGGCGGAGAACCTTGCACCTGAGGCGGTCATGAACGAGAGCATCCGCGAAATCGAGCGGGCGGTGGACGAGGTGCGTGCCGAATTGGGCAAAGTGTTGGCGCAGAAACACCTTGCCGCCAAGAAAATGGCGGACGAGAGCAACCGCCACGAAGCCATCGATGCCAACCTGCAAGCCGCCGTAGCGGCGGGGCGCGACGACCTTGCCGAGGCGGGTATCGCCGAACAAATGGACATTGAAGCGCGTCTGCCTGTTTTGGAAAACACCATTGCCGACTGTGCCGCGCAGGAAAAAGAACTTGAAGGCTTTATCGCCGCCTTGCAGGCGAAAAAACGCGAGATGCAGCAGCAGTTGCAAGACTGGCGCGCCGCACAGCAGAACGCTGGCGCAGGCAAAGCGGCAGGCGGCAGCGACCTCAACCGCATCGCCCGTGATGCCGAAAAAAGCGGCAACGCCTTCGACCGCGTGATGGGTCGTCAAAATGCGGTACACAGCAGCACCGATGCGGCGCAGTTGGCAAAATTGAAGGAATTGGAAGACTTGAGCCGCAACAACCGTATTGCCGAACGGTTAGCGGCTCTGAAGGCGGGGAAATAAGATGTCTTTTTCTGACAAGATTTATGAGCTTGATGAGCAGATTGCTTTCTACCATAAGATGTTGAATCACCATGCTGCATGGTTGCTGTTGTCGACTGTTGCGGTTTGGTCTCTTAGTGATAATCACCCCGTACCCGCAATAGTTGCTGCTATTTTAATCGTGGGATTCTATGCTGTTATTATCACGAATGACTTGAAGGCAAAATACGGTGACAAACTGATTGCGGATGGATGGAAAATCCATATCAAAAAAGCCATAGAAATACTGAAAGCAGAGATTTTGAAAGGTTGCGAAGAATCGGAGCGGCAAAAACTCTTAGATTTGTTGGAAGAAAAATGCCATAGCCGGATAAAGTTTAAAAATTTCCTCAAACACCGTCCGTTTCTAATTGCGTATGTTTTTTGGGCTTGGATGTTTTATGAAAATCTGATTGCATTTCTTCGTTATATAAAATAATCCAAGTTTTCAGACGACCTCCTCAACAAATAAGGTCGTCTGAAAAGAAAAACGCCGCGCGGAGTTTGCCCTTGCGGCGTGTGGCGGAACGAATCAGTAGTCGATGCGTTCGCTGATAATCCGCAAATCCGGCCATGAGAAAACGATGTCGTATTCGCGTCCGTTTCTGAAGGCTTCGGCTTTCAGTACGGGGCGGCCGCGGCGGTCGTCGGCTTCGATTTCATGGACGCGGTAGCCGCGTCGTTCGAGTATCCGCATGACTTGCGCGCGTTTTTGCTCGAAAGACGGATCGCTGTAAATTTGGTGTTCGATGTAGTCGTCATCGTAATACTTGCCGTCGCGGTAACGGTAGTCGTCATAACGGTCGTAATCGCGCTCATAGCGGTCATAATAGTAGTCGTCGTAATAATCATCGGGGTAAGGGGCGGCGCAGGCGGCCAGTGCGATACTGCTCAGGAGTAATGCCGGTAATAGTTTTTTCATGTCGTATCCTTTCGGGACGTGGGGTAAGTAAAGAATGTTCGGGCGCGGTTATAAATCCACGCGTTCTTCGATAATGTTCAAATCGGGATAAGACATCACGATTTTGTATTCCAAGCTGCCTTTGTAGGCCTCAAACTCCAAAACGGGTCTCGCCCAATGCAGGTCGGTGTCGGAATCGTGCACCTCGTAGCCTCTGCCTTGCAGGATGGACACGGCGCGGTTGTGGTGTTGCGCGAACGCGGGGTCGGTTTCCATACGGTATTGGGCGTAGTCTTCGTAAAGGTCGAAACCTTCTGCTGCAAGAAAAATGGCGCAAATGACGGCGGCAGGAAGCAGCAGTTTTTTCAAAAGCGGTTTGAACGGTTCTATATATTGCGACTGCGGATATTTCATTTCGTTCCCTTTGCGTCTGTTGTCGGTATAGACATTTAAACACGCAGGACTTAGGGAAAAGTTAGGAGCGTTTTCAGACGACCTTTCTTTACGGTACGCACAGGCCGTCTGAAAACGGATAGGGATAATCCCATGATTTTTGCTGTTTTGATTGCCTTGATAACCGCCGCAGTGCTTTATGTCCTGCTGTTTGAGGATTGGGATGAATTCCTTGAATGCGTAAAATTCTGTTTCACCCCCGAAATCATCAGCGCGCTGCGGGGGAAATATTGGGAAGACGTATGGGCGGAAACCAAAATCCTGCTGTGGCTGGGCATCAGCGTGATGGCTGGCGTATCTGCCTATTTCTGGCTCGGCTAGAGTCGGCGTTTCAAGGCGGATACCGTCTTTGTTGCCGCGAACAGTAAATTATCGAAAGGAGTTTCTGAATGAGCAAAAAACACACTTACCGCACCGCGACAACATGGACGGGCAATCTTGGCGAAGGCACTTCGTCCTACACCGCTTATTTGCGCAACTTTACCGTTTTCGCCGAGGGCAAGCCCGACTTGCACGGTTCCGCTGACCCGGCCTTCCGCGGCGATGCGGGCCGCTGGAACCCGGAAGAAATGCTGTTGGCCGCCGTTTCTGCCTGCCACAAACTATGGTACCTGCACCTGTGTGCCGATGCGGGCATCTGCGTTACTGCCTACACTGATCATGCCGAAGCGGTGATGGACGAAGGCGGGAATGGGAGCACGGGGCGTTTTGTCTCCGCCGTGTTGAAGCCGCGCGTTACCATCGCCGCAGGAAGCGACCGCGCCAAGGCTTTAGAACTGCATCACGAAGCGCACCGCCTGTGTTTCATCGCCAATTCAGTCAACTTTCCGATTGAATGCCACGCCGAAATTGGGAGCGGAGAGGTCGTCTGAAAACCGAATGTCTGTTTGGGATGCACGGATAGGTCAAATTCAAATAAGGCATACCTAATGCCGTCATTCCCGCGCAGGCGGGAATCCAGACCTCGATTCTTCAGAAGTATTATTTGAAGATTGCCGTAATCTCAAACCTCCAAATACCCGCCCGCGCGGAAATGACGATGCCGGCATTTCCTGCTATCGCCCGCTCTATCTGCCCAATCCGCTTTATCCTCAAGATAACTTGTTTCTTGAATGTGCCGATAAACTTCTGCCGCTCATCCCTACCAAGCCATAAGCGGATATATTGTTACCTATCGAATCAGTCACGCGCCAAACAGGTCGTCTGAAACCTTTTCAGACGACCTGTTTGGCTATGGGCGCTGTGTTAACTGCCTGAACCGACGGTGTAAACCTTACCGATGCTTTCGGGGTCTTGCAGGACGACGGCGGCGGCGGCGGCGAGTCCGTTTCGGCTCATGTAGTTTTTAGGGATGCCGTCGGGGTGGTCGGTCAGGATGTGGCGGTTGTCTTCGCTGTTGTCCAATCCGCAGGGGCGGAGGATGGTCCAGTTCAAACTGCTTTGTTTGAGGTAGATTTCGGCTTCGGTTTTGGCGCGGACGGCTTCGCCGAGGGCTTGTTTGAAGGGTTCGCTCATCATGTCCCATTGTTCGCCGCAGCCCATGCTGGTAATCAGGATGAAACGGGCTTGCGGGTTGGCGGCCTGGGCGGCGGCGATGATGTTGATGTTGCCCAGTGCGTCGCTGCGTATGCCTTGTTCGTTTTTGCCGCCGACGAAGCTGATGACGCTGTCGGGGCGGTATTGCGCGAACACTTTGTCGAGTGCGTCGGCATCGAGCGCGTCGGCTACAGTCGTCTGAATGTGATGTTCGCTGAAGAACGAATCTTCAGACGGCTTTCTTAATACGGCAACGGTGTCGGCTGGGTTGGTGAGCGTGCGGATGAATGCGCGGCCGGATGGGCCGTTGGCGCCGAAGATGAGCTGCATGGGGTCTCCTTTGTTGGATGGTTGGGGGTAGGCTGGTTGATTTTCAGACGACCTTTTGGGGTTTGATGTTGTGCTGTCGTGGGCATAGCCGACACTATAGTGGATTAACTTTAAACCGGTACGGCGTTGTCTCGCATTGCCGTACTATCTGTACTGTCTGTGGCTTCGCCGCCTTGTCCTGATTTAAATTTAATCCACTATACGTTCCGACTATTGTGAAACTGAAACCCAAAAGCGTACTCTGCACGGTTCGTGCTTTGCCCTCTCCCTAACCCTCTCCCCGTGGGAGAGGGCTAGGGAGAGGGCGGTAAGCGCAAGCTTACTTTGGGCAAACGCCAATCTTGCAGGCAGCCTGTCGAATTTCATCGGCTATTTACGATGCCGAAAGATGTTTTCGTTTGTGCAGGAATGCGGCAATTTCTATCGGTTTCGGGCAAAGGTCGTCTGAAACCTGTTTAAGCCGCCGCAAACAGTTTTCTCATGGCTTCGATTTGGTGTTGCTTGAGTTCGCCTGCTTCGTCGCGGCCGACGAAGATTTTGAACATGGCGCCGCCGTTGCGGTTGATGAAGTTGAGCGAGCAGGTGGTTTTGCCCATAAACGGACGTTCTAAAAGGTAGATGGCGGCGCAGTTTTCGTAATAAATATGACCGTGTACGCCGCCGTCGGTTTCGGGGTGGTCGAAATTGTAGAAGCCGCGCCCGACTTTGCCGCCGGGCAGTTTGCCGGTTACTTCGACGATGGCGTCGGGGGTGTGGGCGATGAAGGTGACGGCTTCGTCCCAAGCGGCAACAGCTTGGAGGATTTCGACGATGCGGCTGCCTTCGGTTTGGCGGATGCAGTTTTCGGGCAGGCAGCGGATGACGTCTTCAAAGCTGCATTGGTTTTGCGCGGCGAGCATTTCGAGCACTTGGCCGGGATTTTTTTCCAATGATTGGCGCAACATGATTTGTTGTTCGGATGAAAGTTTTTGCATGGTTTGATCCTTTTCTTGGGTCGGGAGGGTGAGCATGAGTTTGCGGATGAGGGTGGGCGACCAGTAGCGGCCGCTGGTGTTCAGGCGGATGAGGCCGTCTGAACCTTGTTCTTCAAAGAGTTGCATTGCCTGCCATTGGGCAATCAGCTTCTGCGCGGCGGCGTTGCCGTCAAACACGGCAGGCAGCAGACTGTTGCCCAAAGCAATCAAGCGTTCGGATTGTGCCTGAACTTCGTCCGCAGACAGGCCGCTTTCCGCGCCGGCCTGCCGGTAAAGGGCGGCTGCATAATCGGGATTGCCGGCCGTGCTCTTCAATACGCCGGCCAAAACGGCGGGTAAAACCAATTTTGCCGCCTGCGTGCCCGATTCGGCGTTTTCGCCGGCGGCGGTCAAAAATCGGCTGAGGACGGGGATGAGTTCTTCTTGCAGCAACGGGCCGAAGCGGGTAGTCATGGCGGGTTCCTTGTATTTGTGCATTCAAAATGTTTTCAGACGGCCGGGCCGTCTGAAAAGACGGTTCGGAAGGAGGGTCCGAACCAGGCACATTGTAGCTTAAAGATATGGGTTATGCTGTTTTTCGTAGCCGACCGTCGTTATCCGGCCGTGTCCGGTAACGATTTGGGTGTCTTCAGGCAGAGTGAAGATTTTTTCGCGGATGTTGCGGATTAAGTCGTCGTGGTTGCTGCGTTCGAAATCGGTGCGCCCCACGCTTTCATAGAAAATCACGTCGCCCGCCACCAACAAGTCGGCCTCGGCGCAGTAGAAAACGATATGGCCGGGCGTGTGGCCCGGGATATGCAGCACTTTGAAGGCATATCGGCCGACTTTCAATTCGTCGCCTTCTTCCAGCCAGCGCGTCGGCATAAAGGGTTTGGTTGGTGGAAAGTTGTATTGTTTGGTGATTTCGGTGAGGTTTGCCAGTAGGAAGCGGTCGGCTTCGTGCGGACCCAAAACTTCGATTTTCGGATTGCCCTCCGTCATTTCCGCCACGCCGCCGACATGGTCGAGATGGCCGTGTGTCAGCCAAATCTCCTTAACGTGCAAACCGCGTTTTTCCGCTTCTTCCAGCAGGCGCGGAACGTTGCCGCCGACATCGGTAAAAACCGCTTCGTTGGTTTCGTCGTCCCACATCAGTGTGCAGTTCTGGCGGAACAAGGTAACCGCAATAATTTCAACATGTAGCGACATCGTTTTCCTTA
>ERZ772993.415-NODE-415-length-20908-cov-3.021723_pt1 | contig 20908 bp, 10 predicted proteins | sample MGYA00580670_ERZ772993 | MGnify/ENA primary metagenome ERZ772993 (study PRJEB29015, sample SAMEA2737936) | human oral metagenome | biome: human oral; feature: human-associated habitat; material: dental | place: China | collected 2136 ... | reverse complement strand
GAAGACGAAAATGGAGAAGATGAATATTATGGGTACATTTATGATAAAACAAATGCAGCAATATATGAGTATTATTTCCAAGATAGTAAGTCATTGAAAAACCGGAAATTATCCCTTGCTAAAAGAGATATTAGTAAGTTGACTACAAAAGATATTCTTGAGTTGCCTGCGCTCCACTTACTGTAGCTAAAATTAGCATTTTAAAATCTGCCTCTCACGGGTGTCACCGACCCTGCGCCTATGAGAACTAGGGTATGTTTTGCCTCCTACCGCATGTGCTGGTTCATATTTAGCTTCTTCAGCACCTGCGTGTCGTGGTCAATTAGCCAGTTCTTATCAAACAGCAGCCGCACAAACGCCAGCCCCAGCCCCAAGGCCAAAAACGTCAGAAACGACTGGGCAAAACCACCCATCGCCGCATACAAGTCACCGGAAGACATATGCGACATTGCCAGGTAGAACGGCACACCCGGAACCATCGTCACCACCGCAGGCACCGACAGCGAAATCCGAGAATACTGCCGCCCGTGCAGCGGCGCCACAAGCTCCGCCATAATACCCACCGCGAACACCGCCAAGGTGGCCGCCATATGGGAGGTCCAGCCCGCCTCAACCAGCCAAATACGTGCAGGGTTCGCCACTGCTGCGATCACCCCGCCCCACACGCACGCCACCGGGGACGCCGCGAACAGCATCGCGAACCCCGCCGCAGCAACCCCCGAAGAAACCACCTGCAACAGCAGGTACAAACCATCCGGGATGTCTGGCCGGGCGTTCTGCGCCAACGGCAGATGAAACAGGGAAGCCAGCACCCACACGGCAAACGATGCGCTCACCAGAAGCACCGTCACATACATGAGCCGAGACATACCCGCCAGAAGGTCCATACGCGAAATATCCAGCATACCCGTGACCATCGGGAACCCCGGCACCAGGAACAGGATCGACGAAATGAACCCCACCATGTGCTCAGAACCAATCAGCTGCAGCCCCGTCAGCAGATTAATCAGCCCAATATAGGCGCCCGCCGACAGGAACCCGCACGCCATCCAGATCGCCATATGGCTCACCCCGCGCTTCATGAGGGTGGAACGCAAAAACTGCCCCAACCCGGCGGCAATAAAAACCGCCGAACACTCAATCAGCCCGCCACGGTTCAAAAACGCGAACCCCGCGCACGCCACCGCCGAAGCCAGGGCAAGCATCCACCGTTTATACAGGTGCGGCATCGAATCAATGCGTTCCAGTTCGGCATTCGCTTCCTGTGGGGTGATCCGCTCCGGCAGTTCAGAAATGAAATTGCCCAGCAAATCAATCTTGTGCGAGTTAATGCCCATCGTGCGCTGCTCGGCCACCTCGGTGCGAAAATTCCCGTTCCCGTAGGCGGTGGTGGCGATCTCAGTGAACGTCACCTGGGCGTGGTGCTCATCCAGGCCCACCGCCTTCGCCAAGCGCGCCATTGACGCCTTAATACGGTAGGCACTCGCCCCGGACTTCATGAGGATACGACCCAGCCGCAGCACCACCTGCGACTGCGCCACAATGAACTTATGCTGTTCCCTGGACGACCCTAAATAGATGCTGTACGTGTTGGTATCGGTATACGCCTTATCGTTGTGCTGTTCCATCTGAAGCCTTCAACCAGTGAATCTGCGGGGTGGGGTACGGGCATAAAACCCGGCCTCTTTAGCATAGGTCAAAGAGGCTGCGGCAGGTAGCGATACACCCCGCAGCAGCACGTAATACGCCTTACGTTGATGTACCGGGTAGCCCCCCGCTGCGGCCAAGGCTACCGGCGCACCGGCCACCGGCCGTCAATCACCTCGTTCTCCTTACCCGGTTTTGTGCGCAGCCACGCCTGAAAATCGGCGGCCTGCTGCGCCGCCCACTGCACCTGCTGCTCGTGCAGGGCAGCGGCATCCACATCAAGTACCGCAGGGAACCTTTCGGTGAGTTTCACCAGCAGCCGTTCGGCGGCTAAGGCATCGTCCTTGGAAGTGTGTGCATTATCCAGCTGCACCTTGTGCTCCACGGCCAGCGTCTCCAGCTTACGGTTGCCTCGTTTCCGCGGAATAACGTGCTTGTGAATAATGTACGGGTCAAGGATGCACCCGCCGGGCAGCTCCCCGTTGGCGATATTGTACCGTTTCATCTCATGGTGCAGAACCGAGAAATCGTAGGCGGCGTTAAACGCGATCACCGGAACCCCGTCAAGGAATAACGAGCCGATAGCCCCCGCCAGCTCCCACACCACCTGCTGTGCTGGCTGCCCGTGCGCCCGCGCATACTCCGTAGTGACCCCGTGCACCGCCGCCGCAGCCTCAGGGATTTCAACCCCCGGGTCAGCCAGCCACTCCCCGGCACGGCGCACCGAGCCGTCAGGGTTTAATAACAGTAACGATGCGGTCACAATGCGCGCGGTCTCAACATCCACGCCCGTGGTCTCAAGGTCGAAAGTGGCTCGGGGGCCGTGTATCCAGCTCATGAATTCGACTATACGTGAGTTTTTGCACCGCCGCGGCCCGGACCGTCACCCTCTGACATATAACGCAACAGCCGCCCCAGCTGGCAGATAGACTTGAACCATGACCGCAAAACTCATCACCGGGGCACCCGGAACCGGCAAGACCGAGCGTATTATCGCAGCCGCCGCCGAATTTATTGCCAATGGGGGAGACCCGGCGCGGCTACTGGTGCTTGCCCCCACCCGTACCGGCGCAACCCGCATCCGTGACGGGTTGGCGCGCCGTATCACCACGAGCATGTCTACCGCACCCACCCGTGCGTGGGCGGCCTACGCCTTCGACCTGCTCCGCCGTGCCCACACCCTGGGGAGTCTGCCCGGGGTGCAGTACAGCCCCAAACTGCTGTCGGGGCCCGAGCAGGATGTGATGATTGGCGAGATCCTGGGCGGTCACCGTGAGGGCGCGGGCGCGGGAGTGCGCTGGCCCGCAGACCTGCAAGAGGCCCTAGGAACACGCGGGTTCAGGCACGAAATACGCGACTTTTTTGACCGCATGGCCGAGTACGATGTGAGCGTTGAGAGGGTTCAGGAGCTCGCCGAACAGCTGAACAGGCCCGCCTGGCAGTCGGTTGCAGCCCTGCACACCGAATACCGGCAGATCCGCCGTCTGCGCGCCCCGCACGCCTACGACCCGGCGGCGCTCATCCACGAAGCCTGCAATTTTCTGTTCGCAAACCCCGACTGGTTAAGTGCCGAACGGGAACGGTTTGACCTGATCCTTATTGATGATGTGCAGGAGCTCAGCCCCGCCACCTACCGGCTGCTGAATATTCTGTGCGCCCAGAACCCGCAGGCGGCCCTGAGCTCGTACCGGGGGCAGGCGCGTGAGGAAGTGGCTGCTGCGCTCACCGCAGGAACCGGGCAGAACCTCACGCGGCGCATACTGATGACCTGCTGCACCGAGACCGTGGTGCAGGGTTTCCGCGGGGCACGGCCGGATTTAGCCAGGACACTTGGAGAGTCATTCCCCGCGTTAGAGACGGAATACTTAAACACCTCGTACCGGATGGGTCCCGGTATTGCTGCCGCGTGGGGTGAGCTGGCCCGCCGTCTGCCCGTTATCACCGGGGCTAAAACCGTGCGTGAGCTGCGTGCCCCCGCCGCCGAAGCGCAAGAACAGGCGCTATTGCAGCTCAGCGACGAAGGTGACCTGCTCGACCCGCGCCGCTACAGCACACCACCCGAAGGGGTCTTCGGGTACATGCTCCTCTCCCCGCAGGATGAGGTGAACCAGGTGGCGCAGCTGCTGCTTGAGGACTACCTGTACCGGGGTGCCGCCTACGCGCGGTCAGCGATTGTGGTGCGTGATGGCTCCCGGGTGGCCAATATCCGCCGGGTACTGGCGGCCTCGGGTATCCCCACCGTCACCGGTGCGGCGCTCACACCGGTGCGTGACGAACCGGCGGTACGGCCGTTTCTGGATGCGCTTTCCCTGCTCATGTACGCCCGCGAACGCGGCGCCGAACAACTGCATTTGCCGGATAATTATGCGTCACCTTCCGGGACGGAAACCTTACCGGACGGGGACGAGCCGCTCACCGCAGAAACAATTGCCAACGCCTCCCACACCACGGCAGAAGAGGACGAGGCCAAACTCGCCCGGCGAAGCCTTGAAGATGTGCTGGCCGAAGAAAACCGCACGAACCCCGCCTCCGGTGCGCACAACGCTATCACCCTGCTCACCTCCCGGCTGGGGGGCGCCTCCAGCATGGATGTGCGCCGCCTGCGCCAGCAGCTGCGCGCCGCCGAACTGCGTGCCGGTGGGCGCCGCTCCAGCGACGACCTGCTCTTAGGGGCGCTGCTGAACCCCGAAGCTCTGCCGGACTACGGGGTGGGCACCGCTATCCGCCGCGTCTCCCGTGTGCTCGCGGCGGGCCAGCAGGCGCTCAACGCCCCGGGCGCTAATGCCGAGACCGTGCTGTGGGCCCTGTGGCAGGCCAGCGGGCTAGAAAAAACCTGGGTGAACAGCAGCGCCGCAACCGGGCCCGAAGCCGAGCGGGCGCACCGCAACCTTGACGCCATGATCGGGCTTTTCGAGGCCGCCACCCGGTTCGTGGACCAGATGCCCGGCTCATCCGCAGAACAGTTCCTTGACTACATTGACGCCCAAGACCTCCCCATGGACACCCTCGCTGCCCGCGGGAAACGCTACGACGCCGTGGAAATCCTCACCCCGGCCCTCGCCGCCGGGCGGCAGTGGGACACCGTGTACGTGTGCGGTATCCAAGAAGGAACCTGGCCTAATACGAAAGTGCGCGGCTCGCTCCTGAACACCGGCGAGCTAAGCGACATCTGCGAAATGGGGGTTGAGGCGGCGCAGAAAGTGCGGATGGCGGATCGCATCCGGGCTGTGCGCCACGACGAGCTGCGCATGTTCGCCACGGCCATTAGCCGCGCCCGCAAGCGCCTCGTGCTGACCGCCGTCTCATCCACCGATGAGGCACCCAGCGAATTCTTCGACATCCTGGTACCCGAAGTGCGTGCCGGGGAGGTGACCCAGGTGCGGCGCCCCATGACCCTGCGCGCGCTCGTGGCTCAGCTGCGCCGCAACGCCACCGTTGAAGAGCATAACCCGGCGCTTGCGCACGCGGCCGCCGCCCAGCTGCACCGCCTCGCCGACGCGCAAGTGCCCGGCGCCCACCCGCGCCAGTGGTGGGGGCTGCTGCCGCTGTCAACTCAGGAGCCAGCGTTCACGCCGCGACGGCGGCAAGGGCAAGAACCCGAGAAGCTGACGGTCCCCATCTCACCGTCACGTCTTGAGACGATCCACAAGTCTCCGCTTGACTGGTTTGTGGCGGCCGCCCGGGCCGAGGCGCAAACAGACACATCACGGTCGCTGGGCACGCTCATCCACGCTATCGCCGAGGAGTACCCCGCCGCTGACTATGCGACACTCAGTGCCGTCCTTCAGGAGCGCCTGACCACCCTGGCGCTGCCCGAGACGTGGGAGGGGGAGGAAACCCGCCGCCGCGCCGAGAAAATGATTCAGAAACTGGCCGTGTATTTTAAGGAAATTATGCCCGGAGACGGGCGCACCCTGGTGGGGGTTGAGGGCGCTTTTAAAGTACGTGTTCCCGGGGAGAAGCTCGACGCCCAAATTTCGGGGCGGGTAGACCGGCTGGAGGTCACCGAGGACGGACGGTACATGATCGTTGACCTGAAAACCGGGCGCACCAAACCCGCAAAAGCCGATATTGCCCAGCACGCCCAGCTGGCCGCCTACCAGGTTGCGGTTGAGGCCGGGGCGGGGGACACAATGAGCCGCGAACTGGGAACGGAACCGGCCGCACACCCCGGCGGTACACCCGGTGGCAGTGACGATAACGTGTACCGTGCTATGGGGCGCCGTTCGGCTGGGGCGGCGCTCGTACAGCTGGGCGACGGCACCGCCCCAACCGCCAAGAACCGCCCGCAAGAACAGCCCCCACTTGACCCTGACTCCGACGAGTGGGCTGTTGAGCTGATCCGGTGCGCCGCCGAGCTGATTGCCGGGGCCCTCATACAGGCGCGGCACCGCCCGGGCGAGAAATGCAGGCTACCCGAAATCTGCCCGCTGTGCCCGCAGGGCAGGCAGGTTACACAGGGATAGGTAGGGCGCGTACCAAGTGAGAGAACAGAGCATGAACAATAACCACACCGAAACCCACACGCCCGCAGATACGCTGCAGGGTGATGAGCACCTGCCGGGGGTCGGGCAGGGTACCGCCGGGGGGCCTTCCCACGGGGGCAGGCGCATCCTCAGCGCCCTTGAGATCGCGCGGGAACTGGGGCTAAACCCGCCCACCGATGAGCAGATTCGCATTATTGAATCCCCGCTGCAGGCGCGTCTGGTGATTGCCGGTGCGGGATCTGGTAAGACCGCCACCATGGTGGACCGGGTGGTGTGGCTGGTGGCCAACGGGTTTGTGCGCGCCGATGAAGTGCTGGGGGTGACCTTCACCCGCAAGGCCGCAGGTGAGCTGCGTGAGCGTATGCGGACTCGCCTGAATATTCTGCGTGAGCGAAAGCTCATAGACCTCACCGAGCAGGAGCTGCTGGAGGGGGCATCAGAACCCACGGTATCCACCTACCATTCGTACGCGAATACGCTGGTGAAGGACTACGGGCTGCGCCTGGGTATTGAGCAGGATGCGCAGATGCTGGGGGACGCGCAGGCGTGGCAGCTGGTGGCGCAGATAGTGCAGTATTGGGACGGCGAGCTTCCGCAGGGGGGTAAAGGCGAGGCGGCGTCGAAGACTTATCTGGTGAAGCAGGTGCTGAAATTAGCTGGCGAGTGCGCCGAGCATCTGGTGGCCCCGCAGACAGTGATCGAGTTCTGCACCGCCCAGATTGCCGCATACGAGTCGTTGAGCACCCCCGGGCCGCGAAAAACCGCGAACGACACTCTGCGCCAGCTGCAGACAAAGATTATTTTGGCGCGCATGGTGCAGCGGTACGCGCGGGTGAAGGCACGCATGCAGGTGCTTGACTACGGGGATCTGATTGCTTTAGCGGCCCGTATCGCCCGGGACGTTCCTCAGGCGGTGCAGCTGGAGAGGGAGCGGTATAAGGTGGTGCTTCTGGACGAGTTTCAGGATACCTCCCACGCCCAGCTGCAGCTTTTCTCAGATTTATTTGGCACACGTGCTGCTGAGGGGGAGCACCCAGGGTATGGGGAGCATCCGGTGATGGCGGTGGGCGACCCTAAACAGTCAATTTATGGGTTCCGCGGCGCATCTGACGGTCAGCTGTTCAGTTTTTACCGGTATTTCCCCACCGCCGATGAGACACCCTTGTATTTGACCGTTGCGTGGCGTAACGATACGGCGATTCTGGATGCCGCGAACCTCATTGCTGAGCCCCTTAAAACTATGCCGGGGTGGGTGCGGGCGTCTCAGCCGCCTAAGGTACCGGATTTGCGGCCGCGTTCGGTCATTACCCGCCCCGATGAGTCTGGTGAGGCGGCGATGCGTGGTTCGGTGCAGCTGGCCCGGTACGCCACCGACGCTGATGAGGCGCGCGGTATTGCCGAGAAAATAGCCGCTGAACGTGCCCGGTTCCGGGATAACCCCACAGGCATGCCCACCATGGCGGTGCTGACCCGCACCCGCAGCCAGATGGAACCGATCCGGCAGGCGTGTGAGGCGCTGGGGGTGCCCGCACAGGTGGTTGGCTTGGGCGGGCTTTTGGAACGCCCCGAGGTGATTGATATGGTGGCGATGCTTCGCGTGCTGGCTGACCCTAACCGGTCGGATGCGCTGGTGCGTCTGCTGGCCGGGGCACGGTGGCGGCTGGGTACCGCAGACTTGTTAGCGTTGGGGGAGTGGTCGAATGAGCTCACCCGTGTCCGGGAGCGCGGGTACGTGAGCGGGGCCGATGCCCAGCAGCCGGGGCAGGAGGTCTCCGGCACCTCTGATGAGCAGCTGCGCCGGGCGCAGCAGAGCTTTGAGCAGGCCCGTAAGCTCGCTGTGGAAGACCTCAGCGAGTACGGGTCGTTGATTGAGGCGATAGAGCACCTGCCGGAGGCTAACGAGCAGGGGCACCCGATCTACCCGCCGGATTATTCACCGCACCGCCGCCGTCTGAGTGTTGAGGGGCTGGCGCGTCTGCGGGCGTTTGCGGCTGAGCTGGAGTATTTGCGGCAGTTCACCACTGAGGATTTGGGGACTCTGCTGTACGAGATTGAGCGGGTCATGATGCTCGACATTGAGCTGGCATCCCACGAAGGCTCGGATAGTTATACATCCCGGGTGCATCTTGATGCTTTTCACGATGTGGCCGCCAACTATGCGGCGACTTCCCCGCGTATTAACGCCATGATCTATGCCGGGGCGGATGGTACCGCCGCCGAGGAGGACGCCCCCACTGCCCGCCGGTTTGTGCTGTCTGCCAGCGGCATCAGTTATCTTACGGGGTTCTTGGTGTGGCTTGAGGAGGCGGCTGAGCACGAGAACGGCCTGGCCCCGGCCGTGGAAGAGCCGCGGCAGGATGCGGTTCAGATTCTTACGATGCACGCCTCAAAGGGGCTGGAGTGGGATCAGGTGTACCTGCCGCGCCTGAGCGATGCCCGCGCCGAGCGTCACCGCATGTGGCAGCGTCTTGAACCGGGTGTTTTGCCGTGGCCGCTGCGTGGCGATAAGGATTATCTGCCGCCGGCGTTGGAGCGCCCCGAAGAAATCACGGCCTTGGAAACCTTTAGTGAGCTGAACCTGGCGGTCGAAGAGGGCGAAGACATGGTGCATGATTATGCGGGTGCTGAGGCGCGCCGCCTGATTTATGTTGCCATGACTCGCGCCCGGTCCCTGCTGTACATCACTACCTGCCGGTGGACGGGGGCCCATGTTAAGCCGGTGAAAACAAGCACCTACTGGAATGAGCTGGTGCAGTTCTCCCAGGGGGACGCGCAGCCCCCCTATGAGGGGATTCAGCATGCGCCGTGGCTGTACCCCGGGTACTTGGGGACGGGGTACTACGTCCCGTCGGCTGCCCGCGAGACGGACCCCAGTATCGATGCGGTGTTCGGGCGTGAAATCAGGGATTGGGGGTACACGGTTCCGCAGGGGGCGGTGCTGCTCAACGGCACCCCGGTGCCTTCCGTCGCCCCCGTTGCTGACCCGCAGGATGGCCCCGCGCGGGATGCGGCCATAGCCAGCACCTGCGCGAACGTTGCCCGTGCCCTCTCAGCGGATGGGGCGGATCCCATTGAGAATGCGCGTATTCTGCGGCTGCCACCGGTGCACCGGGTGTACCGTGCGGCGCACCCCGATGCTGATGTCACCGCCGAGTTCGCGGCGTTTGACCGTGATACCCCCGGCGGCGGTGAGGGCAGGGCACCGGCACCGTCAAAGAGTAAAACCGCCGATGCCGAATTCGTGTTCGCCCGTGAGGAGCTGATGAAAATTTCGGCGCATCAGCGTCCGGTGCGTTCGGGGGTGCGCCCGCAGATCGTGCAGCGCCTGCTCACCCCGGCCGCTTGGGCGGAACAGAACCCCCAGCAGGGGAGCGTGCTGACGGCCATGTGGCCTTTCGACCCTCTGGATGGGCCCGCCGTGTGGCGCTGGGAATCTGATGAGGCTCTCACCGAGGGGATGCGCGCACAGCTGCGCTACGGGGCGCAGTCGGACGATGCGCACCCTGCGGAACTTTCGGAACAGCAGCAAGGCCCTGCCGTGAACCGCCCCCAGCAGGTGAGTGCCCCCGGTGACCGCCGTGCTCGGGTGGAGCGTGCCGCCCTGAATGTGGCCCGCGGCGGTATTGAGCTTGCCCCGGGTGCTAACGCCCCACAGGCCGATGCTCACACCCGGCAGGAAATTCAGGATTGGGAGCAGGAGGTTGAGCTGCTGCTGGCGTTGGCACGGCGCGCGGTCACTCCCGCTGCCCCGTCGAAACCGGAGCACCTGTCGGCCTCCGAGCTGATGTCGCTGGCCGAGAACCCGCAGCAGGCGCGGGCGCGGATGGTGCGCCCGGTGCCGGTTCAGCCTTCAGCGGCGGCGCGCGCCGGGACGTTCTTCCACGAGTGGGTTGAGAACCATTTCGGTGCCGACCCCATGCTGGACCTTGACGACGAGCTCTACACCGATGACGAGACTGACACCACCCTCAGCCTTGATGCGCTGCGTAAGACGTTCCTGGCGAGTGAGTGGGCGAACCGCACCATCTGGCGGGCCGAGTACCCGGTTGAGACGCATGTGGCCGGGGTGAGTGTGCGCGGGCGTATTGATGCGGTGTTCCGCACGGTTGAGCGCACCGAGCAGGGGCAGCGGGAACGCTGGGAGCTGGTGGATTGGAAGACCGGCCGTAAACCCACCGCCAAGCAGATGCGGTATAAGCGCATCCAGCTGGCGCTGTACCGACTGGCGTTTGCCAAGATTCAGGGCGTTGACCCTGCGGATGTGCGGGCGGCGTTCTACTACGTTGGGTCTGACCAGACGGTGTGGGATTCCGATATTGCGGGCGGGCTGCAGTCCGAGGCGCAGCTGGAACGCATCATTACCCGCTGGGATTGGGAGCCTTAGCCGACCCAGCGCCCGCACGAGACGCCGGGGCTATTCCAGCCCTTCGGCCCGCTCCGGCAGCGGCTGGTTCTGCCCGAGCATTTCCCCGGAGTCACGCAGGTTCTCGCAGACCGCCTGCAGCATCTGCTCGCCGTGGGCGATCATTTGCGCGTCCCCGTATTCCACCGCGTGGGTGAGCCACTGGGCCAGAGCGAACTCGGCGTAGAATTCGGCGCGTTCTACCAGGTGCTGGTCGGGCATCTGCGGCATCTGTGAGGAGTAGACCCGCACCACTTCATCTGTGAAGGCGGTGTCGGAGCAGGCAAAAAGCCAGGAGAGGTCTTGGGCGGGGTCGCCCACATGCACTTCTGACCAGCCGCTCACTTCGGCCACCGTACCGTTGTGGATGCTGATGGTTTCGGTGCCGAGCTTACCGTGCACCACGCGGGTACGGAAGTCCCAAATAGGCCCGGGTTCTAGGAAAGCACGCCAGTGCGCCACCAGTTCGGCCGGTACTTTGCGGGTGGAGGCTGCCCTGTCCAGTTCGGAGAGTTTACGCCTGCGCAGGTTCTGGGAGGAGTAGACAGGCAGGTCTGATTCGATCATGATATCTTCAGGCATCACATGCAGTGTGGCGATGAGCCTGCCCAGGTCGGTGGCGAGGGTGCTGTTGTTGGCACGGTTAATACGAGCCAGTTCTTCAAGGTCGCGGTGGGTGCCGGGAACGTAGGTGTACACGAATACGCTCATACCGTTGTACGGTACGGTTCCGGCGATGGTGGGTACGGTAAACGGCAGGCGGGCGCGCAGCCCGTGGGTGAAGGAACGGAGCACCTGATGCTCTGCTTCTAGGCGCATACTGGCGTCGTGGTTGCGGGGTGCACGCACACGCCAGTTGCGGTCGGCGGAGTCTGTGATGATCGCCGTGTCGTATTCTGCGGATTCTTCGGGGGCAGCCGCGGTGGCGACAGGGTAAATACCCGGCACGCCCGCCGAAACGATGGCCGCTAACTGAAGAGGAGATAAAGTCACTCTTTAAGGTTACCTAATATCGGGACGAATACGGTATCTGCGTGGGGCGCGCCCCGTGTTCTTGGGGTTTGCGCTTCGCCGCGAGCGAGTCGGCAGCGGGTTTCTAACCGGTCGTACTGTGCGCGGGATACAATGGGGAACCGTGGATGTTTCGTGTCCGCGCGGCGGGTATTTCGGCTGTGGGGCACGCACCGTAACTACTTTCGTGCTGGCGCACCCGGTGTGGGCGATAAAGGAGAAGGGGCACCTGTATGGGCGGGGGAAAAAGCAGAGGGGGCTCACGTGGCTCGTCATCAGGTGGTGCGCAAACCCCCTCCATGTTTGATGTGCCGTCACTCTCTCGCCGTACCGCTGGGGTGCCCGGCCCCGTTCGGGGTGCTGGCGCTGCAGCGGGTGAGGCGCCCCGCCCCGCCCCGGCCGAGCAGGGGTCCCCCTCAGCTCCCGCTATGCTCTCAGCCGAGGACATTCTTACCGGTTTGGACGCGGATCAGCGGCGTGTGGTGACGGAGCTTGACGGCCCGATGCGCGTGCTGGCGGGCGCCGGTACGGGCAAGACCCGCGCCATCACGCACCGTATCGCCTACGGTATCGCTATTGGCCGGTACGTGCCGCAGCGGGTGATGGCTTTGACGTTTACCACGCGTGCCGCTGAGGAGATGCGCCTGCGTTTGCGGTCTTTGGGGGCGGCGGGTGTGCAGACCCGCACTTTCCATTCGGCGGCTTTGCGGCAGCTGCGGTATTTCTGGCCGCAGGCGGTGGGGGGAACCTTCCCACAGATTGTGGGCCATAAGGCCCCGCTGCTGACCGAGGCGGCAAACCGGTTGCGTATCACCACTGACCGGGCGCTGCTGCGCGATATTGCCGCCGAAATTGAGTGGGCGAAAGTTTCGATGCTCACCCCCGATACGCTTGCGGCGCGACTGGGGGAGCGGGCCCTGCCAGCTGAACTCACGGCACAGAATATGGTGCGGCTATTTCGCGCCTACGAAGAGCTCAAAGACGAACGGAACGTGATCGACTTTGAGGATATTCTGCTGCTGACCGTGGGCATCATTGAGGAGGATGAGGCGCTGGCGGCGACTATCCGCCAACAGTACCGTCACTTTGTGGTGGATGAGTATCAGGACGTTTCACCGCTTCAGCAGCGCCTGCTGGATGCATGGCTGGGCGAACGCACCGATATTTGTGTGGTGGGGGATGCCTCCCAGACCATTTATTCGTTCACGGGCGCCACGAGCCGCCACCTGCTGGAGTTCCCGCGCCGCTACCGGGGGGCGCAGACGGTGAACCTGGTACGGGATTACCGTTCACATACGCAGGTGGTGGAGCTGGCGAACCGGCTTCTGGAGGCCCGCCGCCCGGGTAAGGACTCCACGGAGTTTTCGTGGGCGCCGCCGCTGCGGCTGGTGTCTCAGCGTGGGGCTGGGGTGGAATGCGAGTGGTTTGAGTACGCCGACGATGAGGCTCAGGCGCAGGGGATCGCCGAGGACATCCTGGATTTAATGAACAAGGACGGTGTGCCCGCCAGCGAGATTGCGGTGCTGTTCCGCACGAACGCACAGTCGGCGGTGATCGAGTCGGCCCTGAGCGCGGCGGGTGTCCCGTATCAGCTGCGCGGTGCGGAACAGTTTTTTGAACGCCCCGAGGTGAAGCAGGCCGTATTGGCGTTGCGCGGCTCCGCTAAGGGCACGGACGGCAGTGAGCATGCGCCGTCCCTGGTGCGGGATGTGCTCTCTTCCCTGGGGTATTCCGAGAAGGCCCCGACCTCCGGGGGTGCGGTGCGGCAGAAGTGGGAGTCGTTGGCGGCGCTGGTGTCTATGGTTGATGCTTTACACGCCGAGCGCCAAGAGCAGATTGCTGCGCAGGCACCCGCTGAGCAGGGGCTGTCTCCGCTGAGCATGCGTGAGGTGGTGGAGGCGCTCGCGCACCGTATCGCCACGCAGGATGCTCCCGTTATGGATGGGGTGACTCTTGCGTCTTTGCATTCTGCTAAGGGCCTGGAATGGGACGCGGTGTTCCTGTGCGGGCTGAATGAGGGGCTTATGCCGATTTCGTATGCGCAGACTAGCGATGAGGTGGATGAGGAGCGCCGCCTGCTGTATGTGGGTATTACCCGTGCGCGTAAGCACCTGTGTTTGAGCTGGTCTCTTTCGCGTACCGCGGGTGGGCGGGGAAACCGTAAACGGTCCCGGTTCCTGGACGATATTGACCCTAAACGTCGTCCTCGTCGGGCGCCGTATTTGCCTTAGTGACCGCTCGCTGCGGCTGAGATGTGTGGGAGGAGCCATGACGCCCCGTCATCCTGTTTCTGAGGTTATCCCGGCTACGGAGGAGCACCCGCGTGTTGAGGTGGTGCGTTCTGCCCGGCGGCGGCGCACGGTGACGGCTCAACCTGCCGATGACGGCAGTATTCGGCTGCTGGTGCCTGATATCAGCACGGATGAGCAGATTCGGGGCTATCTGGCGGATCTGCTGCCGCGGGTGCAGCGTACCCGCCAGCGCGCGCAAAGTAAACGCCGTCATTTCGCTTCGGATGATTACCTTCTTTCGCGGGCCCAGTACTTGGTGGAGCAGTATCTGCCGGAGCTTTCCGGTAAGGTGCCTGAGTCGATCCGGTGGGTGTCGAACCAGCGTACCCGCTGGGGTTCTGCCACCCCGGGTGCGGGGCGCATCCGTATTTCTGATGCGCTCACCGGCGCCCCGGAGTATGTGGTTGATGCTGTGCTGTACCACGAGCTGTGCCATTTTGTGGTGCTGCACCATAATGCGCAGTTTCACAGGCTGCAGGATCGTCTCCCACGCCTCGCGCAGGCGCAGGCGTTTTTGGCTGGTATCGAGTTTGCCCGCACTCAGGAGGCTCATGAACGCCGACCCGAAGACCAGCCATAGGGTGCTAGACGGTTGGGTGATGCGGGTATATCCGACCCTGGGCGTCTCAACGGTGCTCTGTATTGGTGCGCAATATTGGGTCAAGGATCTGCACGAGGCGGCGTCTGTGTCGGAAGATATGATTCTTCCGTGTGGAACGCCGCCTCGTGCGGATGATGAAAAGGTTTTACTTATTTGTTGTCGTCGTACCCGCCGTCGAGCAGTTTCTTGAGCTCCGAGTCGAAATCGACGTCGTCGAACGAGAGCTGTTCAGAGACACGGTCTTCATACTTTTTGAAGTTTTCCAGTTCTTTGGCGGTGGGGAGGGTCTCGGGCGCCAGCCACAGGTTGTCGCGCGCCTCAAACCCGTGCTTCTCGTCGTAGTCACGCCAGAATGCGGTGGCTTCCCGCACCATGCGGGGGCGAATTTCAAGCCCCACGAGGGTTTCAAATACCTGCTCGCTGGGGCCGCCCTCAACGCGGCGGCGCGCGAAAGTCTCGGCGATTTGCGGTGCCTTGGGCAGGTTCTGGGTGGCCTGATCTGCAACGAATGAGACCCACCCTTCAATGAGGGCCAGCAAAGCTTCCAGACGTTCAACCGCAAGCTCCTGGTCTTCGGTGCGCTGCGGGTTGAACATGCCGCCTTCGAAGGCCTCCTGCACGGCTTCGGGGTCGTGCATGTTCACCTGGGAGGCGGCATCCTGGATCCGGTTCATGTCCACGCGGATGCCGCGGGCGTAGCGGCTCACCAGCGCCATAATGTCTTCACGCAGCCACGGGTTGGTGCGGTGCAGGCGAATCAGTGCGGATTCGCGCACGGCCAGGTACAGCAGAACTTCCTGTGCGGGAACCTCAATCTCGTCGCCGAGGGTTTTAAACCCGTTCGGCAGCAGGGCGGTACGCCCGGGGGCCAGCGGGAACCCAATATCGGTTGAGGAGTACACCTCGTTGGCGAGGGAGGCGAGGGCCTGGGCCATCTGAATACCGAAGAATGTTGAACCGAGGTTGTTCAAAAAGCCGCTGTTGCCCAGCAGCTGGGTGAGCTCTTCGGGTACGTTATCGGCCCCGGGCAGCACCATGGCCTGGGTGACCTCTGCGGCGACTGGCTCAACCATTTCACGCCACGAATTGAAGGAGGCATCCAGCCATTCGGCTTTTGACCACGCCTCCACCGGAATGTTGTGCCGTTCAAAAACTGTTACTGAGTCGAGCCACAAGTCGGCTAGGTGTGCGGCGTCGGCGGTGGCCTGTTTCAGGTTTTCTGCGATTGAGGGGTCTGAGTCGGCGGCGATCATGCGGCGGGCTTGGTCTTTGACCCCTGTCCAGTTCACGCCCTGTTCCGGGGTGCTGCCGGGGGTGGCGTTAATCGAGAACATGGTGTTCATCTGTTCCAGGATGCCTTGCATCATGGAAGGGTCAAAGGGCAGACCCATGTTTTTCAGGTCTTCAGGGTTCAATGATGATGCCCCCAGCGGGTTGTTGTTATCGCTGGGGTCGAAACCTGATTCCTGCATTTTTTTGAGGAAGTCTTCGAGGGGGTCGCGGCCGTCGCCCGAGTCACCGTTGCCGGGGTTGTTATTGTTTGGAGAATTAGTCATTGTGTATCCCTTCGTACCATCGTACAGTGCGCGGGCATAGAGAAACCCCACGCACACAAGGGTACCGTTTGAAGCTGTGAATTTCCTCAGTAGGCAGCAGAAATAAGCCCACAGCACACCTGCTGTCGGCTTGTGCCTGTACGAGCGTTAAAGGGCCGGTTGATGAGTTCTTTGAGGTCGAGCCAATGTGCCGGTGTGATATTTTTCCGCGACAGGCTGCTGTAGAATCGGGTACCCTATAGTTTCATGGGTAAGCGCACATTTTTTTCGAAAGCATCTAATAAATCTACGAGCAAAACAAGTGGCAAAGGTGCCAAAGATGGGGCTAAGAAGCCGTTTCGTAGGCGAGGAGGGTCTGTGCGCACCCTCAGCGGCGCGGCAACGTTCTGCCTGATTCTTGGGGCGTTTGTGATGCCTAGCCGCTATGTTATGGAAGGCCCAGGCCCCATGTTTAATGTGCTGGGGCAGCATGAGGGGCAGGACATTATCTCGATTGAAGGCGGCAGCGAGCGCGCAACTAAAGGGCAGCTGAACATGACGACGGTGTCTGTTTCGGGTGGACCGTACACGCCGCTGAGCGGTATTGAGGCGATTAATGGGTGGGCGTCGCTGGACGGTAAACAGTATTTGGTGGTGCCTACCGAGATTCTGTACCCGCGGGTTTCGAATGATCAGGCGAATTCCGCGAGTACGTCCCAGATGGCTGAATCGCAGACTCAGGCGCAGGTGGCGGCGGCTCACTATCTGAAGATTCCGGTGACGGAGACTGTTACGGTGCTGCAAACTGTTGAGAAGAGCCCGGCTGAGGGTGTGCTTAAGGCCGGGGATCGTATTCTGAAGGTGAATGACGAGCCGCTGAAGGGGTATAAGAGCATGGTTGATGCCACCCAGGCCTCAGAGGGTAAACCTATTAAGCTGACGGTTGAGCGTGATGGCGCGCAGCAGGAGCACACGTTAACTCCGGTTAAGGATGAGGAGTCCGGCCGGTGGCGTGTGGGTGTGGCTTTGAAGCAGGACTATGAGATGCCCGCAAAGATTAAATACCACACCGAGGGGGTGGGCGGCCCCAGCGCCGGGTTAATGCTTGCTTTGGGGACTATTGAGAAGGTGGGGGAGAAAAGCCTGCTGGCGTCCGGCCCGTTGAGTGAGTCGAATTATGTTGCGGGTACGGGCACTATTAACGCTGAGGGCAAGGTGGGGCCTATTGGTGGTGCGAAGTATAAGATTATTGCCGCCGGGGATAAGGGCGTGGCAGTTTTCTTGGTGCCCAAGGAGAACTGCTCTGATGTGAACGAGATGCGCAAGAGCAACCCGGAGCTGCTGAAGTATAGGGACTCTAACGGCCAGAGGCAGCAGATGCAGATTGTGGCTGTTGAGAACCTGGATCAGGCGGTGCAGTCGCTGGAGCGTATTCGGGATAAGGGCATCCACACGGACGGCCTGCCCACCTGCGGGTAAGGGCGTTGTGCGCCGTAGCGGCAACGGTGCGACCTCACCGGTGATTTGAGATAATAGCCTCAATGAATCTTTAAACCGTATTGTGAGGGTATTGTGACGGCTTCTGCTTCTGCGCACCCGAATCGCGCCGGGCGCAAACGCCGGTTCGGTCCGCTGGGCTGGACCTTGGTGATTGTGGCGGCGCTCATTGCTGCTTTTGTGTTTGCCACTCAGGTGTATACCGACTGGTTGTGGTTTAGTCAACTGGGGTTCGGCGGCGTTTTTATGACCGAGACGCTTCTGAAGGCTGGGGTGTTTGTGGTGACTGCCCTTTTGGTGGCGGTGCCTTTGTGGGCTTCTATGTCGTATGCGGTGAGGCATGCTGAGGAGCCTGCCCCCGCGGCTGAGAACCCGCAAAAAGCCAAGCAGCAGGAGGGGCAGAGTTCGGATTCTGAGGAGAAAACCTCTGAGAAACCCCAGTCTGCTCGGGGGGAGCTGCAGGCGGAGGCTGAGGAGCTGCTGCGGGACATGTTCGGGCAGCACTCGTTTGAGGACAGCATGGTCAAGTACCGCCGGAGCGTGGAGCGTATCCGCAAGGCCCTGCTGCTGGCGCTGCCTGCTGTGCTGGGGGTGCTGGTGGCGACCACGTTCATCACCCAGTGGGATACTGTTGCGCTTTTCTTTAACTACCAAGAGTTCGGGGTGAAGGACCCCGAGTTTGGCCTGGACATTGGGTTTTTTGTTTTTACCCTGCCGTTTCTGCAGCTTTTGGTGAAGCTGTTCTCGGTGGTGCTGGTGCTCGCTGGTTTGGGCGGCATCATGATGCACTATTTTTACGGTGGTATTCGTGTGCAGCCCGGCGGTATGGGCACTTCACCCGCTTTTCGCCGCCATATTGCGGTGTTGTTGTTCCTGTTCTTGCTGGTGCGCGCCGGGGGGTTCTGGCTTGACCGGTACACTACGGTGCAGCAGCAGTCTGGGCGTTGGGCTGGGGCGATGTACACCGATACGAACTCGATTATTCCGGTGAAGGCCATTCTGGCTATTTCGGCGGTGCTGGTGGCGGTGTTTTTCCTCATGGCTGCTTCGACGCACCGGTGGCGTTTGCCGCTAATTGGTACGGCCATGCTGGTGATTGTGGCGCTGGTGGCTGGCGGGGTGTACCCGTGGATTGTGCAGCGGTTCCAGGTGGTTCCGAATGAGCAGGCGGCGCAGTCTGAGTTTATTCAACGAAATATTGATGCGACCCGCTATGCGTATGGGCTGGATAAGGTTGAGACCACCCCGTATGATGCCACGATTAATACTGCCGCGGGTGGTCTTTCCGGGTCGAGCCCAACAATTGAGAATATTCGCCTATTGGACCCGAATGTGGTGTCTTCGGCGTTTGCTCAGATGCAGCAGTTCCGCCCGTATTACCGGTTTGATACGAATCTTGCGGTGGACCGGTATTCGATTGATAAGAAAACCCAGGATACGGTGATTGCCGCCCGTGAGCTGAACCCGTCGCAGACTTCGGGGGAGTCCTGGTATAACCGCCATGTGGTGTATACGCACGGGTATGGTGTGATTGCCGCGTACGGTAACCAGGTGGATCCGGCTAACGGCAATCCTAAGTTTATGCAGTCTGGGATTAAAGCAACCGGCGTGATTTCTGAGAACTATGAGCCGCGTATTTATTTCGGGATGAGCTCACCGCAGTATTCGATTGTGGGCGGCAACGGGGATCAGCTTGAGCTTGACCGCCCGCAGTCTGCTGATGAGGCAAACAGTGCAGATGCGAAGTACACGTTTACGGGTAGCGGTGGGCCGCGCGTGGATTCGTGGCTGAACCGTCTCTCGTACGCTATTAAATTCCAGTCGTCCGATATTCTGCTGTCGGATGCGGTGCGTGATGGCTCGCAGATCCTGTATGAGCGTAATCCGATGGATCGTGTGCGTAAGGCTGCCCCGTATTTGCAGGTTGATTCGAAGGCGTACCCGGCGATTGTGAATAATCGTGTGGTGTGGATTGTGGATGGTTATACGACCACTAACCAGTTCCCGTATTCGCAGGGTAATACGCAGGATTCTTCGGGTTCGCAGGGCCGGGGGAATTCGATGAACTATATCCGTAACTCGGTGAAGGCTACCGTTGATGCCTATGACGGGTCGGTCAATCTGTACGCTTGGGATGAGGATGACCCGATTCTGAAGGCGTGGCGTGGCGTGTTCCCGGGCACGGTGAAAAGCTATAAGGAAATGAGTGCTGAGCTGATAAGCCATGTGCGGTACCCGAATGACATGTTCAGTGTTCAGCGCAGCATGTTGAATAAGTACCACGTGACGAGCGCCCACAGCCTGTACGCTGGCGATGACGTGTGGTCGATTCCGAATGATCCTACGAACGATAGCGGCAGGCCGATCCCGCCGTACTACCTGTCGCTTCAGATGCCCGGTGATAAGCAGGCTCATTTCTCGTTGACCTCTTCGTTTATTCCGCAGCAGAGCGATTCGAACTCACGGAACGTCATGTACGGGTTCTTGGCTGCTAATGGCGATGCTGGCACCGGTAAGGATGGGGAGCGCAGCCCGGACTACGGTAAGCTGCGGCTGCTGGAGCTGCCGCGTTCGTCGGTGGTTCCCGGCCCGGGTCAGGCACAGAATATTTTCAACTCTGACGCTGAGGTGTCGAACCAGCTGAACCTGCTGCGGCGCGGCTCGTCCGAGGTGATTAACGGCAATATGCTGACCTTGCCGGTTGCTGGCGGTATTTTGTATGTGCAGCCGGTGTACGTGCAGTCTAGCGGGGATGCGAAGTATCCGCGTCTGCAGCGTGTGCTGGTGAGCTTCGGCGATAAGGTGGGTTTCGCGCCTTCGCTTGAGGAGGCATTGAACCAGGTGTTTGGTGGCTCGTCGGGGGCGAAGATTGATAAGCCGACCGGTTCGAATGCCTCTCAGCCTGCGGATTCGTCTGGGTCGGGGGAGTCTAAGGGTGCTGATACCACTGGCGGCTCGTTGAAGCAGGCCCTGTCGGACGCATCGAAGGCTATGCAGGATTCGGATGCGGCGATGAAGAAGGGTGACTGGGCGGCCTATGGGGAGGCCCAGAAGCGTCTGAATGAGGCTCTGCAGAAGGCTGTGGAGATTGAAGGGAAGCAGTCTTCACAGGGTGGTTCTGGTGCTTCATCGTCACCTTCTGCTACCCCAGCGGCTTCTGCTTCGGCGGCTCGCCCTTCGGCAAGCGCCAGTGCTTCGGCTTCACGGCAGTAGCGGCGGGCGTCCCTGAGAGGCTCGCAATGGGTATGGTCCCGGCTGGTTTACTGGCCGGGGCCTTTTCTTATGCCTTAGCACGGGCCTGTGCCCGGCTGATTGTGTGCTCTTTCTCTCATGTGGCTGTTTCGATTTGAGGATACGCGGCGTGCCGTGTATAGTCTTATAAGTCGCCGCGGGGTGGAGCAGTTCGGTAGCTCGCCGGGCTCATAACCCGGAGGTCG
>ERZ772993.412-NODE-412-length-21015-cov-13.270324_pt1 | contig 21015 bp, 14 predicted proteins | sample MGYA00580670_ERZ772993 | MGnify/ENA primary metagenome ERZ772993 (study PRJEB29015, sample SAMEA2737936) | human oral metagenome | biome: human oral; feature: human-associated habitat; material: dental | place: China | collected 2136 ... | reverse complement strand
CGCCGAAGAACTGCATCTCCTTGCCCGTCTGCGTCGCCGACACACAGCAGCAGATCGAGTAGTCATCGCCCCACTCCGGCTTCATCACATCGTCATTCTCGTACTGGATCGAGCTCGTACGGATGGAGATGCGTGCCGCGTAGTCCTTGAACTTCTCCGGCAGTTTCGAGGAGTAGAGCACGGTGAGGTTCGGCTCGGGGGAGGGCCCCATGTTCTCGAGTGTATGGAGGAAGCGGAAGTCGGTTTTTGTAACCATAGAACGTCCGTCCATACCCAAACCAGCTACTTCGAGGGTTGCCCAGACGGGGTCTCCCGAGAACAATTGGTTGTACGATGGAATGCGAGCGAACTTGACCATGCGGAACTTCAGGACCATGTGGTCGATGAGCTCCTGGGCCTCGGTCTCGGTGAGCTTGCCGGCCTTGAGGTCGCGCTCGATGTAGATGTCCAGGAAGGTCGAGATGCGGCCCACGGACATGGCGGCACCGTTCTGGGTCTTGATGGCAGCAAGATAGCCAAAGTAGAGCCACTGCACGGCCTCGTGAGCGTCCTTGGCGGGCGCAGAGATGTCATAGCCGTAGATCTTGGCCATCTCCTTCATGCCCTTCAGGGCGCGGATCTGATCGGCGATCTCCTCCCTCAGACGGATGATGTCGTCGGTCATGGTGCCGTTGCCGCAGTTGAGAAGATCCTCCTGCTTCTTAGCGATGAGGAAGTCGATGCCGTAGAGGGCCACCCTGCGGTAGTCGCCCACGATGCGCCCGCGCCCGTAGGTGTCGGGAAGCCCCGTTACGATGTGGGAGTGACGGGCGGCGCGCATCTCGGGGGTATATGCATCGAAGACGGCCTGGTTGTGTGTCTTATGGTACTCGTTGAAGATCTTGTTGTACTTGTCGTTGATGTGGTAGCCGTAGTTCTCGGCTGCCTCCTGCGCCATCTTGATGCCGCCATAGGGCATGAAGGCGCGCTTCAGGGGCTTGTCGGTCTGCAGGCCGACTACCTTCTCGAGCTCCTTCATCGACTCGTCGATGTACCCAGGGCCGTAGGCCGTGAGGCTCGACACGACCTCGGTCTCGCAGTCGAGAACACCGTCATGTTTGCGCTCCTCGGCTTGGAGTTCCTGCAGGCGACCCCAGAGCTTGTCAGTCGCCTCGGTGGGGCCGGCGAGGAAGCTCTCGTCGCCCTCGTACTGGGTGTAGTTGCGCTGGATGAAGTCGCGCACGTCGATGTCCTCGGCCCACGGGCCCGTGACGAATCCCTCCCACGCGTCGCGGCTGGTGGTGTCCTCCGCCGTGGCGGATGCTGTGACCTCGGTGGTCATCCGTGCCTCCTGTAGTGGGTGACCGGAGGCCACCCGGTTGTGTCCGCCCTTGTGGGGCGTGGCGGTACGTCGTCGCGCCGTCGCCTCCAGGGTAGGCCGAGCGCACCGGCCCGTGGGACGATCACGGGCGAGTGCCCGGTGGGATCACTCACAAGCGCGAAGTGGGTATTCCGACCCAGGGACTAAAGTCCCTCACCCGAGTCGACGGGGAGCCAATCGGCTTCCCGGCGCCGCGAAGTGCCCCTCGACCGGCCCCCTCCACCGCCGTGCGGCACGCCGTCCGGAGTTAGGACCGGCGTCCCAGTCCCAGGGCCGTGCGCTCAATGCCCGCGGCGTCCATGCCGAAGTCCGCCAGCAGCTGGGACCGGTCGGCGGTGGCGACGAAACGGCGCGGCACGCCCACCCGGGCCACCACCGGGCGGGCCCCGCCGTGCGCGGCGCCGTCCTCCAGGGCGTCGCGCAGCCGCGAGCCCACCCCGCCCTCGACCAGGCCGTCCTCGACGACGACGACGCCCCGGGCCGAGGCCGCCAGATCGACCAGCGCGCGCGGCACGGGCACCACCCAGCGGGGGCACGCCACCGTGACCGCCTCGCCCCGGGCGACCAGCGCCCGCCCCGCCTCCAGGGTCGCCGGGACCATCGCGCCCACGCCCACCAGCAGCAGCGGCCCGCCCGGCCCCTCCCCCGCGGCCTCCAGGAGGACGTCGACGGCCCCGAAGGGCCCCTCATCGCCGTCGTCCCCGACCGTGCGCACCTCGGGCAGGGGCCCGGGCAGCGCCCCCTTGGGGTAGCGCACGATCGTGGGCCCGTCGTCCACGCCCACCGCGGTGCGCAGGGCCTCGCGCAGGGTCCGCTCGTCGCGGGGCGCCGCCAGGCGCAGCCCGGGCACCAGGCAGAACAGGGCCATGTCCCACATGCCGTTGTGACTCGCCCCGTCGGTGCCGGTCAGCCCCGCCCGGTCCAGCACGATGGTCACGCCCGCCCCGTGGAGCCCCACGTCCATGAGCACCTGGTCGAAGGCCCGGTTGAGGAACGTGGCGTACAGGGCCACCACCGGGTGCAGGCCCGCGTAGGCCATGCCCGCCGCCGCGGTCAGGGCGTGCTGCTCGGCGATGCCCACGTCGATGACGCGCTCCGGCATGGCGTCGGCCAGGGGCTGGAGCCCCACCGGCTGCTGCATGGCCGCGGTGATGGCCACGATCCGCTCGTCGGCGCGCGCCAGGGACACGATCTCCTCGGCGAACACGGCGGTCCACCCGAAGCGCTCGGGGACCACCGGCAGCCCCGTCTCGGGGTGGATGCGCCCCACGGCGTGGAAGCGGTCGGCCACATGATTCTCCGCCGGGGTGTAGCCGCGGCCCTTCTGGGTGATGACGTGGACGATGACCGGGTCGGCGTACTCGCGCGCCCGGGTCAGGGCGAACTCCAGGGCGGTCTCGTCGTGCCCGTCGACCGGGCCGGTGTACTTGATGCCCAGGTCCTCGAAGAAGGCCGAGGGCACCAGGACGTCCTTGAGGCCCCGCTTGAGGCCGTGGAGGGCGTCGAAGGCGGCCCGGCCCGGGGCCCCCTGGGACAGCAGCCCGCGCTTGACCGTCGACAGCATGCGCTCGTAGCCCGGGTTGGTGCGCAGGGCGTCGAGGTGGTGGGCCAGCCCGCCGATGGTGGGGGCGTAGGAGCGGCCGTTGTCGTTGACCACGATGACCAGGTGCTTGTCGGCGGAGTCGGCGATGTTGTTCAGCGCCTCCCAGGCCATGCCCCCGGTCATGGCGCCGTCGCCGATCACGGCGACGACGTGACGCTCGTCGTGGCCCTGAAGGTGGTTGGCGCGGGCGATGCCGTCCGCCCAGGAGAGCGAGGTGGAGGCGTGGGAGTTCTCCACGACGTCGTGGACGGACTCGGCTCGTGACGGGTAGCCCGACAGCCCGCCTCGCTCACGCAGGTGGGTGAAGTCCTGACGACCGGTGAGCAGTTTGTGAACATAGGCCTGGTGGCCGGTGTCGAAGACGATGGCGTCCCGCGGCGACCAGAAGGTCCGGTGCAGGGCGATCGTCAGCTCGACGACGCCGAGGTTGGGTCCCAGGTGGCCTCCGGTGCGGGCGACCGAGGCGACGAGGTAGCGCCGGATCTCCGCCGCGAGCGCCACGAGCTCCTCGCTGGTGAGCCGGCCCAGGTCGCCGGGCCGCGCGATCGAGGACAGCAGCGGCGTGCGGGGCGGCGCCGCACCGGCCGCACCGGCGTCCGCGGGCGCTACCGGCGCGGCCCGCACTGATGACGGCACTGACGGCACTGTCTCTCTACTCATCAGCGCGTTCCTCCCGCTCCTCGTCCTGGTCCTGCCGCATCCCGTGCATTCCGCCGTGCGCCCGCGCCCCGGTCCGCGCCCAGGCGATGCCGCGGGCCGGCCGTGCACGATGCGCGCGCATGCGTGCGTGCACGTACACGTGCATGGTGATATCCGATGGCGTCTCAGCATAGGCGCTGAGCGCCCGACTCGACCGTGTCGCTGCGGACCGGGGCGAGCACGTAGGGTTGGGGGCGCGGCGCCCCGCGCCGCGCCCAGCCGTACCGCACTCAGGAGGAACCATGAGCACCACGGCTCCGTTCGGGACCTGGCCGTCCCCCATCACGCCCGGCACCATCACCACTCGGACGGTGCGCCTGTCACAGGTGCGCGTGGACGGTGCGGACACCTACTGGGTGGAGCAGCGCGCCTCGCAGGCCGGCCGCAACGTCCTGCTGCGTCGGGGCGGGGACGGCTCGGTCGGGGAGATCCTCCCCCTGACGCCCTCCGACGAGCTCGTCGACGTGCACACCCGTGTGCACGAGTACGGCGGGCGCGCCTACGCGGTCGACTCCGGGATCATCGTCGTCTCCCACGCCGGGGACGGGCGCCTGTACCGCTATGACGTCGCCCATCGGATGCGCGGTCTGGTACCGCTGACGATCTACGGCGACGTGCGCCACGGGGACCTCGAGATCGACACCGCGCGAGGCCTGGTCTACGCGGTGCGCGAGGATCACCGGGGCGACGGCGAGGCCGTCAACTCGCTGGTGGCCATCCCGCTGGACGGCTCCGCCGCGCGCGAGGACACTCCGGTGACCACGATCGTCGCCGGGACGGACTTCGTGACCTCGCCGACCCTGTCCCCCGATGGCGAGCGCCTGGCCTGGATCACCTGGAACCACCCGAGCATGCCGTGGGAGAGCACGACCCTGCACGTGGGGGATCTCCTGCCCGACGGCGGCATCGGCGAGCAGGCGATCATCGACGGCGACGGCAACGCCGCGTCCGAGCCCCGGTGGACGGAGGAGTGCGAGCTGGTGCACATCTCCAACGCCTCGGGATTCTCCAACCTGTACCGCACCGAGGGGTTCCCGCGCCGCGGCACCAACCGCGAGGGCTGGTCGACCGGGCTGCGCACCCGCCCGCTGCATCCCGTCGAGGCGACCTTCACCTCGCCGGCCTGGATGCTGGGCCCGCACCACTACGATGTCCTCGACGCCGAGCACCTCATCGCCTCCTGGGCGCGCGACGGCGTATGGCACCTCGGCACGATCAGGCTGTCCAACGGGGAGCTGGAGGAGTGGAACATCGGCTGGCAGCCGTTGGGCAACGTCGCCTCGTCCGCGGGGCGGGTCGTCATGCTGGCGAACAACGAGATGGAGCTGCCCGCGATCATCGAGGTGCGCGACGGCGATGTCGAGGTCCTGCGCGACTCGGGCGAGTTCGCGGCCGAGGCCATCGGGATCTCCCTGCCCACGCCCTTGGCGTGGCCGACCACCGCGGACGCCACCGCGCACGGCTTCTTCTACCCGCCGTCATCCGCGTCGCACACCGGCCCCGACGACGAGCTGCCCCCGCTCATCGTCAACGTTCACGGCGGTCCGACGGCGGCGGCCCGCCCCGGCTACGACCTGAACATCCAGTACTGGACGAGCCGGGGCTTCGCATACCTGGACGTCAACTACCGGGGCTCAACCGGCTACGGCACCAGTTACCGGCACACGCTCAACGGCCACTGGGGCGTCTACGACGCCGATGACGTCATCGCCGGAGCCGAGTTCCTCGCCGCCTCCGGCAAGGTCGACCCCGCTCGCATCGCGGTGCGCGGCGCCTCCGCCGGAGGCTTCACCGTCCTGGCGGCACTCACCCGCTCGACCGTCTTCAGCGCCGGAACCTCCCTGTACGGCGTGGCGGACCTGGCCCGACTGACCCGCACCACCCACAAGTTCGAGTCCCGTTACATCGGCACGCTCGTGGGCGCCGACGACGCTGACGCTCCGGTGCTCGCCGACCGCTCGCCGCTGCACCACATCGACGATATCCACGCCCCCCTGCTGCTCCTGCAGGGCAGCGAGGACCCGATCGTGCCCGCGGACCAGGCGACCGCCATGTACGAGGCCGTCAGGGCCAAGGGCCTGCCAGTGGCGCTCGAGGTCTTCCACGGCGAGGGCCACGGGCTGCGCCTGGCATCGAACATCCACCGGGCACTCCGCGCGGAGCTGAGCTTCTACACCCAGGTGTGGGGCCTGGAGTCCCCGGAGGAGGACCCGGTCGTGGTGCACGTGGAGAACCTGACCCACTGATCCTCACTCGCTGCTCTCCTTCGCCGCGGAAAGGCCCGACCCCGGCGACGCACTCCTCCCCCATGACACTCCCATGACGATGCGATCCGCGCGCGAGCGACTTCGCGACGCTCTCCTGGAGCTGCTGCGCCACCACCGCAGCGGCCTGTTCACGCTGGCGGTCGGGGTCGGTCTCGTGTCGGGAGCGGGCGCCATCCTGTTCCGCATGGCCATCGACGCGTGGACCGGTGCTCTGACCGGCGCCCAGGACTACACGCTCTCCCTGGGGGCCGGCACCGGCGCGCTGTCCGCGTTGGGCAGATGGTTCCTCCTGGTCGCCCCCGTGCTCTCAGGACTCATGATCGGCCCTCTCATGACGAGGTTGGGAGGCACGCCGACGGGACACGGAGTGGCGGGCGTCCTGTGGTCGTCCCGGCGCTCCGATGGCGCTATGGCCCCGGGCCCGGCCGCGGCCGCGGTGGTCTCGGCGGCGCTGACGATCGGCGGCGGCGGCTCGGTGGGTCCCGAGGGCCCGATCGCCGAGCTCGGGGCGAGCACTGCGAGCCTGTTCGGCCGTCGCCTGGGTCTCCCCCGACGGGCGGTGCGGCTGCTGGCGGCCGCCGGAACGGCCGCGGGCATCGCCGCGGCCTTCAACGCCCCGCTCGCGGGAGCCTTCTTCGCGATGGAGGTGGTCCTGGTCGACTTCACCGTCGATGCCTTCACCTTCGTGGTGCTCGCCTGCGTATCCTCAACGGTGCTCTCGCACCATGTGCTGGGCACCTCGCTGTCGCTGTCCCTGCCCACTCTGAACCTCACCGGCGACGCCCAGCTCGGGTGGGTCTCCGTTCTCGGCGTGCTGGGTGGACTGATCGGCGTCGGCTTCTCGCGCGCCCGGTACCTGAGCGCCGACGCCGCCGCCACCGGGGCCGACCGGCTTCGCATCCCCGACTGGGCGCGACCGGCCGCGGGAGGCCTGCTGGTCGGAGGCATCCTGCTGGTGGTGCCCGAGATGTACGGCGAGTCCTCGGCGATACTCGGTCGCGCCCTGGACGGGCGCTACACCGCCGCGGCGCTGGCCGGCCTGGTTCTGGCCAAGATCATCGCGACATCGGCGACCCTGGCAGTGGGCATGCCCGGAGGCGTCTTCGCCCCCTCTCTGTTCATCGGGGGCACGCTCGGGGCGTGCTTCGGCACGCTCACCACTCCCGACCGTCCGGAGGCCGCCGCCGTCTTCGGAGTACTGGGGATGGGCGCCGTGTTCTCGGGCGCCGCCCGCGCGCCGCTCACCGGCGTCATCCTCATCATCGAGATGACCGGGCAGTACAACCTGCTGACTCCCCTCATGCTCACGGTCGCGCTGTCCACCGTGACGGGACGGTTCCTCACTCGCTCGACCATCTACACCGAGGAGCTGCGCCGCCGCGGCATGAGCATCGAGGACCCTCAGGCGCCCACGTCCGTCGGCGCCCGCGTCCAGGAGCGCTGGAGGCGGTCCCACCATTCCGCGAACCGCAGAGGCGGTCATGGCGGAGATGACGGACGACGACTGGAGCGACGCCCGGAGGGCGACAAGGGATGACGACGGCGACGACGGCACCGATACCGATGAGGTGCGCCGTTCACCGGTTCTTCGGCTCCTCGCCGTCCGTCATCCCGCCGCCGTCCTCCTACGACTCCTCGTTGTGGCCTCCATACCCGTTCACGACCCGTTCACGACCCGTTCACGACCATGGCCGTGTCCGCCGCCGCCGTGGTTCCTGCTGCTCCCACCACGACGTGATTCGCGCCCCGGTTGCGCCGTCCTGGCCCGTTCGGCGAGCGTGGCGCCCAGCTCATCCATCCGCTCGGCGTTGACCACGATGCGACGCGGGTTGCTCATCCACATCCAACCCGCCGCCACGATCGGGAGCAGGAGCGGCAGGTAGCCGAGACGGCAGCCGCCACCGGCCCATACACTGGACTCCAGCCCCTCCGCGGCATCAGTCCACGTCAGTACGCCGATGAGCACCGCACCGGTCAGCAGAGCTGACAGGCTCATCCAGCCGATGATCCGCATGCGGCGCCCGTTGTGCGCCACGCACACGGCCAGGAGGACGAACAGCAGGCCGGCGACGACATTGATCGACCCGACGACCGGAGCAGCAGTCGGCTGACGCACCAATGAGACCGTGGACGGAACCAGCACGACCAGCCCGAAGGCGGCGAAGACGACCACGAGGAGGCGCCCCCACCCGTGGGCGGGACGACGCCGGTCCTCAACGCCGCGGACCGGGGGGCGGTCGTCCGCTGGTGCAGACATCGCGGAAACTCCTCACGGGGCCGCAACCATGACGGACGGCCCGGGCAGAACAACACCGAACAGCTTCCGGCACATTACCATCGGAGGCTGTGACCACTCTCGAGCTGATGTCCTCCCGCCCCGCCCGCGCGAATGTCGAGGTGCTCGTGCTGGCGGCCGCGCGCATCGACGGGGCCCCCTCGCTTCTGACGGACGGCATCATCACCGAGGACCTCGACGTCGGGGCCCTCGCCACGGCCCTGTCCGCCGTCGGCTTCACCGGAGAGCTCGACGAGGTCGCGCGGGTGCCCTCCGGCGCCCTGGGCCCGGACATGACCGCCGACTGCGTCCTGGTCGTCGGAACCGGCACCGACCCCGGGCCGGGGGATGCCACCGCGCTCGGGGCCACCCGGGCGGGGTCCCTCAAGCGGGCCGCCGGATGCGCCGCGCGCACGCTGTCCGGGTCGGGCTCGGCCGCGTTCCTCCTTCCGGCCGACCGGCCCGACGACCTGGTCGCGGTGGCCGAGGGCGCGCTCGTCGGCGCCTACGCCTGGTCGGGGCGCGTACCCGCCCCGACGCCACCGCTGGAGCGCATCGTCGTGGCCACCACCCTGGCGGGATCCGAGGAGGGGGATGCCGCCATGACGCACGCGAGCGTCCTGTCCGAGACGACGACGCTCGTGCGCGATCTCGTCAATGAGCCGCCCAATCGGTTGACCCCCGCGGTCTTCGCCGAGCGAGCGCGGGCCATCGCCGACGAGGCGGGGCTGGAGGTCGAAGTCCTTCAGGAGGCGCTCCTGCGCGAGCGCGGCTTCGGCGGCATCATCGGCGTCGGTCAAGGCTCCGTGCACCCGCCCTCCCTCGTGCGCGTCTCCTGGGTACCGGACCGGTCGGCGCAGCGCATCGCGCTGATCGGCAAGGGCATCACCTTCGACTCCGGAGGCCTGTCCCTCAAGCCGGCGACCTCCATGCCGGAGATGAAGTCGGACATGGCCGGCGCCGCCACTGTGCTCGGCGCGGTCGTGGCGGCGGCGCGCCTGCAGCTGGGAGTCCGGGTGGACGCCTGGCTGGCCCTGGCCGAGAACATGCCCATGGCCGACGCCCAGCGCCCCGGCGACATCGTGACGATGTACGACGGCACCACCGTGGAGATCACCAACACCGACGCGGAGGGGCGCCTGGTGATGGCCGACGCCCTGGCACGCGCCATCGAGGACAAGCCCGACTGCGTGATCGACGTCGCCACCCTCACCGGGGCGCAGATCACCGCACTGGGCGACCGGGTGGCAGGAGTCATGGGCACTCCCCCGGTGCGCGATGAGGTCGTCGCCTGCGCCGCTGGAGTCGGCGAGGCGTTCTGGCCCATGCCGCTGCCCGAGCACCTGCGCAGCGCCCTGGAGACACCCGTCGCCGCGCTTCGGAACGCCGCCGTCGGCAGCCGTGCCGGGGGCATGCTCGTGGCCGGGCTCTTCCTGCGCGAGTTCGTGGGGGATGCGCCATGGGCCCATCTCGACATCGCCGGCCCGGCCTACAACGAGAACTCGCCCTGGGGCGCGACGCCCACCGGCGGCACCGGAGTCGGCCTCGCCACAATTCTGGGCCTTCTCCGCAACCGCGGTCGTGTCCCCGACCGTCGGGCGGCCGTCGCATAGCCGACGAGCGACGCCCCGCGCCGTCGGAGGGCCGATAGCGAGAACCCGTCCCGGGGCGCGACGCCCGCCGTGCCGATGCACGCGGGGCCGTAGTCCGGATGCCCCGTCGGGTGATGGGACTCACCGGCCCTACAGGACTCAAGTCCCCCACGCATGCGATTTCAGCACCTACGGATCGCGACCAGGTGCAACAATGACCAACGTGCCGAGCCGCTCCGCGCGTGCGGACAACATCAGCGAGGAGTTTTTCGTGACAGACACCGTGTACGACCTGGTCATCCTGGGCGCCGGCTCGGGCGGCTACGCCGCCGCGCTGCGCGGCGCTCAGCTGGGCCTGAGCGTTGCCCTCATCGAGGCGGACAAGATCGGCGGCACCTGCCTCCATCGCGGTTGCGTGCCCACTAAGGCGATTCTGCACTCGGCCGAGACAGCCGAGGCCGTGCGCGAGGCCGCCGCCGTCGGGGTCAGGGCGGTGTTCCAGGGCATCGACATGCCCGCAGTCCAGAAGTACAAGGACGGCGTGATCTCGAGGATGCACAAGGGCCTGCAGGGTCTTGTCTCCTCCCGGGGCATCGAGGTCGTCAGGGGCTGGGGCCGGTTGATCGCCGAGGATACAGTCGAGGTGGATGGCAGGCGGTACAGGGGCAGGAACGTCGTCCTCGCCTCCGGCTCGTCGTCCAAGACCATGGGACAGAGGATCTCCGGGCCGGTCATGACCAGCGATCAGGCTCTCGAGCTCGACCACGTGCCGGCCTCGGCCATCATTCTGGGCGGCGGGGTCATCGGAGTCGAGTTCGCCTCCGCCTGGGCCTCCCTGGGTTCGCAGGTCACCGTCATCGAGGGGCTGCCCCGCCTGGTTCCGAATGAGGACGAGGCCATCTCCAAGCAGCTCGAGCGGGCCTTCCGCAAGCGCAGGATCGTTGTCAGGACCGGCACCATGTTCGAGTCGGTCGAGCGCACCGCCGCCGGAGTATCCGTTCGCACCACTGATGGCAGGGCCTTCGACGCCGAGGTCCTCCTCATCGCTGTGGGGCGCGGCCCGGCCACCGCGAATCTCGGCTACGAGGAGGCCGGAGTCGCAATGGATCGCGGTTTCGTCTTGACCGACGAGTACGGTCGCACCAGTGTCCGGGGCGTCTGGGCGGTGGGAGACATCGTCCCGGGCCTCCAGCTCGCGCATCGCGGATTCGCCCAGGGCATCGTGGTGGCCGAGCGGATCGCCGGTCTCGACCCTCGACCAGTCGATGACACCCGGGTTCCCAGAGTGACCTTCTGCGAGCCCGAGATCGCCTCCGTGGGGCTCAGCGAGGCCGAGGCCATCGAGACCCATGGGGCCGAGAACGTCACGACGGCCGAGTTCAATGTGGCGGGCAATGCCAGGAGCCAGATCCTGGGCGCGCAGGGGTTCGTCAAGCTCGTCTCGCTCAAGGACGGGCCCGTCGTCGGTTTCCACGCCATCGGCGCGCGCATGGGCGAGCAGATCGGCGAGGGACAGCTGATCGTCTCATGGGAGGCCGATGCCCACGATCTCGCCCCGCTCGTCCACGCCCACCCCACGCAGAACGAGACCATCGGCGAGGCCGCTATGGTTCTCGCCGGCAAGCCCCTGCACAACCACGGCTGATCTCGAAGAGATAGAGAGTTTCCACCATGTCCGAGTCCGTAAAGATGCCCGCTCTGGGCGAGTCCGTCACCGAGGGCACTGTTTCGTCGTGGCTCAAGGCCGTCGGCGACACCGTCGAGGTGGATGAGCCCCTCCTCGAGGTCGCCACCGACAAGGTCGACACCGAGGTGCCCTCGCCCGTCGCCGGCACGATCCTGGAGATCCGGGTCCCCGAGGACGAGACCGTCGAGGTGGGCACCGTCCTGGCCATTATCGGGGCCCCCTCCGAGGGAGACGTCCCGGCGACCCCGGCGCCCGCAGCCGCCCCGGCCGCACCGATCCCCCCGGCGCCCGCGGCCGCCCCCGCATCGGCGCCCGCCGTCTCACCGGCCGCCCCCGCATCGGCACCCGCGCCGACGCCGGCCGCCGCGCCGGCGGCACCGACGCCCGCGGCCGCCCCGGTCTACGGCCCGAGGCACGCGGCGCCGACTCCCGCGGAGCCCAGGACCGAGTCGCCCGCGACGGCGGCGCCGTCCGCCGCCGCTGTCGCGTCCGCGGCGTACGTCACCCCGATCGTGCGCAAGCTCGCTCGGGACAAGGGCATCGACCTCACGACGCTCACCGGAACGGGCGTGGGCGGTCGTATTCGCAAGCAGGACGTCGAGGAGGCGGTCAGGACCGCCGAAGCGGCCAAGGCGGCTGAGGCGGCCAAGGCGGCTGAGGCGGCCGGAACGTCCAGGGGCGCCGAGGCCCCGACTCACGCTGCGGCGCCCGCCGCCCCGGCCGCCGCCAGGCCCGCGGTCGATACGGCACTGCGCGGCAGGACCGAGAAGATGAGCCGTCTGCGCCAGGTCATCGCCGAGCGCATGATCACCTCCCTGCAGACCTCCGCCCAGCTGACCACGGTCGTCGAGGTCGATGTCACCCGCGTGGCCGCCCTGCGCGGTCAGGCCAAGAACGAGTTCCTCGCCAAGAACGGCACGAAGCTGACCTTCCTGCCATTCTTCGTGGCGGCCGCGACCGAGGCCCTCAAGGCCCACCCGAAGATCAACGCCACCATCGACGACAAGCAGGTGACGTACCACGACGTCGAGCACATCGGCATCGCGGTGGACACCCCGCGAGGGCTGCTCGTGCCCGTGGTGAAGAACGCCGGCGAGCTCAATATCCCGGGCCTGGCCAGGCGCATCAACGATCTGGCCGCCCGCACCCGGGAGAACAGGGTCAACCCGGATGAGCTGAGCGGGTCGACCTTCACGATCACGAACACCGGCTCCGGGGGCGCGTTGTTCGACACCCCGATCATCAATCAGCCCGAGGTCGCGATTCTCGGCCTGGGCGCGATCCAGAAGCAGCCGCGCGTCATCAAGGACGTCGATGGGGACGAGGCGATCGCGATCCGCTCGGTGTGCCATCTGGCGCTGTCCTACGATCACCGGCTGGTGGACGGCGCGGACGCGGCTCGCTACCTCATGACGGTCAAGAGGCGTCTTGAGGAAGGCGATTTCACCGGCGAGCTGGGACTCTGAACCCGCCCCCGGGCGCGTGAGGCCCCGCACCGCAATGGTGCGGGGCCTCACTGGTGCTGCGCTCGGAGCGCCTCCGCGCCGCCCGCGCTACCGCCCCGAGTCCCGCTCCTCGCCGAGCGGCCGCCGCGCGAACCCGGCGAGTGGAACAGCGACCAGGCCGACCCGACGAGCGAACTCGAGACGCTCCTGGAGGGTCTCGAGCTCTCCCGCCAACGGGCCGTCGAGCAGCAGTGACGCCAGCCCGTGCACGCCCGCCCAGAACAGCGTCTCGACCTCCGGTGCGGCGCCCTCGCCCGCCACCATCCTCACCAGGCGCGCGAGCTCGTCGCGCGCGCGCGCACTCGCGTGCTCCACTTCGGGGAAGTGCTCCGGATCGCACATGTCGGGGCGGAACATCACGCGGAAGACCCCGGGATTGCGCAGCGCGAACTCGACATAGGCGTGCCCCGAGGCGATCAGGGTCGCATGCAGCCCCTGCGCCTCGAGTCCGTCGTGCGCGGCGCTCAGATGGTCCGCGAGGTCCTCGAACCCCTCGCGCACCAGAGCCGCGAGGATCGCCTCGCGGTTGGCGAAGTAGTGGTAGGGGGCCTGGTGCGTGCACCCGGAGCGACGCGCGACCTCGCGCATGCTCAGCGCGCTCGGGCCGCCCGCATCGAGAAGCTCCCGACTGGTCCGCAGAAGCCGGGCGCGCAGACCGCGGCCGTCGCCCCTCTCGGACTGCGCCACCGTTTCAGACGTCATGGCACAAGTGTAGAACCGTGCCACGCGACCTACTAGACAGTGTCTAAGTTCTTGTTATGCTGCTACCTGACACCGTCTAGTAACGAGAAGAGTGGACACATGGCATACGACGTCATCGTCATCGGCTCCGGCATCGGAGGACTGACCGCCGCGGGCATGCTCGCCCGCGTGGCGGGCAAGCGGGTCCTCGTCCTCGAGCAGCACACGGAACCGGGAGGTCTGACTCACACCTTCCGACGCGACGGGGCCTCCTGGGACGTGGGCCTGCACTACATCGGTCAGGTCGCGCCCGGCAGCCGGGCCCGCGCGTACTTCGACTACCTCTCCGGCGGCGAACTGATGTGGAACCGCATGCCGGAGGCCTACGACCGCTTCGTCTACCCCGGAATCGACCTGCGCGCCAGCAGCGATCCCGAGCAGTACGAGCGCAGCCTCATCAGCGCCTTCCCCGACGAGGCCGGGGCGATCCGCCGCTACGTCAAGGATGTTCGCCGCGTCGCCGCCTGGACGACGCTCGGCTTCGCCCAGGAGATGGTGCCCCGTCCCGTCGCGCCGCTCCTGCGTCTCGCACAGCGCCTGACCGGGCGCACCGCCACCGGCACGACGAAGGCGTACCTGGACGCCCACGTCCGCTCCCCCGCCCTCAAGGCCGTCCTGGCCAGTCAGTGGGGCGACTACGGCCTTCCCCCCTCGCGCTCGGCCTTCGCCATGCACGCGTTGGTCGTCGCCCACTACCTCGCCGGGGGATGGTTCCCCAGGGGCGGCAGCGCCCGAATCGCGCGCACCTTCGAGAAGGGGATCGAGCAGGCGGGAGGCGCCGTTCGCGTCGCCCAGGAGGTCACGGGGATCCTGGTCGAGGACGGCGCCGCGACAGGAGTGCGGGTGCTGGACCGTCGTGGTGCGGACACGTGCGAGCGGGTGCATCGCGCCCCCGTCGTCATCTCGGCCGCCGGAGCATCCACCACGTTCACCCGTCTGCTGCCGACGAACGGCGCCGTCGGCCGGGCCACGGCCCCCGTGCGCCGCACCATCGGGCGCCTGGGCACGGGGATGTCGGCCGTAACCGTGTTCCTGCGCCTGCGAGACGACCCGCGCGGTATCGGCGTGGACGGCGGCAACGTCTGGGTCAACCGGCAGCTCGACCACGACGACTTCGATCAGCGAGGAGCGGCTCTGCTGGAAGGACGGGCGCAGAGCGTCTTCGTCTCCTTCCCCTCCCTGAAGTCCGGCGAGACGCCGCACACCGCCGAAGTCACGTCATTCGTCGATGCCGAGGCCTTCCAGCGATGGGCGGACCGTCCGCAGGGGGACCGGGGCTCCGACTACTCCGCGCTCAAGGCGCGCATCGCCACCGGCATGCTGTCCCTCGCGGAGAGCGCCGTCCCGGGTCTGAGCGATCTGGTGGAGTACACGGAGGTCTCCACGCCCCTGACCTACGAGCACTACACCGCGCATCCCGCCGGGGCCTTCTACGGGCCGCCCGCCACACCGCTGAGGTACGCGTCCCGGCCGCTGGGCCCCCGTACGGCGATTCCCGGCCTGTTCCTGGCCGGCCAGGACGCCGGGAGCCTCGGCATCATGGGCGCCATGATGGGCGGGATGGCGGCCGCCTGCCAGGTGCTCGGATCACGCGGCTACCCCATGATCACCGCGGCCGTGCGCTCTCAGGCTCCCGCCCGACCGGCCGCCGCGCCCCGCGCGCTGCCCGAGGGCAAGCACCACGCCGTCCTGACCTCCACACGGCGTCTGACCCCCAGCATCCGGGAGGTGGAGCTCGAGCTGGAGGGCCCGGTCGAGGCCTGGGCGCCGGGGCAGTTCGCCCGCCTTCACGTGGGCGACAACGCATGGCGCGACTACTCGATCGCCGGGCTCGACGGAGGAGTGCTCCGGCTCCTCGTCTCGACTCGAACCGGCGGGACGGGGTCGCGTTTCATCGAGCGGGCCGGGACCGGGACTCGCACCGTCGTCGAGCTGCCCCTGGGGCGGTACGCACTCAGGGAATCCGGGCGCCGTCGTGTCTTCATCGCCACGGGCACCGGGCTCGCCCCCTTCCTGGCCATGTTCCGCCACGCGGACGACCTGGGGAACGACACCCTGCTGTTCGGCTGCCGCAACCGCGGGGAGGATCTCACCACCCTGGTCGATGCCCCCCTGCCCGGTCGCGTGGTGCGGTGCCTCAGCCGTGAGGCGGTCGACGGCTCCTTCCACGGACGGGTGACGGATGCGCTCAAGGATATCGTCGCCGAGCTGTCGGGAGCGGACGTCTACCTGTGCGGCTCGGCCGCCATGGTGGCGGACTGCCGGTCGCTCCTCGAGCGCGCGGACGTCGCCGAGGTGCTCACCGAGCCCTACTGACCACGGCCGGGGGACGATCGGGCGCAATGACGACGTGCGGGCGACGAGCGAATCGCGCCGGGGCGAGCCGGCCCGTACCACGCGGCCGGCTCCCTCAGTCGGCCTGCAGGACCTCGACGACCCTCCACGGGTCGGGGACCAGCACGAGCACGACATCCCGACTCGCCTGGGCGGGCACGGCCCTCCGCGAGCCGTCGGCCCCGATGCGCACCGACGGCCCCTGGGACTGCGACACACGGACGACAATGGCGCCGGGCCAGTCATCGCCGGCCCGCTCCGCCTGCGCACTGGTCACCGAGTGCACCATGGTGTCCAGCCCCTCGACCCGCTCCCCCGCGTCGGCGAGCGCCGTCAGCAGCGCCTGATCGGCCAGGGCCGCCGGGGAGCCCGGTGCGGTCGTGGACGCCAGGGCCTCGGCATCGCCCTCGTTGAGAGCGGCATCACGGGTCACCGAGAGCTCGACCACCACCGGCAGCATATCGGTCTCCCCCGCATCGGCGGCGTCCATGGCAACGGCATCCGCGGCGTCCGCATCCGCGGCATCCTGCGCAACTGCTTCGGCCGTCATCGTCGAGGCGGACGCCTCGGTGGTGGACGGCGCATCGTCCCGGCCGAGTATCCGGTCGGGAGCCCACCCCGGCACCAGCGCACCGGCTCCGACGGCGGCGACGACGACGCTGAGCATCAGCAGCACCAGGCCCAGGAGCGCCGCGCGACGTCGATGACTCGTCGGAGGGCCCGTGAGCCCCCGGGGCCGGGCCGGTCGCCGCGCCCCGGGGGCGCGACCGCGACGCGACGCCACCGCCCGTGTCGGCTGAGCGGTCGCGGCCCTCAGCGCTCCGGCGGCCAGTCTGGCTCCGTCGGGCAGTTCGATGGCGCCCGGCCGACCGATTTCGGGGGCGCGGGCCGCAAGGTCGCGCGCGCTGGGCCTGCGAGCGGGATCGGGATCCAGGGCGTCGAGCAGCACCCGGTCCAGCCGTTCGGCCAGGGCCGGCGATCCCGCGGCGCACTGGCGCAGGAGGGCCGCCAGGGAGTACACATCCGCGGCGGCAGTCGCCGGCCCTCCCGTCCCGCGCTCGGGGGCCGCGCTCGACTCGGTGCCGGTCTCCAGGACGCCCCCCAGCAGATCGATGAGAACCGGTCGGCCGTCGGTGTCCACGATGACATTGGCCGCCGCCACATCTCCATGAACCATGCCCCGCTCGTGCAGATGCGCCAGCGCGGCCCCGAGGTCGTCGAGCAGCCGCGCGGCCTCGTCACGCGTCAGTCCGCCCCGGGCGCCCAGCACGACCGCCAGATCGGCTCCCACGACGAGGTCGCTGATCACGCCCACGCGTCCCCCCGGCAGGGAGATCACCTGCCGAACCCCCACGATCGCCTCACTGCGCAGCAGCCGAAGATCGGCCAGGCGACGCAGGGCGCGGGCCCCGGCCGCGCCCTCGGCCACGTCGACGACCTGAACCACGACGTCGCGCCCGGAGGTATCCAGGGCCCTCCGCGGAGCGAAGTGGCCCGGCCGATCACGCCCCATCGGCTCCCCGATCGCCAGGCCCGCCGCCACCAGCTCATCGCTGATCTCGACGGGCAGGGCGGTGTCCTCGGTGGACGAGGAGTCGCCGGCGCGCGGCGGCTCCGATTTCGATCGGTGCGGCTTCAGGGATCTCATGGCAGCCATGGTCCTCGTGCTCCCCATTGCGGCACCAGGTTCGAGGCACCCTGTGGATAACTCCCGATCGTCCGGGGTCGGCCCCGCACGACATCGGGGTCCGCACGGCGAGTCCGCTCTGCGCGCCGCCCCGGCAGGACGTCTATCGTGACGGTATGAACCGCCTGGACCTCGACCTCGGCTCCCGCCTGGTCCCCTTCTGCGAGGGGCGGGAGCTCCAGCGGCGGATCCACGCGGATGTCGCCGATGGGCGCCGCGCCTCGACGCTCATCCTCCTCGAGCACGAGGCCGTCTACACGGTGGGCCGCAGAGCGCACTCCTGGGAACGACCCGACGGCGCCTTCGTCGAACCGGGCCACGTACCGGTCCTCGACGTCGACCGGGGCGGGAAGACCACATGGCACGGCCCCGGCCAGCTCACGGTCTACCCGATCGTTCGCCTGGCCTCCCCCGTTGATGTGATCGAGTACGTGCGCGCGCTGGAGGCGGCCGTCATCGACGTGTGCGCCCGGCGAGGTCTTGCGACCCATCGGATCGAGGGGCGCTCCGGCGTGTGGGTCGCAGCGGACCCGGAGTCGTCCTCGTCGGTCCGAGGAATGGAGCGCAAGGTGTGCGCGCTGGGGGTTCGGGTGGCGCGCGGCGCGACGATGCACGGCATCGGCCTCAACGTGGATCCCGATCTGACCTCCTTCGACCTGGACCGGATCGTGCCGTGCGGCATCGACGACGCCGGTGTCACATCCCTGGCGGCCGAGACCGGGGTGCACCTGCGCGCGGTCGACCTGGCCGACGACGTCTCCGCCGCTCTCACAGAGCGGCTCGCACCGATGGTGGCGCATCACACGCCGATCCGCATCGCATAAATGGGTCTTCAGTCCCAGACGGACGCGTCCTGGCATAGACTGGCGGCGCTGTCGTCATAGGTCGAGGAGGGTTCGTGACCGGCACCATCGCTCCTGAGGGCCGTCGTCTTCTGCGTGTCGAGGCGCGGAACGCCGAGACGCCGATTGAACGCAGGCCCGAGTGGCTCAAGACCCGTGCCGTGGTGTCGCAGACCTACCGGGAGGTACGCGGCCTGGTGCGTCGGAAGAAGCTCCACACCGTGTGCGCGGAGGCCAACTGCCCCAATATCTACGAGTGCTGGAACGAGCGCGAGGCGTCCTTCCTCATCGGTGGCGAGCTGTGCACGCGCCGTTGCGACTTCTGCGACATCGCCACCGGCCGCCCCACCGAGTACGACGAGGACGAGCCCGCACGGGTGGCCGCCTCGGTGGCGCGGATGGAGCTGCGATACGCCACGGTCACCGGAGTCTCCCGCGACGATCTCCCCGACGGCGGCGCCTGGCTGTACGCCGAGACCGCCCGGCAGATCCACGCCGCGCTGCCCGGCTGCGGCGTCGAGCTCCTGGTGCCCGACTTCAAGGGCCGCGCGGAGCCCCTGGAGGAGGTCTTCTCGGCCGCGCCCGAGGTCTTCGCCCACAACCTGGAGACCGTGCCGCGCATCTTCCGGCGCATACGCCCCGCCTTCTCCTACGACGGCAGTCTGGAGGTGCTGCGCCGGGCCTCCGAGGCCGGACTGCTGACCAAGTCGAACCTCATCCTGGGAATGGGCGAGACCCGCGCCGAGATCGAGGACGCCGTCGCCGGCCTCGTCGAGGCCGGGGTCGACATCCTCACCATCACCCAGTACATGCGCCCCTCGAAGCTGCATCACCCCATCGACCGGTGGGTCAAGCCCCAGGAGTTCGTGGCGCTGGCGGCCATGGCCGAGGAGATGGGCATCGCCGCCGTCATGAGCGGCCCGATGGTGCGCTCCTCCTACCGCTCGGGCCTGCTCTGGGGCAGGGCCATGCGCGCCAGGGGCCGCCCCGTACCGGAGGAGATGGCCGACCTCGCGACACCGGTCACCGCCCGGCAGGAGGCCAGCGCAGTGGTCGCGCGGCTGGGCGGAGGCGCCTCCTGATCCGCCCGTCGCCGGATTCGCGCCGCGAGGGGCGTCGGACGGCCGATCGACGGCGACCGCGCGAGGGGTGGACCGGCGCCGTCGACTATGGTGGGCGCGTGAGCACCGCCCCCAGCCCCGAGTCGGGGAAGAAGCGCGGCTTCGGCCGGCGCATCCAGAGCCTCGTCCAGAGAATCAAGGACTCCTACACGATCTCGCGCAGGACCTACCCGTGGATCGGGTGGGCGATGCTGGGAACGGCGGTTGCGATCGTCGGCCTGGCCGTGGGCCTCTCCCTGGCGCTGCGGCAGGCCATCTGGTACTGGACCCTCATGGCGGTGCTGCTCGCCGTCGCCGCGGACACCGCCCTCCTGACATGGACCGCGCAGCGCGCCGTGTACGCCCAGCTCGAGGGCATGCCGGGAGCCGCCAAGTTCGTGCTCGACCAGATGCTCGGCCGTGGCTGGTACCTCGAATCCGACCCCGTGCACGTCAACCCCAAGACCCAGGACGTCATCTGGCGCCTGGTGGGACGCCCCGGGGTGGTGCTGGTCGCCGAGGGCCCCTCCGGTCGCCTCCAGCGTCCGATCGCCGACGAGCAGAAGGTCCTGCGACGCATCCTGTCCACCGTGCCGGTGCACGTCGTCAACGTCGGCGTCGAGGACGGGCAGACCCGCCTGGGTGAGTTGTGGCGCACCATCCGCAAGCTGCCGACCAAGCCCACCAGGCTCACGGACGCCGAGATCAGCCAGGTCTCCAAGCGCCTGTCCTCCCTGTCGTCCAAGGGTCTGCCGATCCCCAAGGGAATCGACCCCTCCAAGGTCCGTCCGGACCGGCGGGCCATGCGGGGCCGCTGAGTCCGGCGGAGCGGACCCCCGAGGCGTCCGGACGGACGACCGGGGAACGAAACAACCGGGACACACACGCGGCACGTCCGCGTCACGGTGCGCCCATACCCTGCACGAAGCCGCACATCGCGTCATCGAGGCACCCGAGCCGAGCCGGCGCTGGAGGCGGGCACCCAGATGAAGGAACACACATGTTCAAGGACGCGTCCGAGACCCTGGCCTACATTGAGAAGGAGGAGGTCGCGCTCGTCGACGTCCGCTTCTGCGACCTGCCGGGCGCCATGCAGCACTTCACGATACCGGTGGACGCCTTCAAGGAGGACGCCCTGGCCGACGGGCTGATGTTCGACGGATCCTCGATCCGCGGCTTCACCGCGATCCACGAGTCCGACATGAAGCTCGTACCCGACGTGACCACCGCGTACCTCGACCCCTTCCGCAAGGAGCGGACGCTCATCATCAACTTCTCGATCGTGGACCCGTTCACGGACGAGCGCTTCTCCCGCGATCCCCG